>LNFM01018541.1_pt1 | contig 15221 bp, 11 predicted proteins | sample 596031 | NCBI WGS metagenome assembly LNFM01 (sample SAMN04254537, study PRJNA301005) | activated carbon metagenome | isolation source: dual media filters at the Ann Arbor, Michigan drinking water treatment plant | place: USA: Ann Arbor | reverse complement strand
CACTGCTGTGGTCCGCGGTGTATGCCTTGCTGCTCGGGCTTTGCGCGTTTTACCAGTTCTGGCCCGATCCGCTGCTGAACGCCGGCTGGGGACTGTGGCTGCTGCTGTCGCTGCTTTGCATTCCGTCGCCGCTGCGCCGGCACCTGATTGGCGCGCCGCTGCTCAAGGTGTTCCGCCGCATCCTGCCCGCGGTGTCGCAGACCGAACGCGAGGCGCTGGAGGCCGGCACCGTGTGGTGGGACGGCGAGCTGTTCAGCGGGCGGCCGGACTGGAAAAAACTGCTGGCCTATCCGGCGCCGCGGCTGACCGCCGAAGAGCAGGCCTTCATCGACGGACCGCTGCGCGAATTGTGCGAAATGTTGAGCGACTGGGAAATCACCCACGAAGCCACCGACATGCCGCCGCAGGTCTGGCAGTTCATCAAGGACCGCGGCTTCCTCGGCATGATCATCCCGAAGGAATACGGAGGACTCGGATTTTCCGCGCTGGCGCATTCGCAGGTGGTGATGCAATTGACCACGCGCAGCGGCACTGCCGCGGTATCGGTGATGGTGCCCAACTCGCTGGGCCCGGCGGAACTGCTGCTGCATTACGGCACCAAACAGCAGAAGGACCATTACCTGCCGCGGCTGGCGAAGGGGCTGGAGATGCCCTGTTTCGCGCTGACCAGTCCCGAGGCCGGGTCGGATGCCGGAGGCATTCCGGATTTCGGTGTCGTCTGCCGCGGCGAGTGGCAGGGCAAGTCCGATGTCCTCGGTATCCGCCTGACCTGGGAGAAACGTTACATCACGCTGGGCCCGATCGCGACGCTGCTCGGGCTTGCCTTCCGGCTCTACGATCCTGACCACCTGCTGGGGCAGCAGGACGACATCGGCATCACGCTGGCGCTGGTGCCCACCGACACGCCGGGTGTGCACATCGGCCGCCGCCACCGCGCAATGACCGCGACCTTCATGAACGGCCCGAACTGGGGCAAGGACGTGTTTATCCCGATGGATTACGTGATCGGCGGTGTCGCGCAGGCGGGGGAGGGCTGGAAGATGCTGATGAACTGCCTTGCCGCCGGGCGTTCGATCTCGTTGCCGGCCAACGGCGTCGGCATCTCCAAGCTGTCGGCGCTGACCACCGGCGCCTACGGCCGCGTGCGCCAGCAGTTCAAGCTGTCGATCGGCCGTTTCGAAGGCGTCGAGGAGGCGATGGCGCGCATCGCCGGCAATGTCTACGTGATGGATGCGGCGCGGGTGATGACCGCCGGCGCCATTGATCTCGGGGAAAAACCCTCGGTGGTGTCGGCGATCGTCAAGTATCACCTGACCGAACGCGGCCGCCAGGTCATCAACGATGCGATGGACGTGCACGGTGGCAAGGGCATCTGCATGGGGCCCAGCAACTACCTGGCCAGCGCCTACATGCAGACGCCGATCGCGATCACCGTCGAGGGTGCCAACATCCTGACGCGGACGATGATCATCTTCGGCCAGGGCGCGATCCGCGGGCATCCCTGGGTGCTGAAGGAAATCGAGGCCACGCGCGAGACGGATCCGGGCAGGGCCTTGCGTGATTTCGACCGTGCCTTTTTCGGGCACATCGCGTTCACGCTGTCGAACGTCGCGCGTGTGTTGTGGCTGGGTTTCACCGGCGGCCGCCTGGTGCCGGTGCCCGGCGCGCCGGAACTGCGCCACTATTACCAGCAGCTGACCCGGCTTTCGAGCGCCTTCGCGCTGACCGCCGACATGGCGATGTTCCTCTGTGGCGGCACGCTGAAACGCCGCGAGCGGCTGTCGGCGCGGCTGGGTGATGTGTTGTCGCAGCTGTATCTGGCCTCCGCCGTGCTGAAGCGTTACGAGGATGACGGCCGGCCGCAGGAGGACCTGCCGCTGGTGCGCTGGGGCCTGCTCGACTGCCTCAACCGCATCGAGGAGGCCTTCTATTCCATTTTCGAGAACCTGCCCTGGCCTTTCGTGTCCTGGGTGCTGCGCGGGCTGATTTTCCCGGTGTTGATGCCCTATGGCCGCGAATTCGCGCCGCCGCGCGATCCGCTGGGCCATGAGGTGGTCGGACTGATGATGACACCGGGACCGGCGCGCGGACGCCTGACCCGCGGCGTATTCGTGTCCGCGGACGAAAATGATCCGGTGCGCACGCTGGAGGATGCGCTGGCTGCGGCGATCGCCGCCGAGCCGGTGGAGGCGAAACTGCGCAAGGCACAGCAGGACGGGCGCATCGCGCGGCGTTACGCCGACCAGGTTGCCGCCGAGGGGCTCAGGCACGGTGTCATTTCCCAGTCCGAACACGATCTGCTGAAACGCGCGGCGGAACTGCGGCGGCGGGTGATCATGGTTGATGATTTCCCGCAGGACTTCGGCAAGTCCGAGCTGCACCAGACCACGCAGCCGGTGACCTTCGAGGCGCTGGCGCGCAGGAAATCATGACGGCCTGCAAGGGGAGCTGACCATGCCGGACCTGCAGGGCAGGACCGTATTCATCACCGGCGCCAGCCGCGGCATCGGCCGCGCCATCGCGCTGCGCTGCGCGCGCGACGGCGCCAATATCGTGGTCACGGCAAAGACGGTGGCGCCGCATCCGAAACTGCCGGGCACCATCCACGAGGTCGCACAGGAGGTCGAACAGGCCGGCGGCCATGCGCTGGCGATCCCGCTCGACGTGCGCGACGATACGGCGATCACGGCAGCCGTGGCGCAGGCGGTCGCGCATTTCGGCGGCATCGACATCCTGGTCAACAATGCGAGTGCGATCCAGTTGAGCGGCACGCTGGAAACCGAAGTTCGCCGCTTTGACCTGATGTTCGGCGTCAATGTGCGCGGCACCTTCCTCTGTTCACGGACCTGCCTGCCGCATCTGCTTAAAGCGGACAACCCGCACATCCTCAACCTGGCGCCGCCGCTGAACATGCATGCGAGGTGGTTCCGGGAGCATGCGGCCTACACCATGGCCAAGTACGGCATGAGCATGTGCACGCTGGGCATGGCGGAGGAATTCCGCGGCCGCGTCGCGGTCAACTCGCTGTGGCCGCGCACCACCATTGCCACGTCCGCGATCGCGGTGAACTTTCCGCCGGAGATCCTCAGGGCGAGCCGCAAACCGGATATCATGGCCGACGCGGCGTACGCGATCTTCAGGCGCGACAGCCGCAGCGCGACCGGCCGTTTCCACATCGACGAAGCCGTGCTGCGCGAGGAGGGTATGACGGACTTCGACGGCTACGCGGTGACGCCCGGTGTCGAACCGTACACCGATCTGTTTCTCGACTAGCACCCTGGGTCAGGAGGAGAAAAAATGAACAACAGCAACGATGTATCCCATGTCATTCCGATGGCGGCGGCGGGCACGCTGGACGGTCTGTTCCGCGAGCGGGTCAAACGCACGCCGGAGCTGACGGCCTGCAAGGCCTGGAACGAGCAGCACGGCGAATGGCGCGACTACAGCTGGGCGCAGATGGACCGCCAGGTCGCGCGCTGGCAGGCGGCCCTGGAAAAGGACGGGCTGAAGCCCGGTGACCGCGTTGCGGTGATGCTGCGCAATTCGCCGGAATGGGTGATCTTCGATCAGGCGGCGCTGGGGCTCGGCCTGGTGACGGTGCCGCTCTACACCCAGGACCGTGCCGACAATGTCGCCTACATACTCAACAATGCCGGCTGCAAGGTGTTGCTGCTCGACGGCCAGGAGCAGTGGCAGGCGCTGCAGGACGTGGCGGGTGACCTGCAGGGTGTCCTGCGTTTCCTCGCCGTCAATGCGCTGCCGGCGGCCGGCAGCGACCCGCGCCTGAAATGGATCGGCGACTGGCTGCCGGAGGAGGGCGGCGAGACGCGCCATCTTGCGCGCGACGGCAATGAACTGGCGACCATCGTCTACACCTCGGGCACCACCGGGCGCCCCAAGGGCGTGATGCTGTCGCACAACAACATCCTGTCCAACGCCGAATCCGCGCTGAAGGTGCTGGCCACCGGGCATGACGACATTTTCATGTCCTTCCTGCCGCTGTCGCACACCTTCGAGCGCACCTGCGGTTATTACCTGACGGTGATGGCCGGATCGATCACCGCCTACGCGCGTTCGATCCCGCAACTCGCCGAAGACCTGCAGACCATAAGGCCGACGATGCTGATCTCGGTGCCGCGCATCTACGAACGCATCTGGGGCAGCATCCGCGCCAAGCTCGACGAGGGTCCGGGGCTGCGCAAGAAACTGTTCCTGCTCGCCGCCAGCGTCGGTTATGCACGTTTTGAACACGCCCAGGGCCGCGGGCCCTGGCAGCCGTCCTTCCTGCTGTGGCCACTGCTCAACAAGCTGGTGGCCTCCAAGGTGCTGGCGCGGCTCGGCGGCCGGCTGCGTTACGCGCTGTCAGGCGGTGCCGCCTTGCCGGCGGACATTTCGAAAATATTCATCGGCCTCGGGCTGCCGATCCTGCAGGGTTACGGCCTGACCGAAACCAGCCCGATCGCCACCGCCAACCGCCCGCAGAACAACACGTCGAGGTGAAAATCGGCGACAAGGGCGCGGTGCTGATCAAGGGGCCGAACCTGATGCTCGGATACTGGAACAACGAGGAGGCGACCCGGGCGATGATCCAGCCCGACGGCTGGCTCAATTCCGGCGACACCGGCCACATCGGCGACCAGGGCCACCTGTTCATCACCGGGCGGCTGAAGGACGTGATCGTGCTCTCCAACGGCGAGAAGGTGCCGCCGGGCGACATGGAGGCTGCGATCGCGCGTGATCCGCTGTTCGATCAGGTGATGCTGCTCGGCGAGGGCAAACCTTTCCTCAGCGTGATGGTGGTGCTCAATCCCGACCACTGGCAGAAACTGGCGGCGGCCGCCAACATCAACCCGGATGCCTGGGAATCGGATGAGGCGGAGCGGGTGCTGCTGGAGCGCATCTCGACCCAGATCACCGAGTTCCCCGGTTACGCCCAGGTGCGGCGGGCAACAGCCACGCTGGAGCCCTGGACCGTGGAGAGCGGGCTGCTGACGCCGACGATGAAGCTGAAGCGGGCCAAGGTGATGGAAAAATTCAATGCCGAGATCGACCGCATGTATGCGGGGCACTGATTTTGCAGTGAGGAGTCAGGAGTGAAGAGTGAGGGGATGGTTATGAGCGGGGATGAACGCGGGGACAAGACGACCTTGCCTGACCGGCAGCCGGCGCTGCGGGTGATTCCGATGCCCTCGGATGCCAATCACACCGGGGACATCTTCGGCGGCTGGATCATGGCGCAGGTCGACCTCGCCGGCAGTGTGCCGGCGACGCGGCTGGCACAGGGGCGCATCGCCACGGTCGCGGTCAATTCCTTCGTCTTCCGTCAGCCGGTGTTTGTCGGTGACGTGGTGAGTTTTTATGCCGAAATCGTCAAGGTCGGACGCACGTCGATCACGGTGGACGTACAGGTCTATGCCCAGCGCCGCCCCGAGCGCGAGGAATGCGTGAAGGTGACCGAGGCGATCCTGACCTATGTCGCCGTCGACAACCAGCGCCGGCCGCGTGTGGTGCCGCAGCCACAGTCAGCGGGCTGAATTCCCTCATCTGCTGTTGAAATCGCGGCGGTCGCGGGTAACATGCTAGGCAGCGCGGGATACATCGTGTGGCTACACCAACCGGCAGGGATACCCAGGAGAGAGTGATGAAAAATATCAATAAAATCATATACTTATCAGTTACCATGGCACTGGCGGCGATGTCTGCACCGGCCATGGCTGGCGGTTTTGGCATCGGCACCCAGAGCGGCAGCGGTACCGGCAATGCCTTCGCCGGCGGCGCTGCTGCTGCGGATGACTCCAGCGTGGCCTGGTACAACCCGGCAGCGATGACCCTGCTGCCCACGAACCGGCAGGTCACTGCGGCCATCCACCTGGTCAAACCCTCGTTCAAGTTCACCAATGCCGGCTCGACAGGCGCCTTCGCGGCGCCCGGCACCGGCAATGGCGGCGACGGCGGCGACTGGGCGGCGATTCCCAACGGCTTCTACACGATGTCGATCAATCCGCGGCTGAAGTTCGGCCTCGCGGTGAACGTGCCCTTCGGGCTGGCCACCGAGTACGACCCGGGCTGGCGCGGCCGTTTCACCGCGGTCGAATCGGCGCTGCAGGCGCTCAACATCAATCCTTCGCTGGGTTACAAGGTCAACGACAACTTTTCCATCGGCGGCGGCATCAGCATGCAGCACCTGAAGGCGACGCTGTCCGGCGCCAGTGCCGCCGGCCTGGTCACCAACAAGGGCGACGACATCGGTTTCGGCTACAACTTCGGGATCATCGCGCAGCTGTCGCCGACCACCCGGCTTGGCGCGACCTACCGCTCGGAAATCGATTATTCCCTCGAGGGCACGGTGACCGTGTCCGGACTGGGCGCGGCCAATGGCAACATCAAGGCCGACATCAAGATGCCGGACTCGGCTTCGATCAGCCTGTTCAGCACCGTCAGCCCGAAATGGGAATTGATGGCCGACATCACCTGGACCGGCTGGAGCAATATCCAGCGGCTCGACATCATCCGCACCTCGGCCTCGGCCGGCGGCGCGGTCGGCAGCACGGTGTCCTCGCTGCTGTTCAACTGGAAAGACACGGTGCGTTTCGGCGTCGGTGCCAACTACAAACTCAACGAGCAGACCAAGCTGCGTTTCGGCCTTGCGCTCGACCCGACACCCACCAACGACATCGACCGCACGCCGCGCCTGCCGGACCAGGACCGCACCTGGATCGCCGTCGGTGTGCAGTACAAACCGTCCAAGCAGGGCATTCTCGAGGTCGGTTACGCCCACGAGTTCGTCAAGGACGCGAGGATCAGCACCACCGTGCCTGCCGCTGGAACGCTTAACGGCAGCTTCAGCAACAAGGCGGACATCCTTTCCGTCCAGTATTCGCACGCGTTCTGATACCGGCTGCAACGCAGGCAACCGGGCGGCTGCGGCCGCCCGGTTTTCTTTTGTGGCGCCGGGCCGCGTAGAATGGCGGATAACAGTTTTCCATCGCTTCCACCCGAGGTTGCCATGTCCGGAAATTCCCCTCTGCTGGTGCGCAAGGTCGCCGTGCTCGGCGCCGGCGTGATGGGCGCGCAGATTGCCGCGCACCTGATCAACGCCAATGTCCCCGTCGTGCTGTTTGAACTGGCGGCGAAGGAGGGCGACCCCAACGGCAATGTGCTGAAGGCGGTGGCCAACCTGAAACGGCTGGAGCCGAGCCCGCTGGCGGTGAAGGAGCGCGCCGACCTGATCGAGCCCGCCAATTACGACAGCGACCTCGGACTGCTCGCCGACTGCGACATCGTGATCGAGGCGATTTCCGAACGCATGGACTGGAAGGCCGACCTCTACCGCAAGGTCGCGCCCCACCTCGGTGAACACACGATTTTCGCCAGCAATACCTCGGGCCTGTCGATCAACAAGCTGGCCGCGGTGTTTCCCGAGGCCCAGCGTCACCGTTTCTGCGGCTCGTGGAATTGATTGCCTGCAGCGGCACCGATGCCGGCATCCTCGACGAGCTGGAGCGTTTCCTGGTCACCACGCTGGGCAAGGGCGTGGTGCGGGCGAAGGACACGCCGAACTTCATCGCCAACCGCGTCGGCGTGTTCTCGATGCTGGCGACGCTGCACCATGCCGAGCGCCTCGGCATCGGCTTTGACACCGTCGACGCGCTGACCGGCCCGCTGGTCGGCCGCCCGCGCAGTGCGACTTTCCGCACTGCCGACGTGGTCGGTCTCGACACCTTCGCCCATGTCGTGCACACCATGCGCGACACGCTGCCGGAAGATCCCTGGCACAAATACTATGGCATCCCGGCGTGGATGCAGAAGCTGATCGATGCCGGCGCGCTGGGGCAGAAGACGCGCAAGGGCGTCTACCAGAAGGTCGGCCGCGACATCCAGGTGCTCGACCTCAAGTCCGGGGCTTACCGCATATCCGACGGCAAGGCCGACGAGGCGGTGATCGAAATCCTCAAGAACAAAAATGCGGCGGAACGTTTCGCGCAATTACATGCGTCGAGTCATACGCAGGCGCAATTCATCTGGTCGATTTTCCGTGACACCTTCCATTACTGCGCGCTGCACCTCGAGTCCATCGCGCACAACGCGCGCGACCTCGACTTCGCGATCCGCTGGGGTTTCGGCTGGGACAACGGCCCCTTCGAGATCTGGCAATCCGCCGGCTGGCAGCAGATCGCCGGCTGGATCGCCGCAGACATCGCCGCCGGCAAGGCGATGGTGGGTGCGCCGCTGCCGTCCTGGGTGACCGAAACCTCGCGCATGGGCGTACATGGCGCCGCGGGCTCCTGGTCGCCGGCGACGCGCGGCAACCAGCCGCGGTCGACGCTGGCGGTGTACAAACGCCAGCCTTTCCCGGACCGCCTGCTGGGCGAGGAGCGCCAGTACGGCAAGACGATATTCGAGACCGAGGGTGTGCGTTGCTGGCATACCGGCGACGACATCGCGATCGTCAGCTTCAAGAGCCGCATGCATGCCATCGGCGACGATGTGCTGCAGGGTGTGCAGCAGGCGATCGCCGAGGCCGAGCAGCATTACGCCGGGCTGGTGATCTGGCAGACCGAACCGCCGTTTTCGGTGGGTGCAAACCTCAAAAAAACCAGCGGCAGCGGCAGCAAGGCGCCGCCGGCGCCGCCCTCGGCGCTGGGCAAGTTGTTCAAGAATTTCAAACGCGAGGCCGAATCGCTGGCACTGAAGGCGGCGCGCCAGCTGGGCGTCGCCGACCAGCTGATGGCGGGCAAACTGGCCGAGGTCGAACACCTGGTCGAGCAGTTCCAGGTAACCACGCAGATGCTCAAGTATTCGATGGTGCCGACGGTGGCCGCGGTCGACGGGCTGGCGCTGGGCGGCGGCTGCGAATTCATCATGCACAGCGACCGCGCGGTGGCGACGCTGGAGAGTTACATCGGCCTGGTCGAGGTCGGTGTCGGCCTGCTGCCGGCCGGCGGCGGCTGCAAGGAATTCACGATGCGTGCCGCGGCAGAGGCGAAGGGCGGCGACATCTCGCCCTTCCTGCAGAAATACTTCAGGGCCGTGGCGATGGCCGAGGTCGGCCGCAGTGCCGAGCATGCGCGCGAACTCGGTTACCTGCGTCCGACCGACCGCGTGGTGATGAACCGCTTCGAGCTGCTGGAGATCGCCAAGGCCGAGGCGCGGGCGATGGCGGCCGCCGGTTACCGTCCTCCGCTGCGCGCGAAGGCGATCCCGGTGCTCGGCCGCAGCGGCATCTCGACCATCCGTGCCTTTGTCGAGAACATGCACGCCGGCGGCCACATCTCCGACCACGACCGGCTGATCGCGACCAAGGTGGCGACGGTGATGTGCGGCGGCGACATCGAGGGCGGCAGCCTGGTCGACGAGCAGTGGTTGCTCGACCTTGAGCGCCGGCATTTCATGGAACTGATCGCGACCGAGAAAAGCCAGGCGCGGATCGAGCATATGCTGAAGACCGGGAAGCCGTTGAGAAACTGAGTTTGAGTGAGGAGAAAGGAGTCAGGAGTGAGGAGTGAAAAATCTGGAGCAGCCGGGACCTGCGGACTCTCCTGACGCCTTACTCCTGACGCCTCACTCCCCTCACAAGGAGCGCAATATGACCAAAGAGATCCAGGACGCCTACATCGTCGCCGCCACCCGCACTGCCGTCGGCAAGGCGCCGCGCGGCATGTACAAAAACACCCGGCCCGACGACCTGCTGGCGCATGTGATCCGCAGCGCCGTCGCGCAGTGCCCGGGGCTGGACCCGCAGGAGATAGGCGACGTCATTGCCGGCTGCGCGATGCCCGAGGGCGAACAGGGCATGAACGTCGCCCGCATCGGCCTGCTGCTCGCCGGCCTGCCGGACACCGTGCCGGGCATGACCCTCAACCGTTTCTGTTCCTCCGGCCTGCAGGCCGTGGCCGATGCCGCAGCGCGCATCCGCCTGGGCGAGGCCGAGGTGATGATCGCCGCCGGCACCGAGAGCATGAGCATGGTGCCGATGGGCGGCAACAAGCCGAGTTTCAGCCCGGCGATTTTCGAGACGGATGCCAACTACGCCATCGCCTACGGCATGGGCATCACCGCCGAACGCGTCGCCGAGCGCTGGAAAGTGAGCCGCGAGGACCAGGATCTGTTCGCCGCCGAAAGCCACCGCCGCGCGGCGGCTGCCATCGATGCCGGTGAATTCCGCGACGAGACCTCGCCGTACGTGATCACCGAAAAACTGCCCGACCTCGACAGCCGGCAGGTGGCGGTCAGGACCCGCACGGCCGAACATGACGAAGGGCCGCGCCGCGACACCTCGCCCGAGGCGCTGGCGAAACTGAAGCCGGCCTTTGCCGCGAAAGGCAGCGTCACCGCCGGCAACAGCTCGCAGATGTCGGACGGCGCCGGTGCGGTGCTGCTGATGAGCGGGGCCGCGGTGAAACGATACAAGCTGAAGCCGCTGGCGCGTTTCGTCGCTTATGCGGTGGCCGGTGTGCCGCCGGAAGTGATGGGCATCGGCCCGGTGAAGGCCATCCCGAAGGTGCTGGCCCAGGCGGGGCTCACGCAGCAGCAGCTCGACTGGATCGAACTCAACGAAGCCTTTGCCGCGCAGTCGCTGGCGGTGATCCGCGAACTGGGTCTGGATCCGGCCAAGGTCAATCCGCTGGGCGGCGCGATTGCGCTGGGCCATCCGCTGGGTGCCACCGGTGCCATCCGCACCGCGACGCTGCTCCACGGCATGCGCCGCCGCAAACAGAAATACGGCATGGTCACGATGTGCATCGGCACCGGCATGGGTGCCGCGGGGCTTTTTGAGGCCCTTTAAAAATACCAATAAAAACAAATACTTATATGAATTCCTCGGCGGACGCGAAGGTTTCTATGCGGCAGGGCCGCGCGATGCCAAAACCCTGGGCGTAGTCGAAGCCGATCTCGCGCAGCCTCGCCAGCACTTCCGGCGATTCCACGTTTCCGGCAATGCTGCGCACGCCCAGCCGCTGGCAGGTCAGGCTGATCGCGCGGGCGCGCGCGAGATCGCCGGGATTCTTCAGGATGTTCTGCACGATGCTGCCATCGACCTTGAGGAAATCCACCGGCAGGTCCTTCAGGTGCGCGAAGGACACCTTGACGCTGCCGAAATTGTCCATGGCGAAGCGGCAGCCCAGCGGTTTCAGTGCAGTCATGAACGCGCGTGCCGCGACAGGGTGGGCCAGCGTGTCGGACTCGGTGATTTCGAAGCAGATCCGCCGCCCCGGGAGTCCCGTCGCGCCGACGCGGCTGCGCACATAACCGGCGAAGGACGGATTGCAGATCGAGTCGGTGGACAGGTTGATGCTGCAGAATCCGCCCGCCGCGGCATCCCCGGACGATGTGTGCCAGGCGAGCGCCCGTGCCACCACCCAGCGGTCGATGTCTTCCAGCATGTTCAGGGCTTCGGCCACCGGGAAAAAACCGCCCGGCGGCAGCATGTTGTCCTCCTCCTCGCGCAACCGCAGCAGGATCTCGCAGCACCCGGACTCGATGCCGGATTTCAGCGGCCTGATGCGCTGGGCGAAGAGCAGGAAATCGTCGCCGGCCAGCGCCTCGCGCAGGCGTTTGCCCGGATCCGACCAGCCGAGGATGTCCTCGGTGATCGCGCGCAGGTACACCGCGCTCTCGCCCGGTGATGCCGGGGGCGGTGGCTGCAGGCGTACGGGGGCATGGCTCATGGCGGGCTCAGGGGCGGTCAACACCGGGGATAACGGCATCCCGGGGCGCCGGCTTGAGCCGCGGTCAGCGGATGCTGTCGATCGGTCCGGGGCGGGCGATGCCGAAGCCCTGGGCGTAGTCGATGCCCAGTTCGCGCAGCTTCTCCAGCGTGCGGTCATCCTCGACGAACTCGGCGATGGTGCGCACGCCGAGTTTCTGGCAGACACTGACGATGGCACGCAGCTTCACCAGGTCCGCCGGTGTCTTGAACATGTTCTGGATGATCACGCCGTCGATCTTGATGAAATCCAGCGCCAGGCCGCTCAAGTGCGAGAACGACAGCTTGACGCTGCCGAAGGCGTCGGCGGTGAAGCGGCAGCCGGCCGGTTTCAGCGCGGCGATGAAACGCACGACGTTGTCGTGGTTGCTGATGGTCTCCAGCTCGCCGACCTCGAAACACAGCCGGTTCGCCGCGAATTTAGTGCGGTGAATTTCGGCGCGGACGAAGCGCGCGAATTCCGGATTGCTGATCGCCGCATCCGACAGGTTCACGCAGAACAGCGGCACCGTCCATCCGGGATCCGCCTTCTGCCGGACCATTGACCAGGCAATCACCTTGCGCACCACCCAGCGGTCGATGTCCTCGGTCAGGCCGAACTGTTCGGCAATCGGGATGAATCCGCCCGGCGGCAGCAGGTTGTCCTCCTCCTCGCGCAGCCGCAGCAGGATTTCATGGCAGCCGTGTTCGAAGGGGTGATTGCGCAGCGGCAGGATTTTCTGCGCGAAGAGCAGGAATTCGTCCTCCTTCTCCAGCGCGCGCAGCAGCTTGGCGCGTGGATCCTCGGAGCCGGCCAGGCGGTCGGTCAGCGAGTGCAGATAAAGTGTTTCCCCGGATTCACCGGTGATCGCGGCGTGCGGTGTCGACGAGTTGGGCGTTTCCGCGCGCGGGAGTTCGGCTGTGGCCGGCGCTGCCGCCTGAGCAAGGGGCGACTGCTCCGGCAGCATCAGGATGTAGAAACCCGTCGCATGCGGGTTGTCAGGCGGCCAGGGCACCTGCTTGACCAGGTAGGTCGACGAGCTGCCATCGGCCGCCGACCACGCCATGCTGTAACTCACCATCGATCCGGCCAGCGTCTCGTGGAAACGCGGCAGCAGCGCGGGATACTCGCGCGGAGCGACGTCACGCAGCAGCTGGCCGTTGATGCGGTCGGCCGGCCAGTCGGTCAGCTTGAGGAAGGCGCGGTTGTGCTGGCGGATGCGCAGGTCGCGGTCGATGTAAAGCAGGGGAGTGGGCTGCAGGTCGTGGATCATCTGCGCCCGCGCATCGGAGGACTGCAGTGCCTCCTCCGTGGTCCGCGCGCGTTTTTTTTCCTGTTCCAGCTGCTCCTTCAGCCGTTCCTGCTGGCGGGTGAGGCGGGACACCACCCATTCCGATTTCGAGGCCTGGCTCGCCAGCGACAGGATCGCGGCAAAGAGGATGCCGCCGAGGAAAGTCAGCCAGCGCGGATCAAACAGCGTGAACTGGATGGTGACGACCAGCAGCCCGCCGATCACGAGTGTCGCCAGCACCGACAGCATCAGCTGCACCGGGCGCCGGTAGAGGAAGGCCATCATCCTGCGCAGCAGTTTCACAGCCCGTGTTCCGTGATCACCGTCTGCGTCCCCCGGCCTGACCTACATGTTCGGATAATTGGGGCCGCCGCCACCCTCGGGCGTCACCCAGACGATGTTCTGCGTCGGATCCTTGATGTCGCAGGTCTTGCAGTGTACGCAGTTCTGGGCGTTGATCTGCAGCCGCGGGTTGCTGCCGTCGTCGTTGCGCACGATTTCATAGACGCCGGCCGGGCAGTATCGCTGCTCGGGGGCGTCGTAGAGCTCGAGGTTGACGTTGACCGGCACCGAGGCATCCTTCAGCGTCAGGTGCGCCGGCTGGTCCTCGTTGTGGTTGGTGTTGGAAATGAACACCGAGGACAGGCGGTCGAAACTGATCACGCCGTCCGGTTTCGGGTAGCTGATCGGCGCGCACTCGGTCTTGCGTTTCAGCGTCTCGTGGTCGGCGTGGTCGTGGTGCAGCGTCCACGGCGCCTTGCCCCGGAACAGCACCTGGTCGATGCCCACCATCAGCGTGCCGGTGTAGAGGCCCTTGCTCATCCAGGGCTTGAAGTTGCGCGCCTTGTGCAATTCCTCGTGCAGCCAGCTCGACTTGAAGGCTTCTGGATAGGCCGACAGCTCCTCCGGCGCATTGTCACTGCCCAGCGCTGCGAAAGCCGCCTCGGCGGCGAGCATGCCCGACTTGATCGCGGCGTGGCTGCCCTTGATGCGCGAAGTGTTGAGGAAGCCGGCGTCGTCGCCGACCAGGCAGCCGCCGGGGAAGACCAGCTTCGGCAGCGATTGCAGGCCGCCCGCGGAAATCGCCCGCGCGCCATAGGCGATGCGTTTGCCGCCTTCGAGGAAGCTGCGGATTTCCGGGTGTGTCTTGTAGCGCTGGAATTCCTCGTACGGGCTCAGGTAGGGATTGCTGTAGCCGAGGCCGACGACAAAGCCGATGGCGACCAGGTTGTCCTCGAGGTGGTAGAAGAAGGAGCCGCCGTAGGTGTCGCTGTCGAGCGGCCAGCCGGCGGTGTGCATCACCAGACCGGGCTGGTGTTTTTCGGGTTTGATCTCCCACAGTTCCTTCAGGCCGATGCCGTAGACCTGGGGATCGACGCCGTCGCGCAGTTTGAAGTGCGCCTGCAGCTGCTTGCCGAGGTGGCCGCGGCAGCCCTCGGCGAAGAAGGTGTATTTCGCATGCAGTTCCATGCCCGGCTGGTGGGCGTCAGTCGGTTGGCCGTCCTTGCCGATGCCCATGTCGCCGGTGGCGACACCCTTGACGCGGCCAGACTCGTCGAACAGCACTTCCGCGGCGGCGAAGCCGGGGAAAATCTCCACGCCCAGCGCTTCCGCCTGCTGGCCCAGCCAGCGGGTGACGTTGGCGAGGCTGATCACGTAATTGCCGTGGTTCTGGAAACAGCCGGGCAGCAGCGCGGAGGGAACCTTGAAGCTGCCGCTCTCGGTCAGGAACATGAAACGGTCCTCGCTGACCGGCGTGTTCAGCGGCGCATTCTTCTCTTTCCAGTCCGGAATCAGTTCATTGAGCGCGATCGGATCCATTACCGCGCCGGAGAGGATGTGCGCGCCGACCTCGGAGCCTTTTTCGAGCACGCAGACGTTGACCTCGCGGTCCTGCTCCGCCGCCAGCTGTTTCAGGCGGATCGCCGCGCCGAGCCCCGCAGGTCCCGCGCCGACGATGACGACGTCGTACTCCATGGCTTCGCGTTCGGCCATTGTTTGCTCCATGTTGATGATTTGACGGGAATTATAACCCCGCATCCGCGGCGACCGCGGCTGCGGGACCGGTCCTTGCCATGTGCTGTTGTGGCCCCGGACTCCGGCCTGCGGCCTTCCTCCGGGCTACGGGTTATCGGCGGTTTTGTAGTTTCGTAGCCCAATGGGATGGACTCCTCCCACCTGACGGCGTCGATGCGCCAGACTGGAAGCTGTGACCACCAGACGAACGGGGAAGGAGTCCGAGA
>LNFM01011071.1_pt1 | contig 15223 bp, 14 predicted proteins | sample 596031 | NCBI WGS metagenome assembly LNFM01 (sample SAMN04254537, study PRJNA301005) | activated carbon metagenome | isolation source: dual media filters at the Ann Arbor, Michigan drinking water treatment plant | place: USA: Ann Arbor | reverse complement strand
CCCGTCGTGGACAGGGCGGCAACGTAGCTGGTCTTGGTGACACCCTTGAACTTCAGGAGGTCGTGCTGGCGCTCGATGCTGTCTGTGGCCAACGTGGTGTTCAAGTAAGGCATGCCTTCGGGCACAGCCACCGGGCCACGCGGCGAAGCGAGGTTCGCGCGGGCATAAAGCTCGCCCAAGAACTCATCGCCTTCCAGCCTGCGAAAGCCGAGGTTGGTTTCCACCACGCCGGCGAACGAGGCGATGACCTTCTCGAACTCTGATGCCATTTCAGCCAGCTGGCCGCGCACCTGGGCGATGGCACCCTTCTCGGAGAGGCGCCGACGAATAAGACCGCTGGCGGCTTTGAAAATATTGCCCTCGTGCTCTTGAATCTCAGCCGTGAGAGCTTCAAAGAACCGCTCGGACTTGTTCGGGAAGTTGTAAGAGAGGAACAGGCGCTGGGTGATGATGGCGTTGCGGCGCACCTTGCAGGCAGCACCCCACTGCTGATCGATCAGCTGCGATATTGGATTGCTGAACTCACCGTAGGGGTAGCCGTCAGTGAAGCGGCGCTCTTGGACACTCCAGAGCGTCACGCGGTCGTTGAGCGATCGAAGGGCCGTCTGCAACTGGTTGATGCGCTGATCGACCTCGAAATCTTCCTTCCCCTCGACGTCTTCGCCGGCGAACGTGAAGCCTGCGAGCAATGACCCGTCCTGGCACAGCACGAGCCCCGGGGTGACTTGACCAAACCATGGGAGCAGTTCGGCAAAGCTCTTGGCTGCCTTGCGCGGTTTGGTGAAAAGGTCTTCGAATGACAGCATGGGATCGATCAGGTGTTGGGTGAAAAACGGGAAGCGCGGACATGCCGCGCCTCTGTTTGGATCAACGTGGCAAGCCCTTGCCCCAACCGCGCGGACGCCGGTTGAAGTCCTCTGGCCTGGGCGTTGCGTCGTACACGTGGTCTTCGTTGAGGTACTTCAACAAGATGCCCACGTACTGGTCATCTTTCTTGGTCACCCACCGCGCGATGAGGTAGGCGAGCACAAGGATGGGGAACGACCAGTAGGCCTTGGCCACCAGCGCGAACACCCCGATGAAGGTGATGAACGCGAAACTCCCCTTCTCCACGCCCATGATCAACTTGGGCCGGTGGAGGGAAATGTGGAACGGGCTGGTACGTGATGCCACGGCTTACTGCAGGCAGGCGCCCATGCCGGCGATGTTGTTGATGTAGCCGCTGTTGGACAGGATCGAGCCCATGCCGAGCAGGACACCGAACAAGATGCAGACGGTGATGATTTTTCCCCAGTCCATCTTGGTGATCATTCCGAACACCAGGGTGACCACCACGACGATGACAAACACAACGATGGCCAGTGGACCCTTGAGCCACTGAACAACGCTGCAGCCGAAGTCTTGGATGAAGGGGACCGAGATCTGAGCGAATGCGGCGGTGGGCGTAAAGAGCGCGAGCATCAACATGACCACGGCGACCAGAATGGGCAGATGGGCGGGATTGGCTGGGGTGGCAGCAAACTGCGAAGCAGCGGCGAAGGGGGACTTTGCAAAGTTCATGGTTTGACTCTCCTGGTTGAAAAAAGGGGGTTGAGGGCTGGGGTTGGGGATCTAAAAGTTCTCGATGTCGTATTCCCCCTTGACACGGTCGAACCCGTGAAGACGGCTGACTTGTGAGACAGAGCGTTTGGAGCCATCGCGGTAGATGAAGAACATCCAGTCGACGGTCTCTCCGATGGCGGCGCGAAGTGGGTCGTAAGGCACACCCATGTTTGCCATCAGAAGCAAGTTCTCCAGGCGTGGGAGCGCTTTGGGGGCACTGTTCGCATGGATGGTTGCGGCCGAGCCGGGGTGGCCGGTGTTGGCCGCATCGAGCCAGTCATAGGCCTCGGGACCACGAAGCTCTCCGAGTACCACCCGCTTGGGCGCGTAGCGCATTGCGGTTTTGACGGCCTTGCGCGGCGTGACACCCTGGTCCTCGTCGCATTCGATGAGAACGTGGTTGTCGGAAGCGATCTGCAGCTCGTGGACGTTCTCGATCACGAACAGGCGCTCGTCCTTGGGCATCATGGACAGCGCCGTGTTGAGCAGCGTCGTCTTGCCGGAAGCAGTGCCACCCACGACAAGGAATGTCTGGCGGGCCGCGATGGCGTCCGCAAGCAGATGGGCGTAGCGCTCAGAAATCGTTCCAGAGGCGATGTACTCCTCGATCGTGAAGACCCGCGCGGCATGGCGGCGGATACACATGGAGGGGCCCTTGACCGCGACCGGAGGCAAGATGGCCTCGATTCGGAAGCCCGGAAGTGGAGCCGACAGGATGCGGTTGTTGGACTTCTCGCCGACCTCTTTTGCAACCGTGGAGGCGATGAGGGTGATGGCGGTACGGATGGTCCCGGCGCTCAGCGAGATGGGAACACGCTTTTCTTGGCCGCGCTTCGAAATGAAGACATCGTCGGGACCATTGACCATGATCTCGTTGACCTCTTCGTCATCGAAGTAGGGACGGAGAACATGGAGCGTGTCCTTGATCTGGTTGAGAACGCTTTGGCTGTAGCCACCGCGTACAACACGTGATTCGGGGCCTGCGGAGATTCCTGTTTGCATGCAAGGATTCTTGGGCCGCAAGCCCCATCACCTCCCCTACTCAACGCTGCAAACATCCCCCGATATCGGGGGAAAAGGCAACTTATCTGCCGAAGATTGGCTGCGAATTCGATACAAGGATCGAAAGTGGCAGCGCCACCAAAGCAGCCCACGCAGGCGCGAGCAGCGGCGACAGCGTGAAGGGCAAAACGAGATAGATCACTGGCAGCGCAATGACTGGGATCACTACCATTCCGGCGAGCGTGAACGTGGCCGGTCGCAGAGAGCCAAACTCGGACATCTTCACGTTGCGCTGCATCAGTCCGTCGTAAACCGACGCGATGAAGAGTGGTGCGAGGAACGCGAGCCAGATGAGCACGATGGCCAGGCGCATGGCCACGATGAATGACTGCAACACCAGCCCCTGCATGTAGCTGTTGAACATGTTTCCCATCACCGCCCCTCCCACGCCGGCCACCTTGCTGCTCAGCCGTCGTTCGTCATCGGTGAGCTTGGCTGTCTTGGCAGCGATGGCCACTGCCGTAAGGGGGGTGTTCTCGAATATCCCGTTGGCGAATCCGACCACCAGGTCTGCGGCTCTGTCTCCCATTGCCGCCCTGGTCTGCTCGATCTCTCCGACGACAAAGCGCTCCATGCTTTCCCCGCTGCGAAGCAAGGGAGAGAGCATGAAGCCCAGGAATGCCAACAGGAACCAGAAGCCGAGGTGCTGGGAGTTCTTCATTGCGTCGAGCTCGTATCAGCCGTTGGCTGCGTGTTTGAGAAGGTAGCCAGTGTCGACCGGGCTGGAGAGGTGCGTGATCATGTGTGTGCGGATGCCGGCGATCACGACCTCGCTCGGCGCTGGAGATGCGAACTCGGCGCAAACCGTATCGATGCTCAGCCGCGTGGCCCAGCCCTTGAGCGGCTCGGAGAAGTGCGTCCAGCGGTGCGTGGCACCCGTCTGGTCAACCCCGGTGATGGTCAGGCGAGCCACGTCAGCTGCGTGTTCGGTCAAGCCGTAGAGGTACACCCCGACGACGCGGCCAAGAAACGCCTCTCCGTTCTGCACAGAGGTCTGCCAGCGAATGCAGGCTTCCTGGATGCACAGCGAGAGCAACGCCCCGCCGTCGCGCGCAGGCCAACGCGGGCCGATGTAAGCGGCCAGCTTTTGTGTCGCCTCTTTCAGGTTCGGGTGATGAGCCCAGATGGAGCGCGCGAAGCCCTCATGGGGCATCTCACGGATGGCATCGTTGATCCACTCGTCCTCGTTGGACTGGTGCAGATCGCTGATGGGCCAATACGCAGTGCCCTCACTCCCAATGTCTTGCTTGGAGAGTCGGGCACGGGCGGAATTCAGCGTGACGATAGTGGTCATTTTTTGCGGTACTTCTTGTCTTCAACGATGACCGGGATTCGCCCCTTCACCAGCTCGCCCCGGTTGAAGAACCCGATGTAGTGCAGGTCCGGCAGACTGGGGAGCAGTGAGCGAGGAAAGATCTCCTTGTCCTTCTCCGAAATCGATGTACTTGAGTTTGCCGAGAATTCCAGCCCAACGTCCTCGGTCTTCGACCCAATACCCGTCGATTGCCCCCGGACAGTGATGGTTGTTTCGCCCAGTTTCTCGGTGATGAGCGCCATCGTGTCGGGATCTTGGGTCGCGCCGACGATCATGTTGTTCATGTTCCCGATGAAGCGCTTGGCTCGTGCGGTGTTGCCTTGGAACTTGTCAACGAGGTCGCTGAACGTCTGGCCCAAGGCCCAGATGAAGAAGCCAGCCCCGCGGCCTTTGTTCGCCTGCTGGATGACCGGAGCGCACACAGCATCACCCCATTCATCAATCACGACGTGGACGCGCCTGGGCTCCTCACCGGTGTCGGACGCGGTGCCGTGGTTGTAGATCTCGGCAGCCACGGCAGAGAGTTCGGCCAGCGCCATCGTGGAGATTGCCCTGCCCACCGATTCGTCGGCCAACGTGTCGGTTCCGATGTAGAGGATGTGGTTGCCTTCGACGATGCGCTTACCGTCCATGATGGGACGCTTGTCGTTGATGTCGTCGTAATCCGGCGAGAGCAGGCCCTTGAGGTCATCGGTGGTCAGCTTCGTCAGCATGGGCGTGATCGACACGATCATCTTGCCGAACCACTCCCGGTTGGCTTCCAGAATGGCGATCAGGCCTCGCAACTCCTCGGGCTTGACGGGAAGGCCGGTGATGCGTGCCTGATCCTCATCCTCAGGCACGGCTTCCTGGAAGACCTTGATCATCGCGGCCAACTCGGGCGACGAGGTTTCCACCCCGCCCTTTTGCGGCTTGCCGCCGGCGGAGGCCTGCGCGTTGAGCTGCTTCTCCAAGGCCTCGTGCAGCTGCACACAGTCTTCTTCGAAAAACTTCTTGAGCGCTTGGGTGGTGAGCGCCTCGACGGCCGTCCGCGACTCCATGGCCGTCTTGAGGGTGTAGATCGACACGCGACGACCGACATACTTCATGGCGTTGGTGATCCGGTGCACGGCCATCCAACAGAATTCCTTGAAGTTGTCCGATTCCTGGCTGTCGAGCACCATCGTGATGCGCGATGCAACCTGCGACACGCGGTCCCAGTTCTTGATCAAGTCCAGCCGCACCGATTCACTGGCGAATGCCGGGTGGAGCATCAGGAAGCGCTCGGGCTTGCCTGAAAGGATGGCTGCTTGGCGGCAGATCTCGCGCAGGTCCTTGTCACCCTTCGGATCGATGACGATGACGCAGTCGCCGCGCATGGCCAGCTGGAAGATCACCAGAGCGGCGAGACGGGTTTTGATGGCGCCCGTGGTGGCGATGATGGCGCAATGGCCTTTGAGCGAATCGAAGGGCAGGATCACATCGGTTTCGCCCATGTCGAGACCGTGAATCCACGGCAAGCCTTTGGACTGCAATGGGTCACGCTTGTCGCCGCGCCACTTCAACCACCAGGACGGGGGGTACACGTCTTCAAGATCGCGCTTCATGATTTCGTAGGCGCGCTGGGTGTGGCGAGGCTCCCAGCGGTAGCCCCAGCCAAGCCACAGGTTGTTGCCCAGCTTGTCCATGGAGTTCTTCAAGCGGGTGGCCGGCATGATCACCGTCGGCAAGCCGAGCAAGGACATCTTGTATTTCAGGAGCCGGTTGGCAGACAAGAAGCGCAGCCCCGTCATGCTCAGGGCCAGCAGCGCACATGCCACCAGGGCGAGCTTCGGCGCTTCGAGCGCAATGCTCACGCCGGCCATCCAAATGCATGCGAAGGCCCAAGCGATTGCAGCGCGCGCCTCGTAGACAGGACGCAGCAGCTGTTCGAACCGTTTCTTTTCTGCCATTTCAGAGCCCCAGCTTCTTCACGGCAAAGCGTGAGAGGATGACCGCCTCTTTGGGCGGAGCGCCCTCAGGGATGGACACCTTGTTGATCTTCAAGCCCGGCGTTGAGGGAGGGCTGTAGATGAGCCCAGCCGCTGCCATCTCACCAACCCAGCTGGCCACGTCGCGCACGATGGTGCCGAGAAAGACCACGGTGATCGCGGCCCCGTTGTCCGTCATGCGCATGGACTTGCTGTTTTCGCCTCGATCACGCCACGCCTTGATGACCTTTCCCAGCAGCTCGACGTGCAAGCGCTTCTTGATGTCCTTCTGGACTTCCTGAGGCACCAGATCACTGAAGCGAACCTCCGCAGCCTCACGGATGGCGGTGGTGTCGGGTTGGCTCGCCTCGGCCACGGCTGCAGCTTCGGACTTGTTTGCGACCTCAGCAGTAACTTCCGCGCGCGAGCGTTCGACAACCGGCGACTGCACCAGTTCGGGTTGCTCTTGCGGCTGCTCCTCCTGTGCGAACAGGGCTTCAGTGACCGGCTCCTGGATGGAAGGTGCAGGCTCGACCGTCTCCTTTGCAGCAGCTGCCGGCGCTTCCTTTATTCGCTTGCGACCGGCGGCCTGAGTCGCCTCGGCCTTCGCTTCTGCGGCGGCCAGCGGATCTGCCGCAATCACGGCCTCGAGCGTCTTCGGGCTTTGGCTGGCGAAGGTCTCTGGATCGAAGTCCTCAAGGACCGAAAGCGGGTTCTTTACCTTGAGCGCTTTGACGATCTCTCCCTCGTCGCCGACCACTTCGACCATGCCAAGGTCTTCGCCCGAGTTGATGACCACCTGCGAAGCGCGCAGGAGTTCGGCAATCGTTCCTGCAGTGGATGGCCACCCCTGGTAGCCCTGTTTCACGCCGAACGCTGCAAGGTCCTCGATCGCCTGAGGCCAGAGCAGGTAGAGCCCACTGCTGTCTGCCTTCACGCGGTCCCCGTTGAGCTTCCACGCGGGGGTGCCGAGCAAGCTGCGAATGGCGCCCACAAGGTAGGGCCCGAGGTGTGTGCCCACGACTTGGCGGCCAAACGCCTGGGGACGCCGGGCTTCTTCCCGGCGCGCGATGCGCTCCCACATGCTGACCACCACGTCTTTGCAGTTCCGGGCGGTGGTCGTATGCCCCGAACTGATTTCGTACACAGCCTTCACCAGTTCGGAGGAGCCATCTTCCAGCCACTGCAGGTTCTTTGCACCGGCGACCGTGGCGATGAGCGAGGCGATGTGGCTGCTCGGGCCGATCTGCTGCAGGTTCTCGTCCACGTTGGGCCATGCCGCGAAAAGGCGGGTGACTTCGTTTTGCTGTGCCCAAGAGGTGAGACTGCCAAAGTGGCGACGCCAGACGCCGCCGGCGCTGCTGGTCACGATGATCGTGTCCAGGCTTGTGCCCAAGGGGTAGAACATCCCCGCGAGGAAACAGACGTAGCGCCACCGGCCCTCCAGGGCGTGGCGGCGCTCAACGGTTTCGGTTCCGGTGAAGATGCGCCCGTCTGCCGCTTGAAAACTGAAAAAGGCCATCTCCAGCGAAGCGCGGAACAAGCCCCCCTCCCCTGCAAACAAGCCACTTGAGGTGGCAGGCAATGCGTTGATCTGCTCGGCGAGATTGAGGAGAGGCACTTCGAAGCGCTCTCGGAACGTGTCCACGTCTGTTGCGGCATGCAGACGCAGGCGGTCGATCAGCTCCGCGTTGGCGGCCAGGAGCCCCTCAGGGGTGCTGACGGGCAGGCCTTGATCGACGGGAGGGTAGGCGGGGGGTTGAGCTGCTGAGGCGGCCACCCCCTGAGTCGCGCGGGGAGCCGCGTTTGACTGGGGTGTGGTCGGGCCGGTGGCCCCGGATTGGGGACGGCGCAGAAGAGAGAGCCATTTTTGGAGCATTGGGGTAGTTTTCCACCGATGCTCTCTGGCCTACCCCGGCCAACTTGGGGGTTTCACCCCGATACGGCCCCTCTCAACCGAACTTGGCCAACTGATTGCGTGATGCACGGTATGCAGCGAGTCGCGCGTCCATCTCGCGCTTGACCTGACTCACACCCAGATCCTGGGTGGCGCACGCAGGACACTGAGCCAGACCTTCATGCCGGCGAGGCACCGGGTGCTTGGTGTTGCAGACGCTGCAGGTCTTCATGTCGATGTCACCAGACTTGATCCCGTTGATCAGCAGGTGATAGACCTCGAACGAGATGCGGTGGGTGTCACCACTGGGCGGGGCGTCGGCGCGGTACTTGGAGTACACGTGGATCAGCTTGTCGACGTTGCGGGCGTAGTTGGTCTCAGCCTCGCTGTATTCGCCGTTGCCGCGCCCGCCGAAGTGCAGGCCCACCAGGTAGGCGGCATCGAATCGCTCGGCGCCGCTCTCGAGGAACGCTTTGGAGGCTGGAGACTGCCCAGCGCCACGTGGCCGCATCACTTTGCCGCCTTCACGCCCCAAAAGGCGGCGGTCCATTTCTTCTTTGATGCGTTGCTCGCTGACATCAGTTCCCATCAATTCCCGGATCAGGCGGGTGCGGGTTGTCAACGTGATCAGCACCTCGAAACGCTCATCCCACAAGGGGTCATCAAAGAGCGCTCTTCGGTTGCCGGTGGTGCCGATAGCTGGAGAGAGGAAGGTGGTCATGGTGGGTTCCCTGGATCGATTTTTAGTGGATGCTGGCTTTGGAACGCTTGGACATGCCGAGATAGAGCGTGCGCTGCGCAACGGTCAAATCTCGGACAGCCGCTACCATGAACCATTGGTCACTGGCCACGGGCTGCAGCACCAGGGAAGGGTTTGCCGACAGGTCCCACAACTCGTGGGATTCGTACTTGGATAGGACCTTCACGTCGGCGGACGATAAGTCATACTGCACGGTTGCCTGATCTGTGCATTCGATCACGTTTTCTCGGCGGGTCATCAACGCCATGAACGCTTCATGGCGGTTGGCTGCTTCGAATTCGCCTGGCTGACCCAGCGATGCAGAGGCTGCAGGGTTGATGCCGTCGTGGAGACTGAGGCTGAAAATGGGCGAGTTGCAGGAGGCGACCCTTGCGACCTCCTCTTCGCTCATGACGGCCAGCATTTCAAGGAGACCGCGCTGCCCCGGAAACCACCGGGAGAGCACACGGGAGTCGATCAACTCCGTGCTACGAGCGAGGTTCCAGCGGCGTGAGAGTGCCTTGAGGTTTTCCGTGCGGATGGAGCGCACGTAGTTGGGGAGTTGATGGATCTGAGCTTGCTGAGTCTGGAGAGCCCGGGCCCAGTTGGTCTGCCCGGCGTTGGCGAGAACTTGAGATTCGATATGCGTCATCAACATTGTTTTCACTATTCCCTTGACGATCATCAAGATCGGTCGTTACATGCAAACAGGAACACTTCGATACTTCCTGCTTGTCACCAAAGAATCGAAACCCCTTGTGGGGATTTCATTCACCTATCAAACCACGGCGCGAACGCATGTCAAGCCTTCAAGTAAGCCCTATCGACGCACTTGCTCGGCGATTTAGGGCTCGGCTGCGCATTTCACTCGACAGCCTGGGCTATTCCCCGCTCTTGCGTGACAGAAGTCGCACCTTCGCAGCACAAATCGGCATCCACGAGAGCGAGGCCTTTGCCCTGCTGAACGGGGACGCCATCCCCGACCTCAAGCTCCTGGCAGCCATAAGTTCGCATCTCCAGAAGCCGCTGACCTGGTTCCTTGAAGTCAATGAGGCGAGTTTCCCCGCATCGACAAAAGTCGTCCACTCAATCGGACCAGGTGAGGACCTGGCGATCGCGCTACCGGAGGACATCGCAGGCGGCTCGGTCGGAATGGAGGACCAGCTGCTGTATTTCCGTTCGCGAGGGGAAATGGGTTTCGGCATCCGGGGCGGGGACTACTTGATCGTGCTGGAAGTCCCCTTCATGCCCATGGAAGTGCGCAAAGAACAGATCTACCTGCTGGGAAACAAGGCCGGGTTTGAGCTTCGTCGGTGCGTGGCCCAAAGCCCGCTGCGAGCTACCTTCCAGAGCTTCGACGGCAAGGCGACAACCACCTTGAAACCCACCATCGCGGAAGCCGAGAACCGCGACTCGGACTTCCAGACCGGCAACCTGGGCGACGGGATGCACCATTTCTCCCAACTCGTCACGGTTCTCAAGGCACCCAAGAACGTCCCGCAGGACGGCGAGGCGTTCCTCATCATTTCCTGAGAAGCGCCGCTGTGAGGTTGGCACTGTGTGCGCGGTGAACGATCGGCGATGGTTGGGCATCATGGGTTCTGCTTCGATCTTCGTGGAGTCGCTGGGCGTGCTGTCAGACGGGGAACCAGTTGCACCTCTCATGCCATGAAGTGACGAAACGGCGCCTCAAGCTGGGGCGTCACGGGCAAGGGCGTGACCAAGCCTAGCTGTCATGAGGCGAGGAAAGGTTTGCCAGATGGCTGGAAAGCTTGGCCGGGTGGGATGGCGGCCGAGAAAATGGCTCAGCCAATGAAAAAAGCCACCGAGTCTTGCGACTGGTGGCTTTCTCAATTTCAGTGGTTGTGGCTCCGCTCGCACTGAGCGACCCACTGGTTGGCCATGTCCTGGCCCTCGCTGGCGGCCTTGATGACCAAGACCTTCACACCTTCCTTGCGGACGCGCTGTGCCAGCTGTTCAGCGTAGAAGCTGCCTGGGCGCCGAAACTTCTGCACCCCGTCAACAACCCCCGCCCGCTTGCGTTCGTCGTGATCCGCAAAGATCACCAGCCGCCGGATCTGGCCCTTGAGCTCCTCCGGCAATTGGAACTGCGCCATGGCTGGGCCATTCAGGCAAGGCCACACAGGAATCCTGCGCAACATCACCGCGGCCAAGCCCGTTTCGATCCCCTCGCTCACCCCCAGCGTGTCGCCCAAGGGCTCCATCATCCGAATGGCAAACGAGGTGATCCCGAGCCCGTAGTCCGTCTTCTTGGCCAGCGGCACTGCGGCTTTCTCCCCAGCGGGTGTCAGGAAGGTCTTGTGCAGCTGCACAGGATCTCCATGGACATCGAGGGCCAGCGCCAGCATCGCGGGGTGTTTACCCAGTGACACCGGCTTGCCGCCCTCTTGCTCCGGGGGTGCCCAATACTCCAATGCCGGGTGGTAGCGCAGCATGCAGGGCTCCACGTCGAGCCCTGGCACACGGCGGCGCAGGTAGCGGTCAACCGGATCGTCACGGGTGATCGAACGCCCTTCGTCCCAGAACCGCATGATGCGCTGCAGGTTGCGTTGCGCCTGGTCGGGCGACATCTCGTTCCCACGGGCCTCACGTGCCTCGCGAACGATGGCCTGGATGTGCTCGCCAGCCCCGAAGTAGCTGCGCACATGGTCAGCAGCCTCGCGGAAGCTGCGGTACCCCATGTGGTCCATCAGCATGCGAAAACCGCTGGCGTAACGCCCTTCGGTGCACTGGTTGCAGACCCAGCAGCCGCCGTTCTTCTTCGCCCATCGAAACCTGTCCGAGCCTCCACAGAAGGGGCAGGGACCGTTTTTCAGGTTGAAGAACCGGCTGTCCATGCCCGCGGCCGACAGAATCTCCGGCCAGCGACCAAAAACAAGGTCCTCTGCTTTGATATTCACGTCCCTATCTCCTTTTCAGATGGGGCCGCCATGCCCCATCGGGACACGTGGGCCCCAACGGGTGGTTGAATGCAGCCAGTTGGCTGCGATCGTCGCGTATGCGAAGTCATGGCTATTTTCCAGGCCCTTGTTCATTGCGTCCATCGATGCGGACCACCCCACGAAGAGGTGCACCGGCTTTTTTCAGGGCTCGATGTCGAACGCTGAAAAAAGCCCCCGCTGAGCGGGAGGCTTGGGGTTGAATGCAGTGTCACGCTGCCAGTCGCAGAGCGACCTTCGAGCGAAACAGCGCTTCCAGAGCGTCGGGCAGCTGGTCCACACTGCCGACGGACACTGAGTTGGAGATGTGGGCGCGAATGTCGCACCCGATCCCCACGCCAATGACCTCGACGCCGTTCTTTTCCGCTTCGGCCAGCGCAAGCGCCAGAATCTTCGGATCGTCCGGGCCGTCATCGGTGATGACAACCAGAACATGCTTCTCCTTTCGCTGCGCAAGCAAGGAAGGAAGTTCTGCGACCACGGCCTGACCCGTTGGGGTGCTGCCAGTGGCCTTGATCTCCGCGCTGCGACGTACGGCCTGCTGAGCCGGTTGCCCGAAACTTTGCAGGCTCTCCGTCACCGCGTCCGTGCCCGGGAACATCGCAACCGAGGTGGTCACGTTGCCGATCCGTTGCATGGCCAGACTGAACGCGAGGGTGACCTTTGCGGCCGTCTCGATCTGGTCTTCCATGCTGCCTGAGCGATCCAGAAGTAGCTTCACCGCGGCGTCAACGCCGTTGGTGGACTTTCGGACCCGAAACCAGAAGCGGTTCACAGCCACCTGCCCGCCCGCCTGGGCGTACTTGGCAGGCCTGCGGCGCCTGTCCTGCAGCTCGCGCAACAGAACCCGCACCAGCCTGGACTGCACGCCATCGAGACGGATGTCCAGAGGCGTCGTCGTGCAGGGCACGGCGGCCAGCACTGGCGCGCCAGAGAGCGAGCCGTGCCGATTTGCTTGTTGGGCCTGATCGGCTTCGACAAGCATGGCCAGAGCAGCCTCAACGAGTGCATCGAGGTCGGCATCACCGCCCTCGCCTTGCTCCATGGCATGCTCGATCACCTCCATCAGACCCTGGTCAGCTTCGCTCAGCTGCTTGTCCATGTCTGCCTGCTGTGGCTTGCCGTATTGAGCCTCGTAAGCCTCGCGGAGCATGTCGCCCAGGTCGAATTTCGAACTCGGCATCGTTGGCGGTGCGGGTTGCGCACCATCCATGGCCTGTGGATCGCCATCTGGGACGCCGTCACCCTGAGCGCCTTGCCCACCTTGCGATGAGGCTTGGTCCCCGGTGCTGTTGTCCTGGCCGTCTGCGGACTCTCCTGACTGCGCTTGCGCGCCATCGGAGGTGTCACTTCCAGCTTGGCCTTGATCGCCTTCAGAGTGAGCTTGCGCGTCGTCTTCGGATGAATCTTGGCCATTCGACTGGCTGTCGCCTTGTTGCGGATCGCCTGCATCCTGGCTGCTCGGTTCCTGTTCGGATGGCTGAGAGGTTTCCCCCCCATTGCTGCCATCTTCGCCCTGGTCCGTGCCGCTCTCACTCTCACCCGCAGAATCTTCATTCCCGGTGGAGTTGTCGCCACCTTCTTCCTGGCTTTCACCCGGTTCAGGTTGCGTTTCTTCATTTGAGTCACCCTCGCCCTGCTGCTGGTCCTGCTCAGGTTGAGCGCCCTGACCTTGGTCATCGGCTGGCTCCTCGTCTTGTTGCTCGGCGCCGGCATCACCCGTGGGCGATGGCTCGGGCTCCGATTCCTGCTCTTGAGGAGGCTGGTCGTTCGACTGGTCGGGTGACTCGTCAGGCGACTGGTCCTGCGCCTGTTCTTCGGGCTGCTCGCGCAGCTCTCGGTTCAGGCGAATGGCAAGCTCCTCGGTCTGCAGACTGCTGGAGAGGCTCGGCAACTCGGCCAAGGCCGCATCGATCACCTTGCGTTGATGCTCGGAAATCACCTTGGCGCTCAGGTCGTAGAACACCTGGGCACGCTGGGCAATCGCTGCCTGGGGTGCGGCCGCCTGGAAGCCTCGCAGAAGGATGTCCAACTGCAGCGCGCGTGAGCGGCCTTCCTCGGTCTCCACCTCCAACTTTCCGAGGATGGTGTCAAGCGCCTCATCCAGACCCCTGCTCAGGATCAGGCCGGCGCCTGCGAATTGCTTGCGTTGCTCCATCTCCATGCGGGGGTCTTCCAGCAAGTTGAAAACGAGCAACTCGTCAGCGTCCAGGCGCTGCATGCATCCGGGGTCGGTGTGCATGCTGTGGCCCGCCTCGTGGACCGCCATGCGCGTGAGCGCGGCGATCTGCGCTGGGCAGCATGATGTTGCCGTTGGGCAGCATCCCTGCGTGCTCGCCCCACACCAACCCGACCTTGCGGCCGAGAAGGAGCGAGACGAAGCCGGCGATGATCTTCTTGACCATCGCGATTTCAGGCTTGTTTGTCATGTGTACTCCCAACGCCCCGGCCCGAAGGCCGAGACGTCACTGGGTTGGTCAGAACAGACCGACGTATTCCGGCTGGAAACTGTCGGTCAAGGTTTCCGCTTCGACGACTGGTTGCTCGTCTGCGGTGGGCGTAGCTCCGGACAGGATGTCCTCGGCATACGTGGGCGCGGCCGCGGGGCCACGGACTTCTTCTGCTGGGCTGTTGACCACCTCCGGCGCACTGCTGAGCAGCGTTTCGAAGGCAAGGTTGGCAGCACCCGAGTCCATCACCAGCTGGGCCGCCTCCAGCGCGGTTGCGCTGTTGGAGAGGGCCTTGGCGAGTGTCCAGACGTGCATCAGGTGCACGCCTTCGATGGGACCGTCCTGCGGCAGGATGCCGAGCACGTGCTCCACGATCTGCGCCAGCGGCTCGACGGTGTGGTCCAGGAAGCTGAAGCTCCTGAACTTTTCGCCGATCCGCTTCAAAGGCCCGAGGGTCTTCTGCGTGATCTTCTCGCGCCGACGCACAGCGCCGTGAGCATCCTTGCCCATCAGGTATTTCTCCATCAGGGTTTTGGCTTCTTCGGCGGCCTCGTCGAACAACTCACCCTTGAGACCGGTGACTTGCTTGCTGTAGTGCTTGTTGGCCTGGCTGAACTCATCGCCGCTGGGTGCGCTGACCCGGCAGAGATGAAAGCCGAAGGCGAGCCGCCCAGCCACGTATTCCGGGGTCGGAATGTCCGTGATCAGGTGATCCCACTGCGCGTTGTCGATGCGCTGGCGCCAATCCTTGATCCGCACGTCGAAGTCGCGGTAGAGGCGTTGGGCATGGTCATCGAACTTCTGCTTGATCTCCAGCAGGCCCTTGTAGACGCCGTCGACCTTCCCTTCCGGGATGCCGACAGTTCCCAGCAAAGGCAGGCCGTTGAGCTTGAGAAGTTTTTCCGCCTCGCGCTTGTACTTGAGGAACGGAGCGAGGTCATCCGGGTCTGCGATCTTGATCGAGCCCAAGGTGGCCAACGACTCCGGGGGGAGGTCGGCCAGCTCCGGGTTCTTGGCCAGCAGGTTTTCCTTGCGGAGACGCTTGCGGCCAGACCAGAGGTGGATGTCCAGAGAGACACAGACGATGCCGTTGGCTTGCGTCTGTTTGATGTTGAGAACGGCGGGTGCGTTCATGTGGGTACTCCAAGAGGAGCGGGAACCCACTACCCCTCGCGGGAATGTGAATTCCCGCTGGGGTTGACAGTTAAATGCAAGCGCTAAGACCTGCGGACGGTGAAACCGAACGAGC
>LNFM01012724.1_pt1 | contig 15224 bp, 15 predicted proteins | sample 596031 | NCBI WGS metagenome assembly LNFM01 (sample SAMN04254537, study PRJNA301005) | activated carbon metagenome | isolation source: dual media filters at the Ann Arbor, Michigan drinking water treatment plant | place: USA: Ann Arbor | reverse complement strand
GACGCAACCGCCCTGACCCTGCGCGCGCGCTTCGGTTGGCAGAGTCCGGAGCGGTCCGGCTTCCGTGTCCTGGTCGAGGGCGAGGGGGTCGTCGCTTTCGTCGATGACTACAACGACACCATCCACGGCTTCCCGACCTATCCCGTGGTGGCCGATCCCGAGGCGTTCGAACTGAACCGGCTGCAGGTCGCCTGGACCGGCCTGCCGGGCACAGAGGTGGTCCTGGGTCGGCAACGCATCGTGCTCGGCACAGCCCGGTTCGTCGGCAACGTCGGCTTCCGCCAGAACGAGCAGACCTTCGATGCGGTCAAGGTGACGACCCGTGCGTTCGAGCCGCTCGCCGTCACCTATGCCTGGATCGACCGGGTCCACAGGGTGTTCGGCGACGACAGTCCCGTCGGCGAGTGGCGCTCGGACAGTCATCTCATCAACGTCGAGTCCCCGACCCCGGTGGGGAAGGTGACGGCCTATGGCTATCTGCTGGATTTCAGCAACGCCGCCGCCCAGTCCTCAGCGACCTGGGGCGCGCGACTCGAGGGAAGCCGCGACCTGTCACCGGATTGGTCGGCCCTCTACACCGTCGAATACGCCCGCCAGTCTGAGTACGGAGCCAATCCGGCCCGGTTCGACCTCGACTATGGGCTGGTCTCGGCGGGCCTGAAGCGTGGTCCGTTCACCGCGACCCTGGCGCTTGAGCGTCTCGACGGAAATGGCGTCCAGGCGTTTCAGACCCCCCTAGCGACCCTGCACGCCTTCCAGGGCTGGGCCGATGTCTTTCTGACCACACCCAGGGATGGACTGCGCGACGTCTCCGCCACGGCGAGCTATGCGGTGACTCATCCGCCCGTGGGCCGAAGCGGCGTTCTGAGCGCTTCCTGGCGCGACATTCATGACGCTGACGGCTCAGCCCGCTACGGCAGGGAACTCGACGTGTCGGCGCGACTGGTGCTCGACGCCCGCTGGGCCCTCGAGCTGAAGGGCGCCCATTTCGACGGCGCCGTGGCTGCATTCCCGGACCGCGACAAGGTCTGGGCCGCCCTCGACTATCGGTTCTAGGCCGATGACCGGGCAGAGAGCGAATGACCGATGAGCCAGAGCCCCGGGATAGAACCGCTGCCGCCAGAACTGATCCATGAACCGCTCAACTGGCTGTTCGCGGAACACTATCGTCATCGCCAGCTGTGCCAACTGATTGAACGGGTCGGCAACGCGACGGTCCTCCTGAGCGACGAGGCCCACGAGATACTGGCCTTCCTGCGCCATGACATGCCGCTGCACGTCATCGATGAGGAGGATGATCTGTTTCCACTGCTGCGGCGGCGCTGCCAGCCCGCCGACGAACTGGACTCGGTTCTGGGGGCGCTGTCGGCCGAGCACCACGATGACCTACACCGGGCCCGCACCCTCATCGCCGCGCTGGAACGGGCCCTCGCCGACGGCCGGGCGCCAGGGCAGGATCGGGAGAGCCGACTCCTTTTTACGGACTTCGCCCAGCATGAGCGCCGCCACATCGCTCTGGAGAACGCCGTGGTTCTGCCGATTGCCCGCCTTCGTCTGACCGCTGCGGACCTCAGATCTCTGAGCATCCGGCTGGCGGCCCGCCGTGGCGTCCTGCTGGAGCCCGAAGGCGATGAGGCGGCGTCATGATCGAGGCTCTGCTACGCAATAACCTGGACTGGGCAGCCACCCGGACCCGGCTTGATCCCGGGTATTTCCGCCGGCTTTCGGAACAGCAGGCGCCGGACTATCTGTGGATAGGCTGTTCCGATAGCCGGGTTCCGGCCAACGAGATCGTCGGGCTTCAACCCGGCGAACTGTTCGTCCATCGCAACGTCGCCAATCTAGCCCCGGCCCAGGACATGAACCTGCTGGCGGTGCTCCAGTTCGCCCTGGAGACGCTGAAGGTGCGCCACATCATCGTCTGCGGCCACTATGGGTGCGGCGGCGTGCGCGCCGTGCTGGATGGCCAGCGCCACGGCATCCTCGATCACTGGATGCAGCGCGTCCAGCGCCTCTGCGAAGACCACCACACCGATCTTGACGCCATCCAGGATCCCGAAACCCGGGTCAACTTCATCTGCGAAAAGAACGTCCTGGCCCAGGTGCGGGCCCTGTCCCGCAATCCCTTTGTCACCGACGCCTGGCGCCGGAGTCAGCCGCTGTCGATCCATGGCTGGATCTATTCCATCCGGGACGGTCTGGTCCGGGATCTCGAGACGACCGTCAGCGACGTCGGCGCAGCCGGGCGTCTGGTTGCGCCGCCCCCGCTTCCCGCGCGGGGCACCGGTCCCCGCACGGCCTCGCGCCCGCCGGTTCCGCGACGCCCCGGGGCGCGCTGAATGGGCCTGGTGGTGGCCATCCTCGCCGGCGGGGCCGGCCGGCGGATCGGCGGCGACAAGCCGCGCCGCCTGCTGGGTGGAGCCCGCCTGCTGGATCACGCCCTGAACCACGCGCGGGCCGTCGCGGCACCCTGCATCCTGGTCGCGCGCAGCACCGAACAGGTCGCCGGCTTCGACGGGACCGTGGTGCTGGACGCGCCGGGTATCGAAGGGCCGCTGGCAGGCCTGCTCTCGGCCTTGTCCTGGGCCGCGGCGGCCGGCGCCAACCGGGTCCTGACCATGGCCTGCGACATGCCCTTCCTGCCGGACGACCTGAACCATCGGCTGGCGCAGGCGCTGATCTCTGAGGTCGGGGTCGCGGTCGCCGCCAGCGACGGACGGCTGCATCCGGTCTGCGCCCTGTGGCGCACTGCCGTCGTGCCCACCCTGGTCCGACGGGCGGAGGAGGGACGGTTGTCCCTGCGCGGCCTGAGCGAGGCTGTCGGCTGCGCCGTCGTGGAGTGGCCCGTCGAGGGAGGCGACCCTTTTATCAACATCAACACCGCCGAGGACCTGGCCGCGTCGGAGGCGGCCCTGGGATGACGACGCTGACGGAATCGCTGCTGGTCCATGCTTCCCGGAACCTGCCGCGCTATACGAGCTATCCCACCGCACTCGCCTTCCAGTCGGCGCCCGATGACGCTCTGACAAGAGGCTGGCTGGACGCGATCCAGCCGACAGACGCCGTCTCGATCTACGTTCACGTGCCCTTCTGCGAACGTCTGTGCTGGTACTGCGGCTGCCACACCAGCGTGCCGAACGGCTACGACCGGATTGCTGACTTTCTCGGCCACCTCAGGAGCGAGCTGGACCTGTGGTCCGACGCCATGCCGCCGCACGCCGGCGCCGCCCATGTTCATTTCGGCGGCGGCAGTCCCAACTCGCTTTCCGGCGAAGACTTTTCCAGCCTGCTGGCCTCGATCTCCCGAAGGTTCAGCCTGCGCCCCGGCGCCGAGGTGGCCGTCGAACTCGACCCCGGAAATCTGGACGGGGATTTCGCTCGCGGACTGGGCGCCGCCGGCGTCACCCGAGCCAGTCTCGGCGTCCAGACCTTCGATCCCGACGTCCAACGGCTGGTCAACCGCATCCAGCCCTTCGAGCGCGTCGAGGCGGCGGTCGCCGACATCCGCTGCGGCGGCGTAAAGGCGATCAATTTCGACATGATGTATGGCCTCCCGGGCCAGAACCCCGACAATGTCGCGGACAGCCTGAGGACCGCACTCTCGCTGGCGCCGGACCGGGTCGCCCTGTTTGGCTACGCCCATGTCCCATGGATGAAAAAGCACCAGGCGATGATCCGCCCCGAGGATCTGGCCGATGTCGCCGGGCGATGGGGCCAGGCTGAGGCAGCCGAGGCTGTTCTCCTCGACCACGGCTACATCCGGATCGGTATGGACCATTTCGCCCACCCCGGCGACCCGATGGCCGCGCGGCTCGCGAACGGCGGCCTGCGCCGCAATTTCCAAGGCTATACCGACGACCCGGCCGCGGTGCTGATCGGCCTTGGACCCTCGGCGATCAGCGCGTTTCCTCAAGGCTTTAGCCAGAACGCATCGCGCGTGGACCATTGGGCGGCTGCCGTGAAGCGCCATCAGCTGCCTGTTTCGCGTCAACTGGCGACAACTAGAGACGATCGCCTGCGCGGGGCCGTCATTGAGCGACTGATGTGCAGTCTGGAAGTGGACGTGGCGTCCGTGTGCGCGGAGCATGGCTACGCGCCGAGTGCCCTCGATGATGAACTGCAGTCTGCTCGAACGTTGAGGGTGGATGGTCTCTGTGCGGTGTCTGGACGACGGATCAGCGTTTCACCGGAGCTCTCGCGGCTGGTGCGAGTCGTCGCTGCCTGCTTCGATCCCCAAGCTTCGCGGCCATCAGCGAGGCACAGCCTGGCGATCTGAGGTTCTGTGCCGGAGATCTGCATCGGCCTGAAACGCCATCCGGACAGCTTCGCGAAAGGCGCGGAGGTTGGCGATCGGTTGGAAGCAGACATTTGCGTCGGCCGCTCGACGATGTTGACCTTGGGCCCGCAGCCCTTCGTTGCCGAATTTTCGATATGCCCCTCTGGCGTTCCAATCACACTGACCCCAGCTTTCAAGAATAGTTCTGGAGGGGCGGCGATGACTACCAAGGCTCATTGGGAAACCGTCTATCAGACCAAGAAGGTGGACGAAGTCAGCTGGTATCGTCCTCATCTGGAAACTTCCCTGAGGCTCATCGAACACGCGGCGCCCGGCACAGACAGCGCCGTCATTGACGTTGGCGGCGGGGAAGCGACCTTGGTCGATGACCTTGTCGCGCTGGGCTACGCCGACGTGACCGTACTCGACATCTCCCCGGCGGCGATTGACGTGGCGAAAGGCCGACTGGGTGCTTCTGGCGCCTCGGTTCATTGGATCACCGGCGACATCACGACTGTCGAGTTGGAAGCCGCTCGCTACCATGTTTGGCATGATCGGGCTGTTTTTCACTTCCTGACGAGCGCAGATGACAGAGCCGCATACGTGCGTCAGGTCGCCCGCGCAGTCAGGCTTGGCGGTCACGTTATCGTCGCGACCTTCGGCTTGGGTGGTCCGGAGAAGTGCAGCGGACTGGACGTCGTTCGCTATGACGCCGAAAATCTCCACGGCGAGTTCGGGCCGAAGTTTCGCCTGTTGGAGAACGTTACCGAGCTGCACGAGACGCCTTGGGGGACCCCTCAGGAGTTCCTGTATTGCTTCTGCCGAGTGGAGTGAGCGGCGCTCGATGCGCGGCCTCCATCCGCTACCCCGCCCCCCTTTCCGAACAATCCGCTCTTGGGCGGGCTTCTAAAGAAGAGAGTCCCGACCCGTTCCGGCTCAACCGCAAGGTTGGCACATTGGCCCATTGCGGGCTCGCCTATGCGAGCCAGCAAGGCCGATTGGCCGGCGATCCGCAATCGAACCTCCCAAGCGCGGTGCACCCGACAGCCGAAGCGCGCAAAAGATAGTGACCAGTCACTTGCTTTTCGGTATTGTGTCCGCATGGCACGTCAGAACCTCCCAGCCGCCCAGCGCCGCGATATGACCGTGGAGACGGTCGTTGACCTCGCAGCCACGAACAATCCGGCCGAAATCACGACCGGACAGATCGCCGAGCATATGGGCCTGTCCCAGGGCGCGCTCTTCCGACACTTCCCCACCAAGGACGCCGTTTGGGGTGCGGTCATGGTCTGGACCGCCGACCAACTCACCCAACGCCTGGACAAGGCCCTCGCCAAGGAGGCCTCGCCCTTGTCCGCTCTCGAGGCGATGTTCATGGCCCATGTCGGGTTCGTCGCCGCCCGACCGGGTGTGCCCAGGATCATGTTCGGCGAGCTGCAGCGCACGGGCGATACGGCGGCGAAGCGCGGCGCGAGGGCTTTGATGGACGGCTATCGGACCCGCGTCATGGGGCTTGTCGAGCGCGGCAAGACTGAGGGCTCACTGCCCGTTGATCTGGATACCGAGGCCGCCGCGATCCTGTTTGTCGGTACGATCCAGGGCTTGGTGATGCAGGCCATGATCGCGGGAGATTTCGCCGCCATGCCGACCATGGCAAGCCGGGTCTTCGGCATCTACCTCAAGGGTATCGGGGCGCGGACATGAAACTTTCCCTGCCGGGCAATCGTCGGACGTGGATGTTGATCGCCGTCCTGGCGTCGCTGGGCGTGGCGTTCGCCTATGTGGCGCTGCGCTCCGGCCCGCTTGCGCCGGTATCGGTTACCTTGGTGACGGTCGAGGAAAGGGCGATCTCGCCATCCCTGTTCGGGATCGGCGCGGTGGAAGCGCGCTATACGCACCGCGTCGGCCCCACGACGGCCGGGCGGGTCCGGACGCTGCTGGTGGATGTCGGGGACCATGTCGTTGCGGGCCAGCCGCTCGCCGAAATCGATCCGATTGATCTTGATGAGCGCATCACCGCCCAACAGGGTGCCGAGGGCCGTGCGGCGGCGTTGGAACGCACAGCGCAGGCGCAGCTCGCCGACGCCGAGGCGCGGGCGCGCCTGGCTCGAACCCAGGCAGGACGTACCGAACAGCTGCTCGACGGCGGCTGGGTCTCCCAGGCGGCGGTCGATACGCGACGCCAGGAATTGCAGGTGGCGCAAGCCGGGTCTGCTGCGGCCCGGGCCAATCTCGCCGCCGCAACGCAGGACCGCGGACGCGCCGGCGCGGAAAGCGCGGCGCTGGTCCGCCAAAGATCCAATCTGCGCCTTGTCGCCCCCGCCGATGGTCTCGTCGTCCGCCGTGTAGCGGAACCGGGGACCACGGTTGTAGCCGGGCAGGCCGTCGTCGAAATCATCGACCCCACCCACCTCTGGATCAATACGCGCTTTGACCAGACCCAATCGACCGGCCTCGCGTCCGGTTTGCGGGCCCAGGTGGTCCTCCGGTCGCGGAGCGGAACCCCGTTCGAAGGGCGGGTCATCCGCACCGAACCCATGGCCGACGCGGTCACCGAGGAATTGCTGGCCAAGATCGGTTTTGAAACCGGTGAACTGCCTCCCGTCGGAGAATTGGCGGAGGTGACCGTGACCCTGCCGCCCGCCAGGAGAACGCCCACCGTCCCCAACGCCGCCATTCATCGCGTCGAGGGCGAGACCGGCGTCTGGATCGTCGCCGATGGCAGGCTGAGGTTTCGGCCCGTCACGACCGGCGCCACCGATCTCGAGGGCAGGGTCCAGGTGTTGAGCGGCCTGGAACCGGGCGAGCAAGTCGTGGCTTACAGCCAGCGCGGACTGACCGCCCACACCCGGATCAGGATCGTCGATCAGCTCGCCGGCGGCCGGCGGTGATCAGCCTGGCCGGGCGTGACATCCTTCACGACTGGGGGAAATTCGTCTTCACCGGAATCGGGCTGGGGCTGCTCATCGGCGTCACCCTGACCATGGCCGGCGTCTATCGCGGCATGGTTGATGACGCCCAGGCGATGCTGGACAACAGCGGTGCGGACCTCTGGGTAGTGCAGAGGGACACGCTCGGTCCCTATGCCGAACCCTCGAGCATCCCTGACGATATCGACCGGTCGATCCGCACCATGCGCGGGGTCGAACGGGCGGCCAACGTCACCTATCTGACCATGCAGATCGACCATGCCGGGAGCGATGTCCGGGTGATGGTCGTCGGTATCGACACCGCTTCGCCGGGTGAGCCCGGACAGCCGCCGCACATGGTTGCCGGGCGGCAGATCGTGCGCAGCCACTATGAGGCGGTCGCTGATGTGAAGACCGGATTTGATCTCGGCGACGTCGTGCAGGTGCGGCGCAATCGCTACAGGATCGTGGGACTGACCAGCCGCATGGTGTCGTCGGGCGGCGATCCCATGCTGTTCATTCCCCTGAAGGACGCTCAGCAGGCCCAGTTCCAGAAGGACAGCGACGCGATCGTCAGCCAGCGCGCCCGCACAGCGCAGAACCCGGCGCTCAATCCGCCCGGAAATCCCGGCGTGCTCGACGCCGTGGCCGCGTCACAGGCCACCAACCCCTATGTCAACGCGGTCCTGGTGCAGATCGAGCCGGGCTACAGCCCGGACCGGGCGGCCGAAGCCATCCGGCGCTGGCAACGACTGACCGTCTACACCCGGGCCGAGATGGAACGGATCCTGGTCGAGAAACTGATCGCCACCTCAGCGCGCCAGATCGCCATGTTTCTGGTCATCCTCGCCATCGTCAGCGCGGCGATCGTCGCTTTCATCATCTACACGCTGACCATGGGCAAGATCCGGGAAATCGCGGTGCTGAAGCTGATCGGCACGCGCAATCGAACCATCTCCTTCATGATCCTGCAGCAGGCGCTCGGACTCGGACTGATCGGATTTGTCGTCGGCAAGATCGCTGCGACGGTCTGGGCGCCGATCTTTCCCAAATATGTGCTGTTGCTGTCGAGCGACTCGCTGCGGGGTTTCGTGGCGGTGATGGTGATCTGTGCAGTCGCGAGCCTGCTCGCCATCCGCGCTGCACTCCGGGTCGACCCCGCGGAGGCGATCGGTGGCTGACGGCATCCGTATCGAGAACCTCGTCAAGACCTATGGCGCAGGCGAGACCGCGGTCCATGCGCTGCGGGGCGTGGACATGTATGTGGAGCCCGGCGAGGTCGTCGGCCTGATCGGTCCCTCGGGATCGGGCAAGAGCACCCTGCTCAAATGCCTGGGCGCAGTGATCGAGCCGACCTCAGGGCGGATGACGATCGGCGAAGAGGCCATCTACGACGACGGCTGGAAAACGGCGGACCTGCGCGCGCTGAGGCGGGACCGTATAGGCTTCATTTTCCAGGCCCCCTATCTGATCCCGTTCCTTGACGTTACCGACAATGTCGCCCTGCTGCCCATGCTGGCCGGCGTCGACAATGCCGAGGCCCGCGCCCGGGCCAAGACCCTGCTCACGGCCCTCGATGTCGTCCATCGCGCCAAGGCCATGCCATCGCAGCTCTCGGGCGGCGAACAGCAGCGCGTCGCCATCGCCCGCGCGCTGGTGAATGAGCCGCCTGTGATTCTCGCCGACGAGCCGACCGCGCCGCTCGACGGGGAACGCGCGCTGGCCGTGGTCAAGATTTTGAATGACATGGCCGCCCGCTACCGGACCGCGATCATCATCGTCACCCATGACGAGAAGATCATTCCCACCTTCAAACGCCTCTATCATATCCGGGATGGGCGGACGCATGAGGAAATCCGCAGGGATCGACCCGCAGCCTGAGCTGGACCGCATTGTTCAATCGACCGCCACTCAGCGCCCGGCGCGGCCGAACACTATGTTCGAGGCGCCCGGTGTGAAGAGGCGGCGAATCTCGCCTGCGATTACCGGTAGAGGTAGGCCGAGACGGCGCACATAGCGAGGGAGGTGCACGTCTCCTGCTTCAATCGTCACGGCCTTCCGACCAAAACATCTTTTCGCTGGACAGCAGGGTACGCTGTAGCGGCCCCTTGAGGCTCCGGTTTGGAGGCGGGCCGGCAACCCTGAGCAATCGCCCGCACTTCCGACATCCGACCCGGCAGACAGCGAAGCCTTGGGTGAGCAGGCCTCGCCGGGCCTGCTTGACCTCGGAACCCCTCCCGCGCCATAGCTCGCCGATGGTCATCACCGCCTTACCCGAGAGACTTCCAGGCGGCTAAGCGCGGTGCTCGCCGCCTCTCTCAAGGAGGCGTCATGACCAATCATCTCATCGAACATTTGCGGTCGAACGCGGCTACGAACCAGCCCGGCAAGGACTGGTTCTCGCCCCTCAGCGGGTGGCTTCTCGCCACCCTGGTCGGTCTTGAAGAAGACTGCGGCGGCACTCTCCTCTTCGCGTTCAAATCCGGCGGCCCGCTTTGGCGCAACGCTGTGGCGGTGGCGGTGGCGACGGGGGCTCTGGATCATCATCCCGAAACCTTTCTCCTCCGCGCCCATGGGGAAATCGATGAGAGCCGGGATGCTCCCTCGCTTCGCGCTCAGTTCGCCAAGGCGATCCAGACCATGAAACCTCGGCAGATCGTCGAGGCGGCGCTTGACGTCTTGCCTCCCTCGCTCTGCGGTTCTCTCAAGAAGATCGGGAATGAGGTGTTCACGACGCCCGAGGCGTATAAGCGCCTCATCGATCTTTTGTGCTCGACCAAGGCCGAGGACCGTGCCCGCCGCCGCGTGCTGGAACAGGTCAACGAACGGCTGACCGACAACCTCTTGCAGGTCATCGAGACCGTGGACCTCGCCGTCCTGACTCCGACCATCGTGACCCGCATCCATGACGCTGGAGAGGCCCATCGCCTCAACGCTCGGCTGCGGGCGATCCGGCAGCTTTGCAGCACCGCCAACGACCAATCCCTGCGCGAGTCCGCCGACGCTATGGGGAGCAACTTCAATGCCGGATCGTTGGCCCGCTCATGGCTGGCTCGCGCCGACCGCCTTGAGCCGTTGGGCCTCCCGATCGACGAGGCGGCGCCGGAGGTGATCCGCATAAACCCGGCCAAGGCGGAAGAATGGGGGCGCCTTTTTCGAAATTGCGTCTCCAGCTACGCAAACGAGATGGCGGCGGGGGCCTCGGCCTTCTTCGTCATCGAGGCTCTGTCGGTGATTGTCGTGCTTCGGCTGACCGACGCGGGCTGGATGCTCGTTGGGGTGCACACCCACGGCAATGGACCTGTTCCTCGCGCTGTCGTCGAGACGGTGAAGGAGAAGCTTTGCGCGCTCGGGGTCCTCTGTATCCTTCCCATCAAGCCTAAAGGCCCTGCGGCTTCGGCGATCAGCGGGTTCCGGCGGGACATCGATTGGGAATTCGAGTTTGAGGGGATGAGCGCTTGGGACTGATCCACGTTGGAGTGTGGCCAAGACGATCTCTCATGCCACCGCTCTCGGGCGTCGCGGTATCTTCCAGTCTGTCGTCAAAGACCGCCCTCAGCGCAGCCCCAAAGATACCTGAGTTTCGAGCGGCGGGTATCTATGCGGTATCTGGTAGAAAACGCAGGGTCTGAACCCCAGGGAATGGTGGACGCGACAGGGATTGAACCTGTGACCCCCTCGATGTCAACGAGGTGCTCTCCCGCTGAGCTACGCATCCGCCAAGACGGTTCCGGGGAAGCCCCGGAACGGGAAGGAGCGGTCTATAACCCCTAGGGCCCGCCGACCGCAAGGGCGAAACCGGGGCAAGTCTGTGTCAAATCACGCCCTGCGTCCAAACCGTGAGCGTCTGCGTCCCGCGCATCAGCGCCAAAACATTCAGGCCGCCACCATCCGCTCGACCTCGCCGACGAGGTCGCGCAGGTGGACGGGCTTGGCCAGCACCTTGGCCTGTGGGCTGGCCTGGGCCGCAGACAGGGCCACGGCGGCGAAGCCGGTGATGAACATGATGCGGATGCCGGGCTGACGGGCGGCGGCGACGCGCGCCACCTCGATGCCGTCGGCACCGGGCATGACGATGTCGGTCAGAAGCAGGTCCCACGGGCCCTGGTCGAGGGCGTCGATGGCGTCGTCGCCATTCTCGCAATCGACCACGGAATGGCCCGCGCGCTCCAGCGCCCGGGTCAGGAAACCGCGGAGCGAGTGATCGTCTTCCGCCAGTAGAATGCGCGCCATGTCGTTGTCCGCCCCGGTCGTCTTTCCGAAACGCTACGCCGCGACTGGTAAACCCGCCATGAAAATCAGGCGGGCCGCGCCGGCGCCCGCTTGTGGATGGTTGGACGAAACAGGGTATGGCTGGCCGAATGGATCAGGACGGGGCCGGAGCTGGAATGCGCGATGACGAGGCCTTCGTCGTCCTGCGCCCGCAAACGCCCGGCCGTTTCGTCTTCGCCTCGCCGCATTCAGGCACGGTCTATCCGTCCGGCATGGACGCGGATCCCTCCCTCGACGAGGCCAGCCTGCGCAGCGCCGAGGACGCCCTCGTCGACCGGCTGATCGCGCCCGGCGTCGATCTGGGCGCGACGGTGGTTCTGGCGCGGCTGGGCCGGGCCTGGGTCGATCTGAACCGCGATCCGGCGGATCTGGATCCCCTGCTGATCGAGGGTGCCGCCGACGGGGTGGTTTCGGCGCGGACGGCGGCGGGGTACGGCGTCATTCCCCGCCTGACCGGGGATGGACGGCCGCTCTACGACCGGCGCCTGACGATGGACGAGGCGAGGGACCGGATCGCCGGGAGCCATGCGCCCTATCATGCCGCCCTGTCGGAGCGGATGCAGGCGGCGCACGCGCAGTACGGCGAGGCTGTGCTGGTGGACTGGCACTCGATGCCGGCGCGGGCGACGCAGGGGGCCGGCGGCGCGAGAGGGCCGGACGTGGTGCTGGGCGACCGGCACGGCTCGTCCTGTTCGGCGGCGCTGACACGGCGGCTGCGGCGGGCGTTCGAGGCTCTGGGCTGGCGGGTGGCTTTGAACCAGCCCTATGCGGGCGGGTGGACCACCCAGCACTGGGGGCGGCCGTCGGAGGGGTTCCACGCCATACAGGTGGAACTCAACAGGGCGCTGTATTTCGATGAAGCCGCCCGGTCGCCGGGGCCTGGCTGGTCGCGGACCGAGAAGGGCGTGGCCCGCGTCATCGCCGCCCTGCTGGACCGGACATAAAAAAAGCCGCGCCCGAGGGCGCGGCATGAAGTCTATAGGGAGGAAACGCCCAGAAGGGCACGACGCCCGGAGGCGTCGAAAATCAAGCTAGGTTGCAGCGCACAAATCGTCAAGCGTCTATCTCGCAACTGCGTTCACGCAATGTAACCGCTTCCAGCCCGTCAGACGCGCTCCAGCAGGCGTCGGGCGCTGCGGATGGCGCGGGCGGCGGGGGAACCGGCCTGACGCCAGAGCATGAGGCAGAAGGCGGCCGTCACGCCGAGCGCCAGCCACAGCGGCCCAAACAGCCAGGCCGCCGCCGCCAGGGCGAAATAGTAGCCCCGCACGCCCTGGCTGAAGGCGCTGAGGGCGGGATTCAGCAGATTGGCTGCGGCGTCGCCGAGGGCGACCCGGTCGGCCTCGGTATGCACTTCCGGCGCGGCCCCGATGAGGGCCAGCGAATAGTTCAACTGTCTGATCGACCAGATGAAATCCAGCAGGCCGCGGGCCAGGCAGACCAGCACCAGCGCCAGCTTGGCCTCGAGCAGCTTCATCGGAACCTCCTCGGCGCCGACGGAGGCGAAACCCTGCAGGGCCTGTTCGCCGCCAAACAGCACACTGGCGACCGCCGCGATCAGCAGCAGGTTGGTCGAGGCGAAAAAGCCGCCGGAGTTGATGGTGTGGCCCATCAGATTGCTGTCGACGAGGCGGATTTCCCGATGGGTCATGGCCGTCATCCACACGCGGCGAATGACCAGCATGTCGTCGTTCAGCGTGCCGCTGCGCCGCGCCAGCACGGCCAGAAGCGGGCCGTATCCGAGCCAGCACAGGATGAAGAGGGCCAGCGCCAGCCAGTCGAACAGGGTCATCGCCGTCTCCTCTTCACCGGCGCACCGTGACGCGCCCGGGCCTCGCGCTCAAGCCGCGAGACGCCGCGCGTCGAGCGACAGCGCGACCATCCTGCCTTGCTTCGGGCGCCGTGCGAGCCTATCACGCCCGCCACTTTCGTATCGCACTGCACAATAATCGAGCGCGCCATGAATATCGATGCCATTCCCGTCGGCCCCAATCCGCCCTGGGACGTCAATGTCATCATCGAGATCCCGCAGGGCGGCCTGCCGGTGAAATACGAGATGGACAAGGCCTCCGGTGCCCTGTTCGTCGACCGCTTCCTGCATACGGCGATGTACTATCCCGGCAACTACGGCTTCATTCCGCACACCCTGTCGGATGACGGCGATCCCTGCGATGTGATCGTGCTCAACCCGACCCCGGTGGTGCCGGGCTGCATCATCCGCTCGCGCCCGATCGGCGTGCTGAAGATGGAAGACGAGGCGGGCGGCGACGAGAAGATCCTCGCCGTGCCGGTCGACAAGCTGAACCCCTACTACACCGACATCGCCAGCTACCGGCAGCTGCCGACCATCATGGTCGAGCAGATCGAGCATTTCTTCACCCGCTACAAGGATCTGGAGAAGAACAAGTCGGTCACGGTCAAGGGCTGGGGCGACGCCGGCGAAGCCGCCGAACTGATCGCCACCGGCATGCGCGCGCATCAGGAAAAGCTGAAGGCAGCCGTCGCCAAGGCCGCCAACGCGGCCTGAGTCCTGCGTCCTTCTCCCCTTGCGGGAGAAGGTGGCCCGCGAAGCGGGTCGGATGAGGGGTCTTGCCGGCCTGTCCTCATCCGAAGCGCTCTTCTTCCGCATTCCGGGCGACCCCTCATCCGTCATGCTGCGCATGACACCTTCTCCCGCAAGGGGAGAAGGGATATCGAGACGCCATGGCCGCCGCCGAGACCCCCGCAGACGTCTTCAAACGCGCCCTCGCCCATGCGGCGCGGGCGCTGGCGGAGCAGTCGGAGCTTGAGGTCGTGTTCGGCTCCGATGGACCGAAACTGTCCAACGGCGTCCTGACCCTGCCGCATCCGCCGCGCGATCCGGGCGGGCCCGAGAGCGCCACCCTGCGCGGCCAGGCCGACCGGCTGGCGCTGCGCCTTGCCAATCACGACGAGACCCTGCACGCCCGCCTCCGCCCCATCGACAGCCGCGCCGCCGAGGTGTTCGAGGCGGTGGAGCAGGCGCGGGTCGAGGCGGTCGGCTCGCAGTCCCTTGCCGGGGTGCGGGCCAATATGGGCGCGGCCCTGCTGACCCGGCTGGAGAAGATGGGTGCCCTGCGCGCGACCGAGGCCGAACGGGTTGCGCGAGCGACTGACCGGCCAGCGCGCGCCCGACGGGGCGGCGGCCATGCTGGACCTCGTCCGTACCTCAATGGAGGAAAAGGCGGGCACCAGACTCAACGCCCTGGCCGAGGCCGCGGACGACCAGGCGATGTTCGCCGACCGGCTGAAGGACGTGCTGCGCGCGCTGGATCTCGATCCCGGCGACGGTCGCGGCGACGACGCCTCCGACGATCAGGGCGAGGACGAAGCCGATCCGCAGTCGCCCGACGCGGCGGATGACCAGGACGAGGAAGACGACGCCGGCGGCGGCGAAGGCCAGACCATGGACGGCTCGGCCGACGACGAGAGCCAGGGCGACGAGCGCGAGGCGCGGCCGGATGGCTCCGCAGGCGACCCCGACGGCGAAGCTTCGGACGAGGGGCCCGACGTCAATGAGGGCGCATTGCCCAACCGCCAGCAGACGGCCGACGACGGCCGGACGATCGACGCCTACCGCGTCTTCACCACCGCCTATGACGAGGTCGTGGACGCCGCCGACCTGTGCGATCCCAATGAGCTGGAGCGGCTGCGGGCCCTGCTGGACCAGCAGCTGACGGCCCTGTCCTCGGTGGTGGCGCGGCTGGCCAACAAGCTGCAACGCCGGCTGATGGCGCAGCAGAACCGCA
>LNFM01013160.1_pt1 | contig 15225 bp, 15 predicted proteins | sample 596031 | NCBI WGS metagenome assembly LNFM01 (sample SAMN04254537, study PRJNA301005) | activated carbon metagenome | isolation source: dual media filters at the Ann Arbor, Michigan drinking water treatment plant | place: USA: Ann Arbor | reverse complement strand
ATCGCTGGACTGGCCAGACGCCGAGACCTACATGGGGGCAGCGGGCACCCGGCCCGGGTTTGAAGACGATGAACTCGCGAAGCGCCCGGTGCACCTGGGCCGCTACGCCATGGAGCGCATCCGCCGTGTCGACGAGCCCACCACCCTGGTGCTGCGCGAAGAGATCACCCGTGTGCCCAAACGCGCCGACCTGTTCACCCGCGCGCTGGCCGGCGACCTCGGCGACAAAGCGAAGACCGAGCGCACCCGCTTTGCCGTCAAGCACCCACTGGCCTTTGCCATGACGCCGCTGATCCGCGCCCTGGTCCCGCTGCAGGGCACGCGCGAACCCCTGCAGCCCACCGGTGTGGGCGGTGACCTGTCGGACCCGCAGCGCAACGCCGACGCCATCAAGGCCCTGGCCCATGTGATGGGCGCGGACCTGGTGGGCATCTGCGAGGCCGAGCCCTGGATGTACTACTCGCACGACGAAGTGGAGGGGCGGCCGATCGAGCCTTACCACCGCTACGCCGTGGTGATGCTGATGGACCAGGGGTTCGAGACCATGGAAGGCGCTTCGGGCGATGACTGGATCTCGGGCGCTCAGTCGATGCGGGCCTACCTGCGCGGCGCCACCATGGCCGGCGTGATGGCCGCGCATGTGCGGCGCATGGGGTATTCGGCGCGCGCGCATTCGAACGCCCATTCCGAACTGCTGCACCTGCCGGCTGTGCTGATGGCGGGCCTGGGTGAGCTCTCGCGCATCGGCGAGCTGATCCTCAACCCTTTCATCGGCCCGCGCTCCAAGTCGGTGCTGTTCACGACCGACCTGCCGCTGGCCGTGGACAAACCCATCGACTTCGGTCTGCAGGCCATGTGCAACCTGTGCATGAAGTGCGCGCGCGAGTGCCCTTGCAACGCCATCCCCTTCGGTCCCAAGGTGATGTTCAACGGCTATGAAATCTGGAAACCCGACGTGGAGAAGTGCGGCAAGTACCGGCTCACCAACATGAAGGGATCGGCCTGCGGCCGCTGCATGAAAACCTGCCCCTACAACCGCGAGGATCTGGTGGAGTCCGAGCGGTTGCTGTGGCTGTCCATCGACGTTCCGGCTTCGCGCCGCCAGCTCATTGCGCACGACGACAGCAGCGGCGGCGGCCAGCGCAATGCGGTGAAGCGTTGGTGGTTCGATCTTGAAATCGTGGACGGCGCGGCGGTGGCGCCGCCGGGTGGCGTGAACGAGCGCGATCTCGACCCGTCGCGCACCGACAAGCTGGCCAAAGTGCAAAAACTCGCGTTCTATCCGCCTGCCTTGCAACCGCCTGGCGGCACCACCTTGCAGACGGTCATGCCGATCGACCGCCCCGCAGGACTGGCCGCCTACGCGGCGGCCGAGTCGCCCCCGGCCGCGCGGCGGCGTCGCGTCAAAGGCGCGCCAGAAGCTTGAAGCTCCCTTTATGGCACGCGGTACAGCGCGCAGAGCTTGTTGCCGTCCGGGTCGCGCACATAGGCCAGGTGCATGCTGCCCGATGGGCCGCCACGCGGGCCGGGCGCGTCTTCAATCGACACGCCGCCGTGCGCCACCGCTGCGTCGTGAAACGCCTGCAGCTGTTCGGGTGACGCGCACTTGAAGCCGACGGTGCCGCCGTTGGCGGGGCAGGCTGCTTCCCCGTTGATGGGTTCGCTCACGCAGAACGATGTGCCTTCGTGGCGAAAGAATAGCCGCTTGTGGCCCGAGCCCGCGGTGTTTTCAACCGGTGCGCCCACGCCGAGCGTGCCGAGCACCGCGGTGTAGAAGATCTTCGAGCGCTCAAGGTCGTTGGAACCGACCATCACATGACTGAACATTGTTTTTCCTTGTGGCAAAGAGTTTTTGCCGGTGGATGGTAGCGCCCGGCGAAGAGCTGAGTGGGTTGCAAGGCTGAAAGCGGCGTGCTGCCTCAGCCGCCAAGCCCTGGCAGCGTCAACCCAGATCGGCCGCCTCGTACAACGGCCGGATCTCGATCTCGATCTCGCTCGGCCCGGGCATCGGGTTGGGGCAGCGCTTCGCCCCAGCGATGGCCTCGTCCATGTCCTTCACTTCCAACATCCAGAAGCCGGCGGCACGCAACTCATCGTTGAAGCGGTCCATCGCTTTCATCATCTCGGTGGTCCAAGGGGAGGGCGTGAAGCCCTTTTCGCTGCCGTCCGTTGCTTTTACGAGGACCATCACGCGCATGGGTCTCCTGTTGAATCAACCTTGTCGGCCAGGTATGACCACGACGCAAGGGCAGACTGGCTTTCAACATTGGTTTGGTGTATTGAATCCCGATCGAGAGGGTTGGGAGGTGGCTTCAGACTGAACTCGGACGTTCGTCTTCGGGGCACCGAATCATCACGAAGATGCCTTCCGGTCATTGCAACAACCAGAGCCCGAACGGCCGCAGGTCCCTACATACCAGTCGTTCCAACACGTTCGGTGGACTGGGAGGTCCGAGCACGGCTTGCAACGATGGATCACTGCGGCATGCGCCGCACCTGATCAGATGAACAGACCCGGGTGTCTCGGGTCTGTTGGAGTTCCTCCAGTCCAATGGCCTGTCGCGCGAACACCCGAATCTGCATGCAGCCCCACCCTGGTCTGCAGGCCGCGGATGAAAGACGCAGTTGTCACGCGCCGTGCCGGGGCACGACCCGTGTGCCAGCGTGCCGCATTAGCAGGCCTGAGACATCTTCCAGTGCCCCGATGCCGGCCATGCCGCCGCCGTGGTTCACAAAATCGCACGCCGCCTGCACCTTGGGGCCCATCGAGCCCGCAGCGAAGTCCAGTGCGGCGAGCTCCTGCGGGGTCACGTCACCCAGCGCACGCTGGGCAGGTGTGCCCCAGCCGGTGTACACCGCCGGCACGTCGGTGAGCATGAGGAAGGCATCGGCCTGCAATTCGGCGGCCAGCAGGCCGCTGGCGTGGTCCTTGTCGATCACGGCTTCAACGCCGATGAAGGTCCCGTCGGCGAGCTGCGCCACCGGGATGCCGCCACCGCCTGCGCAGATCACGGTCACACCCTGCGCCACCAGCAGGCGGATAACTTCGATCTCGAGGATGCGAATCGGCCTGGGTGATGGCACCACGCGCCGCCAGGCATTGCCGTCGGGTGCGATGGACCAGCCGCGTTGTTCTGCCAGTCGTTTCGCATCGGCCTCGCTGTAGACCGAACCCACCGGCTTGCTCGGGGTGGCAAATGCGGGGTCCTGCGGGTCCACCTCAACCTGCGTCAACAGCGTGGCAAAGCGCGCGTCCCCCGTATAGGCGTTGTCCAGTTCCTGCTGCAACACGTAGCCGATCATGCCCTCGGTTTCGGCACCGAGCACGTCGAGCGGAAAGGCGGCCTTGCCAGCGGCCTCACCCTGCAGCGCAAGCAGCCCCACCTGCGGACCGTTGCCATGGGTGATGACCAGCTGGTGCCCCTCGGCCATGAGCTGGGCCAGCGCCACCGCTGCGCGGCGGATGTTGGCGCGCTGCGTGGCCGCGCTCACCGGTTCACCGCGGCGCAACAGCGCATTGCCTCCCAGGGCCACAACGACGAGTGCCATTTCAGCCGCCCAGGGTGGCGACCAGCACCGCCTTGATGGTGTGCATGCGGTTCTCTGCCTGGTCGAACACGATGGAGGCCGGGCTCTCGAACACCTCGTCGGTGACTTCCATGGCTGAGATGCCGTGCAACCGTTCGATCTGTGCACCCACTTCGGTCTCGGTGTTGTGGAAGGCCGGCAGGCAGTGCATGAAGCGCGCGCGTGGGTTTCCGGTCAGCGCCATCGCCGCGGCGTTCACCTGGTAGGGCATCAGCAGGCGGATACGCTCGGCCCAGACCGATTCGGGCTCGCCCATCGAGACCCAGACGTCGGTGTAGAGAAAGTCGCAGCCCTTCACGCCGGCAGCCACGTCCTCGGTCAGAAGGATGCGAGCCCCGCTGTCGCGGGCCAGGACCTTGGCCTCATCAATGATGGTCTGCTCGGGCCACAGCGACGCCGGTCCACACAGGCGCACGTCCATGCCCAGCTTGGCCGCGCCGATCAGCAGCGAGTCGCCCATGTTGTTGCCGGCATCGCCCAGAAAGCAGAACGCGATCTCGCGCAGCGGCTTCTCGCAGTGCTCGCGCATGGTCAGCAGGTCGGCCAGGATCTGCGTGGGGTGAAACTGGTCGGTGAGGCCGTTGTAGACCGGCACGCCGGACCACTTCGCCAGCGTCTCCACCACCGCCTGGCCAAAGCCGCGGTACTCGATGGCGTCGTACACCCGCCCCAGCACCCGCGCCGTGTCCTTGATGGATTCCTTGTGGCCGATGTGGCTGCCCGAGGGCCCGAGGTAGGTGACGGTGGCGCCCTGGTCGTGCGCCGCCACCTCGAAGCCCACGCGGGTGCGGGTGGAGTCCTTCTCGAAGATCAGCGCGATCTCCTTGCCGCGCAGCCTGGGCTGCTCGGTGCCGGCGTACTTGGCCGCCTTCAGGTCGGCGGCGAGCTTGAGCAGAAAGCCGATCTCGTCCGCCGTGAAGTCGCGCAGGGTCAGCAGGCTTCGGTTTTTCAGGTTGAATGCCATGGTGTTTTCTTTCAAGCGTCGCGAGAGCGCCCCGGCCGCGGCCGAGTTCGCTGCCGCGGATGGTGATGACCTCGATGCCGGCCTTGCGCAGCAAGGTGTTGGTGTGGGTGTTGCGGTCGTATCCGATCACCACGCCCGGCTCGATGGCCACCACGTTGTTGCCGTCGTCCCACTGTTCGCGCGCTTGTTCGTAGCTGTCGCCTCCCGTTGGTATGACGCGCAGTTGCGGGAGGCCAAGGCATTGCGCCACCACCTCGAACAGCGGCCGGCTTTCGCGCCGGTGGTCGATGCCGCCACGATCGGTCGGGTAGAGGCTGTGGCAGACGACCTGGTTCGCCACGTCCACGAAGCTGGTCACGGTGTCGCGGTCACAGAACGAGAACACGGTGTCCAGGTGCATGGCCGCGCGGGACTGCGGCATCTGGCAGGCCACCACGCGCTGCACGGCACCGGCAGCAAACAAGGCCTGCGCCAGCTGCCCCACCGCCTGCGGCGTGGTGCGTTCGCCCATGCCGACCAGCACCACACCGTTGCCGATGGGCATGATGTCGCCGCCCTCCAGCGTGGCCGGGCCGTGGTCCATGTCAGGGTCGCCCCACCACACCGGAAAGCCGGCCTGCGCAAACAGCGGGTGGTGCCGGTACACCGCCGCGGTCAGCAGGGTTTCCTGGCGCCGCGCGGGCCAGTGCATGGGGTTGAGGGTGACGCCGCCGTAAATCCATGCGCTGGTGTCGCGCGTGAACAGCATGTTCGGCAGCGGTGGCAGCACGAAACCGTCGGCCCCCAGGCAGGGACCGAACATGCCGGCGGGCTTGAACGGCAGGTCGTGCACCGCCACACCGCCGATGAGGTAACGCGCCAGCGCTTCGGCGGGCAGTTCCCACAGCCAGCCCTTGAGCTCGTCGAGCATGCCCACGCCCACGTGGTCGGGTGTGATCTTGCGTTGCAGCACCCATTCGCGCGCGGCCGGGATGGCCAGGGTTTCCGCGAGCAACTGGCCCATCTCCAGCACCTCGACGCCGCGGTCCTGCATCTTGGAGACGAAGTCGAAATGGTCGGTGCGTGCTTGCTGCACCCAGAACACGTCGTCGAACAACAGCCCGTCGCAGTTCGCTGGCGTCAGGCGTTCGTGCGCCAGGCCGGGCGCGCTCACCAGCACGCGCCGCAGCTTGCCCACCTCGGAATACACGCCCAGCCGGATTGCACCGTCATCGGTGGCGCCCATGGCGTTCACAGCAGCACCGCCGCACTCAGGCTGGCCATGCTGAGCACGGTCAGCATCAGCATCAGCGGCCAGATGAAGCGCACCCAGCGTTGGTAGGGCACCCGGCCAATGGCCAGCGCGCCCACCACCACGGCGTAGGTGGGTGTGACCAGATTGGTGATGCCGATCGCCGTCTGGAACGCGGTCACGGCCAGGTGGCGCGGCACGCCGGCGAAGTCGGAGAGCGGCGCCAGGATGGGCATGCTCAGCACCGCCAGCCCCGAGGTGGACGGCACCAGCAGGCTGAGCAGGCCTTCGGTGGCAAACAGGGCGTTGACGAAGGCCACGTCGGGCATGCCGGTGATCCAGCCTTCGAAGGTGTGCAGGATGGTGTCGGTGATCTTGCCTTGGTCCATGATGACCACGATGCCGCGCGCCAGGCCGATCACCAGGGCCACGCCGAGCAAGTCGCGAGCGCCGTCGACAAAGGCGGTGGTGAAAGGCTTCTCACCCATCCACGCCAACAGCCCCACCGCGATGGCCGAGGCCAGGAACAGGGCCGACATCTCGGCCATCCACCAACCCTGCGAGGCGACACCCCAGACCATGGCAACAAAGGTGGCGCCAAACATCAACAGAATGAGCTTCTGCCGCCCAGTGAGCAGCGCCTCGCGATCGCCCTCGTGGTTGCGCAGGAAATGCGCCTCGTTGGACGCCTTGAGATCGGCCACCAGCGAGGTCGATGGGTCCTTGCGCACCCGTTCGGCATACCGCATCACATACACCACGCAGATCAGCCAGCCCAGTGCGAGGATCAGCAGTCGCAGACCCATGCCCTGGGTGAAGGGGATACCGGCTGCGTTGGAGGCAATGGCGGTGGAGAACGGGTTGATGGTGGAGCCAATCACGCCGACGCCCGCACCCACCATGATCACGGCGACGCCCGTGAGTGCGTCATAGCCAACCCGGATCATCAACGGGATCAGGAGCACATAGAACGCCAGCGTCTCTTCGGCCATGCCGTACGTCGTTCCACCGGCAGCAAAGAGCAACATCAGGGCGGGGATCATCCATTTCTCGCGGCCCTTCAGACCGAGCATGACGCGCTCGATACCGGTGTTGATCGCGCCAGTGGCGTTCACCACGCCCAGGAAGCCACCGATGACGAGTACGAAGAGCGACACATCGATGGCGTTGGCCATGCCTGTGCTCTGGTTGTAGAAACCAGTGATGGGCGCCAGCAGCACGTCGAACACGCCTTGCTGCGAGGCTTCCACCACCTGGTAGGTGCCGGGCACCGGAGCGTCCTTGCCCAAGGCCTCATTCGCCGCGCGCTGGTATTGACCAGCGGGCAGGATCCAGGTCAGCGCTGCCATCAGGATGATCAGCGCAAAGAGGATGGTGTAGGCCGTGGGGAACCGGTCTTGAACGCTGGGCGTATGCGAGACGGGTTCCTGCAAGCTCGCTGGATCTTTCATGGTTGCCTCCATTCACGCGAACGTGTCTCCCTCCTCCAGAATGGCGGGTGGAGTGCGATACGTGGCGCCCATGGTGTGCCTGCGGTGTCGGGTTCCCCTTGATTTGAATCAAGAGAATGGGTGCTTTCGATGCAGCAGCGAAAGCACCAGAAGAAAATGAAAGCTGCGCTTCCAAAGTACTGCCCTTGATGGGCTTCCCCCGGTTTCCCGGACACATCCAATGACATGATGTGTCCAAAGCCACCGTGCCTCGAGTTTTGAAAAGTCCGGAATTCGGGGGAGACGTCAGTTGGTGGGCTGTAACGTGCTTCAGGCCTGCTCTTCAACGAAGGTGTTCTTGTGCAAATACCCCGCTCGATCCTGTTGCACATCGATGGTTCGGCGCATTCGAGTGCCCGCATCCCGGTGGCGCGCACGCTGGGCGATGACTTCGATGCCGAAGTCATCGCCCAGCCGTGCATGCTGACCGCGCTGGCGCGGTACCCCTATGCGGTGGGGGTGGCGGCGTCCGTGGAGTCGATGCAGGAACTGGACCGGGAGTGCCTGCGGAAGCCACATGCCGCTTTCATCAAGGCCGCCGCGGGCTCGAACCGGCTTCGCTGGGCCGAGCCCCTCCCAGACGGACCGCGGGGCTTTGCCCGCCGCGCGCTCCACGCCGATCTGATGACCCTGGGTCAACGCGACGCAGACGATCCGGCCACTGGCGATTTGCCTGCGGATTTTCCTCCTGGCGTGCTTGTCGACAGCGGTCGGCCAGCGCTGATCCTGCCCTGTGCAGGCGACGGCGCCGACGATGCATTGCGCGGACGGCAGCGCTACCTCAAGGTCGCGTGCTGATGTCGCATTGAACGGGAGCCGCTTCTAATGCCACTCACTTTCGATCCCTGGCACGCCGGCGCGTTCGCTGTCGAGGTGGCCATGGCCTCAAGCGCTGCAGCTGAGGGGCTTGGCGCGCTGCGCGCGCAGCGGCTCGCGGCCCTGTTTGAGGCTGCAGCCCGAGGTTCTGCGCGCTACCGCCGCGTGTTTGCCGGACGCGATCCAGCCAGCACGCGCCTGGAGGATCTGCCCGTTGCGCACAAGACGGAACTGATGCGCCACTTCGGTGACTGGGTCACGGACCCTGAGATTTCTCTGAACCAGCTGCGCCGATTCATCGCCAAGCCGGGCAACATCGCCAAGGACCATCTCACACGCTACACCGTCTGGGAGAGTTCGGGCAGCAGCGGTGAGCCAGCCGTCTTTGTGCAGGACGCCCGGGCCATGCATGTCTACGACGCGCTGGAGGCCCTGCGCCGCCCCGTGCTGCGTCCGTTGCAGCGCTGGCTGGACCCGTGGGGGCTGACCGATCGCATGGCCTTTGTTGGCGCCACCGGTGGGCACTTCGCGAGCACCGTATCGGTCGAGCGCCTGCGGCAACTGCAGCCAGGTCTCTCGCACCGCCTGCGAGGCATGTCGTTCCTTCAACCGATGGAGGCGCTGCGCGCCGAGTTGGAGGCGTTCCAGCCGACAGTGCTGGCGACCTATCCGAGCGCTGCCGTGATGCTGGCAGAGGAGCATCGTGCAGGCCGCCTGCGCGTGGACCTGCGCGAAATCTGGACGGGTGGTGAAACCCTGTCGCCAGCGCAACGCACCTTCGTGCGCGAGAGCTTCGCCTGCCCTGTGAGCCAGAGCTATGGCGCCTCGGAGTTCCTGTCGCTGGCGTTCGAATGCCGCCTCGGCGCGCTGCACCTCAACAGCGACTGGGCCATCCTGGAGCCGGTCGACGCGCAGGGCCGCGCCGTGCCGGATGGCCAGGCCGGCTGCACGACCTTGCTGACCAACCTGGCCAACCACGTCCAGCCGCTGATCCGCTACGACCTGGGAGACCGGGTGACGTTTCTGCCAACACCCTGCACATGCGGCTCGCACCTTCCAGTCATCACCGTGTCCGGGCGCGACGACGACACGCTGCAGTTGGCGGGCGGCCGGGGACGTGCGTGCGTGCAGGTGGTGCCGCTGGCGGTGAGCACCGTGCTGGAAGACGCCGGATTGTTCGACTTTCAGCTGGTGCAACAGGGACCGCGCGAGCTGCTGCTCACCACCAGCATGCAAGGCAGCCGGGGACAACACGTGCTGGATGCAGCCCGCGAGAAGCTGCAGACCTTCTTCGGGGAGCTGGGTGCCAGGGACGTGCGCATTTCCTGCCGCAGCGGGGCGGTCGCACGCTGCGGCCGCAGCGGCAAGATTCAGCGTGTGATTGCCGCCGCCCACTGACGCCATCTCGTCTCAACCAGATCCTTCAACACACCTGAAGCGAATCCCTCCTTGCGGGAGAATGCTCGCGGAGAGGCGATTGTGATTCGGCCACGGTCGCCAGAATGCGTTGCCTCGGGCCTTCCACGGCAAACTGCAGCAGCAAGCGAGACCGATCACTCAGACGCAGCATTTGCGTCTCGCCATTTGAAAATCCACTGTATTCATCGTCGCCTCCTCGACAAGGGCTGTCTACCGCAAATGAACGGCTTGCCGGAGTCAGCCACGGTTGACAAGAATCAACTGAAGGCGACACCTCCGCGGTCCTCCATGCGTCCGGTGGTCACTCTCCAATCTGCAATTGACTCAGATCAATGCGCAGCTCGCAACGACAACCAACAATGAATGAGTCCAATGTTTGGAGTCGACATGGACGCATCCATCTACGGCAAGCCGAGAGTTCGCATTTGGCGGGGCATTCACACCAGGCGTGGCTCGGGCGCACGTCAACCAGATTGAGATCAACACATGAAGACCAAGTCGCCACCCGAAGTCAACGTGGTGGATCCGAAGCCAAGCCCGATTGCCGATGCAGAGCTGCAGCAACTCTGCGCCGCAACACAGTGCGCGACCGCAGTCTTCCGCAGTTTCGAAGAGGTGCGCAAGGTGCATGAGTGCGCCGTGCATGGGGCGGTACAGGACCGCGCGGCAGTCGCAGCAAAGTTTGGTGGTGTCCGCGGCCCTGGGGATCTGCTGGCCATACAGGCCGAGTTGTTGCAGCGTGACGTTGACGGTGCTGTGCGCTACGGGAAGGCGTTGTGTGAAGCAACGCTTGAAATGCAGACACACATACTGCGCTGCTGCAGCCCATTCATGCAAAACGACGTCTGGCTGGAAGCCGCGTCAGCCTTCGACCGCGCTACTGGCCCTGGCACTGCCTTGAGCCGTACTTAGCGATCCAGCTCCCTGGCGCACGACTTCCGGAGCTGCATCTTGCAGAAGCGCATGGCCCGGATCGACAGCTTCCTGAACGCGTTGAGTTCGTGGAGCCACCCCAACGAGCGCTTCGCGCGCACCAGTGAAGCTCACCAGCATGAGGCTCGGGTCAAGGCGAGCCATGCCTGCCTGTCGAAGGTCTGGCTGCGCCTGCTTGCGGTCTTGCTGATCGGCTTCGCTTCGCTCGAAACGCGTGCCACGCCGGTGACGGTGCTGCAGGTGAAGGACGCGATCGGCCCGGCAAGCGCCGACTATGTGATCCGCGGCATCGCCAAGGCGGCTGATGCGGGTGCACCACTGGTGGTGATACAGCTCGACACACCAGGCGGTCTGGACATTTCGATGCGTCAGATCATTCAGGCCATCCTTGCCTCACGAGTGCCGGTGGCGGTTTTCGTGAGCCCGGAAGGCGCGCGCGCCGCCAGCGCCGGTACCTACATCCTCTATGCGTCCCACATCGCAGCAATGGCACCAGCGACGACGCTGGGTGCGGCCACGCCCGTGGCGATCGGCCTTCCCGGTGCCGAGCGCAAGCCACCCGTTCAGGACAAAGGCGGCGGGTCAACTGGATCCTCAAAGGACGATCCTGACCAAGCCGGTCCGAGGCCTGCTTCAACGGCGCCGGCTGATGTCGTGGCTGCCAAGCAGGTGCACGATGCCGCCGCCTTCATCCGCGGCTTGGCCCAGCAGCGCGGTCGCAATGCTGAGTGGGCCGAACGCGCCGTGCGCGAGGCGGTCAGCCTTACCGCCACCGAGGCACTGCGGGAAAAAGTGGTGGACGTCATCGCCGAGGATGTGGACGACCTGCTGGCTCAGATCGACGGCCGCCGAGTCCATATCCATGGAGCGGACATCACACTGTCCACACGGGGACTTGCTCAACAAGCCATGCTGCCGGACTGGCGCCAACGTTTGCTTTCTGTGCTCGCGAATCCGAGCTTCGCGCTGATCCTGATGATGATTGGCATCTACGGCCTCATGTTCGAGTTCTCCTCGCCGGGCTTCGGACTGCCTGGCACCGTGGGCGCGATCTGCCTGCTGCTCGCGATGTTCGCCCTGCAGTTGCTGCCAGTCAATTACGCCGGTCTGGCGCTGATCATCCTTGGCCTCGCGCTGCTAGCAGCAGAGGTGGTGACGCCGACGCTCGGTGTGCTCGGTGCCGGCGGTGTGGTGGCCTTTGTTGCCGGGGGCCTGCTGCTGTTCGACCGCGACGTCCCTGGCCTGGGTCTTCCGCTGACGCTGATATTCGGCCTGGCGGCCAGTTCGGTTGCGGTGGTGCTCTTTGCCGGAGGGATGGCTCTGCGCGCTCGACGACGCCCGATCGTCAGCGGGTGCGAAGAGATGAAAGGCGCAGAAGGGGTCGTGCTCGAACGGGCCGGCAGCGGAGCCTGGATCCAGATTCATGGAGAGCGCTGGCGCGCAACCAGCACAGATCCTCTGCAGCCAGGTCAACGGGTACGCGTGGTCGGCCTGCAGGGGTTGACGCTTGAGGTGCGTACCGAGACCGGTCCAACCACACCAGGAGACACAGCATGATGTTCGACTTCAATTGGGGACTCGGTGGCGTGCTCTTGCCGCTGGTGATTCTTCTGATGGCAAGCTCGCTGCGCATTCTGCGCGAGTACCAGCGCGGCGTCGTGTTTCAACTTGGCCGCTTCTGGAAAGTCAAAGGCCCCGGACTTGTTCTGGTGATCCCGGGTATCCAGCAAATGGTACGCGTGGACCTGCGGGTGGTGACCATGGACGTCGAGCCACAAGACGTGATTTCACGGGACAACGTGTCGGTGAAGGTCAACGCCGTGGTGTTCTTTCGCGTCGTCGACCCGCAGAAGGCGATCATTCAGGTGGAGGACTACCTGATGGCGACCAGCCAACTCGCTCAGACGACGCTGCGTGTCGTGCTGGGCAAGCACGAACTCGACGAGATGCTTGCCGAGCGCGAGCGTCTGAATATTGACGTACAGCAGATTCTCGACGCGCAGACAGATGCCTGGGGCATCAAAGTCACCAATGTCGAGATCAAGCACATTGATCTGAATGAGTCGATGGTGCGAGCCATTGCCCGCCAAGCCGAAGCCGAACGCGAGCGACGCGCCAAGGTGATCCACGCCGAAGGCGAAAAACAGGCCTCAGCAGCGTTGCTGGAGGCGGCCCGAATGCTGGCCCAACAACCCGAGGCGATGCAGTTGCGCTACCTGCAGACCATGACCCAGGTGGCCGGGGATCGCGCCTCGACGGTCGTGTTGCCGCTACCGCTGGACCTGCTCGGTTCCCTGTTGGGCAGGGGATCGATGCCAACACCTGGTGGAACTGCGGCCGACACAACGAACGGTAGCGCATCGTGACCTCCACCAAAGCAAGGCCGAGAGCGAATTTCCTGGCGCCGATTGCCCATCGCGCACGACGCCACTTCCAGGCACGTTTGTCGTTGCTCGACGATCAAGAGCGTCGTGGGAAACGACGGAGTTTCTCAGAGCACGTCTGCCCTCAGAGGCCGGTCGGTGTTTGAGGCGCAACCTGTGACATGTGTCGAGGTCCAGAGACCATGAGAAAACTGCTGGCATTTTTGTTCCTGTATTCGCTGGTGCTTGTGTCTCCGCTCGTGCTGAGTTTCGTCGTGCCGAGCCACCTGCTCGAGCCCAGGCCATTTCGGGATGATCTTGCCTCGGGCCTGGCCATGGTGGCTTTCGCTGCCGTGTTGATGGAGTTTTTTCTGCTGGGGCGCTTTCGCCCCGTGTCCCAGGCGCTGGGCAGCGACCTCGCCATGCAGGCCCACCAGTTTTTTGCACGCACTGCGCTGGTCTTTCTGCTGCTGCACCCGTTCCTCTACAGCCTCTGGGGCAGCAGACACTTGCCGTGGGACACTACATACGCACAAGCCTTGCGGATCGCTGGGGGCTCCTGGGGTTTGTTCACTGGCCTGCTCGCCTTGGGGATACTGCTGTCCATGGTCCTGCATGCCGTGCACCGCGCCTCGGGGCAGAACTATGACCGCTGGCGTCTTTGGCACGGATTGCTTGCTCTTGCCGTGCTCGGGCTGGGTCTGCACCACACGCTGGAGTCGGGCCGGTATGCGCAACTGCCCTTGATGACTGGGTTCTGGTGGGTGCTGGCGTTGCTCGCGCTGGCATCGTGGATGAACGTCTACCTCCTGCGCCCCTTCCTGCAAGCCAGGCAGCCGATGCGCCTGAGCCGGGTGACACCGCTGGCCCGCAAGATATGGGAGGTTTCGCTTGCTCCATCAGGGGGGCGGCCCCTGCGGTTTGCGCCGGGCCAGTTCGTCTGGATCAAGCTGGGAGGGATCGCTCCCCACAAAGACCACCCCTTCTCGATCAGCTCTGCCCCCGACCCATCGGGCAGCCTTCGCTTCGTGATCAAGGAGGCGGGCGACTTCACGGAAACCATTCCCACCTGGCGAGCCGGGGCGCTGGCCTATGTGGACGGGCCGTATGGCGACTTCCAGATTCCCGCCGAGGCGCAGGCGGTCGTCATGATCGCCGGGGGCATCGGTATCGCCCCGTTCCTGGGTTTGCTGGCGGCCTGTGCGCAGCAAGGCGAGACGCGCCCCATCCGTTTGATTTACGCGGAACGCGACGTCACGCAGATGGTGGCAGTCGAGGCCCTGAGTGGCAGCGAGAGGCTTGACGATTTCGCGCAGATTCTGATGGTCGAAAAGCCTCATGAGGGTTGGGCAGGCATGGTGGGGCGCCTCGATTCCAAGGGCTTTGCGCAGGCGCTCGCCTGCGAAGCCGTGGCGAAGGTGTCAAACAGGGCGCACTTCATGATTTGCGGTCCCAGCCGCATGATGGATGGGGTTGAGACCAGCTTGCTGGCGCGGGGCGTGCCCATGAACCGCGTGCAGTCCGAGCACTTTCAGTACGACTTCAGCGGACGTTCCCCAAAGGCCCGGGCCATCCGCCGTGGTTGGCTCGCACTCTCTGCGGTGCTGTTGCTCCTGAGCGTTCTGGTCACTGCCTGGACTTGAGCCACTGGACGGGAAAGTTCAGATGGGCCACCACCCCCGATTCTGGACGCTCGACAAGAAGAGCAGCCACCTTCCGCAGGACTTCGAGGTAGTCTGTCGAGCGCTGGATTGGTTTCCCATCCATTGACGACTTTCTCTGGCATGCCTGTCGTTCAGATCTGCGAACCTGGCCTGCCAAAGGTGTTCGCCCGACTCTGCAACTGGAGCACCCGCTGGTCGCTCACCGCCCTCAATACCTCTTCCGCCGTCCCCGGCGCATTCATCCCATCCGGCTTCCCGCCCGCCTGCGCCACCGCGTCGCGCAGCGCTTCAAACACGCTGATCGCGAGCATGAACGGGGGCTCGCCCACGGCTTTGCTGCCGTGCACGTTGTCTTCCCGGTTGGGCTCGGGCCAGAGGTCGACCTTGAAGTGTTCGGGGATGTCGCCGGTGGCGGGGATCTTGTAGGTGCTGGGGGCGTGGGTTTGCAGGTAGCCCTTGTCGTTCCAGACGAGTTGCTCGGTGGTGAGCCAGCCCATGCCTTGCACAAAGCCGCCTTCAATCTGCCCGATGTCGATGGCGGGGTTGATGCTGCGGCCCACGTCGTGAAGGATGTCGACCTTGAGCACGCGGCTCTCACCCGTCAGGGTGTCGATGGCGACTTCGGTCACCGCTGCGCCGTACGCAAAGTAATAGAACGGCCGACCCTGCATGGTGGTCTTGTCGTAGTGGATCTTGGGCGTGCGGTAGAAGCCGTCGCTCCAGAGCTGGATGCGGTTGGCGTAGGCGGCGTGCACCA
>LNFM01008669.1_pt1 | contig 15225 bp, 18 predicted proteins | sample 596031 | NCBI WGS metagenome assembly LNFM01 (sample SAMN04254537, study PRJNA301005) | activated carbon metagenome | isolation source: dual media filters at the Ann Arbor, Michigan drinking water treatment plant | place: USA: Ann Arbor | reverse complement strand
CACTATCGGAAAAGGAAATCCCGGAGGGTGTCGATGCCACGGCGCAGGCCAACCTGATGATCGCGTTTGTGATCGGCCGCTGGCATCAGTTCGCCAAAAGCGGTTTTCGCCGCGATCCGACCGAACACTGGGCGACGCAATGGCCGCAACTGGTTTGAACCTCGCGGCTCCCGGGCTGCGCCGTGCTTTTGCGGCCGGATTGCTGGGCATGCTACTGCTCGGGTGCGGTGCGTCGGACGACCGCCTGGCCAAGGCAGTGGTGGGCACCTGGGGTTCGCGCGAGGTGGCGCCGGACGACGTCATCGTCGAAACCGAGTTGACGTTGTTGCCGGGCGGGCGGGTGAACTGGCGCGGCCAGGTGCGTCTGCTGGTGCCTCCGACTTTCTATCTGCCCAATCGGCCGAATTTTGAAGTCAACAACGGCAGATTGATTTACTACTTCACCGCCAGCGGCAACTGGGCGGTGAAGGACGGATTCCTCCATACCAAAATTGAATCCTCAACGCTCACCAGCCTGCTGCCGGTGGGGTTCGCCACGGCCTGGAAGCTCAGGGAAGTCACCCGCAAGGAAATGATCTACGAGTCCGCCGCGAATGGTCGCACCCGGGTCGAGTACCGCAAGGAATGAGGGATTCGGTGATTGAGGGCTTTGGTAATTGAGTCAAAGACACAGAATCACTAAATACCCAATCACCCAATTGCTCAGTCACCCAATCGCTTAATCACAGAATTACGTGCCGCGCTCGCGGCATACGCTGCAATCCGGATCCTTCTTCAGCCTTACGTTGCGCCATTCCATGCTCAGTGCATCGAGCAGCAGCAACCGGCCGGTAAGGTCGCGCCCCACGCCCATCAGCAGCTTCAGCGCTTCGGCCGCCTGCATTGCCCCGATGACGCCGACCAGCGGCGCAAATACGCCCATTACCGCGCAGCGCATTTCCTCCAGGTCACCGCTTTCCGGGAACAGGCAGTGGTAGCAGGGGCTGTCGGTGCGGCGCAGGTCGAACGAGGCGATCTGCCCGTCGAAACGGATTGCGGCGCCGGACACCAGCGGTTTGCTGTGCTTTACGCAAGCGCGGTTGATGGCATGCCGGGTGGCGAAATTGTCGGTGGCGTCGACCACGACATCGGCAGCTGCGACCAGTTGCTCCAGGCGCGCACCGGCGACCCGCTCCGGAATCGCGTCGACCGTGATTTCCGGATTGATGCGACCCAGTGTGGCGCGCGCGGAATCGACCTTTGGTTTGCCGATCGAATCGGTGAAATGCACGATCTGCCGCTGCAGGTTGGTTAGGTCGACTGCGTCGTGGTCGCACAGGCTGATCCGCCCCACGCCGCTGGCAGCGAGATAGAGCGACACCGGCGCGCCGAGGCCGCCGGCGCCGATCAGCAGAACATGCGCATCGAGCAGCTTTTCCTGACCGTCGATGCCGATCTCCGGCAGCAGAATGTGGCGGCTGTAGCGCAGCAACTGGTTGTCGTCCATGGGAAGCGCCTTGAGAAACTGTCGGTCGGAGAATGTTAACGCGACAAGGCCCGCGCGGGGCGGGCCTTGTCAGCGACCGGACTGGCGAAAACCGCCGCTTACTTGCGGCTCAGGATCTGCAGTCCCTTCAGCAGGTTCAGGGCCTGATTCAGCTGGTAGTCGTTTTTGGAAACGATGTCCGGCGGGCTGCCGTCGGACGGCGCATCTTCCGCACTGGGTGTCGGCGCCGGTGCCGGCGCGGCCGACTGCGGCTTCGGTGCGGGTGTCTTGTTCTCCGTGGCGCCGCCATCCGGATTGATGAGATGGCGCTGCAAGTCCGCTTCGCGCGTCCTCACCGCCGCCTCGCCCTCGGTGACAGTCGCTTCCTCGACGATGATGTCCGGGGTAATGCCCTTCGCCTGGATCGACCGTCCATCGGGCGTGTAATAGCGCGCGGTCGTAAGTTTGATCGCAGTACCGTTGCCAAGCGGCAGGATGGTCTGCACCGAGCCCTTGCCGAAGGTCTGGGTGCCCATGACCACCGCGCGTTTGTGGTCCTGCAGCGCGCCGGCAACGATCTCCGACGCCGAGGCCGAGCCATTGTTCACCAGCACCACCATCGGCACCGTCTTCACTTCCTTCGGCAGTTTCTTGAGGTAGTCGTCCTTCGACCCGCGCAGGTAATACTCGGGGCGGGCATAGAGCTTCATCTTGGCGTCGTCGGTGCGGCCCTCGGTGTATACCACCAGTGCATCGCTCGGCAGAAAGGCCGCGGAAACGGCAACCGCGCCGTTGAGCAGGCCGCCCGGGTCGTTGCGCAGGTCAAGCACGATGCCCTTCATCGGACCGTTGTTTTCCTTGAAATGCTTTTCGATTGCCTTGGCCAGGGTTTCGGCGGTGTGCTCCTGGAACTGGGTCACGCGGAAATAGGCGTAACCCGGCTCGAGCAGTTTCGACTTCACGCTCTGGATCTGGATGACGGCCCGGGTCAGCGTCACCGATCGCGGTTTGGTATCGCCCTTGCGCACGAAAGTCAGGGTGATCTGGGTGTCAGGTTTGCCGCGCATCATTTTCACGGCATCGTTCAGGGTCATGCCCTTCACGTTGGTTTCGTCGAGCTTGATGATCAGATCGCCCGATTTCAGCCCGGCACGCCAGGCCGGAGTGTCTTCGATCGGAGCCACGACCTTGACGAAACCGTCTTCCATGCCGACTTCAATCCCCAGACCGCCGAACTCGCCCTGCGTGCCGACCTGCAGTTCCTTGAACGCTTCGGCGTCCAGATAGGCGGAATGCGGATCGAGGCCGGAAAGCATGCCGTTGATCGCTTCCGAGATCAGCTTCTTGTCGTCGACCGGTTCGACGTAATCGTTCTTGATCCGGCCGAACACCTCGGTGAAGGCGCGCAGGTCCTCGATCGGCAGCGGGCCGGCGGTGCGGTCCGCCACTGCGGAAAAATTCAGGCTGATCAGCACGCCGAGAACGGCGCCCAGAACGATCAGGCCAAACTGACGAAATTTACTGTGCATCTTGCTTGCTCCTAGACGCGCGGGAACGGCCCGGCGCGGGACTTGATTACTTCAATGTGACCCAAGGCAATGGATCGAAAGGCTTTCCTTGAAACCTGAGTTCAAAGTATAAACCCGAATCCGGGTTGCCGCCGCTGTTTCCCACTGCGGCAATCGTGTCGCCGACCTGCGCTTCGTCTCCAACTTGCTTCAGCAGTGCTTCGTTATTGCCATAAAGGCTCATGTAGCCATTACCGTGGTCCATGATCATGAGGTTGCCGAAGCCTCTCAACCAGTCGGCAAATACGACCCTTCCTCCGGCAATGGCTTTGACCTCCCGACCCGGAGTTGCAGAGATGAACAAACCCTTCCATGACAAACCACTGTCCTGCCTTGGGCTGCCAAAGCGGTTCATGAGTTCCCCAATCACCGGCAATCTCAGCCGCCCCTTCATCTTTCGGAACGGTCCGGTGCCGGCATCCGCGCTGGGCAACGTGCGGTTGGTGATGCCTTTGCCCGGTTTCTTGCGGGCCAGTTCCCTGGTGAGTTGCTCAATCAGCCGGGACAGACGCTGTTCGTCGCGTCGCAACGTGGTGAGTTGCCTGCGATTCTTGGAGATCTCGCCCGATACCTCGGCAAACACCCGCTTCTGGGTCTCCTTCTGCTTCACCAGCCGGCCTTTCTGCCGGCTTTCCTCGTTCTCGAGGGCGCGCAGTTCCGCGGTCTTCTTGCGGGAGGCCTCGCTGAGCGTACGCAGGTTCTCGAGATTGTCGCGCAGGTTCGCCAGCAGTTCCGCGCGGGCGCGAGAGACGTAACCCAGGTACTGTAGCTGTCTTGCGATCTCGTTCGGATCCTCGCGGTTAAGCACCAGCTTCAGGGCGTCGGACTGGCCGCCGACGTATTGCCGGTAGAGCAGCTTTCCAAGCAGGGCCTGCTCCGCGGTGATGTCGCTTTCCAGCGTGCGCGCCTGACCCTGTAGCTTGCTCAATGCGGACCCGGCCTCGCGCCGCTGTGCGGCAAGCTGGTAGAGTCTGCGATTGGTTTCGCTGATGGCGCGTTCCGATTCCTTCAGCGAATCCGCTGCCTCGGCCTTGGTTTCCTCGGAGGCTGCGAGCCGTTTCTGCAGTGCGTTGATCCGGTCGCGCAGTTCCCGCAACTCGTCCTTCTGTGCGGTCTGCGCCAGGGCCGGTGCAGCCAACCAGGCAAAGAGAATTGCGGCGCCAATTCCGGTTAGAAACCTAGCGGGCAGAAACCGGGTTATGCGCAGGGCTGTCACGCGCGCCTATTTCCCGCCCTTGGCCTGCGCAGCCACCGCGGCAGCCGCCTGCCTGGCCTTGTCCTGATCCCCGAGGTAATAGCTGGTGATCGGCTTGAGGCTGTCGTCGAGTTCGTAAACCAGCGGGATGCCGGTGGGTATGTTCAGGGCCACGATGTCGCTTTCGCTCACATTGTCCAGGTACTTCACCAGCGCGCGCAGGGTGTTGCCGTGCGCCACCACGATCACGCGCTTTCCCGATTTGACCTGCGGTGCGATGACATCGTTCCAGTACGGCATGAAGCGGGCGACCGTGTCCTTGAGGCACTCGGTCAGCGGCAGGTCGTGCGCATCCGTGTCGCGATAGCGCGGATCGTTTCCGGGATAGCGTGGATCGTCGCGTGCGAGTTCCGGCGGCGGGATATCGTAGCTGCGGCGCCAGGTCAGGACCTGGTCGTCACCGTACTTCGCTGCGGTTTCCGCTTTGTTGAGCCCCTGCAGTGACCCGTAGTGGCGCTCGTTCAGGCGCCAGGAAAGTTGCTGCGGAATCCACATCAGGTCGAGTTCGTCGAGCGCAATCCACATGGTGCGGATGGCGCGTTTGAGCACCGAGCCGAAAGCCAGATCGAAGCTGAAACCCGCTTCCTTCAGCAGCCGGCCGGATTCCCTGGCCTCCTCGACGCCTTTTGGGGAGAGATCAACGTCGGTCCAGCCGGTAAACCTGTTTTCCTTGTTCCAGATGCTTTCGCCATGGCGCAACAGCACGATCTTCTTCATCAGTTAGTCCTGTACTCCGGGATTCCAAACAACCGGTCAATAAACTTCCGGGCCTGAAAATTTTCGGGCCTGAAACCGACGCCGCATGATCCGCAACCTCGTTACGATTGTATTATCGCCTGATGCCGGTGTCGCCTGCGGGTTTGCGCAGGCAAGTGGAACCCGAATCGACAAAGGATTGATCTGGCTGCCGACTCTACCGACTTTTCTGCCAATGCGACGCAACGACTGCCGGTCCGGCTCGCCATCGGGCTGGTCGGGCTGGTATGGGTACTGCCGTTTCTGAGTCCGAATTTCCGTGAACCGATCGGCAGCTTTTATGGCGAGGCGGTGGCCTTTGCGCTCGGTCTGACCGCGATTGCCTGCCTGCTGTTGCGACCGCTCTGGGACGGGCTGAAGCTTCCTCGCACCGGGCTGATTCTGCTCGGCTTTGTCCTGTTGCTGACGGTCCAGCTTGCGCTCGGCAAGTTCGCCTACGTGCAGATTCACCTGCTCGGAGCGCTTTATCTGCTGTGGGCGGCGGCGCTGGCCTTGCTGGGATTTCGTCTGGCCCGGGTGATGGGAGCGGAAGCCTTCACCACTGCCCTGAGCTGGTTTGCGCTGACCGGTGCCGCAGTCAGTGCGCTGATCGGACTGATGCAGCTCTGGGGAGTGCAGACACCGTTTTCGCCGCTGGTATTACCTCAGGTCCACGACCGGATCTACGCCAACACCGGGCAGCCGAATCATCTTGCCAGCCATATTTGCCTGGGGCTGATTTCACTCGGGTACCTGTGGGCGACACGCCGCGTGTCCAATGTGCCGGCGTTCTTGTTGGCCGCGTTGCTACTTACGGTTCTCGCCAGTTCCGGAACCCGGGCCGTCTGGATCTATCTGCCCGCGCTGGTGGTGCTGGCCGCGACACTACGGAAATCGCGCCCGGAGCGGAGTTTGAATCGCGTACTGGCATTCACAATTGCGATAGCTGTCGGTCTGGTCATCGTGCAATGGCTGCACGGCCATTTTGCGGTGACGACATCGATTTCGGTCGAAACGATCGCCGAGCGTGTGCGCAGCCTCGGTGTGGGCTCGCCGGTTCGTTTGCGTTTCTGGTACGAAGCCTGGTTGATGTTCCTGCAGGCTCCGGTTTTCGGTGTCGGCTTCAAGCAGTTCGCCTGGCACAGTTTCCTGCTTGCCGCCGCGGTGCCGGGTACGGTCCTGGATCACGGCATCATCGATCATGCTCACAACCTGGTGTTCCAGGTCGCGGCGGAATTCGGCCTTGCGGGATTGCTGCTCCTGGCCGCAGGACTGGTCTGGTGGGCGAGGGGTTTGCGGATCCGGCAGTTGACGCCGGAACTGTGGTGGACACTGGCGATCCTCGGGGTGCTGGGCTTGCACAGTATGCTAGAGTATCCGCTGTGGTACGCGTACTTCCTCGGTATCGCCGCAGTGTTGATGGGTTCTGCCGAATCCTCAGTAATGCCGAATGGCAATCGTCGCGGCGGCCGGCTCGTTCTGACTATGGTCGTAGTGCTCGGCGTGCTGGCATTTGCGAATGTTTACCGGGATTACCGCACCCTGCAGTCTCTGCAGCGTATGCAGACGCAACAGTCCAGTTCCGCTCCAGAATCCGGCGATGACAGCATCAGGATCCTGCTCGGTTTGCAGGGCCAGTCGCTGTTTGCGCCTTACATTGAGCTGGCGCTGGTGCGCCGGATATTGCTGAACCAGGAGCGGTTGCAGGACAAGCTGTTGCTCAACGCAAGAGTCATGCGCGTTCTGCCGGCAAACGACCTGGCTTATCGCCAGGCCATCCTGCTGGCGATGAGCGGTGACGCGGAGGCAACACGGGTGCATTGGGATCTGGCGGTGGCGAACTACCCGCGCGACCGCGATGGCGTGGTGGCGCTGTTACGCGCCCTGTCCTCCAGCGGCACACCGGGGATGGAACAATTACTGCAGCATGCACAGCAAAACGAGACAGAGGTCGAAAAGTGAAATTCGTTATGGACAATATCTGGCTGGTGCTGATTGCACTGGCCAGCGGAATCGCGCTGGTGTGGCCCTGGATCGCCAAGCGCATAAGCGGCATCCCTGAAGTCGGTGCCACTGAGGCGGTGCAGTTGATAAACCGCAAGGATGCCTGGGTGCTGGATGTGCGCGAGCCGGCAGAGTTCAACGCCGGCCATGTGCCTAACGCCCGCAACCTGCCGCTCAGCCAGCTCGACAAGCGGGTCGGCGAGCTTGCGAAGCTCAAGGGCAAGCCGGTGATTATCACCTGCCAGTCGGGCAATCGCTCCCATGCCGCAAACACCAAACTGAAGGCCGCGGGGTTCACAGAAATCTTCGTGCTCGCCGGCGGTTTCGGCGCCTGGCAGCAGGCCAACCTTCCCGTGGAGAAGAAGTGATGCCCCGGATTGCCATGTACTGCACTCAATTCTGCCCATATTGTGTCGCCGCCGAGCGGCTGCTGAGGAGCAGGGGCGTGAACGAAATCGAAAAGATTAGGGTTGATCTCGACCCGGTGCGCAGGACCGAGATGATGGAGCGCACGGGGAGGCGCACCGTGCCGCAGATTTATGTTGATGATTTCCACGTCGGCGGCTTCGACGACCTGACCGCGCTCGACCGCGCCGGTGGTCTGGAGCCGCTGCTTGCCCGCAGCAATGCCGATGCTGCCGATGCCACAATCTGAAATTAACCATCTGAGAACCCGACCATGAGTGAGCAACCCGCAGCGCCCGTTTTCACCATCGAAAAACTGTTTGTCAAGGATTTGTCGCTGGAAGTGCCGAACGCTCCGAAGATCTATCTCGAGCGTGAAACGCCGAAGGTCGACATTCAGCTGAACAACAGTTCTGCCACAATCGACGAGGGTTTCTACGAAGTCCTGATCACAGTCACGGTCACCGCCAAACTTGGCGACAAGACCGTGTTCCTGGTCGAGGCCAGCCAGGGCGGCGTGTTCCAGATCCGCAATGTGCCCGAGAACGAGCTTGATGCGGTGCTGGGCATCACCTGCCCGAACATCCTTTACCCGTACGCCCGGGAACTGATCTCGGATGCGGTGGTGCGCGCCGGGTTCCCGCCGGTGCTGCTGAGCCCGGTGAACTTCGAAGCCATATTCCAGGCCCGGCAACAGCAGGCCCAGGCGCCGGCAGCCGGGGCAACCCACTAGGTCGGCACGCCAGTCATGTTGCGGACCGCACTCGGGGCGCTTGTGTCGGGACTGGCGCTGGTCACCGGTCAGGCCGCGGCCCTGGACTATTTGTCGGTGGCACAACCCGCCATCCTCTACGACGCACCGTCCGCCACCGCGCAGAAACTGTTTGTGCTGTCCCGTGACTATCCGGTCGAGGTTATCGTCCGGATCGAGGGCTGGACCCGGGTGCGCGACGAGACCGGCACCTTTGCCTGGATCGAGAACCGGTTTCTGTCCGATCGGAAAATGGTCATGGTCAGATCCGGCACGGCCGAAGCGCGTCGCGCGCCCAGCGATACCGCGCCGCTGGTGTTCAACGCGGAGCAGAAGGTGGTCCTGGAACTGATCGAAAAGTCCGGCGCCTGGGTGCGTGTGCGCCACGCCGATGGTTCGGTCGGTTTCATCAAAGTCAGTCAGCTCTGGGGCGTATGAAGCTGGCCATCCTTGGTGCCGGTGCATGGGGAACCGCGCTCGGCATTGCGCTGGCCGCGCGCCATGAAGTGACGTTGTGGTGCCGCGATGCGCGACAGCTGCAGTCCCTGACGGCTGAGCGGGTCAACAGTCGCTATCTTCCCGGTGCGGCGATCCCGGCTTCGGTGCGCATCACCGCCGATATCGGTGTCGCACTTGGCGATTGCCAACTGGTTGTGGCGGCGGTCCCAACCGCGGCGCTGCGCGAGACGCTGCGGACCGTCGCGGCTGCGCGCTGTACCGACGTGGTGTGGCTGTGCAAGGGCTTCGAGACGGGCAGCGCCAAGTTTCCCCACCAGGTTGCGGTCGAGGAACTGGGCCCGGCTTTTCGCTATGGCGCCCTGTCCGGGCCGAGCTTTGCCGACGAGGTGGCGCGTGGCTTGCCGGCGGCGGTCACCCTGGCGTCGCGCAACGCGGACTTCGCCGCATTTGCCGGGCGTGAATTGCACACCGGTCGGCTCAGGGTCTATTCCAGCGACGATCTGCCCGGCGTCGAGACCGGTGGTGCGATCAAGAACGTGATAGCGATCGCCGCCGGAGTTTGTGACGGCCTTGCGCTCGGAAACAGCGCCCGCGCCGCGTTGATCACCCGCGGGCTGGCCGAAATGACCCGGCTCGGGATGCGGCTTGGCGGACGCCTGGAAACTTTCATGGGGCTCGCCGGTGTCGGCGATCTGGTGCTGACTGCGACCTCGGACCTGTCGAGAAATCGGCGGGTTGGTCTGGGTCTCGCCAGCGGTAAAAGTCTGACCACGATCCTGGGCGATCTCGGGCATGTTGCCGAGGGGGTATCTACGGCCCGGGAAGTCAGCCGTCTGGCCGCTGAACTTGAGGTCGACATGCCGATCACCGAAGCAGTTTGCCGGGTGCTGGACGGCGCCGTATCCGCCCGGGATGCGGTCGACGAATTGTTGCAGCGCGAGCCTAAAACAGAGAGCGTGCGCTAACTTCTATTGCTCGAAGCCGTTCTGTCGCCAGGCTTCGAACACCACCACCGCAACTGCATTCGAGAGGTTCAGACTGCGGCTGCCGGCCACCATCGGCAGACGCAGCCGCCGTTCTGGTTCGAATGTTGCGAATACATCCGGCGGCAACCCGCTGGTTTCCTGACCGAACAAGAAAATATCCCCGGCCCGGAACCCGGCCTGGTCGAATCTTGCTGTGGCTTTGGTGCTGAATGCGAAGACCCTGCGGCCCGGTCCGATGGCGCCAAGAAACGCTTCCCAGCCGGAATGAATCTGGATCGAGGCGTATTCGTGGTAATCCAGGCCGGCGCGCTTGAGTTGACGGTCGTCCAGCCGGAATCCCAGCGGTTCGATCAGATGCAGCCGGCAACCGGTATTGGCGCACAGGCGGATAACGTTGCCGGTGTTGGGCGGGATTTCTGGTTGAAACAGGACGATTTCGAACATGACGCTGCTTGCATAATGGGCTAAATACAGTTTAAGCTGGTAATTCAATAGGCTGCAAATATAACTTCAAGCTATCTTAGAGAAGCGCTCACTGGGCATTTGTTTACCGGAACATAAATGAATGGGCAGGCCGGAAAAAATCAGACTAGGCGAGATCCTGCTGCAGCAGAACTTGCTGACCGAGGATCAGCTCAAGGGTGCGCTGGAAGAGCAGAAGCGCAGTGGGCGCAAGCTCGGCCGCATTTTTATCGAATCCGGTTTCCTGACTGAAGAGCAGATCGGTGGAGCGCTGGCGCGCCAGCTGCAGATTCCTTACATCAATCTCAAGCATTTCAACATCAAGGCGGAAGTGGCGACGCGGCTTCCGGAAACCCTGGCCCGGCGCTTTCGCGCCATCGTGCTGGAGGATGGCGGCGCGTTTTACCGCATCGGCCTTTCCGACCCGACAGACCTGTTCGCCTACGACGAGATATCCCGGGTCCTGAAGCGCGAGATCCAACTCGCAGTGGTGAGCGAAACCTTGCTGCTGCAGACCATCGACCGGGTTTACCGGCGCACGGAAGAAATCAGCGGTCTGGCGCAGGAACTGGGCGAGGAACTGGGCGACAGCATCATCGACCTGGGGGGCATCACCACTGGGGCCGAAGACGCACCGGTGGTCAAGCTGCTGCAATCGGTGTTCGAGGACGCGATCCAGGTGCGTGCCTCCGACATCCATATCGAGCCGCAGGAGAAGCGGCTGCATATCCGCTTCCGGATCGACGGCGTGCTGCATCTTCAGGCCGAGGCGGACCCGAAGATCGCCTCAGCGCTGGTACTCAAGCTCAAGCTGATGTCCGGGCTGGATATTTCGGAACGGCGCCTGCCGCAGGACGGCCGTTTCAACGTCAAGGTGCGCAACGCACCGATCGACGTGCGGATATCCACCATGCCCACCCAGTACGGCGAATCTGTGGTCATGCGCCTGCTCAACCAAAGCGGCGGCCTGCTCGGGCTGGATCGTATCGGCATGCCGGAGAAGATGTTGTCGCGGCTGCGCGAAATCATCCACCGCCCCAGCGGAATGGTGCTGGTCACCGGTCCGACCGGCAGCGGCAAGACCACCACGCTCTATGCCGCACTGGATGAACTCAACACCACGGAGCGCAAGATCATTACCGTCGAAGACCCGGTCGAGTACCGGCTTCCCGGCATCAATCAGGTGCAGATTCACGAGAAGATCGACCTGACTTTCAGCCGAGTGCTGCGCACCGCCCTGCGCCAGGATCCGGACGTGATCCTGGTCGGCGAAATGCGCGACCAGGACACTGTGGAAACCGGCTTGCGCGCGGCCATGACTGGCCACATGGTGTTCTCCACGCTGCATACCAACGACGCGGTCACGACCCCGGTACGCCTGCTGGACATGGGCGCGCCGCGCTATATGGTGGCGATCTCGTTGCAGGTGGTGCTGGCGCAGCGGTTGGTTCGCCTGGTCTGCGAGAGTTGCGGTACCGAGACCAAGCTGGCGCCGGGCGAGCACGAGTGGATGCGCAACGAGCTCGGCGAGCAGGCGGACGCGCACACATACCGAAAGGGCCGCGGCTGCACCCAGTGCAACGGCACCGGTTACCTGGGCCGAACCGGTGTTTATGAAATGCTGGAAATGACCAAGCCGGTAGTCGAGGCAGCGAACCGCGCCGATCCGGCCGAATTCATCGAAACCGCACGAACCCAGATGCGCGGAGAAATGTTGCGCGACCATGCGGTGCAGTTGGTGCTGCAGGGCCGTACCACGGTCGAGGAAGCGATGCGCATCGGCACGCAACTGGACGACTGATGGCTTACTTTGCCTACAAGGGACGCAGTGCCTCCGGCCAGCTGGTGCAGGGGGTGCTGGAGGGCGCGGACAGTAATGCCATCGCCAGCCAGTTGTTCGATACCGGCGTCACGCCGGTGGAGATCGGGGCGACGCGCCGGCCACCGGCGGAGTCCGGTCCATCCATCCTCCAGCGCCTGACCCGGCGGCAGGTCGAGCATGCCGAGATGTTGCTGTTCAGCCGGCAGATGTATGCCCTGCTCAAGGCCGGCGTGCCGATCATGCGGGCGCTCGCGGGCCTGGAGGAGTCGGCCACCAGCCCGGCATTGAAAGAGGTCCTGCACGGCGTCCGCGAAAGCCTCGACAGCGGCCGTCCGCTATCGCAGGCGCTGCAGCGCTCCGGCGCGTTCTCGCCTTTCTATATCGCGATGGTGTACGTCGGGGAAACCACCGGCATGCTCGAGGAAATTTTCCTGCGACTCTATAATCACCTGGAGTTCCAGGAGTTCATGCGCAACCAGGTCAAGTCGGCGTTGCGCTACCCGATCTTCGTGATGGCGGCAATGGCGATCGCCATCGTGATCATCAACCTGTTCGTGATTCCGGCTTTCGCGAAGGTCTACGCGGGATTTGACGCGGAACTGCCGCTGCTGACCCGGGCGCTGATCGGGTTCTCGGAGTTCATGGTGGCGAGCTGGTGGCTGATCGGCCTCGGGCTGGTCGCCGCCATCTTCCTGATCAGGGGCTACATCAAGACCACGGAGGGCCGCTACAAGTGGGACCGGCTGAAGCTGCGCCTGCCGGTTGCGGGCAAGATCGTTCTCAAGGCCACTCTGGCCCGGTTCTCCCGCAGCTTCTCGCTGTCGATCCGCAGCGGCGTGCCGATCGTCCAGGGCTTGAGCCTGGTGGCGCAAACGGTCGACAACGCTTACGTGGCGTCGCAATTGGACAAGATGCGCGAAGGTGTGGAGCGCGGTGAAAGCGTGCTCAGGACCGCTTCGCACGCCAGGATCTTCACGCCGGTGGTGCTGCAGATGGTGATGGTGGGCGAGGAATCCGGCGCGCTCGACGACATGATGGAAGAAATCGCCGATATCTACCAGCGCGAAGTCGAGTACGAGCTGAAAACCCTGTCCTCGCAGATCGAGCCGATCCTGATCATCGCGCTCGGCGTGCTGGTGCTGATCCTGGCGCTGGGCGTCTTCCTGCCGATCTGGGACCTCGGCTCAGCCGCAATGAACAAATGAGGCCATGCGTGACGGGAATACAGCCGGTAGGCAAAGCGGCATCAGCCGTCTGGAACTTGCGGTGGCAATCGCAGTGTTCGCGGTATTGGCCGGTGTGCTGCTCGAGCGCCTGCTTTATGTCGAGGAGTACGCCGAAATGACGGCGATGGAGTTGACCGTAGCCAACATGCGTACGGGCCTGCGCAACCGCATGGGCGACATGCTGATCCGCGACCAGGTGTCGGAAATCGCGACCCTGGCCGACGAGAATCCGGTCAATTGGCTGGAGAATCGGCCGGAAAGCTACCTCGGGGAGTTCGACGGCGCGCCGGACCAGGACTTGCGTGGAACGTGGTATTACGATCGAAACAGTCACGAGATCGTCTATACCGCGAACCTCCGGCGGCATTGCGCCCCGGTGGGGAGTGAGGATTGCAGCACCAGACTGCGGGCGGTCGCGCTTCCGGTACCACCGGCCGGTACCGCGGAGGGCAAACGCACCCCTCAATGGGTGGCGCTGGTGAAAACTTCCAGTGGCACGTGGTTTTGAATAGCATTGGCATGCTTACTGCTCAATACACAAACGGAGGCGCAAAAGTGCGACCCAACAGGAAGGCAGACATGAAGCAAGGCGTAAGCGGTTTTACCTTGATCGAACTGGTGGTTACTATCAGTGTCATCGCGATTCTCGCCGCGGTGGCGTTGCCGCGCTACATCGCGCTGCAGGAGCAGGCCCGAATCGCCAAGGCGCAGGCCATCTACGGCGGGGTGCGTTCAGCCGCGGCGCTGGCTCATGCCATGGCGCTGGCCACCAGTACGCCGACCAGTGGGGCAGCGGTGGTGCAGATGGAGGGCCAGAACATCACCCTGATCAACGGTTACCCCACTGCAGACCTCGCGGGCATCCAGACCGCGCTGCAGATCGACCCGGGCGCCGACAGCGTGGCGATCAGCGGCGGCGGTGCCGGTGCCGGCGATACGCTGGTGATCGACATTGCCGGCGGCACGCCGGGCGACTGTTCGGTTACTTATCAGGCGCCAGCGGCAGCGAATACCTCGCCGGCGATCGGTGTGGATACAGCCAACTGCTAGCGGATAAGGTTGTGCGAAGGGCGGCGGAAGGCCGGCCGCGCGGAAGTTTGTGGTTTTCTTAACTTGTCACAGGAGGGAGAAGCAAATGAAAGCAGTACAGAAAGGTTTTACCCTGATTGAACTGGTGGTTGTAATCGTGATTCTCGGCATCCTGGCGGCAGTGGCGTTGCCGCGTTTCATCGATTTGTCCGGCGATGCCGCACGCGCTGCCGCTCAAGGAGTCGCTGGCTCGGTTTCCTCCGCTACCAGCATTTACTATGCGGCGCGCAAGGCCAGCAACGCTACGGCTACATACACCATCGGTGGGTGCACCGACGTTAACTCCAACATCAACTCGCTGCTCGCAGGCGGGCTGCCCGCTGGTTATACCGTTACCGGGGCTGGCACTTGCACAGATGGCAATACGACGAGCTGCACGGTTACGAATACAAACGTGACGCCGTCGCAGACCGCCAGTGCTGTTATCGTCTGCGCCCAGTAACTTGTAGTCCTTACCTCTCCGGTTGCGTGAAACGGGGGCCAAACCTCTGTTTCACGCCACTGCTTTAAGATGGCGCAGCCTCGATCACGCCGAAGACAGCGCGGTCATCCCGCGGAGCGGGGGTTCACCTTGGTCGAGCTGGTCGTCGTCATTATTCTGGTATCCATCTTGGCAGTAGTCGCGCTGCCTCGATTGAATACGCAGACTTTTGATACCGTCGGTTTCTATGACGAGGTCCGGGCCACAGTACGTTTCGCGCAGAAGGACGCGGTGGCCAAGCGCCGCCACGTCTGCCTCGGGTTCTCGGCAAACTCGGTCACGCTGACGTATTCCCCCTTGCGTGCGCCGGTCAACTGTTCCGCCAATCTGGTTTCGCCCCGGGGCGCCACACCGTTCGTAGTGACTGCGGCATCCGGCGTAGGGTTTGCGCCGACGCCGGCGAATTTTTCCTTCGATCCGCTGGGCCGTCCGAGTCTCGCACAGCTCATCACCATCACCGGGGATGGCAGCCGCAGCTTCTCCGTGGAAGCGGAAACCGGCTATGTCCACCCCTGAC
>LNFM01008668.1_pt1 | contig 15226 bp, 17 predicted proteins | sample 596031 | NCBI WGS metagenome assembly LNFM01 (sample SAMN04254537, study PRJNA301005) | activated carbon metagenome | isolation source: dual media filters at the Ann Arbor, Michigan drinking water treatment plant | place: USA: Ann Arbor | reverse complement strand
ACAGCCGCACCATCCTCGACCAGATGGGCGCCGAGGCCCTGCTGGGCATGGGCGACATGCTCTACATGGCCAGCGGCACCGGCCTGCCCATCCGCGTGCACGGCGCCTTTGTCAGTGACGAGGAAGTGCACCGTGTGGTGAAGTACCTCAAGAGCCAGGGTGAACCCGATTACATCGAAGGCGTGCTCGAAGGCGGCACGGTCGATGGCGAGGACGGCCTGCCGGGTGAAGGCGGCCCCGGCGGCGAGAAGGACCCCATGTACGACCAGGCGGTGGAAATCGTCCTGAAGAATCGCAAGGCCAGCATCTCGCTGGTGCAGCGCCACCTCAAGATCGGCTACAACCGCGCCGCGCGCCTGGTGGAGGACATGGAGAAGGCTGGCCTCGTCAGCGCCATGAGTACCAACGGCCAGCGCGACATCCTGGTGCCGGCGCGCGCGGAGTGAACCCCATGAAAAAACTGTTTGCTGTTCTTTCGATAGCTGCCTGCGCCATGACGGCAAAGGCTGATGGCCTCGGCGCGCTGGAGCTGTTCATCAGGACCGCGACCAGCGGCCGCGCTGATTTCACCCAGGTGGTGACCTCGCCGCCGCGCGAGGGCCAGGTGGCGCGCACGCGCAACTCCAGCGGTACTTTCGAGTTCCAGCGCCCGGGGCGTTTCCGCTTCGTCTACGGCAAGCCCCTGGCCCAGACCATCGTGGCCGACGGCCAGACCCTGTGGCTGCATGACCTGGACCTGAACCAGGTCACGGCGCGTGCCCAGGCCAGTGCCCTGGGCAGCACACCGGCGGCATTGATCGCTTCCGCCGCCGACCTGCGTGCCCTGCAGGCCGACTACCAGCTGGCCAACGGGCCCGAGCGTGACGGCCTGCAGTGGGTGGTGGCGACGCCGCGTGCGCGCGACGGCCAGGTGCAGAGTGTGCGTGTGGGCCTGCGCGAAGTGGAACAGGGTGGCAAGAAGACGGCCGAGCTGGCGGCGCTGGAGATCGTCGACAGCTTTGGCCAGCGCTCGCTGCTGAGCTTCAGCCGTGTGCAGCTCAATGTGAACCTGCCGCCCGAGACCTTCCGCTTCAAGCCGCCGGCCGGCGCCGACGTCATCCGACAGTAATCAGTTGGCGGCGATGGCCTCGCGCACCGCGCTCAGCTGCCGGCGCGAAACCGAGAGCAGTTCGTCCGTGCCGCTCAGGCGCACGGCCCAGCCCTCGCCCTCTTCGGGGTCGTCGTGCTTCTCCAGCGCCCGCACGGCCCGCCGGGCCACCAGGGCGTTGCGGTGCACGCGCATGAATTGGGTGGCGTACTTTTCCTCCAGCTCGCTCAGCGCGCCGTCCAGGATGTAGGTCTTGGCGGCCGTGCGCACGGTGACGTATTTGAGCTCGGCCTTGAAGTACAGCACTTCGGCCAGGGGCACGCGCTCGGTGCGCCCGCGCTCCTGGATCAGCAGCACCTCCTCGGGCGCCGCCGTGCCCGCGTCCTGGCGGCCGCGCAGCAGGCGCTCCACCTTCTGCAGCGCCTGCTGCAGCCGCTCCAGCCGCACCGGCTTGGTCAGGTAGTCCACCGCCTCCAGTTCGAAGGCCTGCACCGCGTGTTCGGCGTGCGCCGTCACGAACACCACGGCCGGGGGATGCGGCAGATTGCGCAGGGTCTGCGCCAGTGTCAGGCCGTCGGCGCCGGGCATGTGGATGTCCAGCAGGGCCAGATCGTAGGGCTGGCGGCGCAGCAGCTCGATGGCCTGGGTGGCGTTGGCCGCCTCGCCCTCGATGCTGACCCCTGGCGCCTTGCAGTCGCCCAGCAGGGTGCGCAGACGGCTGCGGGCCAGGGTCTCGTCGTCCACGATCAGGACCCGCAGTGTGGTCATGCCGGCACCTCCATGCGCACCTGGTAGATGCCGTCCTTGAGCACGGTCTGAAAGCTGCACTGCACATCGTGCAGCAGGCGCAGGCGGTCGCGCACATTGCCCAGCGCCACGCCATGGCCGTGCGGGCCGGGACCGGACGGCACGGTGTTGGTCACCTTGATCACCACGGTGGAGCCGCGGCGCTGGGTCGAGATGCGCACCTGCGCACCGGTCGGGCTGGGCTCCACACCGTGGCGCACGGCGTTTTCCAGCAGCGGTTGCAGCAGCAGGGGTGGCAGGCGGGCGCCGTCGGCTCGGGGGTCCAGCGCCCAGTCGAGCTGCAGGCGCTCGCCGAAGCGCACCTGCTCGATGTCCAGGTAACGCCGGGCCAGCGCAATCTCGTCGCCCAACGTGACCGATTCGCCCTGGTCGACCAGGGCATGGCGGAACAGGTCGCTCAGGTCTTCCAGCAGGGCCTCGGCCTTGGCCGGCTCGGCGCGCACCAGTGCGATCGCGCTGTTGAGCGTGTTGAACAGGAAATGGGGGCGGATGCGAGACTGCAGCTCGGACAGGCGGGCCGCCGTGTCGGCCGGTGTCCGGCTGCGGGTGCGCAGCGCCAGCACGGTCACCAGCACGCCGGCCAGCAGCGCGCCGCTGCTGGCGCTGGCCAGCCAGGGCGCCGGGCTGAGCAGGCCGGCCAGCAACAGCATGCTGCAGCCGTAGAGGCCGGCCAAGGCGCCCAGGAGCACACCGGCGGCGTACTGGGCCGGGCGCGGCAGGCGCCCCAGGGGCCGTTTGAACAGGCAGGCCACCACCAGCCAGAACACCGTGGCGGGCAGGGCGCTGCCGGTCAGCAGCGCCAGGCGCACGATCCAGTCGAGCGCGGTGTTGGCGCCGTACATGGCGCCCACGGCCACCACGGCCTCCACGAAGAGCACCGCGCGCAGGGCCACGCCCACCTGGCAGGCGTCGTAGATGAGCACGGCGGGCAAGGCGCTGGCCGGGCCTTCCGGAGCCAGCTCCTGGAAGGCCGATAAAATCTGGGTGTCTTTCATGGATGATGGGGATCGGCCTTGGAGCCGCCCCCATTATTGGTGAAATGACCGTGGTCGCACAATGGCCATCACGCCAGCCCCGCCCACCTTTCTCTTACCGCCCGCCCGCCATGTCCCAAAACCAACTCGACAAGAAATCACTAGCCTGGTCGGCGCTGTTCTCCGAACCCATGAGCGACCTGGTCAAGCGTTACACGGCCAGTGTGTTTTTCGACAAGCGCCTGTGGCACGCGGACATCACCGGCAGCCTGGCGCACGCCGAGATGCTGGCCGCGCAGGGCATCATCGGCGCGGCCGACCTGGCCGCCATCCGCGACGGCATGGCCCAGATCGTTGCCGAGATCGAGACCGGCAAGTTCGAGTGGAAGCTCGACCTGGAAGACGTGCATCTCAACATCGAGGCCCGCCTGACCCAGCTGGTGGGTGACGCCGGCAAGCGCCTGCACACCGGGCGCAGCCGCAACGACCAGGTCGCCACCGACGTGCGTCTGTGGCTGCGCACCGAGATCGACCTCATCAGCAATCTGCTGACCGACCTTCAGCGCGCCCTGCTCACGGTGGCTGCGCAGAACGTGGACGTGATCCTGCCCGGCTTCACCCACCTGCAAGTGGCGCAGCCCGTGAGCTTTGGCCACCACATGCTGGCCTATGTGGAAATGTTCGCGCGCGACGCCGAGCGCATGGCCGACGTGCGCCGCCGCGTCAATCGCCTGCCGCTGGGTGCTGCAGCGCTGGCGGGAACGAGCTACCCCCTGGACCGCGAGCGTGTCGCCCGCACCCTGGGCATGGTGGATGAGAACGGCGATGCCTGCGTCTGCCAGAACAGCCTGGACGCCGTGAGCGACCGCGACTTCGCCATCGAGTTCACGGCCGCAGCGTCCCTGGTCATGGTGCACATCAGCCGCCTGAGCGAGGAGCTGATCCTGTGGATGAGCCAGAACTTTGGTTTCATCAAAATCGCAGACCGCTTCACCACCGGCTCGTCCATCATGCCGCAGAAGAAGAACCCCGACGTGCCCGAGCTGGCGCGCGGCAAGACCGGCCGCGTGGTGGGGCACCTTATGGGCCTGATCACCCTGATGAAGGGCCAGCCCCTGGCCTACAACAAGGACAACCAGGAAGACAAGGAGCCGCTGTTCGACACCGTGGACACCCTGAAGGACACGCTGCGCATCTTCACCGAGATGGTGGGCGGCCAGCCCAACCCCGCCACGGGCCAACTCGAAGGCGGCATCACCGTCAACGCGCAAGCCATGGAACAGGCCGCGCTCAAGGGCTATGCCACGGCCACCGATCTGGCCGACTACCTGGTCAAGAAGGGCCTGCCCTTCCGCGACGCGCACGAGACCGTGGCCCACGCGGTCAAGGCCGCGGTCAGCCACGCCTGCGACCTGTCGGAGCTGCCGCTGGCCGTGCTGCAGGGCTTCCACCCCAGGATCGAGAAAGACGTCTACGACGTGCTCTCGCTGCGCGGTTCCCTCAACGCGCGCTCCACCCTGGGCGGCACGGCGCCGGCCCAGGTGAAGCTGCAGATCGAACGCCACCGCACACGGCTCGGCTGAGCCGTGCCGCGGTGCCGGATCAGACCGCGCGCCAGAAGATGTAGTCGGCCTGGTACTTGACCACCGACTTCTGACCGACGTTGCCCATGGCACAGGCCTGGGCCGGCGCCACACCACCACGCGTGGCCAGGCGCTGGATATGGCTCACGCCCTGCATGGCGCCCATGCCCATGGCCGGGTTGGCCTTGACCAGTTGCAGCGGAATATTGCCCTCACCCCCCGGGGCGACGGCGAGCTGCACACCCGTGATGCGCGAGCCATCATTGCTGGCCCAGGTGGCGGGCGGGCCGTAGTAACGGCCCACGTCCTTGCCACTGCGATCCAGCAGGCGGGCCTCGGGGCCGACGAAGACCCATTCGAAGGCGCCCGCCATCTCCTTCTTGGCACGGCATTCGTAGGTGATCTCGCCCACACCCACGGTTTCCATGACGGCCCGGTGCCCAGCCGGCACCTTGACGGCGTCGGGCACACCGGTTTGCGCGGAGCTGGGCATGGACATGCCGCCGCCGGACATGGCACAGGCCGAAAGCAGGGTGGCGGCCGCCAGGGCCGTGAGGGTACGGGTGGTCATCGTTGAACTCCTTGAAGGTGTGGCGTTGAAAGACGCAGTCCCGGCAGGCGGCGCCGGCCGGTCCGGCATCGGCACATGAGATGCCGACAGAGGGGATACGCAGGCGCGCTGGATCCGGATTCAAGAGACCCCTGGCGATCTCCGGATATGGGCTGGGCTGAATCCGCGTGGCCCTGCACGGCGTATCCATCCCATGCGGATCATCTGTCATGGCCCCCGTCTGCAGACACTGCTGTCCGCCGTCTCCCGCCGCGCGCGCGATGCCCGCTTGACCCGGATCGAGCACAATCGCGCCATGAAGCTCGAAGCCCAGGATTTGGAACTGACGGCCCTGCTCGACCAGGTCGCGCTCCAGGATGCGGCAGCGCTCAAGTCGCTGTACGCACGCACCTCGCCCCTGCTGTTCGGCCTGGCCATGCGGGTGCTGCGTCACAGGGAGTGGGCCGAAGACGTGGTGCAGGAAAGCTATCTGTACATCTGGCGCTCGGCCGGTGATTACCGCGCGAGCCTGAGCCCGCCCATGGCCTGGATGGGCCTGATCGTGCGCAGCCGCGCCCTGGACCTCTTGCGCCGGCGCACCGCCGAGCGCGCCGACAGTACCGAGGAGCTCGACGACACCCTGGCCGAGACCCTGGAGGGTGATGCACCCAACCCCCTGGACCAGGTCCAGGCCAGCCAGCAGGCGCGCGCCTTGCACCGCTGCCTGCAGCAGCTCGAGAACCGGCAGCGCCAGGTGCTCAGCCTGGCCTATCTGCGTGATCTCAGTCACCTCGAGTTGGCCGAGCAGCTGCGTTTGCCACTGGGCACCGTCAAGACCTGGATCCGTCGCGGTCTGAACCAATTGCGTGGCTGCATGGCCGGCGCGCACTGAGAGACGACCATGAGATTCCAAGACCATCCCGAACTGCTCGATCGCCTGGCGGCCAGTTACGCCCTGGGCACGCTGCGCGGTGGCGCGCGTCGCCGCTTCGAGACCGTGGCACGGCAGCAGCCCGCGGTCCAGCGGGCCTGCCAGCATTGGCAGGGCCGCCTGGCCGGCCTGACCGAATTGCAGCCGGCGATCGAGCCACCGCCCCATGTCTGGACCCGTATCGAGAACCAGTTGCAGGTCCGGGCCCAGACGAGGCCCGGCGCGACGCCAGCGCTCGCCTCTGGCTGGTGGCAAAGCCTCCTGGTCTGGCGCGGTATCGCTGCTGCGGGGGTGCTGGCCACCGTGGCCGCCGTGGTCGTGGGCCTGCAGGTCAACGAGGATTTGCGCACGCAGTCGGGCGCCCAGATCGCCGAGCTGCGTCAGCAACTGCAGGCCACGCCGCAGATCCAGTATGTGGCCGTGCTCTCCGACGACCGGTCCACGGCTTCCATGCTCGTGACTTTCGACCCCAAGAACAACACCCTGGTCCTGCAGCGTGTGGGCGGCTTCCAGGAAGGCCGTGACAAATCCCTGCAGCTCTGGGCCCTGCCGCCGGGTGGCGCACCGCGCTCTCTCGGGGTGCTGGGGCAGGGGCCGCTGGTCAAGCTCACGGCGGGTGAATCCGATGTACGCGAAGTGCCCACGCTGGCCATCAGCCTGGAGCCCCTGGGCGGCGTGCCTGGCGCAGGCGGGCCGACCGGTCCCGTGCTGTTCAAGGGCAGCCTGATCCAGCGTCAGTTGTAGAGCGGGCACGGGCCGCTGAATATTTTTCTGCTTTCTTGAATCCGATCGCTGTCGGGGTGCGTATCCGGTAGACAGGCCTGTAGGCCTGCATCTCTACTAGGAGCCACCCTGATGAAGACCCTCTTCCGCTACGCCGCGCTCTCCTGCCTGGTCTGCGCCACCGGCCTGGCCCAGGCCGACACCGGCAAACTCTTGCTGACGGGCGGTGTCAGCTCCATCACCGGCTCGGCCGGCGGTGGCCTGACCCCCTGGGCCGTGATCGGCAGCAACGCCACCGAAGGCGAGATCGGTGTCAGCAGCTACTTCACACGCGCTGCCACCCAGGACTACAGCCTCAACAGTTACGGCGTGGCCCTGGGCCTGAAGGACCGCGTCGAGCTGTCTGTGGCCCGCCAGGACTTTGACGCCTCGCCCACTATCGCGCTCAACAACGTCGCGAGCTTCGGCGTGCAGCCCGGCCAGCACATCCAGATGGACGTGCTCGGCCTCAAGCTCAAGGTGGCCGGCGACGCCATCCTCGACAGCGACCGCTGGATGCCGCAGATCGCCGTGGGCCTGGAGCACAAGCAGGTCCGCCCCGGTTCGCTGCAGTCGGTCTTCAGTTTCCTGGGTGTCAAAGACACGGGTACGGACGTGTACGTCAACGCCACCAAGCTCTTCCTGGGCCAGGGCCTGCTGCTCAACGCCACTGTGCGTTCCACCAACGCCAACCAGAACGGCCTGCTCGGCTTTGGCGGCAAGGCCCAGGCGCGCAGCAGCCGCAGCCTGCAGACCGAAGTCTCGGTCGCCTACCTGCTCAGGAAGAACCTGGCCATCGGCGCCGAGTACCGCCAGAAGCCCAACAACCTCGAAGCCCTGGGCGCGGCCTCGGGCCTGGGCAAGGGCCTGGCCGAAGACGACTGGAAAGACCTGTTCATCGCCTGGGCACCGAGCAAGCATCTCTCGCTGACCCTGGCCTATGTGGACCTGGGGCGCATCGTGCCCGGCATCACCGATGGCCGCCGCCAGACGGGCTATTACCTGTCCGGCCAGATCGCCTTCTGAACCCCCTAGTGCACTGACTCAAACCACGGAGACCGTCCATGAAAAAATTCCTTGTCACCTGCTGCCTCGTCCTGGGCGGCCTGCTGGGCGCGCAGGCCCAGAATCTGCCGTCAGACTCGCTCTACCAGGCCCTGGGCCAGAAGGCCGGCATCACGGCCCTGGTCGATGATTTTGTCGCTCGTGTGCTGAAAGACGAGCGCATCAAGCACCACTTCAAGGACACCAATCCCAAGGCCCTCAAGGACAGCCTGAGCGAGCAGTTCTGCCAGCTCAGCGGCGGCCCCTGCAAATACGAAGGCGCCGACATGAAGGCCGCGCACGCCGACATGGGCATCCGCAAGCACGAATTCAACGCCCTGGTGGAAGACCTGCAGGCCGCCATGGACGCCCGGGGCATCCCCTTTGCGCAGCAGAACCGCCTGCTGGCCCTGCTGGCGCCCATGCACCGCGACATCATCACGGAGCGTTGAGATGCGTAAATTCCTCTGTATCGCCTCCACGCAACTGGTCTGCTGGGCCGCGCAGGCTTCCGGCCTGCAGGTCCAGGTGCAGGACCGGGAAGGCAAGCCCCTGGCAGAAGCCGTGGTGGTGCTCTACCCGGTCGGGCGGGCTGCGCCGGCCTCAGCGCCACCGCCCGGCCCCGTGCTGATCGAGCAGGAGCGCATGCGCTTCGTGCCGGCGCTGAGCGTGGTGGTGCCAGGCACACGCCTGCGTTTTGCCAACCTCGACCGTTGGGACCACCATGTGCGCGGCACGCAGGCCAACGGCCTGGCCGCGCTGGACCCGAATGCGCCGCCGGGTTTCGAGTTCCGTCTGGCGGGCCGCGTGGCCGGGCAGGCACCGGCTGCCATGGAACTGGTGCTGGACCAGCCCGGTGTCGTGCTGCTGGGCTGCTATCTGCACGGCTCCATGCGCGGCCATGTCTTCGTCACCGACTCGGCCTGGACACTCAAGACCGACGAGAGCGGCGTGGCCCGTTTCGAAGGCCTGCCGGCGGGCCAGGTGGAACTGCGCGTCTGGCATCCGGAGCTGCTGGTCGAGCCACCGCGCCAGGCCCTGCAGCTCGGGGCCACCACCCTGCAGCAGACCGTACAGCTTGGGGTGGTGCCGCGCCGGCGCCGGCTCTGAAATCCGGGGCTGGGCTATGATCCGGAGCGAAATCCGGCAAGCCCGCCCCTGTCCCTTGCGGACACGTGGCCGGGCCTCTTGCCGACATGCCGATACGGCCCGAGAAGGAATGACCATGTCCGCCACCCACACCCTGAACTGGAACGAATCGCTCGTACTGGGCGATGCCCGCACCGACCACACGCACCAGGAATTCGTGGACCTGATCAACGCCACCACGGCCGCCCCGGCCGAGCAGAAGCTCGGCGTCTACCGCGATCTGGTCAACCACACGGTGGAGCACTTCGCCATGGAAGAGCGCTGGATGCGCGCCTGCGGCATCCCCGAAGACTTCTGCCACTTTGGCCAGCACGCTAGCGTGCTGCAGGTCATGAAGGAAGTGGAGCGTCGCGCGCTCAACGGCGAGACCGAATACATCGGCAGCATGATCGAGGCCCTGGTCGAGTGGTTCCCGGGCCACGCCGAGAGCATGGACGCCGGCCTCGTGGCCTATCTGCAGGAAAAGGGCTACGACACCACGGCCGAGGCTTTCAAGGAAGGCACGCCCGCCACGGCAGATGCGGCGCTGCCGTCCTGCGGGCATGAGCCGGGTGAGGCCTGCGCGTCCTGAAGCGCAGGTTCATGTCGCAACACTCGCATCACTTCGACGGGCGTTGGCCCTTTTCTGAGGTGGAGAACACCTTGGTTTTTTGCTGCGAGCACGTGTTCCAGGGGCAGCGTCCGATATCAAGGGTCTCGCACGATCACGGCGGAGATTGGCAGTTCCTTTGCGATGATGACCACTCGGACGGAAAACCACGTCTTGTTTGCATGGGTTGTGCGCTCGAAAGAGACGGTACCTTGGTCGGGGTGGCTGATCTCCCGGAGGGCTGGGGCGCGGATCGCCAGTATCTAGGTGGGCCATGGACGCGCGCGGAAAATCCATGGGATGACGAGGAAGATCAGGATGATTCCTGATCCCGCTCCCAAAAAGTTTCCCTGAAACGATGCAGGGTGTTACCATGGTGTTACCTTCTCTTTCGAGGTCTCCCTATGTCTACCCTGTCCGTCAAACTCCCTGCCGCCACCCGTGAGCGCTTGAGCCGGGCGGCGGAAGCGGAGCAGACCACGGCCCATGCCTTTATGGTGTCGGCCATCGAATCGGCCCTGGCACGCACCGAAGGCGTGGCGGCCATGGAGCAGGCAGCCCTGGCTTCGCGGGCCCGGCTGGCGCAGACGGGCCGGGTGCTGGACGGAGCGGCTTTTGCCGACTACCTGCTCAAGAAAGCCCAGGGGAAAACGGCCAAGCGTCCTGCCGCACGCACGCTGCCGGCTCGCAAGGCGCGCCCGTGACGCAGTGGCTGCTGTCCGAAGCGGCGGCGGAGGACTTGGAGCGCTTGGTGGACTTCCTGCTGCAAGCCGCTCCTGAACATGCAGAGGAGACGGTGCGCCTCATTACCCAGGCGCTGGACATCCTGCACGAGCATCCCTGCATAGGGCGCCCCGTGAACCACGGCCTGCGCGAACTGGTGATCTCCCGCGGCAGCACGGGCTATGTGGCGCTGTACGACCATGTCGAGGCCCTGAACATGGTCATCGTGCATGCGATCCGTCATCAGCGTGAGGTGGGATACAACTGAGCGCTTGAACATATCCTGCCCGCTGTACCACGCAAAAGTACAAGGAGAGCCGTATGGACCCCATCCGCCGCATCGCCCTCTGCACCGGTGGCGGTGACGCCCCCGGCCTCAACGCCGTGATCAGTTCCGTGGTCTGGGCCGCGGCCCAGCGGAGCTGGGACTGCGTGGGCATACGCGACGGCTTCAACGGCATCCTGGAGCCCGGGCTTTACCCCGACGGCGGCGTCATTGCGCTCACGCGTGAGCGCGTACGCGGCATCTCGCACCTGGGTGGCACCATGCTGGGTTCGACCAACAAGGGCAATCCGCTCGAATATCCGCAGCGGCAGCTGGACGGTTCCACCCGAGCCACGGACCGCAGCCAGGAAATCCTGGACTATTTTCAGCGCGAAGGCATCGATGCCCTGGTCTCGGTGGGCGGTGATGGCAGCCTGACCATCGCCAACGCCTTGCACGAGCGCGGCCTGCGGGTGATCGGTGTGCCCAAGACCATCGACAACGATCTGGACAAGACCTTCACCACCTTCGGCTTCGACACCGCGGTGTCCTTTGCCACCGAATGCCTGGACCGTCTGCACAGCACGGCCGAGAGCCACCAGCGCATCATGGTGGTCGAGGTCATGGGGCGTTATGCGGGCTGGATTGCCCTGCACGCGGGCATTGCCGGCGGGGCGCATGCCATCCTGCTGCCCGAGATTCCCTACGACCTGGCCAGCGTGGCGGCCAAGGTGCGCTCGCGTGACAGCCGGGGCCGTTCCTACACCCTGGTCGTGGTGGCCGAGGGCGCGCAGCCGCGCGCGGGCCAGCGTGCCGTGCAGGCAGCGGCCGAGGTGGGGCGTGCCGAGCGCCTGGGCGGCATCGGCGAGCAGGTGGCGGCGGAGCTGGCGCGGCTCACGGGCAAGGACGCGCGCGTGGTGGTGCTGGGGCATCTGCTGCGCGGCGGCAGCCCCTCGTCTTTCGACCGCATCGCGGCCAAGCGCTTCGGCACGGCGGCGGTGCGCGGGCTGGCACAGGGGCTGAGCGGCGTGATGGTCTCGCTGGCGCACCCCAATGTGGTCTATGTGCCGCTGTCCGAGGTGGCGGGTCGCATGAAGGCCGTGCCGGCCGACAGCGACACGCTGCAGACCGCGCGCGACCTGGACATCTGCCTGGGCGAGTGAGCTCTTGCTCACCACCTGGCACGGTTTGAGGTGGCTCAAGTCCGGGTAGGGATTCCCGGGATAATCTCCAGCTGATCTGAACTGGAGACAGAAGAATGCCCGTCATCACCAATATCGAAGACCTGCGCGTCCTGGCGCAAAAGCGCGTGCCGCGCATGTTCTACGACTACGCCGACAGCGGCTCGTGGACCGAGACCACCTACCGCGCCAACAGCAGCGATTTCCAGAAGATCCGGCTGCGCCAGCGCGTGGCGGTGAACATGGAAGGGCGTACGACGCGTACCACCATGGTGGGCCAGGACGTGGCCATGCCCGTGGCGATTGCGCCCGTGGGCCTGACGGGCATGCAGCATGCCGACGGCGAGATCCTGGCGGCGCGTGCGGCCAAGCGCTTCGGCATTCCCTTCACGCTCTCGACCATGAGCATCTGCTCCATCGAGGACGTGAGCAAGGGCACGGACGGCCATCCCTTCTGGTTCCAGCTCTACATGATGAAGGACCGCGCCTTCATGGAGCGTTTGATCGAGCGCGCCAAGGCCGCACGCTGCTCGGCCCTGGTGGTCACGCTGGACCTGCAGATCCTGGGGCAGCGCCATAAGGATCTCAAGAACGGCCTGTCGGCGCCACCCAAGCTGACCATTCCCAATATTCTCAACATCGCGACCAAGCCGCGCTGGGCCCTGGGCATGCTGGGCACGCCGCGGCGCGAGTTCGGCAACATCGTGGGCCATGTGCAGGGCGTGGAGAACATGAGCTCGCTCTCGGCCTGGACTGCGCAGCAGTTCGACCCGGCGCTGAACTGGGGCGACATCGAGTGGATCAAGAAGCGCTGGGGTGGCAAGCTCATCCTCAAGGGCATCCAGGACGTGGAAGACGCGCGCCTGGCGGTGGACACGGGTGCGGATGCCATCGTGGTTTCCAACCATGGCGGGCGCCAGCTCGACGGTGCGCAGAGCAGCATCGAGGCGCTGCCGGCGATCGCCGAGGCTGTGGGCCAGCGCATCGAGGTGCATATGGATGGCGGCATCCGCTCGGGCCAGGACGTGCTCAAGGCCCGCGCCCTGGGCGCACGCGCGGTCTACATCGGCCGTGCCATGGCCTACGGCCTGGGCGCCATGGGCGAGGCTGGCGTGACCAAGGCGCTGGAGATCATCCACAAGGAACTGGACATCACCATGGCCTTCTGCGGCCACACCGACATCAACACGGTGGACCGCAGCATCCTGCTGCCCGGCACCTACCCGACAGCCTGAGTCGCCAGCACCTCGATGTGGTACAGCCCCCAGGGGCACTGGGCATAACGCTCGGCCAGGGGGCGGGCCATCACATCGGGGTGGTGGTCGGCGTCGAACACGGCCCATAGCGGGCCCAGGCCGCCCAGCGGCATGGGCCGCCCGTCCAGATGGGTGGCGACAATGAAGCGGTAGCGCCGCGCCTGCGCCAGCGTGAGGTTGACGGTGTAGCCGTCGATGGCGCGCAGCACCAGCTTGAGCGTGTTGTCCATGCGCGCGCCCGTGGCCTCGATCACCTGGCCCAGCAGGGGGCCGCGCAAGGTGTGCACCTTGGCGTCGTATTCGAGCGTGGGGCGGATGCTCACCGCCGGTAGGGACGTGAGGGCGCGGTAGTCGAAGGTGTGGGCACGGTCGAAGCGGATCTGCTGTTTGGCCATCATCTGGTCCAGGGCCTGGTCCATCGGGCCGCGGTTGCCGCGCCCGATGGCGCCGGTGATGGTGAGCAGGGCCGGGCTGTTGCTGCTGCCGGCGGCAGCGGCGTTAGCTGCTGTCGTGGCCAGTGCCGTCGCGCTGAACGCGGCCAGAAATTCGCGTTTGTGCATGAGATCTCCTGAAGGCGGATGACGGTGGATCCGTTCCTTGCATTCTGCACGCTATGCTTGCCGGGTGAACCCCACGAGGCCTGTTTCTGATCTGCCGCGCCGCATCGCGCACCTGGACATGGATGCGTTCTATGCCTCCGTGGAACTGCTGCGTTACCCGCAGTTGCAGGGCCTGCCCGTGGTGATTGGCGGGCGGCGCCGGCGTGACGACGATGCGCTGCTGCAGAAATATGCGGGGCAGCCGCTGGCCGACATCCCTGTGGCCGAATTCCCCCTGCTCAAGGACTATGCCGGCCGCGGCGTCATCACCACGGCCACCTACGCGGCGCGCGCCTTCGGCGTGGGCTCGGCCATGGGGCTCATGAAGGCTGCCAAGCTCTGCCCGCAGGCCATCCTGCTGCCCGTGGATTTTGACGAGTACCGCAGGTATTCGCGCCGCTTCAAGGAGGTGATCACCGAGATCGCCCCCGTGATGGAAGACCGCGGCGTGGACGAGGTCTACATTGATTTCACCCAGGTGCCCGGCGGCCAGCGCGAGGGCGGGCGCGTGCTGGCGCGGCTGATCCAGAAAAGCATCTTCGAGGCCACCGGCCTGAGCTGTTCCATCGGCGTGGCGCCCAACAAGCTGCTGGCCAAGATGGCGAGTGAATTCCAGAAACCCAAGGGCATTTCCATCGTGCAGCCCGAAGACCTGCAGACCCTGATCTGGCCGCTGCCTTGCCGCAAGATCAATGGCGTGGGGCCCAAGACCGACGCCAAGCTGCTGGCCCTGGGCATCGGCACCATCGGTGAGCTGGCTGCCCGGGACAGGCCATGGCTGGTCGAGCGTTTTGGCAGGAGCTACGGCGCCTGGCTGCACGAGGCGGCCTGGGGCCGTGACGAGCGCCCCGTGGTGACCGAAAGCGAGCCGGTCTCGATCAGTCGTGAAACGACCTTTGAGCGTGACCTGCACGCCGTGCGCGACAAGGCCGAGCTCGGCGCCATCTTCACGGCCCTGTGCGAACGGGTGGCTGCCGACCTGCAGCGCAAGGGTTATGTGGGGCGCACCATCGGCATCAAGCTGCGCTACGATGACTTCCGCAGCGTCACACGTGACCAGACCCTGGAACAGCACACCGCCGATGCCCGGGCCATCCGCCAGGCGGCCGGGGTCTGCCTCAAGCGCGTGGACCTCACGCGCAGGCTGCGTCTGCTGGGCGTGCGCGTGGGCTCGTTGGCACGCAGCGACGAATTGAACCCTGACGACACCCGCAAGGAGACACCCCAAGATGAGCACACAGCCCTGCTTTTCCCTGACGATTGAGCAGCACATCGCCCATCTGGTGCTCAATCGCCCCGAGGCCATGAACACCATGCACCCGCTGTTCTGGCGCGAGCTCGACCAGGTGCTCACGCAACTGCATACTGGGCAGGAAGCGCGCGTGCTGGTGATCAGCAGCACGGGCAAGCACTTCAGCGCCGGCATGGCGCTGGAGACCTTCGGCGGCGCCATCACGCTGGACGACCGCAGCGCCGAGGGCCGCGCCGCCATCTTCGACCTGCTGACCGACATGCAGGCCACCTTCAGCAAGCTCGAGAGCCTGCGCATCCCGGTGATTGCTGCCATCCAGGGCGGCTGCATCGGCGGCGCGGTGGACATGGTGTCCGCCTGCTGCCTGCGCTACGCCACGGCCGATGCCTTCTTCTGCATCCAGGAAATCAACATCGGCATGGTGGCCGACGTGGGCACGCTGCAGCGCCTGCCCAAGCTGATCCCGCTGGCGGT
>LNFM01015475.1_pt1 | contig 15230 bp, 14 predicted proteins | sample 596031 | NCBI WGS metagenome assembly LNFM01 (sample SAMN04254537, study PRJNA301005) | activated carbon metagenome | isolation source: dual media filters at the Ann Arbor, Michigan drinking water treatment plant | place: USA: Ann Arbor | reverse complement strand
CGCCGAGGAGCGCAGGGCCAGACGGATCAGGGCGAGCGATTGTCTGAGCCGAAGGCGAGTTCGAGCTCGACCCCGGCTGGACCGAGCACCGCAGCTTGCCCTTCGCAGCGCCAGCGGAGAGGGGACGCAGACAGCAGGGTCGCCTTTTCCTTGCTTACTTTCTTTTGGCGAAGCAAAAGAAAGTGAGTTGCCGCCGGGCAACCCCCGGCCTACAGGTACTGGCAAGCCAATCAGGCGGAAAAAGACAGCTTCGACAGGCTCAGCCCGAACGGCGATGGTCATCGGACATGGATCCCGGATCAAGTCCGGGATGACATGAGACAAGCAGTTAGCTATGGATTTGATAGCTATTCAAACCCACTGGACATGGGCCAGAGCCACTTTCGGCTTGAAGATCCGCAGTCAGTGCCGGAAATGCCTGACCCCGCTCAGCACCATCACCACCCCGCGCTCATCGGCGGCCGCGATGACCTCCTCGTCGCGCATGCTGCCGCCCGGCTGGATCACACAGGTCGCACCGACGTCGACGACCACGTCGAGCCCGTCGCGGAAGGGGAAAAAGGCGTCGCTGGCCACGGCGGAACCCTTGAGGTCCAGGCCGGCGTTGGCGGCTTTGATGGAGGCGATGCGGGCCGAGTCGATGCGGCTCATCTGGCCGGCGCCGACGCCGAGTGTCATGCCGCCGCCGCAGAACACGATGGCGTTGGACTTCACGTATTTGGCGACCTTCCAGGCAAACAGCAGGTCCTGCAGCTGCGCCGGCGTCGGCTGCAGCTTGCTGACCACCTTGAGGTCGGCCAGCGCGAGTTCGTGGTTGTCGGCGGTCTGCATCAGGAGGCCGGAGCCGACGCGTTTGACGTCCATCAGGTTGCGGCCCTGCTTCCAGGCGGTGTCGCCGCCCGGCGGCAGCGCGATCTGCAGGATGCGCACATTGACTTTGCTTTTGAACACCGCGAGTGCTTCCGGCGTGAAGGCCGGGGCCATCAGCACCTCGACAAACTGCTTGGCTATCTGCTGCGCCGCCGCTTCGTCCAGCGTGCAGTTCAGCGCGATGATGCCGCCAAAGGCCGAGGTCGGGTCTGTCCTGAAGGCCTTGCTGTAGGCCTCGAGTGCATCGGCGCCGATCGCCACGCCGCAGGGGTTGGCGTGTTTGACAATCACACAGGCCGACTCCGTGAAGCTCTTGACACATTCCCAGGCCGCATCGGCATCGGCAATGTTGTTGTAGCTGAGTTCCTTGCCCTGCAGCTGGGTGGCGGTGACCAGCGAGCCGGGCGCAGGATACAGGTCGCGGTACAGCGCCGCCTGCTGGTGCGAGTTTTCGCCGTAACGCAAGTCCTGCACCTTGATGAAGCGGCCGTTGGCCTGGCCCGGGAACAGGCTGTGGCTGCCGTCGGCCTGGATGCCGGACAGGTAGTCGCTGATCGCGCCGTCGTACTGGCTGATGCGGTTGAAGGCGGCAACCGACAGCGCAAACTTCGTCGTGTCAGTGAGCTTGCCCTGCGCCTGCAGTTCCTTGAGCACACCGGCGTACTGCGAGGCATCCGTCAGCACGCCCACATCTTTCCAGTTTTTGGCGGCCGAACGCACCATGGCCGGGCCGCCGATGTCGATGTTCTCGATGGCGTCTTCGAGCGTGCAGCCGGGTTTGGCCACGGTGGCTTCGAACGGGTAGAGATTGACCACCAGCAGATCGATGGTGTCTATGTTGTGCGCCTTCAGCGCAGCCATGTGTTCGGGAACATCGCGCCGCGCCAGCAGGCCGCCGTGGATGGTCGGGTGCAGGGTCTTGACGCGGCCGTCGAGCATTTCAGGGAAACCGGTGTGGTCGGCAACTTCGGTGACCGGCAAGCCGGCGTCGGCCAGCAGTTTGGCCGTGCCGCCGGTGGACAGCAGCTTGATGCCCAGCGCATGGAGCGCCTGGGCAAATTCCAGGATGCCGGTTTTGTCGGAGACGGAGATCAGGGCGTTCATGTGTTCTTTTCGATGTTCTGGGCGCGCTTGCAGGGCTTACTTGATCAGCTTGTGCTCAAGCAGTTTTTTGCGCAGGGTGTTGCGGTTCAGGCCCAGCCATTCGGCTGCGCGTGACTGGTTTTTGTCGGCGTGCTGCATCACCACCTCGAGCAGCGGCTTTTCCACAACACGCACCAGCATGTCGTACATGCCGTCGGGTTCGGTGCCGCGCAGGTCCCTGAAATAGCCTTCCAGGCTGTTGCGCACACATTCCTCGATTTGTTTCTTGCTCATGCGAGCTCTCCCTCCGTCTTGTTATATGCCTCATCGGCGCCTTCCGCCGCTGCCACCGGCATGCGGTCCATGCGCCCGCCCAGCGCATCAAAAAAATCCGCCACCGCCTGCCACTGCGCCTGGCTGTCCTCCAGCAGGTTCATGCGGCTGCGGAAAGCTTCGCCGCCCGGCAAGGTTTTCACATACCAGCCGATATGTTTGCGCGCACTGCGCACACCGCTGAACGCGCCATACAGTTCGTAGTGATCCAGCAGGTGATCGAGCAGCAAACGCCTGACCTCGGCCACCAGCGGCGGCGCAAGATGCGTGCCGGTCGCCAGAAAATGTGCGATCTCCCGGAAGATCCAGGGCCGGCCCTGGGCTGCCCGGCCTATCATCACGGCGTCGGCGCCGGTATAAGCCAGCACATCGCGGGCCTTCTCCGGCGTGGTGATGTCGCCATTGGCCACCACCGGGATGCGCACCGCGGCCTTGACGGCGGCAATCGTGTCATATTCGGCCTGGCCCTTGTAGCCCTGGGCCCGGGTGCGGCCGTGCACCGCCAGCATCTGCACCCCCGCGCTTTCGAAAGCGCGCGCCAGCGTGACGGCGTTTTTGTGCGACTCGGCCCAGCCGGTGCGCATCTTCAGCGTGACCGGCACGCCGCGCGGGGCGCAGGCGGCCACCACCGCTTCGGCAATCGCCAGGGCCAGCGGTTCGTCCTGCATCAGGGCCGAACCGGCCCACTTGTTGCAGACCTTCTTGGCCGGGCAACCCATGTTGATGTCGATGATCTGGGCGCCGCGGTCGATGTTGTAGGCCGCGGCTTCGGCCATCATCTGCGCGTCGGTGCCGGCGATCTGCACCGCAATCGGCGCCACTTCGCCGTCGTGGTTGGCGCGGCGCGAGGTTTTCAGCGTGTCCCAGAGGTCGCGCCGCGAAGTCACCATCTCGCTGACCGCATAACCCGCGCCCAGGGTTTTGCACAGCCGGCGGAACGGCCGGTCCGTGACGCCGGCCATGGGCGCCGCAAACAGGTTGTTTGCCAAAACGTAGGGGCCGATGTTCATGGACGGGTGCGAGGGGTGATTGCGAAAACGAGGGGCTGATTGTAGCTGCCCAAAATTTCAGCAATCGAAATTTACACACGAGCTGACAAGCGTCCGCCCTACAGTGCCGGACGGCATCTGCTCCCTATACTCGCTGCAGATGGAACTCTGGCTACAACACCTGATCGAAGCGCTGGCACTGCCAGAGTACGGATTGAGCACGGTGTTTGTGGTGTCCTTCATCTCGGCAACACTGTTGCCGCTGGGTTCGGAACCGGTGGTCTTCGGACTGGTCAAACTGAACCCGCACATGTTCTGGCCGGCCATCCTGGTCGCCACCGCCGGCAACACCCTGGGCGGCGCACTCGACTGGTGGCTGGGTTACGGCGCACACAAGGTGGTTGACAAGTATTCGCACTCCTCGCACCACGGCCGGGCGATACGCTGGCTGGAAAAACTCGGCCCCAAGGCCTGCCTGCTGGCCTGGCTGCCGGCCGTCGGCGACCCGCTGTGCGCGGTGGCCGGCTGGCTCAAATTCCCGTTCTGGCCCTGCGTGGCCTACATGGCCATCGGCAAGTTCGCGCGCTACTTCATGATGACCGGCGCGCTGATCTGGGCCTTCCCGGGCGGCTTCAAGTTCCTCGGCGGCTAGAACCGCTCGGTCGGCAGCAGATAACGCCACTGGCCAGGCGCCAGGCTGCTCATGGGCACACGGCCGACACGTATGCGTTTCATGGCCTGCACGTTCAGGCCCACGGCTTCACACATGTAGGCGATCTGCCCGGGCTGCTCGCCCTTGAGGGCAAAACGCAGCCGCGTTTCGTTTTGCCAGCTGACTTTCGCCGGTGGCAGCAACACGCCCTTGTAGGTGAAGCCATGGTCGATACGATTGAGCCGCTCCAGGCCGCCGGGCACCAGCTGGCCGCTGACTTCGACAATCACTTCATGCTCCATCACCGCGGCGTCTTCGCTGAGCTTGCGCGCCACGCGCCAGTCCTGGGTGAACACCACCAGGCCGCTGGCCGGCGTGGCCAGGGGGGTGGCCAGTGCCTGCTGACTGAAATGTTTTTTGAGCGGGCGGATGCCGGAGCGGTCGTCCGCCGAGCGGTTCGCGGGCACCAGCAATTGCAGGGCTGGCGGCGCCGGCTGGCGTGAGGCGGTGCCCAGGCCGGCTTCATGGCCGGCCGGCTTGTGCAGCAGCAGGGTGACCGGCGTCAGCGCCAGCAGACTGGCGTCGCGGTCGACCTCGATCTTCTGGCTGCCCACGCGAAACTGCGGTTCTTCGACCACCACGCCGTCGACCCGCACCCAGCCACCCTCGATGTACTGCTCGGCCTCGCGGCGCGAGCAATTGAGCATCTGCGCCAGGGCCTTGGCGAGGCGGACGGGTTCTGTCATGGACTGGGCCTCCGAATCAGACAATTTGCTATCAAATCAATAGCTACTGGCGCCCGCCAATCATGGGCAGGAGGCACAAAACATCATTGACCGGTGTCTCACCGGCCGGCAGCCGGGGTCAGCTGCTGAAGAGGAAATTCATCACGTCGCCATCCTTGACAACGTATTCCTTGCCTTCGCTGCGCATCTTGCCCGCATCCTTGGCGCCCTGCTCGCCCTTAAAGGCGATGTAGTCGTCGAAGGCAATCGTCTGGGCGCGGATGTAGCCTTTTTCAAAATCGGTGTGGATCACGCCGGCCGCCTGCGGGCCCGTATCGCCGACATGGATGGTCCAGGCACGCACTTCCTTGACACCGGCGGTGAAGTAGGTCTGCAGGCCCAGCAGCTTGTAGGCCGCGACGATCAGGCGGCTCAGGCCGGGCTCGTCCTGGCCGATCTCGGCGAGGAACATTTTCTTGTCCTCTTCTTCCATGTCGGCCATTTCGGCTTCCATCTTCGCGCAGATGGCGACCACCGGCGCTTTCTGCTCGGCGGCATAGGCGCGCAGGCGGTCCAGGAAGGGATTGTTTTCAAAGCCGTCTTCAGCCACATTGGCCACAAACATCGCCGGTTTGGCGGTGATCAGGAAGAACTGCTTGAGCAGCGGCAACTCTTCCTTGCTGAAGTCGATGGTGCGCACCGGTTTGGTGTCATTGAGCGCCACCTGGCATTTTTCCAGGATGGCGACCAGCTTGATCGACTCCTTGTCGCCCGAGCGTGCCAGTTTGGTCACGCGGTGCAGGGCTTTCTCGACAGCGGCCAGGTCAGCCAGGCAGAGTTCGGTCTGGATGACTTCGATGTCGGAGATCGGGTCGACCTTGCCGGCCACGTGGATCACGTTGTCGTCTTCGAAACAACGCACCACATTGACAGTGGCGTCGGTCTCGCGGATGTGGGCCAGGAACTTGTTGCCCAGGCCCTCGCCGGTGCTGGCGCCGGCCACCAGGCCGGCGATGTCCACAAATTCGACGATGGCGGACTGGATCTTTTCCGGATTGACGATTGCCGCCAACTGGGCCAGTCTCGGGTCAGGCACCTCCACAATCCCCACATTGGGCTCAATCGTGCAGAAAGGGTAGTTCTCGGCCGCGATCCCCGCTTTGGTCAACGCGTTGAACAGGGTGGATTTACCGACGTTAGGCAAGCCTACGATGCCGCACTTCAAACTCATGACAAACCTTCAAAAACAGGCTGAGAAGTGTATGCGATATGGCGCAACCCTCCTGGCGGCGCTGCTGCTAGCGGTTCTGGCAGTGGTCGCGGCCCCGGCGCGGGCCCAGCCGGTGGTGGTACTCGACAATCCCGCGGCGATGATCAACCTGCAGGACCAGGGTCTGGCGTGGATAGACGACACCGCCTCGGCCACCATCGCAGACAGGCCAACACGGTTTACGCCCTCGGTCCGCAGGCGGTGCTCTGGCAGCACTTCCGCTTCAGCAGCCCGAACGCGGCACAGGACTGGGTGCTGGAGTTTCCGCTGCCGCTGCTGGACAGCGTCACCGTGTTCCAGCAGGCCAGGAATGGCGGGTGGACGCAGGAAAGCGCTGGCGACACCCTGCCGGTCTCCGGCTGGCCGGAGCCGGGCCGGTATGCGCAGTTCCGGCTGAACCTGCAGGGCAGCGGCGTGCATGAGGTTTATGTGCGCATCCAGCATGTGACACGCGCCAACATCCCGGTCAACATCGTTTCCGGCCAGGTACGCAGCCACCGCTTGCAGGTGGAATACATGATCATCGGCATCGTGCTGGGCGCCATGCTGCTGCTGATCGTGGCCGGCGCCGCGCAGTGCTGGGTCTACCGCGACATGGCCTACGGCCTGTACGCGGGCTACGCCAGCACCATGGGACTGGTCATCGCCAGCACCAGCGGCATGGCCGGCCACCTGCTGTGGCCGGACTCGGCGGCCTGGAACAATGCCGCCCAGGGCGTGCTGGCGCTGCTGGGCGGTTGCGCCGCGCTGCTGGTCCTGCGCAAGCTCTGCGACATCACCGGCCGCCGCCCCTGGTTTGACCAGGCGGTGCTGGCTGCCAGCATCGCCGGCCCGGTGCTTGCGCTGGCCTATGTCGGCATGAACCGCCATTGGGGCGTGCGCCTGATCGGCATCTACCTGATCGTGGTGGTGGTGCTCGGGCTGACGACGGCTTTCATGGCCTGGCGCCGCAAGGACGTGGTGGGCGCCTGGGTGCTGGCCGGCTTCACACCGTTGGCGCTGTCCACCCTGCTGCTGGTGGCGCGCATGTTCGGCGTGGCGCCCACCTCCTGGCTGTCCGAACACGCGCTGATGCTGTCGCTGGCCTTCGAGGTGCCGATGTTGCTGGTCGCGCTGAACATCCGTTCCCGCGAGCGCCACGGCGTGGAAGCGCGCGAGCAGGCCATGGCCAGCCAGGATGCGCTGACCGGCCTGCTGGCGGCACACCTGTTCCACGACCGGCTCCAGCAGGTGGTGGCACGCGCCGCCCGGCACAAGGAACAGGCGGCGGTGGTGTATGTGGAACTGGTGAATTACGGCTACATCAAACGCACACACGGCATCGCTGTCGCGGAACAAAGCCTGCTGCGCAGCGTGATCAAGCTGCGCCGCATCCTGCGCGACGTCGACACCGTGGGTCGGGTGGATGAAGCCCGCTTTGGCCTGATCCTCGAAGGTGTGTCCTCGCGCGAGCCGGTGACGGAACTGGCGGCGCGGCTGATCGCGGCGGGCCTGATGCCGCTCAAGGGCCTCAAGCCGGAAGTGGTGCTGCAGTTCCATGTGGCCAGCGTGCTGCTCAAGGAACGGCTCATGGAGGGACCGGACATTGCCAAGGCCCTTGGCGAGTTGCTGTCGGGCATGGCGCCCCGCTCGCGCCGCCCCATCCGGTTTCTGGACCCTGAACAGACCAAACCCATGCCGCTGGAGGCGGACTCGGGGCTGGACGACCAGGAGGCCGAGAGCCTGCCGGCGACCTGAGTCCCCTCAAGTCTGTGCGGTTTTCTAGTCGAAGCGGTAGCTGCCACGCACCGCCTGTCCGACGCGCAACAGGTGGTCCTCGCCATCGAGCCGGATCACATTCATGCCAAAATTCAGGGCCCCGTCCAGAAGCGGGTCCTGGCGGTAACGCTGCAACATGTCGCCGACCTCCGGGCTGCTGATGGCCGTGGCCGGGTCGATGTTGGGAATCGGGCAACGCGCGCAGGGCTTGACCGGCTTGAGCCGGGCCACGCCCTGGTCGGTGCTGAGCTGCAGCTCATCAAGCCGGTCCTCGTCATGGGCGGCCAGGGCGTCAGACGCGGGCCCGGGTACGGCGCCCAGCACGATGTTGGGACGGAAACGCTCCATGCCGACCGGCGCGGCGCCGGCGGCCTGCAGCCTGTCATTGAGCCCGCCCAGCGAAGCCTCGCTGAGCACCAGCACGGGATAACCGTCACTGAACTGGTTGAGCGCCTCCACGCCACCGGTCCAGCGCGCGCTGGACAGTCGTTTGTGCTCGGGATCAAAACGCACCAGCCGAAGTTTGGCGCCGAGGAAATCGCTGAACCACTGGGCGGCCACAGCGCCCATGTCGTAAGCCTGCACCTCGTCCTGCCAGACCTTGACACGTACCGGCTCCTGCACCTGATCCAGCGCGATGTGCAGGGCCAGCATGCCGGGTGCGCGCAGCACCATGTCCTGGGTCCTGAGCTGCGGGCGGATCAGCGCCATGCGCGGCAGTTCGCGCTGCGTCACGAATTCGCCGTGCTCATCGACCACCATCCAGGCCCGGTCGAATTCCAGCCCGGTCTCGGTCAGGATGGCCTCCCGAACCTGCACGCCGGCGCAGGATTTGACCGGGTAGACCCACAGCGCGGAGATAAGCGCATTGACATCGGCGGGTGCCAGGCCGGAGGTTTGGCTCAAAGATTCGTTCACTTGAAAGTCCTTCACAAATTTCACTTCTGCCTTCACAAGTGTGCGATTTTGCACCGCCTTCTAAAATGGGCCATGTCCAAACCCTTTGATGTCTGTATCCGCGGCGGCGGCGTGGTCGGCCGCACCCTGGCCTTGCTGCTGGCGCGTGAGCGCCTGCGGGTGGCCCTGGTCGCGCGTCCCCAACCGGACAGCCCGGCTGCGCCAGCCGTCCAGGACGTGCGCGCCTACGCGCTGAACAGCGCGTCGCGACAATTGCTGGAATCGCTGCGATGCTGGCCCGAGGCGCCGGCAGCCACCGCCGTGAAGCACATGCAGGTCTGGGGTGACGACGGCGGCCAGCTTGACTTCAGTGCAGGCGCCAGCGGCTCGGCCCTGGCCTGGATCGTCGATGTGCCGGCGCTCGAGGAAAAGCTCGCAGAAGCCGTGTCTTACCAGCCGCAGATTGAAACCGTGCCGGCGCCGGTGGCGGCTGCGCTCAGCGTGGTCTGCGAAGGCAAGGCCAGCAGCAGCCGCAACCAGTTCGGCGCCGGCTGGACCGTCAAGCGTTATCCGCAAAAAGCCATTGCCGCGCGTCTGCACAGCGACCAGCCGCACCACGGCGTGGCGCGGCAGTGGTTCAGCCAGGGTGAGGTGCTGGCACTGTTGCCGATGGACGGCGATCACGGGAACTCTCTGGCGCTGGTGTGGTCTGTCTCTGTGGAACGTGCTGCCTTGCTGGAAACACTGTCGCCTGAAGATTTTTCAGCAGCGGTGCAACTGGCTTGCGGCGCAGAAGCCGGCCGTCTGCAACTGGCCAGCGCCCGATCGGGCTGGCCGCTGGCGCTGGCCACGACTGACCGCTGGGTCGGGCCGGGCTGGGCACTGGCCGGCGATGCCGCCCACACGGTGCATCCGCTGGCCGGCCAGGGACTGAACCTGGGGCTGGCCGATGCGGCAGAGCTGGCCGCGGTGATCCATGCACGGGAATACTGGCGGGGACTGGGTGAGGAAAAGTTGCTGCGCCGTTACGAGCGGGCACGCAAGGCTGACGTTGCGGCGATGGGCGCGGTGACCGATGGCCTGCACAGCCTGTTTGCGCAGACCGATGTGCGCTGGCAGGCGCTGCGCAACTGGGGCATGACAGGTTTTGCGAAAAGCGGGCCGCTCAAGCAATGGGTCACGCGGCGGGCCATGGGCAAAGTTTGACAGTTAGCACGGAAGAATGGAAAGAAACGATGACATTGATCAGAAACATGGCCGTCTGCGGCCTGCTGGCCCTGGGACTGGGCGCCGCAGTGGCCCAGGAAGCGGCGATCCGCAAGAACCTGGCCGAACGCCTGCCCAGCCTGCCGCCCATCGAGGAAGTCAGCAAGGCGCCCATGGGCGGCCTTTACGAAATCCGTGTCAGCAGCAACGAGATCTTCTACACCGATGCCGAAGGAAACTTCCTGATCCAGGGCAACCTGATCGACACCAGGCTCAGACGCAACCTGACTGAGGAACGTATCGACAAGCTCAATGCGGTGGCCTTCGACGCCCTGCCCCTGAAGGACGCCTTCACCATCGTGCGCGGCAATGGCAAGCGCAAGCTGGCCGTGTTTGAAGACCCGAACTGCGGCTACTGCAAGCGCTTTGAACGCGACATGCAGAAGGTCAGCGACGTGACGGTCTACATGTTCCTCTACCCCATCCTGGGCCCCGACTCGGCGGACAAGTCCCGCAACATCTGGTGCGCGAAAGACCGGGGCAAGGCCTGGCAGGACCTGATGCTGCGCGAGCAGGCGATCGCCCCGGCCAGCTGCGACAGCAGCGCGCTGGCGCGCAACATCGAGTTCGGCAGAAAATACCGCATCACCGGCACACCCACCCTGATTTTTGCCGACGGTACGCGCGTGCCAGGCGCCATGAGCGCGCAACAGGTCGAAAAGCACCTCAGCGAGGCGAAAGCTCCCTGAATCCGGCCTTCGGGCCAAAATCATGACAAAAATCGCCTCCAGCCCATGACTGGCGGAGGTGTTCAGCTTCTCTTTTGATAGCAATGCATGGCTCGCCCGTTGTCGGCTATTCTTGATTCATGGCAAAAACACGCGCTACCGCATCCTCCCCGCCGGCCAGCCCGGCCGCCGGCATCAGCCACCGCATCGAGGTCGCCGACGCGCACGCCCACCTGTTTCGCGTCACGCTGACGATCCCGCACCCCGCCGCGCTGCAGCGGCTCAGCCTGCCGGTGTGGATCCCTGGCAGCTACCTGATCCGCGAGTTTTCCAAAAACCTGCAGGGATTGCGCGCCAGGCAGGCGGCGCGGGCGCTGCCGGCGGCACAGTTGCGGCAGCTGGACAAATGCAGCTGGGAAGTCCGCTGCAACCCGGCCAGGCCGCTGCAGCTGATCTACGAGGTCTACGCCAACGACAACTCGGTGCGCACCGCCTGCCTTGACGCGCGGCGCGGCTTTTTCAACAACAGCTCGCTGTGCCTGCGCGTCGACGGCCAGACCGACGCACCGCAACGGCTCGAGATTGCCGGCTCCGGCGCCCCGGCTGGCTGGTCGGTGGCCACCGGCCTGGCTCCGGTAACAATCAACAAGCAGGGTTTTGGCAACTACCTGGCCACGGACTACGATGAGCTGGTGGACTGCCCGGTGGAGATGGGGCCGTTCTGGAGCGGTAACTTCAGCGCCTGCGGCGTGCCGCACCGTTTTGTGGTCGCCGGCGCCGCCCCCGGTTTTGATGGCGCACGTTTGCTGGCCGACACGAAGAAGATCTGCGAGGCCCAGATCCGCTTCTGGCACGGCGCGAAAAAGCCGCCTTACAAGAACTACCTGTTCCTGCTCAACGTGGTCGACGACGGCTACGGCGGGCTGGAGCACCGCAACTCCACCGCGCTGATCTGCAACCGCAAGGACCTGCCGCGCCTGGGCGAGACCAGGCTGCCCGAGGGTTACACCACCCTGCGCGGGCTGATCAGCCACGAGTATTTCCACACCTGGAATGTCAAGCGGCTGCGGCCGGCGGAATTTGCCAGCTACGACTACAGTTCCGAAAATTACACGCAGCTGCTGTGGTTCTTCGAGGGATTCACCAGTTACTACGATGACCTGATGCTGCGCCGCGCCGGCCTGCTCGACGATGCGGCTTACCTGAGGCTGCTCAACAAGACCATCAACCAGGTCATGCAGACGCCCGGCCGGCTGGTGCAATCGGTGGCGCAGGCCAGCTTCGATGCCTGGGTCAAGTACTACCGCCAGGATGAAAACACGCCCAATGCCACCGTCAGCTACTACACCAAGGGCGCGCTGGTGGCTCTGTGTTTCGACCTGAGCCTGCGCAGTGAGAGCGGTGCCGGCGGACGCGCGAGCCTGGACGCGGTGATGCGCGCCCTGTGGCTGCGCTGCAAGGCCGGCCCCATGAGTGAAGCTGATTTTGCGGCAGCGCTCGAGGAAGTGGGCGGACGCTCCTGGGCGCCAGAATTGGCCGCCTGGGTGCATGGCACCAGCGAGCTGCCGCTGGAAGATTTGCTCGGGCGCCACGGCATCGGCGTGTTGCAGGAGCCTGCGCAACTGGCCCAGTCGCTGGGCTTGAGGGTGCAGGAAAACAGTGGCATCCAGATCAAGACCGTGCTGCGCGGCGGTGCTGCCGAACGTGCCGGGTTTGCCGCCGGCGACGAATGGCTGGGTTTGGAAAGCGTCGCAGCCGGCGCCAAAAAGCTGGCCGCCAATGGCTGGCGTCTGGGCAAACTGGAGGATCTCACGCTGTATGCAGGCGTGCACAAAACCGTTCAGGCGCTGGTGGCACGCGACAAACAGCTGTTGCGGCTGCAACTCACCATGCCCCCCGAGGTCAACACCTGGCGGCTGGTGCTGCGGGATGGCGCGCTGGCCGGCCGCTGGCTGGCCGACCTCGCCTGAAGCTTCAAGCCAGCGGCAGGCTCAGGCCTGCGGCGTGTGTGACTCGATTTCCGCAATAAACCGCTCTGCGGTGGCGGCGCCCTTGACGTCGCGGACGATGTCGCGGGCCCGCTTGACGGCAGTGACAAAGTCGGCGAGCTTGCCGGCCGATTCGATCTTCATGCACAGCACCTCCGAAGTGGGCCCCAGCAGTTCGACCAGCAACCTGGTCGCAACCTTCTTGGCTTCCGGCAGCGAAGCCACTGCCAGCGGTGTGGGCGTGGTGGCCGCCTGGGAGTCCGGCCAGCTGGAGGCCGGGCCTGCGGCTGCCGGAGTCGTGCCGCCAACCGGCTCTATCATGCCGTCCTGCGCCAGTTGCTCCAGCAGCGCCTCACACTCGCCGGTCAATGCGCTCAGGTCCGAAAAATTGCGTTTGCCGTCGATCATGATGAGCAGCGACCTCAGCCTGGGACCCAGTCCCGATTGCCGGTTGGCAATTGACTCCATACCTTTGGACGTCTTGTGATAAATCGCTTGCTTGTTGAACATGGGCGAACTCCAAACAGTTGTCAGGGCAGTGTAAGCCTGAAACAAATTGTATTAAAGCGGAAGTTACCCTGAGTTCTGCGCAAACCCTTACCGGACGCGGCGCGCACGCAACACCTCAACCCCGACGGTCCAGCACCCGTTTGGCCTTGCCCAGGCTGCGTTCCACCCCGCCCTCGGCGCGCAGCTCGATGTCCGCCGTGGTGCCGATATAGGCCTTGATCTCATGCTGCAGCAGGCGTGCCGCAGCCTGCGCCTGGGCGCTGTCAGCTGCCAGGCCGGGACGGGTTTCCACCACGACACGCAGGCAGTCCATGACCCCCTCGCGCGTGAGGATGCACTGGTAGTGCGGCGCGAGCTCCGCCCGCTTGAGGATCAGTTCCTCGATCTGGGTGGGAAACACATTGACGCCGCGGACAATCATCATGTCATCGCTGCGGCCGGTGATTTTTTCCATGCGGCGCATGCTGCGCGCCGTGCCCGGGAGCAGCCGTGTCAGGTCGCGGGTGCGGTAACGGATGATGGGCAGGGCCTCCTTGGTGAGGCTGGTGAACACCAGCTCGCCGATCTCGCCGTCGGCGACCAGCTCGCCGGTCTCCGGGTTGATGATCTCGGGATAGAAGTGATCCTCCCAGATGGTCGGGCCATCCTTGGTTTCCACACATTCGCTGGCCACCCCGGGGCCTATGACTTCGCTCAGGCCGTAAATGTCCACCGCGTCGATGGCCATGCGTTTTTCGATCGCCTGGCGCATGTCGTTGGTCCAGGGCTCGGCGCCGAAGATGCCGGTGCGAAGGCTGCTGTCGGCGGCGCTCAAACCCTGCTTTTCGAATTCGTCGGCAATCGCCAGCATGTAGCTGGGCGTGACCATGATGATGTCGGGCTTGAAATCGGTGATCAGCTGCACCTGGCGCTCGGTCTGCCCGCCGCCGAAAGGCACCACCGTCAGGCCCAGTTTTTCCGCGCCGTAATGCGCGCCCAGGCCGCCGGTGAACAGGCCGTAGCCGTAGCTGATGTGCACCAGGTCGCCGGGCCGTGCACCCGCGGCGCGTATGCTGCGTGCCACGCAGCCGGCCCACATGTCCACATCGTTCTTGGTGTAGGCCACCACGGTCGGCTTGCCGGTGGTGCCGCTGGAGGCGTGCAGGCGCACACACTGCTCGCGCGGCACGGCCAGCATGCCGAAGGGGTAGCTGTCGCGCAAATCGTGCTTGGTGGTGAAGGGAAATTTCGCCAGGTCGTCCAGCGAGCGGCAGTCGTCGGGATGCACGCCCGCCGCATCGAACTTGGCGCGGTACACCGGCGAGTTGGCGTAGGCATGCAGCAGCGTGGCGCGCAGGCGCTTGAGCTGCAGCGCGCGCAACTCGTCCAGCCCGGCTTTTTCGATGGGTTCAAGGGCAAAACTTTTCATGCAGCCTCCGCGTCAGGTTCGGGAAGGACGCTGCCCGGAAGCTGGGCGCTTTTGCCGCGGAACATGGCCACCACCTCGCCGCGCTGGTTGCTGACCTTCATGTCGTAAATGCCGTGCCGGCCCTGCAGGATTTGCTCCACACCCTCGCAGGTCAACACGTCGCCGGGCTGGCCCGGCTTGAGGAACTCGATGCTGCAACCGGCCGCCACGGTGACGCGGTTGCGGCTGTTGCAGGCAAAGGCAAAGGTGGAGTCTGCCAGCGTGAAGATGAAGCCGCCGTGGCAGATCTTGTGGCCATTGAGGTGCCGCTCGGCCACCGTCATGCGCATCAGCGCGCGGCCGGGTTCGCAACTGATCAGTTCCATGCCCATGGTGTCTCTGGACGCGGTGTCTTCGGCAAACATGGCTTCGCCGACCTGACGGGCGAGTGTGCTGGCGTCCATCATTCGCCCCGGAACGCCGGAGGGCGCTTTTCCAGAAACGCCGTGACACCCTCGATGTAGTCATGCGTGCGGCCCAGCGCCGACTGGGTGTCGCGCTCCAGGTCAAGCTGGGTGTCCAGCCCGTTGGCGGCGCCGGCATGCAGCAGGCGCCGGGTTTCGACCAGCGCGCGGGTTGGCATCCCTGCCAGGCGCGCAGCCAGTTGCATGGCCTTGTCCAGGCAATCCTCGCCTTCGGCGGCCACATCCCAGATCATTCCCCACTCTTTGGCGTCCTTCGCGCTGAGCTTGTCGCCCAGCATGGCCGCGCCCAGCGCCCGCGCCAGTCCCAGGCGCTTGACCAGGAACCAGGTGCCGCCCGCGTCGGGCACCA
>LNFM01008666.1_pt1 | contig 15230 bp, 3 predicted proteins | sample 596031 | NCBI WGS metagenome assembly LNFM01 (sample SAMN04254537, study PRJNA301005) | activated carbon metagenome | isolation source: dual media filters at the Ann Arbor, Michigan drinking water treatment plant | place: USA: Ann Arbor | reverse complement strand
TACGGCCGCGGCTCGGGCGCTGGCTTCGGTGGTCGCGGCGCTCGAGTGCCCCGCGTCCGTCAGGCGAAGGCCGAGGTCAAGGGCGCGATCGACAAGGACATCATCCGTCGCATCGTCCGCTCGCACATCAACGAGGTCAGCCACTGCTACAACCAGGGCCTCGTCAAGGATCCGAACCTCAAGGGTCGCGTCTCGATCCAGTTCACCATCGGCCCGACCGGCAGCGTGCCCGTCGCGGTGGTGCAGGAGTCTTCGGTGAAGGACGGCAACGTCGGCCAGTGCATCGCGAAGGCGGTCAAGCGCTGGAAGTTCCCGAAGCCGGATGGCGGCGGCAACGTCGTGGTCACCTATCCGTTCATGCTCGAGACCGGCGGCGGCTGAGCCAAGCCACTCGTGTTCGACCTGCGGGGTCGCTGCCATCGGCAGCGGCCCCGTTCGCGTTTGGGCCGTGGGATTCGCGCGATGCGTGGCTCGCTCGCTGCCGTCGCGCTCGCCTCCGTTCTTGCGTGTCGCGGTGCTCCGACGCACGCGCCGGTATCCCCGCCGTCGCGCGAGCCGGCGCTACGTCGCCGAGCTCCAGCGGCATGACCTCGAGCGCGATGACGGAGGTGGAGCGGTCACGATCGAGGTCGTGTTCCCACTCGGATCCATGGACAAGGACGTGATCCGCAGGGCCCTGCGGGAGCATCTCCCGGAGGTGAGGGCCTGCTACGAGGCTGGCCTCGCGCAGGACCCGACGATCAAGGGCCGCGTGTCGATCCAGTTCACCATCACGTCCACTGGTGCCGTCGCCGGCGCGATGGTCCACGAGTCCGAGATCGGCGACGCCCAGGTCGGCCGTTGCATCGCAGGCGCAGTCGAGAGCTGGAGATTCCCCGAGCCCGAAGGCGGCGGCGACGTGACCATGACGTATCCGTTCGCGCTCACGCCGACCTGAGCACGACCTGGCGAGGAACCTCGCTGCGCCTGCGTTGTCTGTGTGACCAACGAGACAACGAACGTCGCCCGACGACCCGACGAGACGCATGCGTGATGCCTGCGTCCGTCGAGCGGTCGCGGAGCGGCCCGAGGAGCACCCATGTCCAGCGCAACCGTCACCCTACGTGTCTTCTCCGGCGGTCAGTGTGTCGCCACCCATCGGGTCGCACGCGACCTCGTGAAGATCGGTCGACTGCCCACCAGCCATTTGCGCCTCGACGACGACGCGATCGCACGGATGCACGCCGTGCTCGAGGTCAGCGGATCCGACATCCGGCTCGTCGATCTCGGAAGCGCGACCGGGACCGTCGTCAACGGCGCGCCGGTCGAACGCTCGACGGCGATCCACCCCGGCGATCGCATCGAGTTCGGACCGTACTCGGTGTTCGTCGACATCGATGGCCAGACGTCGGCCGCGGTCGCGGAACGACCCGCACCGAGCGCAGTGTCGCTCCCGTCGGCGGCGCACGAGCTCCTCGAGGCGCCACCGGTGGCCCAGATCGTCGCGCGGTGGAACGACCGCATCATCGATGTGCAGCACATCGGGCACACCGCCAAGCGCCGCGTCGACGCGACGGCGTGGATCGCCTTGGGTGCGCTGCTGACGGTGGGTGGCGTCGCCGCGTTCGCGCACGAGTTCACGCAGGACTGGGGGGCGCACCAGCAGGCGGCCCGCGATGCCGCGGATGCAGGCGTGCGAGCCCCGGACGCGCCCGGCTGGGGCGTCGGCGGACTCGGACTCGCCCTCGCGCTCCTCGGACTCGTCCCGCTGGGCTTCGGCGTGGTCGGGAGCCGCGAACGACTCCGGACGCGATACGTGCTGGGCGAAGGTCCCGACGCGAGCCTCCCGATGGGCGGCGAGGCGCTGCGGGAGCCGCTGACGCTCGTGCGCCGCGACGAACGTGGCGTGATGCTCACCGTGACGCCCGCCATGGCGGGCCACCTCGAGAGCGGCGGCGTGCGCCACGATCTCCGCGCGTTGGCGGGGCCCGGCGGCACGCGAGAGATCGAGCTGCGTGCCGGCGCGACCGCCCGCGTGGAGCTCGGCGCCGTCACCTTCGACGTTGCCGCCGTCGCACCCGGTCGCGTGGTCGCCGGACGAGCGCAGACCGACAAGGTCTACTGGACGTACAATGCGGCGTCGTTCGCGGTCATCGGGGGACTGCTCGGCCTCTCGCAGCTGATCCCCGAGGATGCGCTCGCGATGGGGCTGGACGAGACGGCGGCCGACAACCGCTACGTCGGCTACCTGCACCAGCCCGACGAGGAGACGACGCCGCCCGAGGAGCCGCAGGAGCAGGGACCGACGGACACCGAGAACGCCGCGGGGCTGTCGGGCCAGCGTCACGCGGGCGCCGAAGGGCAGGCCGGCAACCCGAACGCGTCGGCCACCCGCAAGCTCTACGCGAGCAAGGGACCCAAGGACGCGGTGCCGCGGCTGGCCCGCGACTTCGATCCGGATCTCGCGGCGCGACACGCCGGCATCCTCGGCATGGTCCAGCAGGAGGCGGGGCACTTCCTCTCATCGCCGCACGGCGGCGCGTTCGCGGTCGGCAACGACGACGAGGACCTGTGGGGGAACATCGAGGGCACCGAGCTCGGGGAGGCGCGCGGCGCCATGGGACTGGGGCTCATCGGCACCGGTCGCGGCGCCGGAGGTGATGGCGAAGGCACGATCGGCATGACCGGCGTCGGGCTCATCGGGCAGCGGGGCCACGGCGGAGATCGCCTCGGCTACGGCAGCCGCGACGGCAGCGATCGCGGCACCGCGTTCGACGGCCGCAAGCAGCGCAAGCCGGTCGTGCGCACCTCGACCGGGGAGTTCAAGGGCGTCCTCGACAAGGAGCTCATCCGCCGCGTGGTGCGGGCCCACATCAACGAGGTCCGCGGCTGCTACGACCAGGGACTGTCGCGTGACCCCAACCTGCGCGGCCGCGTGGAGGTCCAGTTTGCGATCGGCCCGACCGGCGCGGTGAGCACGTCCGTCGTCGGCGAGAGCTCGCTGCCCGACGGCGCCGTCGCGCAGTGCATCGCCAAGGCGGTGCGACGCTGGAGATTCCCGACCGCTGCCCTCGGCGGGAGCGCCCTGGTGACCTACCCGTTCACCCTGTCGCCCGGCTGAACGTCGGCCTCCGAGGGGCCCCTGGCGGCGGCGAGGACCGCGAACTCGCCGCTCTGCCAGACCTTCGGAACGTGGGCGTCGCCGGGCGGGCCCCGAGGCCCCCAGGTGTGTTCAGGTACGACTCGCCACGGTGGACGCGCGTAGGGAAAAGCGCGAGCCGGCGCCTTGTCACCATGGCGGCGCTGACGCTACGATGCAGCCCCGTTCCGCACTCCGATCCGGAGGCACGAGGAAACCGATGCGCCGAGCTGCAACCCTGCTCCTCCTGATCGCCCCCATGTTGATCTCCGTGCCCGCTTGCAAGCTTGCGAGTCGGCAACGGGTGCAGGCCATCAACCGCCTGAACGAAGGCATCTCGCTCGAGAAGCGGAGCAACACCAGCGGCGCCGAGAAGGCCCTGAAGGAAGCGATCGAAATCGATCCCACCTTCGCGAAGCCCTACTGGACCCTGGGCCAGATGTACCGCAAGCAGGGCAAGCTCGTGGACGCGGAGAAGATGTTCCGCGGTGCCATCGACAACATGAAGGAAGAGCCCAACGCCGACTACCCGTACCAACTCGGTGCGGTGCTGGCCGCCGAAGGCGAGGCGCCCGGCGTCAGCCAGACGGACGAGGCCGCGAAGTACAACGACGCGATCGCCCAGTTCCAAGAGGCGATCAAGCTCGATCCCAACCACTACAAGGCGTACTACCGGACGGGCGTCCTGTACGAGAAGCTCGACCAGCCGCAGAAGGCCGACCAGAGCCTGCGCAAGGCGATCGAGCTCCGACCGACCTACAGCGTCTCGTTCGTGGCGCTCGGCCACCTCTACATCGACTACGGCCACGCGAACGTCGGCCAAGCGGTGCTCGAGATCGGCACGCAGATCAACGACAAGGACGCGCAGATGTGGAACGGCCTCGGCCGCGCGCAGTTCCTGCTGAACAAGCCCAACGAGGCGATCGAGTCGTTCAAGAAGGCCAAGGCCATCGACCCCGACATGGTCGACGTGCTCTACGGCCTCGGCATGGCGTACGCGGAGGTCCGCAACCGCAAGGAGGCCGTCGAGGCCCTGCAAGCGTTCCTCGCGAAGGCCGGCAACGACGTGCCCGAGGACCGCAAGCGGGCCGCGAACGACACGATGGCGCGGATCAAGGACGTCATCTAGACGTCCGCCGTGACTCGACCCGCACCCGCTGCGTCGCGCTCCCGTGACGCGGCGGGCCGATCGCGCAGATGGCCTGCGATCGCCCGTGCGACGCGGGCCGTCGTGCGTCCGCGCTCGGTCGCCGCGCGCTCCGGCCGAGGATGTCCCCGCGACGCCTACGGCGCCCTCGCCGTTGAAGTCGCGTGCGCGCGCGTGTTATATCCAGACCCTCCCGCGACGAAATCTCCTGTAAGTCTCGAAGGATAGCGCCCAGATGGAACTCACGCAGCGGATCAAGCAACGCCTTCGAGAGGTCGAGGATTGGAACGCGCTTCTCGACGCGCTCGAGGCGGAATCGGCGACCGGCGACAAGGCGGCGCAGTCGCGTGCTCTCTTCGAACTCGCTCGCGCTTGCGAGGATGTGTTCCTCGATCGCGCGCGCGCGATGACCTGCTACCAGCAGGCGTTCAAGAGCGATCAGACGAACCTCTCGGCGCTACGACACGCGCGACAGATCTATCAGCAGATGGCGCACCTCGAGATGGTGACGCGCCTGATGGGCCTCGAGCTGCAGCGCAACAACGACGAGTCGATCAAGGCGGAGCTCAACTACTCGTACGGCGTCGCGCAGCTCAACCAGCGCAACATCGACGCGGCGCGCCCGTTCCTCGAGGCGGCGCGCGACCTCGAGCCGAGCAACGAGGTCTACGACGATCGATTCCAGGAGACGCTCTACGACCGCAACAACTGGAAGTTGGGGCTCGAGACCGCGTTCACGCAGCTGCGTGCCCTGACAGGGTCCGAGGATCCGCTCGGCGCCGACGTCGCCAAGCGCGGGCATCCGCTGAGCGCCTTGTTCCTCAAGGCAGCGCGCATCCTCCAGCAGGAGTCGCCCGACGATCCGCGCCTGCTGCCGTCCGTGTTCAAGTCGCTCGATGCCGATCCGAGCAACGACGAGGCGATGTACCTCGCCGAGACGTTGCTCGCCGCGACCGGAAATCTGCAGCACGTGCAGAAGCTGCAGGACCGTCGCGCGACGAACACCGACGCGCCGGTGCAGAAGCTCCGCGTGCTGCTGGCCGCTGCGAACGTGTGGCAGGTGCGGCTCAACAAGCCCGAGATGGCCGCGTACTTCCTGTACCAGGCGCTCGACCTCGCCCTGGCCCAGGGCACGATCCGCTCCGAGGGGTTCGGCGATCAGTGGCACCTCGCGGCGTACCGCCTGCTCGTGCAGGGCGCGGACGCCTCCGGGAACGCCGACTCGCTGATCTCGCTCGCCGAGCGCGCCGCCGCCGTCGTCGACGAGACCGACGCCGCGATCATGGCGCTGTCGGCCGGTGAGCTGGCGTGGAAGAAGTTCAAGGACGTCGACACTGCGCGCCGGTTCTTCGCGCGCGCGGCAGCGTTCGCGCCGGATCACCCGCAGGTCGTCGCGTTCCGCCGCGCCGAGGGGCTCGGCGAGGACGAGACGCGCACGCGCAAGCTCGCCGCGGTCGATCACGACACCACGCGCGTGCCGGTGCAGGGTGGCACGCTCATGGACGCCGAGGCGATCCGCGACGACGAGCCGGAGGTCGCCGCGCAACCCGAGGTCGAGGTCGAGGTCGAGCCCGAGGTCGAGGTCGACGTTGCGGAGCCGGAGCCGGAACCGGAACCCGCTGCGCCCGAGCCCGAGTCGGCGCTCGCGCCCGAGCCGGAGCCCACGCCCGAGCCGGAGCCCACGCCCGAGCCCGAGCCCGCGATCGAGGCCGCTCCGGTGGTCGAGGCCGCGCTCGAGCCCGCACCGACCCCGCGCCGCGATACCAACGTGCCGACGCGCGCGCGCCACGAGACGGGCGCGACCGCGGTGGTCGACGACACCCCGGCCGAGGCCGGCGAGATCGACGGCGAGTCGTTCACTGCCGCCGAGATGACGCTCATCCGGCGTGCCGAGGCCGCGGAGAAGTCGGGCAACAAGAAGGTCATCGATCTGTGGCGCGAGGCGGTCACGGCGATGCCGACCAAGGCGTACCCACGCGCGCGCCTGAAGGCCCAGTACGCCGATCAGAACAAGTGGAGCAACGTGGCGGATCTGCTCAAGGAGCAGCTCAAGCACGTCACCGACACCGACATCGCGACGCGCGAACGCGTGAACTGGGAGCTGGTCGAGGTCTACCGCGATCAGCTCCGCCAGCCCGGCCTCGTCGTCACGACGCTCGCGGCGCTCGAGAAGCTGCTCGAGGACGCCGGGCAGACCACCGAGCTGCTGCGCGTGATCGAGGCCCAGCAGGATCAGTACGAGCAGATGAAGCGGTGGCCCGACCTCATCGGTCGCATCCGCCGTCGCGCCGAGCTCTCGCCCGACCCCGAGCAGCAGAAGGCCCTGCACCTGCAGGCCGGCAACCTGTTCCTCGACAAGTTCAACAACCAGGCCGAGGCGATCAAGAGCTACGAATCCGTGCTCGAGATCGACGCGTACGAGCCGACCGCGATCGCCAAGCTCAAGGATCTCTACGGTCGCCGGCGCGACTGGGAGCGGATGATCGCCGTGCAGCAGAAGGAGCTCGCGCTCATCGCCGACCCGGCCGAGCGCAAGGCCCAGCTGCTCGAGGTCGCCCGCACCGCGGGACAGAAGATCAAGAAGGCGTCGCTGTCGATCGATCTGTGGACGCAGCTGCTCGAGCTGGATCCCGCGAACGTCGAGGCGCTGCAGAACCTCGAGGCGCTGCAGGAGCGTGAGAAGGCCTGGCCCGAGCTCGCGGCCACCCTCGATCGGCTCTGCGAGATCACGACCGACCCGACGACGTTGGGCAACTACCTGGTCAAGCTCGGCCTGCTGTACAGCGACAAGCTGAACGACAACGCCGCCGCGATCCGCACCTGGGAGCGCGTCTACGCCGTCGATCCGGAGAACCGTCGCGCCCAGGACGCCCTGAAGAAGCTCTACCTGCAGGAGGGCCAGATGGACGCCCTCGAGCAGTTCTACGCCAAGCAGGACAAGTGGGGCGAGTTCGTCCGCGTGCTCGAGCGCGAGTCGGACACGGCCACCGGGGCGGCGAAGATCTCGCTGCTGCAGAAGATCGGCGATCTGTACCGCGACAAGATGGGCAAGCCCGACCGCGCGATGCGATCGCTCGAGAAGGCGCTGGCCGAGGACCCCGGCAACCTCACCGTCGCCGAGCGCCTCATCGACCTCTACGAGGAGGCCAGCGACGAGCGCAACATCTCGGGTCCGCTGCAGATCAAGCTCGATCACAGCACCGACCCCGCCGAGCGCCAGACCCTCATGCGTCGGCTGGCCGACCTCTCGGAGCGCGTGCTGGGCGACTCGCCCGGCGCGTTCGCGTACTACCGCCGCGCGTTCGACGAGGACCACACCGGCGACGACGTCCGCGCGCACATGCATCGGCTCGCGCCGAGCACCGGGGCGTGGGGCGAGCTGTCGACCTCGCTCGAGAAGGCGATCGAGAAGTTCGGCGCCACGACCGAGAGCCTGCCGCTGCGGCTCGAGCTCGCCGAGGTCCAGGAGCGCAAGCTCGTCGATCTCGACGTCGCGCTGAAGATCAACCAGGCGATCCTGGAGATCGACCCGGAGCAGTCCGTCGCGCTCGAGTCGCTCGAGCGGCTGTTCCTTGCGCTCGGGCGCGAGGAGGACCTGCTCGCGGTGCTCCGCACCAAGCTGTCGCTCGCGACCGACGACGACGATCGCCGCGCGACGCAGACCCGCATCGGGAGCATCCACGAGCAGCTCGGCCACCACGACGACGCGATCGCGGCCTACGAGGCCGTGCTCGCCGGCGGGGTCGAGGACCCCACGGTGCTCGCGTCGCTCGACCGGATCTTCCTGTCGCTCGATCGCCACGCCGAGCTCGCGGCCATCCTCGCGCGCGAGCTCGCCGTACGCCCCGAGTCCGACGTCGAGGGCCGGTGCAACCTGCTGCAGCGCCTCGGCGAGCTGCAGACCGAGAAGCTGTCCGATGACGCGGCGGCGATCGAGCTCTTCCGTCAGGCGCTCGATCTCGACGCCGGCTTCGAGCCGGCGCGGCAACGGCTCGAGCGCTGGCTCGACCACGCCGAGCACAAGGTCGGCGTCGCGACCATCCTCCTGCCGGTCTACGAGGCCCAGGAGAGCTGGCCGCAGGTGGTCACGTGTCTCGAGATCCAGGCGGCGGCTGCCGCTGGCGTGACCGAGCGCGTCGAGCTGCTGCTGCGCATCGGCTCGATCCACGCGACCAAGCTCGGTGACACCACCGCGGCGTTCGCCGTGTACAGCCGGGCGTTCCGCGAGGATCCGCTCTCGACGACCGCCCAGGCCGAGCTCGAGAACATCGCGACGATCGAGGCCCGCTGGGAGGACATCGCGACGCTGTACGAGGAGGCGGTCACCAAGGACTTGCCGAGCGTCCAGCTCCGCGCGCTGCTCACCAAGCTCGCCGAACTCTACGACGGTCAGCTCGACGACGGCGCCAAGGCCATCATCTGCTACCAGCGCGCCACCGACATCGATCCCGAGGATGCGTCGGCGCTCGACGCACTCGAGGCGCTGTACGGCCGCGACCAGAACTGGGGCGCGCTGCTCGAGGTCTACCGCCGCAAGGTCGAGCTCGAGAGCAACCCCAGCACCCGCGAGGCGCTGCGCTTCAAGATCGCGACGCTGCAGGAGGAGATGCTCTCGCAGCCGGCCGAGGCGATCGCGACCTACAACGAGATCCTCGCCGACGACGACGTGAACCTGCGGGCGATCGGCGCGCTGGACCGGCTGTACCAGGCCCGGCAGAAGTGGCCGGAGCTCGCCGAGAACCTCGCCCGTCAGCTGATGCTGGTGAACGACCTCGACCAGCAGGTCGAGCTCAACCTCCGGCTCGGCAGCGTGCGCCTGCGCCAGCTCGGCCAGACCTCGCTCGCGGTCGAGACCTACGCGAAGGTCCTCGAGGCCGATCCGCGCAACGAGTCGGCGCTCGACGCCCTCGAGGGGCTGCTCGAGGATCCCGAGCACCAGCTCGCGGTCGCGCGCATCCTCGAGCCGGTCTATCGCGCGTCCAACGACTGGCCGCGGCTGATCCAGACCTTCGAGATCATGGTCAAGAACTCGCTCGACCCGAGCGAGAAGATCCGGCTGCTCCACCAGATCGGCGAGCTGTACGAGATCGGCGGCGAGGAGCCGAACAAGGCCTTCGAGGCCTACGGCCGCGCGCTGCAGGAGGACGCCGGCAATCTCGACAGTCAGGACAAGCTCGAGGGCCTCGCCCGGCAGATGGGCTCGTACGCCGAGCTCGTCGAGCTGTACGAGCGCGTCGTCGAGGACGTGGTCGACGATCAGCTGCGGATCTCGCTGTACGGCAAGGTCGCGCAGATCTACGAGACGGCGATCGACGACGCGACCAAGGCCGCCGCGGCCTACGACAAGATCCTCGGCGTCGATCCGGCGAACTTCGCCGCCGTCGACGCGTTGATCGAGGTCCACCGCCGCACGGACAACTACGCCGAGCTCGTCTCGGCGGTGGTCCGCAAGGCCGAGATGATCGAGGTCCCCGAGGACCAGAAGAAGCTGCTGCTGTACGCGGCCGGCATCCGCGAGAGCGTGATGGAGGACGCCGAGGGGGCGATCGGCCTGTACCAGCAGGTGCTCGCGCTCGACGACGCCGATCGCACGGCGCTCGACGCCCTGGTCAAGCTCTACATCCAACTCGAGCGCTGGGAGCAGCTGAAGGACGTCTACCAGCGGCTCTCGGAGCTCGCGACCGACCCCGACGAGCGGCGCCAGTACCTCTACGTGCTCGGCCAGGTCTACGACTCCGAGCTGAAGGACGTCGCGCGGGCGATCGACACCTATCAGGCGGTGCTCGACATCGATCCGAGCGACGCGCAGGCGATCTCGGCGCTCGACCGGCTCTACGGCCAGGCCGCGCGCTGGCTCGACCAGCTGCAGATCCTCGAGCGGGCCGTGGACGCCGGCGAGTCCCCCGAGGAGCAGACCGCGTTCCGCTTCCGCATCGGCGGGCTGTGGGAGACGCAGCTCGGCGACATGGTCCGCGCGATCGACTCGTACCGCGAGGTGCTCAGCCACGACCCCGGTCACGCGCCGACGATCGAGGCCCTCGAGCGCATCGCCCACGGTGACACCGAGCCGATGCTCGCCGCGCAGGTGCTCGCGCCCCTGTACGAGCAGCTGGCGGAGTGGGACCGCCTGGTCGACCTCCAGGAGGTCATGATCTCGCACACCGAGGATCCGGTCGCTCGCATCGAGCGGCTGCACCTCGTCGCGGGCATCCACGAGCGTCAGGCCGCGGAGTACGACAAGGCCTTCGACGCTTACGCGCGGGCGCTCGCCCTCGATCCGCAGTCGGAGCACACCATCACCCAGCTCGAGCGCCTCGCCGAGGTGACCTCGGAGTGGGAGCGCTACGGCGAGCTGCTGGCGGTGCAGGCCGATCAGGTCGCCGACCCGATCGTGAAGGTCCAGCTGCTGATCCGCCTGGCGCGGACGTACGAAGGGCGGCTCGGCAACGCCGACGGCGCCGTGCAGCGCTACCTCGAGGTGCTGGCGATCGATCCGGAGCACGCCGAGGCGATCGGCGCGCTCGATCGGATCTTCAGCGCGACGCAGCGCTACCCCGAGCTGGTCGAGAACCTCCAGCGGCAGATCGCGATCACCGGCGACGAGCAGCAGGTCATCGAGCTGTACCTGCGCACCGGCCAGATCTACCAGTACAGCCTCGGCAGCCCGGACAAGGCGATCGCGGCGTATCGCGAGATCCTCAACCTCGATCCGGCCCACGGCCCGACGCTCAGCGCCCTCGAGGAGATCTTCGCGGCGGGCGAGCACCAGGCCGAGATCGCCGAGATCCTCGAGCCGATCTACCACTCGGCCGAGCGTTGGGACGCGCTGGTCAAGCTCGGTGAGGTCAAGCTCGCCGGCACCTCGGACACCGCGGAGCGGCTGCAGATCATCCAGCAGGTCGCCGAGATCTGCGAACACCGCCTCGGTGACGCGGGCGACGCGTACGTCTGGTGGCTGCGCGCGTACATCGACGATCCGACCAGCGAGCACGTCTGCGAGGAGATGGAGCGCCTCGCCGAGTTCACCCAGGAGTGGGGCCACATCGTCGACGTCGGCGACCAGGTCCTCGACGACAACCCGGCGCCCCAGGTGCGACTCGCGGTCCTCAGCCGCTCGGCGCGGATCCTCGACACCAAGCTCGGTGATCCCGAGCGCGCGGTGGTGACCTACCGGCAGGTCCTCGAGATCGATCCGGAGAACGCCGCGGCGCTCTCGGCCCTCGATCGCATCTACGCCCAGACGGGCGCGGCGCAGGACCTCGCCGAGATCCTCCAGCGACGCATCCACAACACGATGGATGGCGAGCTGCTCGTCGACTACGAGGTCCGCCTCGCGCAGGTCTACGAGAACGACCTCGGCAACGTGGATCAGGCCATCGCGGCGTACAACCGGGCGCTCGGCCACGACGCCGGCAACCGGTTCGCGCTCGAGCGGCTGGAGTACCTGTTCGTCTCCCAGCACCGCTGGCCGGAGCTGTACGACGTCTATCAGAAGATGGTCGACGTCGCGAACACCGACGACGACATGGCCGAGTGCTACCAGCGCATGGCGAAGCTGGCCTCGGACGCGCTCGACCGCGAGCACGACGCGATCGATCTGTGGAACCGAGTGCTCGAGCTGCGCGGCGATGATCCGCTCGCGCTGGGCGAGCTCGCGGCGCTGCACGAGCACAACGGTCGCTGGGACGACCTGGTCGAGATCCTCGAGCGCCAGGTGCTGGTGATCGACGACCCGGCCGCGAAGGTCGCCGCGTACCAGACGCTGGGTCGGGTCTACGGCGAGAAGCTCGAGCGCGATCGCAACGCGCTCGAGGCCTGGCTCAACGCGCTCGAGATCGACGACGCCAACCTCGAGACGCTGCAGGCGCTGCACCGCATCTACGAGGGCAACCAGGCGTGGGTCGAGCTGATCGAGATCCTCGAGCGGCTCATCGGCCTCGGGCCCGACGTCATCGGCTGGGAGGAGCTGCGCGAGCTCTACGCCAAGGTCGGTCGCATCCAGGGCGAGTACCTGATGGCCTCGGACCAGGCCATCGTCGCCTGGCACAAGGTCATCGAGCTCGCGCCCGGCGACATGGAGGCGCTGCGCGCCCTCGAGGACCTCTACACGCAGCAGGGCATGTGGCCCGAGGCGATCGAGGTGCTCGAGCGCAAGAGCAAGGTCATCGAGGACCGTGACTCGAAGATCGACGTGCTCATGCAGATCGCGTCGATCTGGGAGGAGCGGTTGCAGGACAAGGTCCAGGCCACCGGCGCGTACCAGGAGATCCTCGAGATCGACGGCACGCACCTCGGCTCCAGCGAGGCGCTCGAGAACATCTACCGCGAGACGGCGGAGTTCGGCTCGCTCGCCGAGCTGCTCATCAACCGCGCCGAGATCCTCGAGGACCGCGAGGCCAAGGTCGAGACCCTGCAGGCGGCGGCGAAGGTCTTCGAGGAGAACCTCGAGGACAACGACATGGCGTTCGCGACCCTGCAGGCCGCGTTCAACGTCGACTACGCCAACGACTACACCGCCCGCGAACTCGAGCGCCTGGCGACCCAGGCCGGCAAGTGGAACGAGCTGCTCGGCGAGTACAACGGCCTCGTGCCGCAGATCGAGGATCCGAACGAGCGGTGCGAGCTGCTGGTGAAGATCGCCCGGTGGTACGGCGAGCACCTCAGCAGCCCCGACGCCGGCATCGCGTCGCTGCAAGAGGCGCTGCGGCTCAACCCCGAGAGCGTCTCGGCGTTGCGCGAGCTGGCGAGCTTCCACCGGCGCAACGAGAGCTGGCAGGACCTCGCGCAGACGCTGTTCCGGACCGTGCCGCTCGAGGTCGAGCCGTCGGCGCAGGCCGAGACCTACCTCGCCCTGGCCGACGTGCAGGAGACCAAGCTCGGGGACATCGAGGGCGCGATCGAGAGCTATCGACGCGTGCTCGAGATCGACACCGACAGCATCGCGGCGCTCGACGCCCTGCTGCGGCTCCACGAGCTGCGCAACGACTGGGTGGACCTCGTCAACGTGCTCGATCGCCGCGCCGCGATCAGCGACGACCCGGACGAGCGCCTGCGCCTGCGCAAGCACGCCGGCTACGTCCAGGAGGTCAGCCTCGGCGACGCCAACGCGGCGATCGAGACCTACCGCTCGATCCTCGCCGACGAGCCCGCGGACATGGACGCGCTGCAGTCGCTCGAGCGGCTGTACCTCAACGGCAACCGCGTGCACGAGTACCTCGAGATCCTCGAGGCGCAGCTCGACGTCACCAACGACGGCGACGGCCAGATCGTCATCTACGAGAAGATGGCCCACGCGTTGGTCACGATGGCCAACGACCGCGAGCGCGCGGCCGAGATGCTCGAGAAGATCATCATGCTCGAGCCGAGCCGCGACGTGACCTACCGGCAGCTCGAGGAGCTGTACGCGGGCATGGAGAAGTGGACGGAGCTGGTCGAGACCTACCGTTCACACGTCAACGCGACGTCCGAGGTCATCACGCGGGTTGCGTTGCTCGCGGCGATGGGCGAGGTCTACGAGAAGCAGGTCGAGGACATCGACCGGGCGATCGAGACCTACTCGGAGATCCTCACGCTCGATCCGTACAACTTCGACGCGGCCAACACGTTGAGCCGCCTGCAGGAGACGATCGAGGACTGGCCGAACGCGATCCAGACCATGGGCAAGCTCGCGGATCTGACCCGCGAGCCGGCCCAGCGCACCGAGCTGCTCACGCGCATCGCCCGGGTGCAGCACCAGAAGCTCGAGGAGTCCGACCAGGCCGAGTTCCGGCTCAGCCAGGCCCTCGAGGTCGATCCGAGCTACGTGCCGGCGCTGGTGCTGCTCGCCGAGATCTACAAGCAGCGCGGTGACTGGCTCAAGGCGGCCCGGCAGCTCGAGGCGGCGGGCGACTACTCGCACAACCCGCTCGAGCGCACCAACCTCACCGCCGAGGCGGCGTTCATCAACCACGAGGAGCTCGACAACCGTGACAAGGCGGTCGAGCTGTTCGCCAAGACGATGGCGCTCGACCCCGAGCACGTGAAGGTCGGGCGCGTCCTGGCCGACATCTACTACGAGGGTGGCTACTACGCGTACTGCGACGGCATCTTCGACATGCTGACGCGCAAGGTCGACGCGCTCGAGCTCGACGACGAGCAGCAGCGCGAGCTGTTCCTGCGCGCGGCCAAGACGGCGCGCGCCCTGGGCAACGCCGAGAAGGCGCTCAAGCAATACAAGCGGGCCTACGACATCGACTCGACCAACCACGAGGTCCTGACCGGGATGGCGGACCTGTTGTTCGAGCGCGAGGACTGGGAGCGGTCGTTCAAGCTGTACCAGACGATCTTGGTCCAGCACCGCGACACGCAGTCGAGCGAGGACACGGTGCGTGTCTACCACCGCCTCGGCACCATCAAGAACCGGCAGAACGAGCCGCGCAAGGCGCTGAACTACTTCGAGAAGGCCCTCGAGGTCGACCCGCACCACGAGCCCACGCTCGGCGCCGTGATCGCGCTGCAGTCGGCGGCGAACGACTGGGAGGGCGTCATCCAGGCCAAGCGCGCCATCGTCGACATCACTCCGGACGGCGACTCGCAGTTCGCCCTGTGGAAGGACATCGGCGAGCTGTACGCGGTCAAGCTCGGCAACAAGGACAAGGCCGCCACGGCGTACTCCTCCGCGTTGGATCTCCGACCGGACGACTACCCGCTGCTGCACACGTTGCTCGACCTCTACACGGCCGCGCGGCGGTGGAACGAGGCGATCGCGATCATCGACCGCATCGTCGAGATCGAGAAGGAGCCCAAGCGACGCAGCCGCTACCACTACACGGCGGCGGTGCTGCTCCGCGACGAGCTCAACCAGATCGACGACTCGGTCGAGCGGTTCAACCTGGTGCTGGACGACGACCCGCAGATGCTGAAGTCGTTCCAGGCCGTCGACACGATCCTGACCAAGGCGAAGGACTGGAAGGGCCTCGAGCGGGC
>LNFM01008664.1_pt1 | contig 15230 bp, 14 predicted proteins | sample 596031 | NCBI WGS metagenome assembly LNFM01 (sample SAMN04254537, study PRJNA301005) | activated carbon metagenome | isolation source: dual media filters at the Ann Arbor, Michigan drinking water treatment plant | place: USA: Ann Arbor | reverse complement strand
ACTGGTCTTTCTGCCGGACGACGTCGATGGCCGCGTTCTCTTTGAACGCGCCACCGCCCGCTGGAAGGCGGCGCGTGAGGGCAGACCACCGCCCGCGTTGTAGGGTGGGTTGAGCGACGTCGTCGCTGTGCCGCCGGTGCGAGAGGCCCGTGCCCTTCATTCGCTTGGCAGCGTCCGCGCTTTCACGCGGCTGGAGGCAGATGAAGCAGTCTGGCCGGATGGGACGCGTGTGCAGGCCGAAGCGATCATCTGGTGCACCGGTTTTCGCCCCGCGCTGGGCCACCTGGCGCCGCTCGGGCTGATCGACGGGGTGGGGCGGATTGCAGTCGCGGCTGACGGACGGGCCGATGGCGAACCCCGCCTCTGGTTGCTCGGCTACGGCGATTGGACCGGCATGGCCTCGGCCACACTGGCCGGCGTGACGCGGGCAGCACGGGAGGCCGTTTCAGGCGTCGTGAACGGCCTCGGCTGACACGAAGCCTTCATCCAAACGTCACCCTGCGGCCCATCGCTTCGATTAAGGTAGAACAATGGAAACCGAGGACGCCGCCTTCGCCTTTGCAGCCCTCGGGCAGGGTACTCGGCTCGATTTGCTGCGCGTCCTACTGGACGCCGGGCCGAGCGGCGTCGCGGCGGGAGAGGTCGCAACCCGGCTTGGCGTGCCCTCCTCCACCTTGTCCTTCCACTTGCGGGCGCTGGACCAGGCGGGGCTGATAGCTGCCACGCGACAGGGCCGCAGTCTGATCTACGCCGTACAGTTTGCGCGGCTGCGTGCTCTGCTCGCCTTCCTCGCCGAAGCCTGCTGCGGCGGTGAGCCAGACCGCTGCGGCGACCTCGGCCGGATGCTCGATAACATCACACGGGAGAAAAACACCATGGCCCAACCGGCCTTCAACGTGCTGTTCCTCTGCACGCATAACTCCGCTCGTTCGATCATCGCCGAAGCGATCCTCGACAAGATTGGCCGCCCGCGCTTCGAGGGCTGGTCCGCCGGCTCCGACCCGCGGCCCGAGGGACCTCTGCCGGATGTGATGACACTACTGAAGACCCTGGGCCACGACGTTTCGGACCTCCATTCGAAATCCTGGAGTGAGCTGTCCGGGCCTGAGGCCCCAAGGATGGATTTCGTGATCACGCTTTGCGACACTATCCAGGGTCAGGTGTGCCCCGACTTCGGTTCGACGACTGTGACCGCCGCGTGGCCATTGCCCGACCCCAGCAAGTTCACCGGCAGCGCCGCCGAGCGCGCGACGCTGATGAACGAGGTCTATGCCGGGCTGCGCCGGCGAATCGAGATCTTCATGAGCCTACCCTTCGCCTCGCTAGACCGCATGGCACTGAAGGCGCGGGTGGATGAGCTGGCGGATCCACATACTCTGATGTCCCGCTGAAGAGGAACCAGCCAATGCGACGCGTCTTCCTCCTCGCAGCGGCAACGCTGCTGTTCGGACATCCTGCTGCCATCGCACAGGTCCGCGATGGGGTCCTGGCGACGGGAAGTTCCACCGTCGCCCCATTCACGCGCGCGGTCGCCGCGGCCCTCGCCGAGGGCCGCCAGGGCCCGCGCGCCGAAATCCGTAGCGTCGGCACGGTGTGGGGCTTCACCGAGTTCTGCCAGGGCATCGGTCCGCGTTACGCCGACATTCAGAACGCCTCGCGCCGGATCAATCTGGCCGAGGTGACGCAATGCGCGTCGCGGGGGGTGCACGAGATCCTCGAGTTGCCCATCGGCTACGACGGAATCGTTGTCGCGTATCAGCGTGATCTCGCGGCGATGGACCTCACCCGCGAGGAGCTCTGGCGCGGCCTGGCCCGCGAGGTGCCGGGGCCAGCTGGGCGGCTTGTAGCCAATCCCCACCGCACCTGGCGCGATGTCTCTGCTCGGCTTCCCGACTGGCCGATCCGGGTCATCGGACCGCCGGCCACCTCAGGCACGCGCGACAGCTTCGAGGATCTCGCCTTGATCCCCGGCTGCCTGGCGGTCCGCGAAATCGCCGCCATGACCGAGGGCGCTGCACGGCGCCGCCTCTGCGTGTCGCTGCGCGATGACGGTGCCTGGGTCGATGGTGGCGAGGATGACGACCTCATCGTGCGGCAGGTGACCCAAGGCGCGCCCGGCACGCTCGGTGTCTTCGGCTTCAGCTTCCTCGATAGGCACCGCGCCCAGATCCGGGCCGCGACGGTCGAGGGCGTGACCGATTCGCGCGAGACGATCGCCACCGGCCGGTACCCGCTGTCGCGTCCACTCTTCCTCTACGTCAAGCGCCGGCACATGGAGATGTTTCCCTTCGTTGCGGCCTTCCTGGACGAATACGTTTCAGACCGCGCCATGGGCACCAACGGCTATCTTCAGCAGGCTGGGCTGGTGCCTCTCGACCGAGCCGGAATTCAGGGGCTCCGGGTGACGGTGACGCAACGCGCTGTCATGACGCGGCGTCCGGAGCGGTGAACAGAATGTGCAACGGGGAGTGGAAGTCATGAGGGTCGGCATTTCCGGCATGGGCCGCATTGGACGCCTCGCGCTGCGCGCGGCGATGGGGGCGGCCGAGCGCCAGGCCGAGGACCCACGCGCGGGCAACCGGCTGGAAATCGTCCATCTGAACGAAATCAAAGGCGGCGCCCCGGCGATCGCTCATCTGCTGGAATTCGACAGTGTGCAGGGCCGCTGGCGCGCCGACATCGCCGCCGAGGGCGGCGACGCCATCCGCATCGGCGACCACCGCATGAGCTATTCGGAACAGACCAAGCCGGGCGACATCCCTTGGGGCGATCTCGGTGTCGATCTGGTGCTGGATTGCACCGGCAAGTTCCTGACGCCCGAAAGCTTGCAGAGCCACCTCGACCGCGGCGCCAAGCGCGTCATGGTTGCCGCACCCGTGAAGTTCGACACGGTGCTGAACGTCGTCGTCGGCGTGAACGAACACCTCTACGATCCGGCGCGCCATCCCATCGTCACCGCCGCCTCCTGCACCACCAACTGCCTCGCCCCCGTGGTGAAGGTCGTACATGAGGCCATCGGCATCCGGCACGGCCAGATCACCACCATCCACGATCCGACCAACACCAATGTGGTGGTGGACGCGCCGCACAAGGATCTTCGCCGGGCACGCTCCGCCATGCTCTCGCTGCAGCCCACCACGACCGGCAGCGCCACCGCCATCGCGCTGATCTATCCCGAACTGAAGGGCAAGCTGAATGGCCATGCCGTGCGCGCGCCGGTGCTCAACGCCTCGCTCACCGACTGCGTCTTCGAGATGCAGCGCGAGACGACGGCCGAGGAGGTCAACGCGCTCTTCGCCGCGGCCGCCGCCGGGCCTCTGGCCGGTATCCTTGGCTATGAAACGCGCCCGCTGGTCTCGGCCGACTACGCCCGTGACACGCGAAGCTCCATCGTCGATGCGCTCTCTACCATGGTGACCGACGGCACACTGCTGAAGATCTACGCCTGGTACGACAATGAGATGGGCTACGCCTGCCGGATGGTCGATCTGGCCTGCCATATGGAGCGCGTCGGGCTGTGAACGCCGGCACCCGCAACTACGCCATCGTCACCGCAGCCTATTGGGGCTTCACCCTGACCGATGGCGCGCTGCGGATGCTGGTGCTGCTGCATTTTTTCCAGCTCGGCTACAGCCCCTTCACCCTGGCGCTGCTGTTTCTGCTGTATGAGGCGGCGGGTATCGGCGCCAACCTGATCGGCGGCTGGCTAGCCACCCGCTTCGGCATCGCCCGGATGCTGGCGGTGGGGCTTTCGACGCAGATCATCGGCTTCCTGCTGCTCTCCGCCATGTCGCCTGCCTGGAGCGCTGCACTCTCCGTGGCCTGGGTGGTGATGGCGCAGGGGATTTGCGGTGTCGCCAAAGACCTGACCAAGACGGCCAGTAAATCCGCGATCAAGCTGACCGCCGGCGATGCCGCGGGGCGGCTCTTCCGCTGGGTGGCCTTCTTCACCGGCAGCAAGAACGCGATGAAGGGTTTTGGGTTCTTCCTCGGCGGCCTGCTCCTTGAAGCCCTGGGCTTCCGCGGCGCGCTCTGGGCCATGGCGTCCATGCTCGGAGTCATTCTGGTCGCCGTGATGCTGTCGCTCCCGCCGCTGATGGGCCGCGCCAAGGCGTCGAAATCCGCCAAGGAGCTGTTCGCGAAGAACCGCGGCGTGAACCTGCTCGCCGGCGCGCGGGTGTTCCTGTTCGGGGCGCGCGACGTCTGGTTCGTGGTCGGGCTGCCGGTGTTCCTCTACGCCTCGGGCTGGACCTTCACGATGGTGGGCGCCTTCTTGGCCGTCTGGACGATTGGCTACGGCGTCATCCAGGCAGCGGCTCCGGCCGTCATTCGCAAAAGCGCCGATGGGCTGTCGTCGGAGGTGCCGGCGGCGCGCTTCTGGTCGCTGGCCCTGGCGATCGTCCCGGCGGCACTCGCCATCCTTCTCCTGGCCGATGCCCCCCGGCCCGACATCATCGTGCCGATCGGGTTGTGCCTGTTCGGCGTGGCCTTCGCGGTGAATTCCTCGGTCCATTCCTATCTGGTGCTGGCCTATGCCGGCAGCGAGAAGGCGGCCGAGGATGTGGGCTTCTACTACGCCGCCAATGCTGCCGGGCGTTTTGCCGGCACCCTGCTCTCCGGCCTGCTCTATGCTTGGGCAGGGCTCACCGCTTGCCTGGTCGGCTCGGCGCTCATGCTGACCGCCTGTTGGTTGCTGACGCTGGCTTTGCCGACGGGTGCTGCAACCCGCACCGCCGCCGCGTAGCTTGGGGCAAGCCGCGGCATGACGATCACGATTTACCACAACCCCCAATGCGGTACGTCGCGCAATACGCTAGCCATGATCCGCCAGAGCGGGGTGGAGCCGGCAATCATCGAATATCTCAAGATGCCACCAAGCCGAGAGCGTCTGGTGGAGCTGATCGCCGCCATGGGACTGTCGGTCCGCGAGGTGCTGCGCCAAAGGGGAACCCCGTATGCGGAGCTCGGGCTTGGCGACCTGACGCTCACCGATGAGGCACTGCTGGAGGCAATGATGCAGCACCCCAGCCTGATCAACCGCCCGATCGTGGTGACGCCCCGCGGCGTGCGGCTGTGCCGTCCTTCACAGGTCGTGCTCGACATTCTGCCCAACCCGGCGATCGGCAGCTTTACGAAAGAGGATGGCGAAGTGGTCGTCGCGACCGGCCTGCGCAGTGAAGCTTGTGTGGCGGCCAAGCAGCCATCTACGATACGCTGAGAATATGCATTTGGGATATGATCGGAAAGCCAGGAATGGCGACGCCGCCGCCGACAACCCGTTGCTTGCGCATCAGCCCTGACGGCCAGCACCGGCGAAGCACCTAGCGTATCTGGTCTTGGGACCACCAAAACAACCACTAGGGGAGATCAAGAAAATGTCCGAACGCAAGCAACAGGCCGAGGCCGAGCGCCTCGCCACCGATATCCTGAAGCACGGCACCAACACCCAGCGACGCGGCCTGTTCGTCTCGGCCGCTGCCTTCGGCGCCAGTGCAATGCTGGCGGGCGGCGCGACCACCGCCTCGGCCCAAACGGCGCCGGCCGCCGCGCCGCCCCCGCCGCGCCGCCCGATCCTCAAGGATGACAGCCGCGTCCTGAACATCGGCGCCACGGTGCGGTCGGGCAATTACTGGAACTTCAAGACCTTCATGACTCCGATTGAGGAGTTCTACGTCCGCAACCACTACGCGACGCCCACCGCCGAACAGCGCCCCATCCTGGCGCGCGAGAACTGGAAGCTGCGCATTCATGGCGCGTCCGTCGAGCGGCCGCTGGAGCTGAGCTACAACGACCTGCTCGGCATGCGCAGCCGCAGCATCATCGCCACCATGGAATGCCACGGCAACGGTCGCACGCTGTTCTGGGAGCAGGACGGTCTGACCGGACAGCAGGTGGCCGGCGGCAACTGGGTGCTGGGCGCGGTGGGCCAGGCCGAGTGGCAATACGTGCCGATGAGCGAGATTTTCGCCCGCGTCGGCATCAAGCCGGGCGCCCGCACCGTGCTGTTCTGGTCCGGCGTCGATGGCAACGATATGGGCCGGCCCATGCCCTACAGCGATGTCGTGTCCTTGCAGGATGACATGGGCGTCTGCTTCGCCATGAACGGCAACCCGCTGATCCCTGACCACGGTGCACCGGTGCGCATGGTGGTGCCGGGCTGGGGCGGCACGGCGTCGATCAAGTGGCTGACTGAGATCCGCGTGAGCGACAAGCGCGTGTGGACCCGGCTCAACACCCGCGGCGAGGCCTATATCGGCCCGAGCTATCCGGTGCCGGAGTCCGCTGCCGACGACGAGTTCATCGGCGTGACCGCGGAGGACATCAAGGGCCCGATGGTCACCTGGATGCCGCCCAAATCCTTCATCACGGTGCCGCTGGTGCTGGAGCGCTCGCCCTCGATCCCGGCGAATTATCCGTTGCAGCGCGGCCAGGTTCCACGCCTCTCCGCCGGTCAGCAGGATCTGACCGGCTATGCCTGGGCGCCGCAGCATGGCGTTCGGGGCGTCGAGGTGCGCATCGACGGCGGCGCCTGGGAGCGCGCCGTAATCCGCCCGCCCAACCTCGGCAAGTACACCTGGGTGCGCTTCACCCGGCCGTGGAACGCGACCGCCGGCCAGCACGTGATCGAGACGCGCACGACCGACAACAACGGCACGACGCAGCCCGAGACCATCCCCCTGAACAGCCTTGGCATGGCAAACTGGGCCATTCCGAAGTTCCGCGTCGAAGTCGCCTGACGCGAATGCGCGAGGGGCGCGCAGCGTCCCTCGTGCCTGGCTTGAGAATTGAGGATGATCGTGATGCGACTGGTTTTTGCTGCCCTGCCCATCATCGGCATAGTTCTGGGCTTCAATGCGGCGCTGGGGACGACGGCGCCTTCTCGCCAAGTGGCGGAGGGTCAGCGGCTCTATATGGAAAACTGCGCTGCTTGCCATGGCGATGATGGACAACGCGGTTCCGCTTACCAGACCCCGATCTGGGGAGGGCGGGCGCGGATCGCCAGGTTTGAGACCGCGCTTGGCCTATTCGAGTACAACCAGATCGCCATGCCGTTCAACGACCCAGCGCAGATTAGCGATATCGACAAGCTGGCAATCGTTGCCTTCATGCTCGCCAATCACGGCGCGATGCCGGCGGGCTCGACCCTGGAATATGGCGGCGCGGCGAGCATCCCGATCCGCTGAGGCTGGTTCAGATCCAGAGACACCCCTCCGCTTCAGAAGGTGCGTGTCAAAGGTGCGCGGGTCGGGGCACCCCGGAAGGTGACGCAGCCGGCGAGACGCGTCTCACGAACACCAGAGAAGGTTGGATTCCGGTTCCCACCGCTGCTCCAGTCGGTTTCCCAACCTCACCTTTCCCCTTCCTGGACGGCGCCGTGAACCGCAGGTTTCCTGGGGTTTTGCCGTGGCGGCTTGAGGGTTGGAGAACGCAACGAGCCCGGGAATCGCTCTCCGGAGGCGCGACAGTCTCCGAAGCTCGGGACTTGGACGATTGAGTCTACAAGCTTCAACTATCTGAAAAATAAGCGTTCTAGTGCCGATACTCGAGGCGCGTTTCCGCATGCGCACCGCCTACCGGTTGCTTCCGGCAGCACGAGAAACGGCCTCTCGGTTGCCTTGGATCTCTACAGAGCGGTCACCAGGTTGGCCGCCGCCGAAAGCGGCACGGCCCATGCCCCGCGTCCGCGCCTATTTATTGTTCTACGAATCGACGCGACACTCGCAGGTTCCTGGTAATGGAAAACGTATCGCAAGGGCCAAGGGGGACGCGTGGCATTCCGGTACATTGGGTCCAAGGCGAGGATTGTTGACGTTATCTTGGATCGCATCGGCGGACCCGATGGCGGGGTGTTCGTCGACGCCTTCTGCGGGACCGGGGCGGTCGCTGAGGGCGCAGCGCGTCGTGGATGGCCAGTGCACGTCAACGATCACCTCCGCAGCGCAGCTGTCATAGCTGCGGCGAGGCTGACGTCCCGTGAGCAAGTGCCGTTCGCTGCATTTGGCGGGTACGGGAAAGCCGTCGCTGCACTGAACCATGCTCGTGGGCGCAAGGGCTTCGTGTGGCGCGAGTACAGCCCCGCATCGGCCGGTCACGCCGCCGTCGCCCGTCTTTACTTCACGGAGGAAAACGCTCAGCGCATCGACGGTATGCGTGAGGCTGTTCGCTCCTGGATGATGGCCGGTCGATTGAATGTCCGGGAGGAAGGAGTTCTTCTGGCTGACCTCTTGGGCGCCGCGAACAGGGTAGCGAACACAGCCGGCACCTATGGGTGCTTCCTTTCGAGCTGGCAACGCCAGTCTCTCGACACGTTGGAGATCGTCCCCAGGACGCTGCCCGATCGCTTTCCGCATAGCACCCTGAGCGTAGGCGACGTGCGCGACACGCCTTGCCGGGAGGAGGATACCGTTTACCTGGATCCTCCCTACACTAAGCGGCAATACGCAGCATACTATCACATCTTGGAAACGATCGTCCTGGGCGATAAGCCTCATGTAGAGGGGGTATGCGGCATTCGGCCTTGGAGGCACATTGCCTCAGATTACTGCTACCGCACGCGTGCCGTCCGCGCCCTCACGGAACTAGTGGCTGGCACAAGGGCGAGGCGCATCTTCTTGTCCTACAGCACGGAGGGGCACGTCCCTCTCGATAGGCTAATTGAGACGCTGGCGGGCACAGGCCGCGTGGTCCTCCACTCGCTTCGAGAGGTAGGCCGTTACCGTCCAAACCAAGCTGCCAGCGACGCAGGGTCCGCAGTGGGCGAGGTGCTCATATCTATCGAACGGCCGGCGGCGGCTGTGAGGGCCGTAGCATGAGGCCAGGCAAGACCTTTGAGACGTCGCTTCTTGCCGAAGCAGACGTCTGCTTACGCCGATTCACGGAACGCCACCATGCCCGAGGTGGAGAGATGCGCCTCCAGGCCCTCGAGGCCGCAGCTTCGCGCATTGGCGGCTTCGACTTGGCGGAGTTTCAGGCGTCATTCGGCGTCCGGCCGCTCTTGGATGGAGGCATGTTGATGGACTGCGGGCGCGAGATCGTGCAAGCGATCGACGCGTCAGGCATTCCCGCCGCTCTCGCGCTCAGCGCGCTGGCGCGAGAGGAACTCGATGAGGCTGACCGGCGAGATAGTGGGGCCTACCACACGGACTTTCGCCTCGCCCTTTACCTCGCCGAGAGCTTCGGCGACGTCCTTATGCCAGGCATGCGGGTAGTCGACCCTGCGTGCGGTGCCGGCATCCTGCTCGCGGCGGTCTCCGTTGTTGCCTGTGGCTCCGATCGGATCCTCGCTAGCGACTGGCTGAGGGCTAGCGTTTATGCGTCCGATCTGTCCCCGTTCGCACTGCGAGGCACCTTGCTCTCCCTTGCCTCGCTCACGGATGACCTTTCGGCACTGCGTGAGATGCGGGCCAAGTGGCGGGTCCAAGACAGCTTGCTTGCGCCGAATGAGTCTTGGGACGCGCTCGCTCCAGGTGGTTTCGACTTTGTCGTGGCCAATCCACCTTGGGAAAAGGTCAAGCTCTCGAGACACGAGTTTAGCAAAGCGAAGGGCGCCGACCGGCATTACGGCGCAAGCTACGATGATGTGTTGCTCGCTGGATATGAAACCGCGAAGGAAGATCGTGCTGCGCAGGCGGTCGAACTCGTAAAGCGGTATCCCACATTGGCGACGGGCGAGCCCGACCTCTACGTCGCCTTCACTGAGCTTCTGCTCCGCATCACCCGCCCAGGGGGATCTGGCGCCCTGCTGGTCCCAGCGGGCCTCATCAGATCGCAGGGAACCGAGGGGCTACGTCGTCTGCTGGTAAGCCAGTCGCGTTCACTCTCGCTGACAGTGATGGAGAACCGGGCGCGCCACTTCGCCATTGATACACGATTCAAGTTCCTGGCCGTGGTCTTCAGCCGGGCGGAGCACGGGGCGCGGCGCACGGCCGCCATTGAACTTCGTCATGCGCGGGGAACCAAGGACGGGGTCGAGGCCTGCGCCCCGGTTCGGCTCTCGCTCAAGGACGTTTCCGCCCTTCGGTCAGACCTGACGCTCCCCGAGGTGCGTTCCACCGCGGAATGGAGGCTGTTCCGCAAGATGCAGCGCGGAGGCGTGGACTGGTCGGACAAATCGTCGCCCTGGTATCCTGACTTCTGCCGGGAAGTGGACATGACCCGGGACCGCGCGCGCTTCTGTCAAGTCGCAGGCGATGGGAGACTGCCACTCGTCGAAGGGCGGATGGTCCAACTTCACCGCGTGGGAGGCAAAGCATACATATCTGGTGAGGGGCGGCGGGCGAAGTGGCAGGCGCTACCGCCCGGTGAAAGCGCGGTGCGCTCGCAGTTCTGGATGCCGCCGATGTTCATGTCCGCCGAAGCGCGGCAGCGCGCCTGCCGCCAACGTGTCGGGTTTTGCGATATCACAGGCCAGACAAATGAGCGAACAGTTATGGCGGCCCTTATCCCTACGGGCGTGGTGTGCGGGAACAAGGTGCCCACGATACTATTTCCAAACGACCCGTCGGACGAGCGGCTCCATCTGTGGCTAGCCATTGCAAACAGCTTCTCATTCGACTGGCTGATGCGGCGCGTAGTTACGACTACGGTGAACTACTTCTTGCTGCTTTCGGTCCGGCTTCCCGATCTCGCACCGAATAGCCTCCCCGGCCGCCGCCTTATAGATATTTCACGGCGCCTTGCGGAGCTAGACGGCGCAGGCCGATCGTCGCCCGACCTACTCTGGCGCATCGCAGAGCTTAGGGCAGAGGCGGATGCCTTGGTAGCGAACGCGTACGGATTGGGTGAGAAGGAATTGCGGCTCATTTTAGATGACTTCCCGCTGCTCGACCGCGGCCAGCCCGCCATCCGTGGGGAGCCGTCCTCCACGGTTACGCGAGACCTCCTGCTCTCGACCTGGGCCAGAAGGCGAAACCGGCAATGGCCGACAGAGGCTACTCGTGTCGATGAAGCGCGGCGGCGTGGGGCGATAGCCTATCTACAATCCGAGTTCACAGAGGACGGGGTGACGTCGGAGGTGGGAAATGGGTGACGGCGGTGGAACGGGCGTGGTCCGAGTACTTTTTCAGAATCTGAATGCGGGAGACCGGCGGAAGTTTAACGCTGAGTCGAACGACACAGATAGCGGAGGTGGTGCGCGCGACCTGCGCTTCCGGCCGGACACGGAGTTCCTGCCTTTTTTCGGAAGGCTGTTCTCAGGGCGGCGAAACGAAGTGCGAACCCGAAACGGCGCGAGCCAGACGATAGAAATTTTTCACGGGCCGGTGTGGTGGGATGACCCGGCCAAGGGAACAGCTGAACATCATGGGGTGATGGAGGTCTGGCCCGCTACTGATGCCCGGCCGCGGGAGTGCCGCATCGCAAAGGTGCACGTGTTTGGGTTCGATGGATTGGTTGAGGAGGATCCGAAGGGGCGACGCTCAGTCTTCATGCTGATTCAGGATGCGGACCGGAAGGTACGTGTGTGGTTCACGACTGAAACTTCGCTACGGGACGATGATTGGCATCCTGTAGTAAAAGAATTCGCTCTGCACTGGATGAAAAAGAACAAAAAGTCAGGATTCCTCGACCTCGAGGTGAACGAGAAATTTCCAAATGGCTGAAGCCGCTGACGTCATGGAACTGCTGGCTTCCCGAAAAAACGTTCTTCTGTCAGGCCCCCCGGGCACGGGCAAATCTCGCCTCCTTTCGGAGGTGGCTGCGCTTTTCGAGGCCAAAAACTCGATGGGGCCTCCCCAGGTTGCGCCACGCGGGCGGGTAGCAATCCCGCAGGCGCCCGCGGCGCCCGAGGGGATACCCGCAGCCATTGCTTCTGCCGCCAACCGCAAGGTGTTCCGCTGCGTCCTTCATCAGTCGAGCAAGCACCGTGACTTCTTGACGGGCATCATGCCTGACCTGCGTCCTGGCCAGCCGGCGGGCAAGTTTCGGATCGTCGAGGGAATCCTGTACCGAGCAAGCGAATTTGCGAAACAACCCGGCAGCGCAGCTCTGCTCATCATCGACGAAATCAACAGAGGTCCTGCCGTACAGGTGTTTGGGGGCGCTATCGTTGCAATGGAGCAAGAGAAGCGCCTCGCCAATGATGGGAGAATTCTCAAGGAGACCCAATCTTTCGATTTGCTCGACCCTGCAACGGGTGACCTGATCGAATATGCCTTACCGTCTCGGCTCTTCATCCTCGCGGCGATGAACCAAGCGGACGTGTCCGTAGAACCCCTTGACGTCGCGTTCTTGCGTCGTTGGGCACCCATCTCGCTGGAGCCCTCTCCGCAGGTGCTTCGAAATCACTTTGGCCTCGGGGTAGCGGCCGTCACGCCGGAGACCCCCACCACTCCAGCGCAAGTCTTTGAGGTCGCGGTTCAGGCCTTTGAAGCCTTGAATCAGCGGATCGCTATTGGCCGCGGGCCAGAGTTCCGCGTGGGCCATGGTTTGATGATGGCCCCGGGCGGCCCACCAGGGACTCTCGGTGAAGCGCTCGCCCACGTTGCGACGGCCTGGAGCATGATTCGCAACCACGTGGACGAGGCTTTCTTCGGCGACGTGCGAGGTACGGCCATCGTGCTTAATGCTGACAGGGGCATTCCAGGCCACCCATACGATCTGAAGGAAACGTCCTTCGGCGATGCCCCGCGCGCCTTTCTTGAGGGTCCGCTTGCTATTGGTCCTGACGGTATCTACGCCCTACTTCGCGCGGTGGCTGCGAAGGTCGACACAGCGCTGTGAAGGCTTGGCGTAGGTTCACAGCCGTTGAGTATTCGCGGCCGACGCCTCTTATCACCGAAATTTCGACGGGTTTAGGGATCACTCGGGCCAAGGCCCGGGACCTTATTCTCGGCGCCGGAGAGCGTGTCCGGAACTCGCTCGTCTTGGAAAGGGCGCCTCTAAACTGGGTCGGTGAATCAGTACAGACCGCGAACTTTGCTGGCCTTCTCTTACTTGCACCTGGCATTGAGTTGGAAGTAGCACCAAAGTTTCTGGGTGACATTCCGGGCTGGCGCGAGGATTTCTTCCTGCTCGCCACGCTTACGCATCACGGTCGCCTTCTTGACGCCCATGGCATCCACGCGTCGTCGCGAGACACGTCGGACCTGGCAACGCTGATCGGCCGGTCCCTTGTTGAAATGTATTGGCGCAACCAGCGCCGCCCCCTTCGCACTTACCGGCGCCACGCCGTCTCCGACTTCGCCCTGGAGGGCGATTTTGACGCTACCGACCTCCTGATGCCGGGCGAGGACGGATTTGCGCAGGAGGTCACATCCTTCACTCGGACAAATCCCTTCAACTCGGTCATCGCTGCAGCCGCGTCGCGCCTCGCTCCTGTCGTTCCGGATTCAGAGACGCGTGCTCGACTGGAGAGGGTAGCGCACAACCTGCCCCGACAGGTTGTGCCCTCAAGGCCCGAGGCAAGACGTATGCCGAGTCGTGCAAGGGCGTGGCAGCCCACGTACGACCTCGCCGTGGACATCCTCAACGGTTTAGGCGGTGCTTACGATCCAGCAAACGCCATGGCCCCAGGCTTCATTGTTCGTACCTGGCAGGTATGGGAGTTCTTGGTAATGGCCTCCCTGAGGTCGGCCTTCGGGGCTGCGAATGTCCGAGCACAGGCGGGGCACGAGCTAGGTCGCCGAAAGACGGGCACGTCCGACGTCTCACTTCAGGTTTTCCCGGACAACATCGTAGCTATTGGTCCGCGACGTCTTCTGGTGGATGCCAAATACAAGGGCAACGTCGAGCGGGACGCCACCGCGGTGTCCAACGCTGACATATACGAGGCTCTCGCGTTCTGCCGTTCGACAGGCATCAACGACGTCGTGCTGGCATACCCGCGCCGAGTATTGGGCCCTGGTCTGACTGCGCAGGACATGGCGGGCGCGTTCAACGAATTCTCGGTCGTCACTATCGGCGCCGTCGTAATTAGAGCCGTGGAGCTGGGCGTATGCGGTATCTCGCAGAGGGACGGCCTTCGACGATTTAAGGCTGGCCTTAGAGACTATGTCGGCAGTTTTACCGAAGACAGTAGTCAAGTTCACTGAGTGTGATTTTGTGCGAGATAAAAATTTTACACTGCTGCTTCCATTCCAGTTGTATAGGCCCGAGCAGCATCGACAACGCCATTCTGTCAGTTGTCTTCGCGTCGAGGATTGCCTCGACCAGTTCTGGAGCCAGCAGGGTGAGTTGAAGCAGGCGCCCGAGGTAGCCGCGATCAATCTTCTCCGCGGCCGCCATGTCGGTGACGGAGCCGTAGACCCCATTGTCAAGCATGCGCTGATATCGGAACGCCCGCGCCAACGCCTTCACCAGCGCCGGATCGGCGCGCGTCGTGACCGCCGCCACGCCATCGGTCATCGGCGTCACGACGGTCTTCCGGCCCGGCCGGTGTCGGATCGCCAGCGGCACCCGGACGGTGATGCTGGTCGCGCTCGTCATGCCGCTGCCCTCAAGGCATCAGGCCGGATGGCGGTGAGGTCGCGGACAAGGCTGCCGAGCCCATCCAGCCGCAGCCGAATGTCGGCACCGGCCGGGCCGACCACCACCCGCTCCACCAGCGACCGCACAATGCGCGCCTGCTCCGCCGGGAACAGGTGCTCCCAAAGCGGATCAAGCCTGTGCAGCGCGTCATGGGTCTCGGCCTCGGTCAGGTCCGGCGCCTCCCTGCGGGCCGCCCGCCACGTGCCGACCACGATTTCCGGCTGCCGCAGCAGCGCCCGCACCTGGTCCACCACCGCCGCCTCGATCTCCGCCGCCGATACCCGGCGCACGATGCTGGCGTCACCGGCGGCGTCGCCCTTCAGGACCCGCTGCGCCACATAGTAGCGGTAGAGCCGGCCATTCTTCCTGGCGTGTGTCGGGGACAGTGCCCGGCCATCCAGCCCAAAGATCAGCCCCTTCAGCAGCGCCGGCGTCTGCGCCCGATTCTGGTTCGCGCGCACCCGCGGGCTGATCTGCAGGACGGCATGCGCCCGGTCCCATAGCTCCCGCGGCACGATCCCCTGGTGCTCGCCGGGATAGACCTGCCCCTTGTGCGCCGCCTCGCCGACATAGGTCCGGTTGTTCAGCAGCTTGTAGACGTCGCCCTTGTCCAGCGGCCGGCCCGCCTTGCTGGTGGCGCCCTCCGCCCGGAGGCGGGCCACCGTCTCGATGCCCGATCCCATCTCGGCGAAGATCTCGAACACGCGGCGCACCCGCGGCGCCTCCTCCTCATTCACGATCAGCTTGCGCGCCACCACGTCGTA
>LNFM01008663.1_pt1 | contig 15231 bp, 15 predicted proteins | sample 596031 | NCBI WGS metagenome assembly LNFM01 (sample SAMN04254537, study PRJNA301005) | activated carbon metagenome | isolation source: dual media filters at the Ann Arbor, Michigan drinking water treatment plant | place: USA: Ann Arbor | reverse complement strand
AGCTGATGGAGGTCTGCCGCCTGCGCGACACGCCGATCATGGGCTTCATCAACAAGCTCGACCGCGAGGGCAAGGAGCCGATCGAGCTGCTGGATGAAATCGAAAGCGTGCTCGGCATCCAGTGCGCGCCCATCACCTGGCCGATCGGCATGGGCCAGCGCCTCAAGGGCGTGGTGCACCTGGTCAGCGGCGAAGTGCACCTGTACGAGCAGGGCCGCAACTTCACCCGCCAGGACTCCACCATCTTCCCGTCCCTCGATGCGCCCGGCCTGGCCGAACGCATCGGCGAGCAGATGCTGGCCGACCTGCGCGACGAGCTGGAACTCGTGCAGGGCGCCTCGCACCCGTTCAACAAGGAAGACTACCTGGCCGGCAAGCAAGCCCCGGTGTTCTTCGGCTCGGCGGTGAACAACTTCGGCGTGCAGCCGCTGCTCGACTTCTTCGTGGAGCACGCGCCGGGCCCGCAGCCGCGCGCGACCACTTCGCGCGAGATCGCGCCCGAAGAGGAAACCTTCTCCGGCTTCGTGTTCAAGATCCAGGCCAACATGGATCCGCAGCACCGCGACCGCGTCGCCTTCCTGCGCGTGTGCTCGGGCCGGTACGAGGCCGGCATGAAGGCCTTCCACGTGCGCCTGGGCAAGGAAGTGAAGCTGGCGAACGCGCTGACCTTCATGGCCAGCGACCGCGAGATCGTCGAGACCGCCTACCCCGGCGACGTGATCGGCCTGCATAACCACGGCACCATCTCGATCGGCGACACCTTCAGCGCCGGCGAGTCGCTGGCCTTCACCGGCATCCCGAATTTCGCGCCTGAGCTCTTCCGCCGCGCCCGCCTGCGCGACCCGCTCAAGCTCAAGCAGCTGCAGAAGGGCCTGGCCCAGCTTTCCGAGGAAGGCGCGACGCAGTTCTTCCGCCCGCTGATGAGCAACGACCTGATCCTGGGCGCGGTCGGCACGCTGCAGTTCGACGTGGTGGCCTACCGCCTGAAGGACGAGTACTCGGTGGACGCGAGCTTCGAACCGATCACCATCTCGACCGCGCGCTGGGTGAAGGGCGGCACGCCGAAGAAGATGGAGGAATTCCGCGAGAAGAACGCGATGAACCTGGGCCTGGACGCCGCCGGCCAGCTGGTTTACCTCGCGCCCTCGCGCGTGAACCTGCAGCTGACCATGGAGCGCTGGCCCGACCTCGAATTCGCCGCCACCCGCGAGCACGCGCAGACGCTGGCCCTCGAATGACCGAGTACGAGCACGACCACGAATCGCCGCGCGAAGAGCGGGCCAACGCCATGACCCACGGCATCGGCGCGCTGATGGCGCTGGTGGGCGGCACGGTGCTGGTCACGCTGGCGTCGGCCTTCGGCAACGGCTGGCAGCTGGCCGGGGCGATCGTGTTCAGCGTGGCCCTGGTGCTGCTCTACAGCGCGTCCACGCTCTACCACGCCAGCCACGACCGCATCACCAAGGGCCGGCTCAAGGTCTTCGACCATTGCGCCATCTACGTGCTGATCGCCGGCACCTACACGCCGTTCACCCTCGTGGGCCTGCGCGAGGACGGCGGCTGGTGGCTGTTCGCGGCGATCTGGACCTTCGCGGTGGCGGGCGTGGTGTTCAAGCTGTTCTTCACCGGCCGCTTCAAGGGCCTGTCCACGATCATCTACCTGGGCATGGGCTGGATGGTGGTGCTGGCGATCAAGCCCTTCCTGCGCCAGGTGCCCATGGACACGCTGGCCTGGCTGCTGGGCGGCGGCCTGGCCTACACCTTCGGCACGGTGTTTTACATGAGCCGCCGCATTCCCTTCGCCCACGCCATCTGGCACGCGTTCGTGCTGATCGGCAGCGCCTGCCACTTCGTCGCCGTCACCCACCAGGTGCTCCGCCCCTGATTTTCTTGGACGCGGATTTGCGCGGACAAACGCGCACAGGGCGGGAAGAATCCGGGAGCCGGGGCCGACGGGGAATTCCCATCCGCGCGCGCAAGGAAACGCCGGTGCCATCGCTTTCCGGGCTTGGGACACTGGCTTCTGGAGCCTTGGCAGCGGCCGTTCGGCGGGCTTGGCTCGGGTCGATTGACAGTACATAAATAGTCTAGGCACTATTTGGCATGTGGCGAATCGAGGAACACCGGGACGTCGACAAGGACCTGTCAGGCCGGACGCCGGCGGAGATCCTCAGGCGTTACGAGAAGTGGAAGGACGTCGCCCGGCTGTCAGGCCCGCCAGGCCTTCGCGCCATCAAGGGCTTCCACGACGAAGCACTGCGCGGCAACTGGAAGGGATTCCGCTCGTCGAGGCTCGGCGAGCAGTGGCGGGTGATCTACCGAGTGGCGGCGGGCGTCTTCCTCGTTCAGGTCGTCCGCGTCACGCCCCACGACTACCGGAGGACCGGATGAAGAACTTCAGCCCAGCCAGGAAACGCATCGAGGTCTCGCCCGGCGAGTCGGTCCGGATCATCCGCGAGCTGCAGGGGCTCAGCCAGACCCAGCTGTCGGCGCTATGCGGCATCCCCCAGACCACCCTCTCCAGCATCGAGAACGGCCGGGTCAACCTGGGCGTGGAGCGAGCGAAGACGCTCGCGCGGGCGCTGCGCTGCCACCCGGCCGTGCTGGTCTTCCCGGGCTGGGACGTCGCCGACCAATCCGCCGCCTGAAGCGATGAGCCGGGCCAGCCGGCAATCGTCAGCTGGCGATGTATTGCTGGAGCTGGGCGATTTCCTGCTGCTGGTCTTCGATGACGGCCTTGACCAGGTCGCCGATGGAGACCATGCCGACCACGCGGCCCTCGTCGAGCACGGGCAGGTGGCGGATCTTGCGGGCGGTCATGATCTGCATGCAGGTCTGGGCGGTGTCGGTGGGCAATACCGAGACCACCGGGCTGGACATGATCGAACCGACGGGCGTGTCGGCCGAGGAGCGGCCCTGCAGGATCACCTTGCGGGCGTAGTCGCGTTCGGTGGCGATGCCGACCAGTTCGTCGCCCTGCATCACCAGCACCGAGCCGATGTGGTTCTCGGCCATCAGGCGGATGACCTCGAGCACCGGGGCTTCCCGCGGCACGGCGATGACCGCGCTGCCCTTGTTCTCGAGGATCTGGTTCACGTTGCGCATGGGGCTGCCCTCCGGTGACCGTGGGAAGACTATAGACCCGTGCCGGCCGGGCTGCATCCCTTCATGGACCGCACCAGGTAAAGGGGTCGCTGCTTGGCTTCCATGTACAGGCGGCCGAGGTATTCGCCGATGATGCCCAGCGCCACCAGCTGAAGGCCGCCGAGGAAAAGGACGACGGTCATCAGCGAGGGCCAGCCCTGCACCGGGTCGTCCCAGACCAGGGTGCGGACGATGATCCACACGCCCCAGCCGAACGCCGCCAGCGCGGTGAACAGACCGATGTAGGTGGCCAGGCGCAGGGGCACCGTGGAGAAACTGGTGATGCCCTCGAGCGCCAGGTTCCACAGCTTCCAGTAGTTGAACGAGGTGCGCCCCGCCATGCGCGACTCGCGCTCGTAGGGGAAGGACACCTGCCGGAAGCCGACCCAGGTGAACAGGCCTTTCATGAAGCGCTGCCGTTCGCGCAGGCCGCGCAGCGCATCCAGCACCGGCCGCGAGATGAGCCGGAAATCGCCGGTGTCGCGCGGGATGTCGGTGCGCGACAGCCAGGCCATCACCCGGTAGAACGCCGCCGCGCTGAAACGCTTGAACCAGGTCTCGCCGTCGCGCCGCGTGCGCGTGCCGTAGACGACGTCGTAACCCTCGCGCCACTTCGCGACCAGCGCCGGAATCAGCTCCGGCGGGTCCTGCCCGTCGGCGTCGAGCACCACCACCGCATCGCCGTCGGCGTGGTCAAGCCCGGCCGTCAGCGCCAGCTCCTTGCCGAAGTTGCGGGCCAGCCCGATGACGCCCACGCGCGAATCGGCGTCGGCGAAGGACTGCAGAAGCGCGAAGGTGCCATCGCGACTGCCGTCGTCCACGTAAAGCACGCGCGCGGCCAGGTCGAGGCCATCGAGCACCTTCATCAGGCGTGGATGGAAGACCGGCAGCGCCGCCTCTTCGTTGTAGGCGGCGATGACGACGGTGAGGGTCTGGGGTTCGGCCATGCCGGGAATGATAGTCCAGCCCCCTCCCACCGGGGGCTATTCCAGGTAGGCGGGGCCGCCGAGGTTGCGGGCGTTGCGCTGGATCCAGGCGGCGCGGCGCTGCACGTACGGGCCCGGGTTCCGCGCGCTGTATTTCTTCGGGTTGGGCAGCACCGCGGCCAGCCGGGCGCTTTCGGCCGCGGTCAAGGCACTGGCGGGCTTGTTGAAGAAGGCCTGCGCCGCCGCCTCGGCGCCGTACACGCCGTCGCCGAACTCGGCGATGTTCACGTACACCTCCAGGATGCGCTGCTTGGGCCAGGTGAGCTCGATCAGCACCGTGTACCAGGCTTCGAGCGCCTTGCGGAAATAGCCGCCGCCGCTCCACAGATAGAGGTTCTTGGCCACCTGCTGGCTGATCGTGCTGCCGCCGCGCACGCGGCCGCCGCGGGCGTTGGAGTCAAAGGCCTTGTCGATGGCCTCGAGGTCGAAGCCGTGGTGTTCGGGGAATTTCTGGTCCTCGGCCGCCACCACCGAGATCGGCAGGTGCGGCGAGATCTGGTCGTAGTCGCGCCACTCATGCCGCAGCGCGAAGTCCTTCTCGCCCAGCCCATCCACCTGCCGCCAGAGCATGAAGGCGCTGGTGGGCGGATCGATGAAGCGCAGCGGCGCCACCTGCAGGAAGGTGACGCCCACGAACAGCACCGGCAGCCAGAGCAATCGCCGCAGCCAGCGCCGACGCTTCGGCGGCTCCGGCGAAACACGCACCGCCTGGGCCATGGGGGCCGCTCAGCCGCCCGAAGCGGCGTCGCCGGCGGGCAGGCGCTTCTTCGCGAAATCGGCGAAGTGCTCGAAGCCCGGCTCGGCCAGCCACGGCGCCAGCAGCGCCGGCGCGGTGGTCTTGCACAGCGCCGCGTCGGTGGTGCCCACCGGCGCCTGCCAGATGGCCACGCCCGCATCCATCTGCACGTCCCAGTCTTCGCCGACGATGCGCAGGCCCGAGCCGATCACCGACACCGTGTTCCCGGGCATCACCAGCACGTCCTCGGTGGACACGGCCTCCTCGAACACGCTCTCGCCGCGCATGTCGCCCTTCACCCGCACGCAGGCCGGCGCGTCGCCGGCATTGCGCACCACGGCCAGGGCCAGCCCGGTCGAGTTCTCGTCGAACACCACCAGCGGTACCGCGAAGGCCTGGTCCAGGCCCAGCCCCCAGCCCAGGTCGAGCTCGCGGCCGGCGAAGGCCATCAGCTGGTCGATGTCGGACTTCACCATGCCGCGCGACACCAGCACGTTCACCAGCACTTCCTTCGCGGTCTGCGGCGCCGCCTGCTGTGCCTGCGCCGCCACCGGCGAGGCCGCCGGAACCAGCGCCAGCAAACCCAGCGCCAAACCCATCATCACTCGTGCCATCGGTGCCGCCCTGCTTGAAGTAAGGCGGCAACTGTATCGCCGTCGCGGGTTAAAATCCCGCCCATGGACAAACACCCCGACCGCGACACCCTCACCCGCTTCCTGCTCGAGCGCTCCGGCATCCGCGGCGTAGTGGTGCACCTGGACCAGGCCTGGACCGAAATCGCCGGCCGCGCCGAGTACCCCGCGGCCATCGCCGCCCGCCTGGGCGAAACCTGCGCCGCCGCCGCGCTGTTCACCGGCCACGCCAAGATCGACGGCCGCCTGAGCGTGCAGCTGCGTGGCACCGGCTGCCTGCGCACCCTGTTCGCCGAATGCACCGCGGCCGGCACCCTGCGCGGCATCGCCCATTTCGAGGCGCCCATCCCCAGCCCGCTGACCCCCCGCGCCTTCGGTCCGGGCTCGCTGCTTGCGATCACCATTGAATCCACCCCGCCCGGCGCCTCCGAGATGACCCGCTACCAGGGCCTGGTGGGCCTGGACGCCGACAGCCTGGCCGAAGCCTTCGAGGGCTATTTCCAGCAGAGCGAGCAGCTGCCCACCCGCATGCTGCTGGCCAGCCAGGCCGAGCGCGCCGCCGGCCTGATTCTGCAGAAACTGCCCGGCGCCGAGGGCGACACCGACGGCTGGGACCGGGTGAACGCCCTGTTCGAGACGCTGGGGCCGGACGAACTGGCCAGCCTGCCGGTGGATACCCTGCTCTGGCGCCTCTTCCACGAGGAGGGCGTGAAGCGGCTCGACAGCCGCCCCCTGCGCTTCGCCTGCAGCTGCTCGCGCGAGCGGGTGGAGGACATGCTGCGCAGCCTGGGCGCCGACGAGGCCCGGGCCAGCCTGGAGGACGTCGTGGCCCAGGTCCACTGCGACTTCTGCGGCCGGGCCTATCGCTTCGAGGCTGAACAGATCGAGGCCCTGTTCAGCCTGGCCGTCCCCGCCCCCGGCTCCGACCGCCTCCAGTAACCGCGGGGACGGGGGGCTTCCCAGCCGGGCGACTCAAGCGTTAAATTCCTGTAAAATCCGCGTGCCACCCCCCGCCCGGGAACTTCCCGGACTGGCAAGGCTCCAAGGGAGCCACGAGGAAACAACATGAATCCGCTGCTGCGCCACGCCATCGCTCTAGTGCTCGCCCTTTCGGGCGCGTCGGCGTTTGCGCAGGCGCCCGCGCCGCTGGTGCTGCCCGAGCAGGACGACAACACCACGGCCCTGCCGATCATCCGCAACAACCAGGTCGAAGGTTTCCTGCTGATCGAATCCGGCCTGGGGTCCGTCAATCCGGTGCGCAATTCGCTCGACCGCCTGCTGGGCCGCAACGCCACGCCCAGCGTCGGCGCCGGCATCACCTTCCCGTTCGATGGTGGCCGCCGCCTCAGCACCAGCGTCGCGCTGGAAACCAACCCCACGATCGGCCTGCTGTGCAACGGCAACGCCGAGTCGCGCAGCTTCGGCGCACTGGCCCAGCACTGCATGCTGGCCAACCTGGCGCCCAACCCCACCACGCCGATTGCGCTCGCCCGCCCCGGCGTGCGCGCCGAAGCGCGGCTCGAAGGCAACGACGGCGCGCTCACCACCAGCCTCGGCCTGGCGCGCTTCGATGCGCAGGCGCCGCTGGCCCTGCCCGGCGCCGTGCCGCTGGCCGGCCGCGTCAGCACCGACCTGATGCTGTCGCTGCGCGGCAACGAATACGAACAGGAAGACATCGGCCTGCTGGGCGAACTCAAGGTCGGCGAAACCGGCTGGGTGAGCATCGGCGGCACCCTGGCCCGCGCCCGCATCGTGCCCGCGAACCAGCTGCCCGGCGCATTGCCGCCGGAATGGAACACCGGCACCCTGACCCTCAGTGGGGGGGTTGGCAACTTCGGCGGCGAAGTGATCGGCCGCGTGATCGAACTGCCCGGCACCAACACCCGCTACAGCGACATGGGCCTGGGCGTTACCTGGCGCGCCCCGTGGCGGGCCCGCCTCAGCGTCGGCGCGGCCAACCTCGGCGCGAACGGCCAGAACCCGTTCTCGCTGGCGGACGAGGACCAGGAAGAGTCCCGCGTCCCCTACATCCGCTACGAGCAAGACCTCTAAGCGCCCCCCTGTAGGAGGGACTTCAGTCCCGAACGCCTACACCTGGTAGTAGTCCCGATACCAGGCCACGAACCGCCCCACGCCCTCCTCCACATTGACGGACGGCCGGTAGCCCACGTTCGCGATCAGGTCGGACACATCCGCCTCGGTATCGGGTACGTCGCCCGCCTGCAGCGGCAGCAGCTGCAGCGTGGCCCGCTTTCCAAGGCACTGCTCCAGCACCTCGATATAGCGCAGCAGCTGCACCGGCTGTTCGTTGCCGATGTTGTAGAGGCGGTAGGGCGCCACGCCGCTGGTGGCCGGGTCCGGCGCCAGGCCGTTCCAGTCCGGGTCTTTGCCCGGCACGGTGTCGAGCGCGCGCACCACGCCTTCCACGATGTCGTCCACGTAGGTGAAGCTGCGCTTGTGGTGGCCGTGGTTGAAGACCTTGATCGGCTCGCCGGCCAGGATGGCCTTGGTGAACAGGAACAGCGCCATGTCCGGCCGGCCCCAGGGCCCGTACACGGTGAAAAAGCGCAGGCCCGTGCTGGGAATGCCGTAGAGGTGCGAATAGCTGTGCGCCATCTGCTCGTTGGCCTTCTTGGTGGCCGCGTACAGGGTGAGCGGATGCTCGGCGGGCGAATGCTCCGAGAACGGCATCCTCAGGTTGGCGCCGTACACCGAGCTGGTGCTGGCATACACCAGGTGCTCCACCCCGTGGTGGCGGCAGCCTTCCAGCACGTGCAGGAAGCCGGTGACGTTGCTGGAAACGTAGACGTGCGGATTCTCGGCCGCGTAGCGCACGCCGGCCTGGGCGGCCAGGTTCACCACGCGCCGGGGCTTGAACTTCGCGAACACCGCCTCGACCGCCGCCCGATCGGCCAGGTCGGCCGAGACGTGGGTGTAGCCCGGCAGCGCCTGCAGGCGGGCGAGGCAGGCCTGCTTCAGGGTCGGGTCGTAGTAGTCGTTGAGGTTGTCGAAGCCGATGACCTCGTCGCCGCGGGCGAGGAGGACCTGGGCGACATGAGAACCGATAAAGCCGGCTGTGCCGGTGACAAGGACACGCATAGTTGACTCCAACATTCTCGCCCAACTGTAGGATGGTGTACCAAGAACTCCCCAGGCCATCGTCGCATCGTGGCAATTGTACTACTCGACCGTCACCCGTCCTGCAGAAGCTCCCGATAGACACTCACGGTCGCAGTAAGAACTAAGCGTTCGTCAAACAGATCCAGGGCCTTTACACGCGCAGCGGCTCCCAGTCTTCGAGCCAGCGCTGGATCATCCTGAAGACGAGCAATCGCCTTAGCCAACGCAGTCGCGTCCCTGACGGGAACCAGCAGACCATCCTCGCCGTCCGAAACTACTTCGCGACAACCAGGCGCATCAGTAGTTACAAGTGGAAGTTCACACGCTGCCGCTTCGATCAAGGTCTTCGGCAACCCTTCTCTGTAGCTCGGCAACACGACCACATCTACCGATGCAAGAAGGCCAGGCATGTCCTCAATGTGCCCAAGCCACTCGAGCAGTCCCTCTGCCGCCCAGGCACGTACTATCGCCTCGGGAACTGCGGCGGGATTGCCAGTATCGGGCGTGCCGGCCAAGAGAAACCTGATCGCCCTGCCCTGTGCCTTTAGCTCACGAATTGCATCAATGAACTCCGCCAAACCCTTGTCCCACAACAAGCGCGCCGCAAGAAGCACTGTCATCGCCGATCCCGGAGCTCGGGACCGAGAGGCAGGTGTAAAGCGTTTCAGATCCACCCCGGACCCCGGAATCAGTCGCACCCGGTCACGAGCGACCAGACATGCATTCTCGAAAACTGCCACGTCATCGGGATTCTGAAGCACGAGCGTGGACCGGGTGCCACCCAGTGCGATCCGGAGAAGTGCACGAACGGGCCTACGCAATATCCGCGCCTTCAGGTCACTGCTGGTGAAAACATAACCCATGCCGGCCACAGCATTTATGCGCGCAGGCACGCCTGCCAGTCGGGCTGCAATTGATCCGTAAACCGCACACTTGATGGTGAAGGAGTGCACCAACACCGGCCGCTCTCGGCGCAACAGTCCAATCAGGTATGCCAGCAGCTTCACCTCCCGGAACGGGTTGAGGCTCCGGCGCTCCATCGGCACCGGCTGCCAACGCAGGCCTAGCGCCGAAAGCTTCTCGCCATAGGGACCCTGGGGCGAGATCAGCAGCACCTCGTAACCGGCATCCCGCAGTGCCAAGGCCAGTGAACGCCGGAAGTTATAGAGATACCAATCGGTATTGGCGAAGAGGACAATCTTCATGTCGCTAGGAAATCCGAACTGGCATGAGCAATGGTGGCACTCCTCGACCCCGTCACCACTGTTCCTGAAGCCACGCCTGGAACATCAGCACAGACCAGAGGCGATAACCGTACGAAGCCTCTCCGCGGACATGGCGGGCCCATGCTGAACGTATCGGCGCCGGGTCGAAATAGCCCTCGTCGCGCAGTCGACGCTCATCAAGCAACCCCTCCGCCCAATCGCGCAATGGCCCGCGCAACCATTGATCCAACGGTACGCCAAAGCCCTGCTTTGGTCGTTCGACCAAGGCGCGAGGCACATGCCTATCGAGGAGCTTCCGGAGAAGCCACTTACCCCTGCCGTCACGAAGCTTCATACGCATCGGAAGTGTCCATGCAAACTCGACCAGATCGCGATCCAGGAACGGTGCCCGCGTCTCGAGTGACACCGCCATGGCTGAGCGGTCAACTTTTGTCAGGATGTCGCCTGGCAGGTAGGTCAAGGCATCGAGTGCCATCATCCGGGCCACCGGATCGGCCAATGTCGGCCAATGATCACGCTGGTCAAGAAGGTTTGGCGGGATGCTTCCCCCCCGCACCACTCGCTCCGCGTCTGGCCACTCGGTAACCAGCGACTGGTACATGTCGTCCATGTCACGCAATCCACGCAACCGCGCACCCAGCTTGTGCGCCTTGTCCCCGGGGAGCGCAATCCCCGCCAGTCGACCGGGAACACTCAACAGTCGATTCAACGTCGCCGCGGGCAAGGCTGTCAGGGCCATACCCAATGCGCGCCGGGCAGGCGTGGGCATCCAGGCGATCCGCTTCCAAACCTTCGGGCCGAGGAAGTAACGGTTGTAACCGCCAAAGAACTCGTCGCCAGCATCGCCCGATAGCGCAACGGTAACGTGCTTGCGCGCCAGCTTCATGACCAGATGGGTTGGCAACTGCGAGGAGTCCGCGAAGGGCTCGTCGTAGAACTGGGGCAGCGACGCTATCTGTTCCATGGCGTCGCGGCCGGCCAAGAACAGCTCGGTGTGCTCGGTGCCAAGGTGCGCGGCGATGGCATGGGCAAAGCCAGCTTCGTCGTAAGCCTTCTCATGGAACCCGATGGTGAACGTACGCACGGGGCGACTGCTGTTAGCCTGCATCAGCGCCGTGACAAGGGTTGAATCGATGCCTCCCGACAGCAGTGCGCCCAACGGAACGTCGGCCATCATCTGCCCGCGCACCGCCGAGCCCAGCAGACGCTCAACTTCATCCACCGCATCTGTTTCACTGCCCACAAAGGGCTGCGATGTTCCGCGCTCCGCGACTTTCGCCAGGGACCAGTAGGCGACGAGACGTGGCTCCCGCTGGCCAGGCGCAAGCTTCAGCCAAGTGCCAGGCAGCAGCTTGTGGATACCTTGGTAGATCGAATACGGCTCGGGAACGTAGTTGTGCCTTAGGTACAGCGCCAATGCGCCGCGGTCCACGGAAGCATTGAAAGCCGGGTGGGCACGAAGTGCCTTCAACTCCGAACCGAACAGGAAGGTCTCGCCCTGCCAGCCGTAATAGAGGGGCTTTTCTCCCAGTCGGTCACGCGCCAGCCAGAGTTCGCACGTTTCCCGGTCCCAAAGCGCCAGGGCAAACATGCCCACGCTCTGCCTGAGCGTCTGTTCAACGCCCCAAGCCTCCACGCAAGCCAGGAGTGTCTCGGTATCTGACCGGCCTCTCCAGTCTGGCGCCAAGCCGTCGCGTTCCAGCGCCTGGCGCAAGACAAGGTGGTTGTAGATCTCGCCGTTGTAGACAACGGCCCATCGACCGCTCGCTGAGGCCATCGGCTGGTGGCCGGCAGGCGAAAGATCCAGGATCGCAAGCCGACGATGGGCCAAGGCGACCCCCGCCTCGGCGTGCACCCAGACGCCCTGATCATCTGGGCCGCGATGGGCAATACGATCCGCCATCGCTTTGGCCAGAGGCGCAAGCTGGCTGGCCGGCGCATTCGGCTGCAGGAAACCCGCGATTCCGCACATGGGTTCAGGCTCTCCAAAGTGCGGAATAGTTGTCGAGGCGAAAGCCCATCCCTCGCACGGTGGATCCAAACTCCGCTTGGCGAAGAAGCGAATTCTCGGCGGCGCTCACGCCCGTGATCTCGGTCTTCCCCATCAGTTCGCCATCCACATCGGCGGGATGGACCATCAGCTCGACCACCTCGTCCCCATAAGGGGCCAGCAGGTTGCGATACGCTTCCAGATCGAGCGAACCAGGCGGCACCCCAAGGTCGAACACGCTGCAGAATCCGTCGTTCGTCCGGACCTCCGGAGGCATGGCCGCAGCACAGCGGCGCAAGCCGAACGACATGACCACCTCCTTGAAACGACGCCCCGCTGCTTTTCCACGAACCTCGCCTCGCCAACGCCAGGGCAGTCGCAGAGGTAATTTGTGGCGAACCGAAAAATCAGCAACCACGCGGAAGATAGGCGCGATTACATGGACGTGCTGATGGGAATCCAGATGTGTCGGAGCCAGCCCCAAGTCGCGCATCGCCTGATACTGCACTTCCAGTTCCCTGCTGACGTCCTTAGAAGACAGGCGCCCTGCCATAGCGCGAAGTACCAGCTGGCGGCGCTGGAGGAATGCACCACCAATCGACGTGATACTGGACTGAGCGTGGGTCGAGGAAGCCGCACCGAGCGTCAGGTTGAAGTGGAGCCCGACTCCCAGCCGGTCATGCGCTTTAGCCTGCGCAACCGCATAAGATGCCGCTGGCTGCGTACTCATGAGCGTGGTGCTGGTAACCGAGCCGGCCAGATGACAAGCCACGATCGCGTCGGTCGCGCCTTGCGTGATGCCAAAATCATCTGCATTGACGATCAGTATCTTGCTCGACATGCCATGCCCCTCAGAAATCACTGGCCGCAAGGGTGATGCGCCGGCAGTCCACATGCGTCCCCGCGGGGTTCGTCAGAAAGAAGGGAATCTCCTTTCTCACCGGGAGGCGCACGCTGTTGGCAATCTGTGGCTCGCGGGGTGGCAACAACGCCAAAGTGCCAAGCCCCGCCACAAGGTGAGTTCGCTCTTTACACGCGTGGTCCACAAGCAGCCGCAAGCCATGGCGCCACGGCGTGCTGGCCTGCCACGCGCGCGGCATCGAATCACCGTCAAGCAACAATCCGGCGCTGTAGGCCTTGTCAGGCCGCCGGAAGAAGCGCCACTCAATGTACTCCACGGTCCGATCGATCTCCGGCATCTCGGATAACGCGGGCGGGCCCTGGAAGCCACTCCACGCCTGAAGGATTCGCCCCTTGTCGCGCACCCATCGGCCCTGCCGGGCCGGCGACGGGACCAGGAGACTGGGAGACAGGGGAGGCTGGAACTGCATCTCCTTCCGCTGCCAGCCCCGCAGGGCTGCGGCATTGGGGTGGCCAAGGAGCCAAGTACCTCGGCGCCGCGCCTCCTCCATCGCGGCATCGATGATCCTCGAGAACAGGCGCCGGTTGCGGTGGCTCGGGTGCGTCAGCACATCAACGACGAAGTGGCCCAGGTGAGAGCTCCCGCCCGGCAAACGAAAGCGGATTGGAATCAAGGCTGCCTGGCCGACAATGGCGCCCTCGTGGCGAATCACGGCGGCGTGGGCCCGTCCGTGTGGGTTGGCGAGGAACAGCCATTCGCGGTACGCACGGTTGCGATAAGGATCACCCATTGGATAGTGCAATCCCCCGAACGCAACCATCTCGTCCATCAGGCCCTCATCCACCGGGAAGAGAGCGGCGTTGAAGCCATCATCCGGGCCTGTTGAACTCATGCTCATGAAATGTGCAGCCCACCGTTGACCGGAATGTCAGCGCCGGTGATATAGCTTGCGCCCGGCGATGCTAGGAATGCCACGACCGCAGCGATCTCGGCAGGTGCGGCGAACCGCCCCAGTGGTACCTGGGCGCGGATTGCGTCACGCACGTCATCGCGCAACGCCGCGATCATCCGGGTGTCGGTGTAACCAGGCGAAACGGTCACCACCCGCACGTTGTAGCGCGCCCCCTCCCGTGCGAGAGACATGGTGAAGCCATGCACGCCCGCCTTCGCAGCGGCATAGTTGCACTGCCCCGCCTGCCCCCTCTCGCCATTGACCGACCCGATATTGACGATCAACCCGCGGCGCGCATCGCACATCGCGGAGAAAATGGGCTGCGTGGTCGAGTAAAGCGAGAGCAGGTCAGTCCGGATCACGCGCTGCCATTGTTCAAGGGTCATGCGGCGGAACATGGCGTCATCGGTAATCCCCGCACAATTCACCAGAACGGCCGGCGATTGCGCTGCCGCGATCGACTGGGTCAGTCGCAACGTGGCCTGATCATCGTCCAGATCCACCTGAAGGAGGCGCGCGTCCGGCCCGCACGCGGCATGCCAGTCCCGGCGGAGAGCTTCGCTTGCCTCCAGGTAGAGCCCCACCACCGAATGATCTCTTGCCAGCAGCGCCGAAATCTCGCTGCCAATACCGCCCGTGGCGCCGGTCACCACGGCCAATGGCCTGGTCGTCATTTCGATCTCCCCGCTGCGTCTCGCATCAATCTTGCATAACCGTCCAGCTGGGACGCCAATGAATAGTTCTCGCGAACCTTGGCGCGCCCGCGCTCGCCCATGACCCGGGCTGATTCCGGATCATCCCTTACTTGCCTGAGGGCCTGTAGCCAGTCGGCATCGCTGCTGGCCAGAAAACCAGCACCAGACGCCAGAACTTCGCGGTTCGCACCGACGGCCGAGCCTATGGCGGGAACCCCGCACGCCATGTACTGGATCAACTTGAACGCGCACTTCCCTCGCGTCCAAGGCTCGTCCTCCAAAGGCATGATGCCCACGTTGAACCGCCTGATGTGGTCGACCTCGGTCGCTTCACTCCACGGCAGGTTAACCACCTCCACACCCTCGATCGGGGACGCCAGCCCCCCAATGACCGTCAGCCGAACCGGCCCTTCCGCGGCAAGCGCCCTCAGCGGTTCGACGACAACCTTCAGGCAACGGATCGAGGAGGGAGAACCAATCCATCCCACGTTGAAAATTCCGTCATGGCGAACGAGGTCTGCCTTGAGATACCGGTTGTGGTCGACCACGGTCGGAACGATACGGACATCGGAACAGAACCTTGACGCATGGTCGGCCAACGTCCCGTTACCAGCCACCGTTACCGCGGCGCCGCCAATGAAGTCGTCAAACTTTGAACCCAAAATGCCCGCTACCAATCCACCGCGCTGCGGGTACTTCAGGTAGAACGCATCATCGAAATCGTACACGTAGGGAAGCCTTACCAACGCCCTGTCGATCCACCCTGGCAAGAGTGGGGTCAACTCACCTTGAACCCAGGCAACCTGGTAGCCACCCTGGCGCATCAACTGAGCAGAGCGGCGAAGATAGCCCCCGATCACGGCGGGGAAACTGACCTTGCCCTCTGAA
>LNFM01011746.1_pt1 | contig 15232 bp, 17 predicted proteins | sample 596031 | NCBI WGS metagenome assembly LNFM01 (sample SAMN04254537, study PRJNA301005) | activated carbon metagenome | isolation source: dual media filters at the Ann Arbor, Michigan drinking water treatment plant | place: USA: Ann Arbor | reverse complement strand
ATGCAGATGGCATCCAGGATTCGCAGGATAAATGTCCGAATGCAGCAGGACTGGATATGTTCCAGGGATGCCCGGATACAGATGGTGATGGTGTACCAGATTCCAACGATAAATGCCCTGATACCAATAAAGGAATTAAAACAGATGTGAATGGATGTGATGCCGACAGTGATAAAGATGGTGTGCTAGATGCGGATGACAAATGCCCTGCAACTAATGCAGGAACAAAAGTAGATGCATGGGGATGTCCGGCTGATACAGACGGAGATGGTGTATTGGATGCAGATGACAAATGCCCGGGTGTTATAGGCGTTATTTCAAACTATGGTTGCCCGGTTGTAAAAAAAGAAGTGCCAAAGCGTTTACAATTTGCAACCCGTCGTGTGATGTTTGAATCAGGAAATGCGCTGATAAAAACATCTTCCTACCCTATGCTGGATGAGGTAGCAAATATTTTAAAAGAATACCCGGATTATAATCTGCGCATTGGCGGTCATACTGATGGCATTGAAAAAAATCCAACTACCGTTTCACAAAGCCGTGCAGATGCGGTGATGTCTTATTTAACAGGCAAAGGGGTAGCTGAAAGCAGAATAGATCTTACAGGATATGGTAAAACCAGACCTGCAGGTTCTAATGGAAATTCAACAGCGAGGGCATTAAACAGAAGAGTAGAACTTGAATTGTATTTAAGATAATTTAAAAGCGGTTATAATTTTTTTCATGTTCCAAGTTCGATTTCGAAAGAAAGGGCTATACTGCGTTTCCACGTAGTATGGTCCTTTTCATTTGAAGTTTCATTTGTAATTGTTATATACTACAGTATTTTTATTACTGAACTTTGAGCCATTGAACAATTTCCATATTACAGGCAGTTAAAATTTCACCGATGCAAAGTGAATTTGCAATAGAAATAATAGGTAAGTTTAAAGCTAAAATAAGTATATGAATACTTCTGATACGCACAACGAACGTATGGCCAAAATGACATTCTCATCGGTATACCCTCACTATGTAACTAAAGTGAAGAAGAAAGACAGAACAAAAGAAGAATTGCATACAGTTATTGAGTGGTTAACTTGCTTCAATAATAAAAAGCTGCAAGAACTTATAAAAGAAAAAGTAACTTTTGATATATTCTTTAAGCAGGCTACTATACATCCAAATGCACATCTCATTACCGGAATGATATGTGGCTACCGAATAGAAGAAATTGAAAACAAGCTGACAAAGCAAGTTCGTAACCATGATAAATTGGTAGATGAATTGGCGAAGGGAAAAAAAATGGAAAAGATCTTGCGCAGCGAATAGACTGTTGCGAAATCCTCAATTCTGAAAAAGCAAGATAAATAACAAATTATCACATATGGAAAAATTAGTAGAATCATCCGGTATCGTTATTTATAAAGCCGGTAACAAATTACATATCAGCAAAAGCTCTTCTACAGGAACCAGTACTTTTCTTTTTGTATTAGCGTTGCTTGCTATTATTTTATTGGCCAATGGTGTATTACAATTAACGGTCTTTAAAGACCAACTACCCGACTCGGAAAAATTAGGCTACATTCTTATGGGCATTGGTATAATTTTTTTCTTTATTTTTTTGTTAGTATGGAAACAGCACAAAAAACAAGCTGCCCGTCCGCTACAACTATTACATTCAATCTGTATTGTAGATATAGAAAATAATATGCTACTCGACAGTCAGTTAAAAATGCTGGCTCCCATTAACAAGGCTTACATTACCCGCAAAATGCAAATCACTTCCAGCTCACCGGAGTTGTTGCTTTGCTGGAATGGTGGCACCTTAAGCCTTGCAAAAGGAAATCCTTTTTCGGGTGGAATTGCTTCGCTTGAAAAAGTATTAGTCGCAAATGGGATTAAAAGAAAATAGCGACACATTTTTATAGAATAAGTTCACAAATATTTATTGCAAATTATTGTCAGCACTAGTAAATATGCTATTATAATTATGTACTGCAATAAAAACTTTATATCAGATAATTTTAATTTCAGATAATCTGCTTTTAGTTAAGTACTTTTAAATAAAAGTAATATGTCAAAAACAAAGATCACCGTTAATAATAACGGCTCATTAAAAGTAGAAGGCGATTTTGAAGTAGTTGATAGAAACGGTGGCGTTTATAATTTACAAGGTAGAGAAATTGTTTCTTTTTGCCGCTGTGGCTTGTCGAAAAATAAACCATTTTGCGATGGCTCACACAATGGCCATTTCGAACATGAAGCAGTTGCTTTTGATTTGCCGCCGAAAAAAACTGTTTAATGCCAAACCGGATAAACAGTCCACCGATACATAGCTTGGAGTATAAACTATCAACTTTAACTGTTGTAAATTTATTTTCGATGTAACCAAAATTAATATCCCTGCGACTCCAGTACGACTGAAAATATAAATACCCTATACTTTTGTTTATTTTACAGCACTAAAAACAACAAAATGAAAAGCGTATTTGTAAAACTATGCATTACAACTGCTATTGGTATCTGCATCAGTTGCAATAACAGTTCAACCACTGATAATACCAGTACTACATCAAAAGATGATACTGCCTCCAATCAGCAAACTGCTGAAAAGGATACCACCCGAACCTACAGTAACCAGGCAGAATACTCCTATGAACCTTCCGTATCAACAATAAGCGGAAAGATTACTTCAGAAGTATTTTACGGCCCTCCCGGTTTTGGCGAAAAACCTGAAACAGATAAAAAAGAAGAACAGTATTTACTGGTGCTTGATAAACCCATCGATGTTATTACAAAAGACGATTCAAATGAATCAAAATATAAGATTTCAAAAATCCAATTGCTGTATAATAAAGATGCAGTTGATATGGCTAAATATGCCGGAAGCACAGTACTGCTAACAGGAACTTTCTTTTCGGCACACACCGGTCATCACCATACAGAAGTACTAATGGTTGTAACAGCGTTAGAAAGATGATATATGGCTTAAATGTAGCTAATGGTTGTACTGCTTAAAAATATTTCCTCCCTACCTCCCTATAACAGGTAGCAATAAGTTGTTTTCCTTGATTTTTCCTCTTTTTAATTTATTGACTCATACTTAGCGGGGTCTAAAACTAAAACAGTATTAAACTAATTAAAGACTTATCTTACCTATACATCAAAATAACATTATGATAGAAAAAACCAAATCAAGCGATAATAATGAAAGTACCCAAAACACCGAGTTAAAGAAATCAGAAGCTCATATTATCGTTGAGATAATTGAATACATTCCTCATGCAGTTGTCAGCAAAACCATTATAAAAAAATCAACTGGTAATATTACTGCTATGTCTTTTTACCAGGGAGAAGAACTTGCAGAAAAAACCAGCCCTTTCGACACTTATATTCAAATTATACATGGAGCAGCACAAATTACCATTGACGAAAAAGTAAATACACTTAAGCTTGGGGCTGGTATAATAATCCCTGCCCACTCCTTGCACCATTTCCATGCAAATGAACAGTTCAAAATGATTTCTACTGTTATTAAAAGTAGATATGAAAACTAAGCATCTGCCTTCAGCTAACATGAGCCGGAACCTTTGTTAACTGCAGCCAGAATATTATTATTTTCCTTATTACCTTCCTTTTCAAATTATTCAAGATGGGACAACTGCACGATGCTATTAAACCAGCACATAAGGAATTCATAGAAAAGCAACATATCTTTTTTGTAAGTACTGCACCATTGAGTGCTGATGGCCGGGTAAATCTTTCACCAAAAGGACTGGATTGTTTTAAAGTGTTGAGCGAAAACAAAGTCGGCTACATGGATTTGATAAGCAGTGGAAATGAAACATCGGCACATACATTGGGAAACGGTCGCATCACTATTATGTTCTGCTCTTTTGAAGGAGCTCCGAATATTCTCCGTTTGTATGGAAAAGGTATTACAGTATTACCCGGTACTCCCGATTGGGAACAATATGCTCCGCATTTTACAATCTATCCCAGTACCAGGCAACTCATCATTGCGGATATTGATCTAGTTCAAACTTCCTGTGGATTTGGTGTGCCTTTGTATGAGTATGTTGGCGAACGGGATATTCATTTTGAATGGGCTGAAAAGAAAGGTGCGGATGGATTGCATGAATATGTGCAACAAAATAATCTAAAGAGTTTGGATGATTTACCCACAAGTATTGGATTGCAAAGTTGATTTTATACTTTTTGTTCCTGAAATTCAAAATCAACCGCTTTCTCCATTGCATCTTCTAATTCAATACGGCTATGCCGGTAGCTAAAAAATGCAGCCGCTGCAAATGATGCCAGCGACAAATAATACCAGGTGGTGAATTTTAACTTCACCATCATGCTCATATCAATATCTTTTGTATCCTCACTGCTGCTTAATGCAGAATTCATAGCCAGTTTATATTGAATCAGCAATGCAATCAACATCAATGCAGCAAGTATTCCTGTTGACATGCCGGCCATAGATCTTGTTCGGTGATTAGAAAAACAAACGGCCACTCCCGCCGCTGCAAACACCAAGGCTAATATGGCAAAAACATTTGGGCCAGCAGTCAGCATTTCCCTGGTCGTTTTTTCTGATGGACCCTTTAATTTATTGAAGTATTCGTTATCACCTAGTCCCATGGCTGTTTTCCAGGGTGTTCCCATTACCAGGCCTATTCCTGTATTACCTACCAATGTTATTGAACCACATTTAACTTCAGCAAACGGCAATAGGAAAAGTAGAATACCAACAGCAAAAGAAATGGTATTGGTATGACGCTTCCTGAAAAAATTACTCGATTTAGTATCGCTGAAAATAACCGGTAATGTTTGCTCCATAGTAATAGAATGAACCCGAAAGATAAATTAATTAGAAAACCTTCCCAATAGGCCGCTCATTTTCTTTCTCTTTAATACAAGTACATTTGCAGATGCTCCGCCGTTCCATAGAAATAATAACTAGCAGCTTTAAAATGGCTTTGCAGGAATTGTGGAAGAATAAACTCCGCACTTTCCTTTCGCTGTTTGGTATTACGATAGGTATCTTCTGCATAATTGGTGTGCTGGCCGTAGTGGGTAGTCTTGAAAGAAACATTCAAAACGAAGTGCAATCGCTGGGCACTAATACCATTTATATAGATAAATGGGATTACACCGCTGGCTCCGGATCTGAATATCCCTGGTGGAAATATACCAACAGGCCGTTACCAAAGTATGAAGAAGTAAAACATATAAAAGAAAGAACTGCCAGTGCCAAATATGCGGCCTTCCGTATTCGGGTAAACGACCAGGTAGAGTACAACGGAAGTATTTTATCAAAAGTGAATATGTATGGTATCAGCGAAGATTTCTCTTTTATTCAACCCCTGGAAATAGTGTACGGTCGTTACTTATCAGCTGCCGAGTTTGATAACGGGAATAGTATCACAGTTATTGGTAATGATGTAGCAGAAAAATTATTTGGACAAGCATCACTTGCCATTGATAAACAGGTTACCCTGAGGGGTAAAAAAGTATTGATTGCCGGGGTAATAAAAAAGCAAGGACGACAAATGATTGGTGGATGGGATTTTGATCAAAGTATAATTCTTCCTTATCGCTTTGCCCGTTCGGTGATGAATGAAAGAAGAGCAGACCCGATAATAATGGTGCAGGGACATGACAATATAACCAGTAAGGCCTTGAAAGATGAATTAACCGGAACTATGCGGGCCATTCATAAATTAACCCCGGTTAAAGAAGAAGATTTTGCACTCAATGATATCAATGATTTCAGCAATGCTATCAGTTCTGCATTTGTTAGTTTAAATATTGGTGGCTGGGCTATTGCAGCTTTATCATTGATAGTAGGGATGTTTGGTGTAGCCAATATTATGTTTGTCACGGTACGAGAACGGACAGGGCAAATTGGACTAAAAAAAGCAGTTGGTGCAAAGAGCCGTGTTATACTCGCCGAGTTTTTATTAGAATCTGCATTCCTCTGCATCATTGGCGGGCTGATCGGGTTATTATTAGTTTTTCTTCTCACACAATTACTAACGGGAGCATTAGATTTTCCTGTATATATTTCTACTACCAACATGGTGTTAGCAATTGTCATTTGCATCGTGGTTGGAGTAGTGGCAGGTTTTATTCCTGCACGGCAAGCTGCAAGAATGGACCCGGTAGCCGCTATCAGAAGTAAATAAATTAAACACAGTAATTGAAAATTGAATATTGAATATTTTTGCGGAACAAATTATTCATCGAAAATATATACCGATTAAATGTCAGTTACCATTTTAGCCATAGAGTCTTCTTGCGATGAAACATCGGCTTCTATTTGTGTAGATGGAAAAATCCTTTCCAACTATATAGCTAATCAAACGGTGCATGAAAAATATGGCGGTGTTGTTCCTGAGCTAGCATCGAGGGCACATATGCAAAACATAGTTCCGGTAATTGATGCGGCTATTAAAGAAGCAAATTGTGAACTGAAAGATATCGATGCTATTGCTTTTACTCAAGCTCCGGGTTTAATTGGCTCGTTGCTTGTAGGTGGGCAATTTGCAAAATCACTGGCCTTATCATTAAACAAACCCCTGATGGCGGTACATCATATGCAGGCGCATGTGTTGGCCAACTTAATTGCAGATCCAAAACCATCTTTTCCTTTTCTATGTTTGACCGTAAGTGGCGGGCACACTCAAATTGTAGTATGCGAATCGCCAACCAACATGAAAGTAATCGGTGAAACCATTGACGATGCGGCAGGCGAAGCATTCGATAAATCGGCAAAGCTGTTGGGACTTCCCTACCCCGGTGGACCGCTAATCGATAAGTATGCAAAAGATGGGGACCCCACCAGATTCAAATTTCCGGAGCCACAAATACCCGAACTCAATTTTAGCTTCAGCGGATTAAAAACTTCTATACTATATTTTTTACAAAATGCCGGCAAAAGCAATTTGTTTAAAGAAGAATTTACGGCTACCGAAGAAGAGAAAAAAGAATTTATTGCCAATAACCTGGCCGACATCTGTGCATCCATTCAATACCGGATCGTTACCATCCTGATCAATAAATTAAAAAAAGCATCAATACTAACCGGCATCACAAATATTTGTTTGGCTGGTGGTGTTTCCGCCAACAGTGGCTTGCGAAAAGCATTCGAAGAAGCCGGAAAGAAATATGGCTGGCAAACCTTTATTCCGGCCTTTCAATATTGTACGGACAATGCAGGCATGATCGCTATTACCGGGTATTATAAATTCCTGGCCGGGCAATTTGCTGATTTATCTGTCGGTTCTACTGCAAGGGCAGAATGGTAAAGAGGCTTCAAGTTTTTCGCTTCTCGCAGCAAGATTTCATTCCGATTCATAAATTCAATTTTTTTAAATAAAAACCGGCGATGGCCAATTCTCATTTTCAGTTCAAACAGTTCACCATTCACCAGGATCAATGTGCTATGAAAGTGACGACGGATAGTTGCCTGTTTGGAGCCTGGGTGGCAAAAAGAGTCGGGAGTCTTGAGGCGGGGGTTGATAATTGTCTTGATATTGGAGCAGGTACAGGCTTGTTGTCGTTGATGCTGGCGCAGCAAAATAGCTTCCATATTGATGCCCTGGAGATTGATGAAAAGGCCGTTTTGCAAGCAAAGGAAAATGTAGCGGCATCGCCATGGAAGGAACGGATAACTATCCATCATGCCGATGCTATTGAATTTTTAAATATCGTTCGTTATGATTTGATTGTCAGCAATCCGCCTTTTTATGAAATGGAATTAAAAGGAGCTGATTCAACTAAAAATATTGCCCATCATGATGATGGTTTATTGCTTCCGCAACTACTCAGCATAATCAAAAACAACCTAGCCGATGATGGTGTCTTTTTTCTTTTACTCCCATTTAAAAGGAATGAAGAAATCCGAAAATTGTTTACAGAACATGAACTGGCTATTCAGCAAATAACTTTATTAAAACAGTCGGTAAACCATGGCTATTTTAGAATGATGCTGATGGGAAGGTTGCAAAATGATGCCCTGGCCGAAACAATAATTGATGAGATATCAATTAAGGACGAAGGCGATAAATACACTACGACATTTACAGAATTACTGAAAGACTACTACCTGTACTTGTAACCCTCTGTGCAACTCTTAATCTCCTAAGCTCTGTGTTTATTTTACAACTTGCCTTCAGCGTATTCCTTCAAATATTCAAACTCATTTGTCAACCGTCCCTCCTTTGCCATTGTAGCCCGATTTATTACTTCAGAACCTTTTCCAAGTAAGTCTTCTAACACATGCTTTATCAATTGTTCACCAAAATAGCGACTTGCATCTCTCGGCAACTCGTTCGGTAAATTTCCAACCGCCATTATATCAATTGAGTTGGGTAAATAAGCAGCCGTCTTTTCTAGAGTAGCTTTATCAATCCCATAAACCGGGTCTTCAATAGTTTGGTCACCAACATTAATAGGCACCGAACCATCTGCATCATCGGTTATATCGGCAATGGTTTGTATGATAAAATTATCCGCCTTTACATCTGGCTTTTCAAAAAGCCGGGGAACATTCTTATCCCAATAAACACCGTTCAATAATATATCCGTTTGAGCAGCGTAGGGCAAAAACTTGCATTCATATTTTTCGGGATGCTCATGAAATTCCATGCGGGAATAGTGGCCGGTTTCTTTGTGGCGATACAATTCGGCTCCTTTCAATTGTGTGTAAACCGGGTACGAAAAACGACGAATAAGGTAATCATCCGGTTCAACTTCATGTATGCCCATAAGGTTCATGATCTCTAAAATACCATGCGCCACTCTACCAGATCCGGTAACAGCGATCTTTACATTGGGCAACCTTAGTCCAAAATAATTATGAATCAAATCTCTGAAACTGCGTTGCTTATAAACTCTGTCTAATTTAAACAATCCGGTCATTATGTGCCCCTACAATGCCGGCAAAAAAACCAAACCCGATAATGCGTTGGCCATCTTCATGCTCCAGGCACTCATAATCAATAAGTGTAATATTCTTATCGAGAATGGCCCGCAACAATTTCTGATTATGTGGTTGTTTCTTTTTGGTATGGGAGAAAAATAGATAGGTTTTGTTTGGAATAAGCTGGTCAACCGGTACTTCTTTTATACCAAATAATATATCGCAATCTGAAAGATCTTCTTTAACCTCAGCCCCGGCTGACAAGTATTCCTTATCTGAAAAACAACGGCTTTCAGAAGTTTGAACCACCACTTGAATTTGCGGAGCATTCTTTTCGATCCATTTGCATTGCGAAGGAGTCAAAGCTACCCTGTTATCCGCAGGAGTTTTGCCTTCTCTTATTAATCCAATTTTCATCATGCAAGCATTTATCGTTAGCTATACTGAATTAAAAATTTTGCATTGGCAATAACCAATCTGGCAAAGTTGCCGTTAAAATCTATTGAAAACAAACTGAATTAGAAAAGATACATATCCATATCGCCTCCCTTCTTAATCCGTAGCTTTGTTCGGTAAAAAGCTTACATGAATTATTTTGAATTGTTTGAAATACCCTTGCAATTAAAAGTGGACACAGCTACCCTGTCAAAAAAATTTTTTGCATTAAGCAAGCAATTTCACCCGGACTATTTTGCCAACGAATCTGACGAAGTACAGGCCGAGGCATTAGAGAAAGCTGCTTTATTGAATAAAGCCTGGAAAACATTTCAAAGCACCGATGCCACTATTAAATATGTATTGCAGCAAAAGGGCTTGTTGGAAGAAGAAGAAAAATACGACCTCCCTCCTTCTTTTTTGATGGAAGTAATGGAAATAAATGAACTATTAATGGACTCGGATGAGCCAGGCCAGTTGGAGGAAATTAAATTTTCGATCACCAATCTTGAAAACGAAATATATGCTCCTGTTAAAGAAGTTATTGAGAATTATAAAGACGGTGTTAGTTACGAAAAAGAGTTGTTGCAAGTAAAAGAATACTATTACAAAAAGAAATACCTGGACAGACTTATGCGAGAATTAAAATAAATTATTTCCTTGGGGATGAACTTATCAGTGCATCAAACGCTATGATAAACTTTTATTCAGCGCATACTCTACGCCTCTTAATTCTGCAAGTCCCCTCAATCTTCCTATAGCCGAGTATCCGGGATAGGTTTTCTTTTTTAGATCATCCAGCATCTGGTGACCATGATCGGGTCGCATAGGAATAGAAATATTTCGTCTTCTTTGTATCAATACTATTTCTTTTATCACTTCATACATATCTGTATCACCAGCTAAATGATCGGCTTCATAAAAATTTCCTTCCGCATCTCTTTTTGTATTGCGCAGGTGAAGAAAGTGAACATGATCGCCAAATCGTTGCAACATTTTTATGATATCATTATCTGCCCTGGCTCCATAAGAACCGGTGCAGAAACATAATCCATTGGCCGAAGAGGGAACGGCATTTAATAGATCTGCAGCATCCTGTTCTGTACTTACAATTCTGGGTAAGCCCAATATACCATAAGGCGGATCGTCCGGGTGGATAGCCATTTTTAACCCACACTCTTCTGCTACCGGCACGACTTGCTGCAAAAAATAAAACAAATGCTGCTTTAGTTTAGCTGCATCAATCCCTTCATACGTTTTTAAAGCCGCCAATATTTGTGCTTCGGTAAATCGTTCTTCACTTCCAGGCAATCCAAGTAAAGCATTTCTATACAAGTTTTCTTCCTCGTCGTCTGTCATTCTATCAAACCGAAATTTTGCTTTTCTTATTTCTTCTTCTGTATAATCATTTTCGGCACCAGGTCTTTTTAATATAAATAGGTCGAATGCAATAAAAGCAGAACGTTCAAAATACAAAGCTTTGCTTCCATCCGGCATGGTGTACGATACATCTGTCCGCATCCAATCCAGTATCGGCATAAAATTGTAGGTCACCACTTTTAAACCGCAGGCGGCAACGTTTCGCAAACTCTCTTTATAGTTTCCAATATGAACCTGGTAATTGCCCAATTGCTTTTTTATGTCTTCGCTTACCGGCAAACTTTCTATCACTGTCCATGTCATCCCCGCTTCTTCAATTACATTTTTTCGTTTGTTGATCTCCTCGACTGTCCATATTTCGCCAACAGGAATATGATGCAATGCCGTTACCACCCCTTCGCAGCCTGCTTGTCGTATATCTGATAAACTTACCGGGTCATTCGGCCCGAACCATCTCATTGTTTGGTGCATCAACATTTTTTGAAAAATTTTTAATTGAAGTTGCTTTTCTATTGCTTCATAGGAAGATAAACCCATTCGGGAAATTGTCCAAATGCAGGGTAAGCACTAATTGATTGTTATACCACATAAAAAAAGACAACTCAATTAAGTTGTCTTTTTTAGTGCCCGGGAAAGGAATCGAACCTTCACATCCTTGCGAACGGCAGATTTTGAGTCTGCTGCGTCTACCAATTCCGCCACCCGGGCATCCTGGTAGTCCCAAACTGCTTCGGGAGGGTGCAAATGTAAATGGGAAACGGTAAACTATAAAATTTAAAATAGCGGCTACGGGTAGGATTAATTATCTGTATCAACTGCCTCTGATTTTAAAAAGAATTTTCTGAATACATAGTGGTACACAAAAGTATTATTACCGGTTGTAACGGGAAATGCATTTACCAAAGACCAACCATTATTGCCCATAAAATTTAAAGCATCGATGATAGAATTAAACTTCTTTGCCCTCCCTTCTTCATCTTTTACACGGTTATCTTTCCAAATACTTCTTCTTTCGCCATAATCGATATCAATAGTAACCCGGGAACTGAGTAGTCTGGGTGTGGCTACTACCGTACAATATTGTTCAATTTTAGTAGTATCAGCTTGCGCTGAGGCAACTGCTGATGTAAGAGTGATAATGAATGCAAGAACTAAGGTTTTCATGTCAAAAGTTTTAAAGATAAATGTAGAAAGAAGTTGCTCTAACAAAAAGATAAAAAGAATTTTGCCGGGTAAATTAAACTAGAAACATTACCTGCCGGGTGGTACGTATTTCTTAAAGAAAAAAATGAGACTTTTTCTTTTTGGGCTTGTAATGATACTATAACATTAGTACAGAAAGTCTAGTGAAATACCCTTAGTTTATAAAAATTCCATATTCGTTTATTTACGAATCATCATTCCAATAGCTTCTTTTTTAATATATTAAGAGCATAAAAGAAACATTGAGTCATAAGTATTTTTACTATTGTTTTTACCGTATTTTCCGTACACCTTTGCACTTCAATTCAACCCAATGAAAAAAACTCTACCCTTATTTGCATGTATTTTAGTGTTCGCATTTTTAAGTAACACTTCCGTTTTTTCCCAAATTACTGTTGTTTCCACTACTGGCTATTCAGTTAATATCGTTGTTATTCCAAAAGCAATAGTTCCAACAAGCAACACTTGTGTTAATGGATTTAATTACAATGTTAGGTTTGACTATTCTGTTACTTTTAGCGGCACCAATATTCCTTCGTCCTTGTACACCTTACAGGGTACATTAGGTTGTGGTTCTTCTTCACACTTCTTCGACCTTCCAAATAACCAGTCTGCTGGCACTGTGACTAGCCGATCAAATGTTTGGAGAGGAGTTAGCGATTGTAGTACAGCTACTCTTGCTTTGCTTAATTGTAATATTATTAATATTGAAATTCATGGGCCTGGTATTAACTCCCGCATTGTTACTTATGGCGTAAGCAATAGCCCTTTACCAGTTAAGTTAGTAAGCTTTGATGCTGAATCTTTAAAAGAAAAAGTGAGACTTACCTGGTCAACTTCTTCAGAAATTAACAGTGATAATTTTATTGTTGAAAGGTCTGCGGATGGAAATAGCTGGTCGGCAATAAAAACAATTAAAGCTGGCGGTAACTCATCTGTGTTATTAAATTATGAAGTCACTGATGATAACCCTTTAAAAGGGACTGCTTATTACCGATTAAAACAAATTGATATTGACGGAACATTTGAATATTCAATGACAAGAACTGCGAAATATACAGGAAGTGCCATAGTGGACATTTACCCTGTTCCCAACACCGGGAATACTGTAAACTTCAAAGGTATAACTGACTTTAAAAATACAACGATAACTGTTCGCAATGCAGCGGGTATGTCATTATATGTATCGAACCTAACCAGCAACTCGGCTCAATTACCAACTCTTAAACCGGGTTTATATGTTATCAGCCTTACTAATAAAATAACAGGCGAAAACACTAACCTCCGCTATATTAAAATTTAAGCTACCGCAACTTTCTACTGATAAAACCGTCCTTATTGGGCGGTTTTGTTTTTTAAGCACTTATTGACTGCTTAAAACACCTGTTTCTAATTTCTTCCTAATAAAGTTTAGATTTGTAAAAGGAAGAATGGCAGAGCGAAAGCAACCCACAATAAAAACTACCCCATAATGTCCAACATTTTAAAAAAAATTGTTTTCCTGTCATTTTTATTACCTGCACTTGCACAGGCACAGGATCAAGATGTTATTATAAGAGTAGTGCAAGACGATGAATCGAGTCGGCTTGATAATTTTGAAACAAACTTGCTGCTAAAAAGAAGTGGCTTTAAATTCCAGATACTGCTAAATAATGTGGAAGGTGTATATGTTTTTGCCAGTATCAGGGATTCCGTATATCGTTTTACAGAAACAAGTCCTATACGAGACTTTGAATATCTTAATCTTTTAGAGCTTCGGGATGGGGATAAAAATAATACCAACAAAGAACTTAACCTCAGTGAAACGGGCTGGTCGTACTGGTTTTATAAAGATTCTGCAGAGTGGCATTCTTTCAATAAACATGCTGTTGGAATGGCTGAAAGAGGAAATGTTTGCACCAAGGTTATTAAGCAATTTTATGATGTTCCCACCAATAAGGTGCTGAAGATGCGAAATATGGATGCCCCGTTATACCTCTATTTTGTTGCAGTAAAAGAATACGATAAAGATGGCAAACCCCTTAAAGAATTAATGAGGAGAAAAGTAAGAGTACAATGGACAGATGAAGATTAAAAATGTACTGCCCACTTATTGATTAAGTCAGCAATACATTTCTACTAAGTTTTTACGGGAGATTTAAAATGAGCTATAATTAAATTTCTGTCCACCTATACTTGCCTCATACATCAAGCCTCCTTTTTGCTGTGTAAAAATCATTACACCTTCTTTATACTTCTGCCGATGCCTGTGCAGAGAATTCAATTTTATTTTCTTTAAATCGGTCGAGGTCAGCTTTTGATTCAAAAAAGATTACCTCCCTGTAAGCCTGACCTCCAAACTGGAATCCAATACTTACTTGTGTAAGTTTAGCTTTACCAATTACAGTTCCACCTTCGTAAACTATTCCATTACCTGCCGCACCACCTATACCGATGCCTCCCTTCCCCACATTGGGGAAAATGACATAGCCATAAGCATTTTCAAATAAATTTTTCATGAGTCCGTCAGTGGTAATAAAATCTGCTTTGGCTTCCACACAATCTTCTGCTAGCCTTTTATCTTTTCTTGAAGTTTGTGCTACAGCTATGGTACTGATAAACAAAGTAGCCAGCAAAAAAGTGTGCTTTACAATTCTGGTTATTGATTTCATAAACATAATTTTTTTTAATATTAATAATAAGGCGGATATAATCTCCCCAGTAAAACATTATTCAAAGACTTTGCCAGTAAACGAGAAGATGAGCTAATGACTGTTAATTACTTATATTTATTGCCTAATAAAATAAACATGAAGTTTTTTTCTCTTCTCTTTCTTGCTGCGGTATTAAGCTTCTGCAGCAGCTCAAAAAAACCATCTGCCCATATCCCTGATAACAATAGCCAATTAAAAACCGGTGCCGACCAAACAGAAAAATACCTCCCTTATCTGAAAGGTAAAAGAGTGGCCATCATGGCCAACCAAACTACTATTATTGGCAACACACATTTAGTAGATAGCTTAAAGACCCTTGGGATAAATATCGTAAAAGTGTTTGGGCCGGAGCATGGCTTCAGAGGTAATGCAAGTGCCGGGGTAAAAGTAGTAGATGAATTTGACCAGGCAACAGGCATTCCTATCATTTCGTTATATGGAAAAAAGAATAAGCCCAGTAAAGAAGACATGTCCGATGTGGATGTAATGGTTTATGATCTGCAGGATGTAGGCTGCCGTTTTTATACCAACATCAATGCACTATCAAGATTAATGGAAGCCTGTTATGAGAATGGAAAAGAAATGCTGATTCTTGACAGGCCAAATC
>LNFM01008659.1_pt1 | contig 15233 bp, 11 predicted proteins | sample 596031 | NCBI WGS metagenome assembly LNFM01 (sample SAMN04254537, study PRJNA301005) | activated carbon metagenome | isolation source: dual media filters at the Ann Arbor, Michigan drinking water treatment plant | place: USA: Ann Arbor | reverse complement strand
CAATTTAAAAGGTGAGTTGATCGGGATCAACTCTGCCATTGCAACAGCAACGGGAGGTTATAGTGGTTATTCATTTGCTATTCCTGTAAGTCTGGTAAAAAAAATTATGGATGATTTATTGGAGTTTGGTCAAGTGCAACGAGGTTTACTAGGTGTTCAAATAGTGAGTGTAAATGCTGATATCGCAGAAGATCGAAACTTACCCGTTATGCAGGGTGTATTTGTAAGTTATGTAAATAAAGGAAGCGCAGCCGAAGTTTCGGGTTTGGAAAACGGTGATGTGATTACCGCTATTGATAATCACGAAGTATACGGCACCTCAGAAATGCAGGAATGGGTGGCTCGCAAAAGACCAGGTCAAACTGTACAGGTAAAATTTCTGAGAAACGGAGAACACAAAGAAGTTACAGTAACCCTAAAAAACTTTCAGGGCTCAGAAGAGGTAAAAAAGAAAGATGTAAGCTATGAACTTGAAGGTGCTACACTGGAAGAAGTACCTTATTCAAAACTTACCGAACTTAACCTCGATGGTGGCGTCTTGGTGAAAAAACTCTCCTTTGGGAAATGGAAAAAGGCGGGGGTTAAAGAAAACTTTATTATTACTCATATCGACAAAGTAGCGATTGATAACGTGAGCGATCTGAACCGCGCCATGGAGATAAAAAAAGGAGGCGTACTGATTGAAGGTGTAATGACCCATGGCGAGCGACAAACGATTGGGATGGATTGGTAATTTAGTAGCTTTACCTGCTACAATAATTATCCTATGAAAAACTTTGGCATCGCGGAAGCTCTCACTAAACTCGGAATCAAAAAATCAAACTCAGGAACCTCATCGGGACAAAAATGGCTCCGGTCTAAAGGTCAATCCATTCCCTCATTTTCTCCGGCAGATGGAAAACTAATCGGCACTGTGCAAGCCACCGATGATGTTGCTTTCGATAAAGTAGTAAAGCAAGCGCAACAAGCATTTCTTGAATGGAGACAAGTTCCCGCCCCCAGGCGCGGTGAGGTAGTACGACAGGTAGGAATTGCCTTGCGCAAATACAAAGAACCACTTGGCAAACTTGTTTCTTATGAGATGGGCAAATCCTATCAGGAAGGATTAGGCGAAGTACAGGAAATGATTGACATCTGCGACTTTGCCGTGGGCTTATCGCGACAGCTTCACGGACTTACCATGCACTCCGAACGTCCGCAGCACAGAATGTATGAGCAATATCATCCACTGGGAGTTGTTGGAATCATTTCTGCTTTTAATTTTCCGGTAGCCGTTTGGGCCTGGAATGCTATGATCGCCTGGGTGTGCGGGGATACCTGCATCTGGAAGCCTTCTGAGAAGACTCCGTTGTGTAGCATTGCATGTCAGAATATCGTGAATGAAGTTTTTAAAATAAATGGAGTACCCGAAGGAGTATCTTGTATCGTTAACGGTGATTATAAAATTGGTCAGCGCATGTCAGCGGACGAAAATATACCTTTAGTATCCGCCACTGGCAGTGTGCGCATGGGCAAGGCCGTTGGAAAAACTGTTGCTGAAAGATTGGGACGCGCATTACTGGAACTTGGAGGCAACAACGCTATAATAATCTCCGAACATGCCAATCTTGAAATGTCCATTCGAGGAGCTTTGTTTGGTGCTGTAGGCACGGCCGGCCAGCGCTGCACTACCACGCGCAGACTGATCGTGCATGAAAATGTATACGATGCGGTAAAAGAGAAGCTGAAGAAAAGTTATAGTCAACTAAATATTGGCAATCCTCTGGATGAAACCAATCACGTGGGTCCGCTCATTGATACGCTTGCTGTTAAAGCCTATCGCAATGCTTTACAAAAAGTTAAAGCTGAAGGTGGATCTTTTATTGTAGCCGGTGGTGTGCTTAAAGGAAAAGGTTATGAATCAGGCTGTTATGTGAAACCCGCCATTGCTGAAGTGAAAAATAGTTTTGAGATCGTTCAACAGGAAACTTTTGCACCGATCTTATACCTGATCAAGTACAAGACACTGGAGGAGGCCATCTCTTTCCAAAACGGAGTGAAGCAAGGTTTATCCTCTGCGCTAATGACAACGCAGATGCAGGAGATGGAAAAGTTTCTTTCGCATGCCGGCTCTGACTGTGGCATTGCCAACGTGAACATAGGTACCTCGGGGGCGGAAATCGGGGGTGCCTTTGGTGGCGAAAAAGAAACGGGTGGCGGTCGCGAATCGGGCTCCGATTCATGGAAAGTCTATATGCGAAGACAAACCAACACGATTAACTTTGGCGACAGTTTACCGCTGGCCCAAGGGATTAAATTTGAAATTTAGTTCGTTTGCAAATCAAGATGCTTAGGAGTATTTTTATAAACACTGATTGAAATTCTATGTCCGAACCCAAATACCGCACTGTTATGCTTATTGATGATAATGAGATTGATAATCTCATTAATCAAAAAATGATTGAGGCAGCAGCCATTACCAAGCATATTTATACGCATACGGGTGCAAAAAGTGCCATCGAGTTTTTAAGAAACATTGAAAAATTAGAAGTGGCTGATAAGGTGCTGCCCGATGTTATCTTCCTCGATATAGATATGCCCTTGATGGATGGTTTTCAGTTTTTGGATGAATTCGAAAAATTCGGAAACCTGGTGAAGAAGAAATGTAAGATTGTTATGTTAACTTCCTCTATCAATCCGCAAGACTTTAACAAAGCCAAAAAATACCTGAACGTTAAGCTTTATCTGAACAAGCCCCTTTCGCATGAAAGTATTTTAGAATTGAATGTATAAAGTCAGGTGCCCGGTGCATCGATAGCCGTCAGGTTTTCGATAAACTGTTCATCCATTCTTACAAAACAGGTGGGCGCAAAATAGATTACGTTAATTGCCTTAAACTTAGGGATCACTGAAGAAATTTTCTTTCCCTTTTCCTTCTTGGCTTCACTGGTAGCAATTTTTAAAATCTTCAGGAATAACAATACATTCTCACATTCATCTTTACCAAATAGGCGAATTTGCCTTTGGATGCTGCTGGTAAGTTGATTGAACAATTCAAAATCTCGCATCATGCAATACTGTAACGCAAGAATTGCCTTCACTTCCATTTGAACAAAAGGATACTTTTTGAGACTTACTTCGTTTAATAAACTATTGATTAGTTTGGCAGCCTCCTCATACTTACCCACGTAATAGCAGCCGAGTGCACGGTAAATTACGAATATGGTATGCCTGGGCACATCCTGGATATCATTCTCAATATCTTCAAACAAACTTTCATTCTCCGCATAAATTTCTTTTTCGGTACCCACCCGTAAATGGCGATCTAATTTGGTGATAAGAAAGCGTGATGAAAAGGTATAAAAGCTATAGTTTACCAAGAGGTTCGTGGCCGCATCGTTCACTTCTTCAAAGTGCTTTTCTACCTGACGGTAAACTTTGTAATGGTTGTAATACTCCAATTTTAAGAACTCAAAAATCAAATTGAGGTGATAATAGAGCGGATCAAGATTATAGGTATCAAATATCTTCTGAACGTGAGCAAAAATATCTTCTATCGATTCGCCATCCGCATGTAAATTATCATCCGGTTCAACAAAAAGGCGGTGAAAAACCAACATGCAACTTTGGTAAACATAAAGCCGGTGCGATTCGTAAATGCGTGCAACATTCTGCATTTCCTTCATTAGCAAAGAAAGCCCTAGTTTCTCGGTTTCATCGTTCGAAAGATAAAAGTTGCCATATTTCTTAAAATACTCAGTCATCAAATCTTCCGCTTTATCAACCGCCAACATATAGGCGACATGGCGGTTGTATAATTGAGAGTATTGGAAGTGTTCTGGGGAATTGATGTGGATTTTCTTCAGTGATTTATAAACAATCGTAAGCTCATTGGCCAGATCGTAATCAATCAACTCCTTTTCTAATTTCTTCAGGGTAGCAATGGTAATCGTTCGCTTCTTAGAGAAAATCACCTCGTTCAGGTTGGCCACTTTCCGGAGTATATCCGTGCGCGGGCTTTCCATCTGCTGCAACAAATGCTCTTCAATCTTTTGATTTAAGCGCGATCGAAGGGTATAGTATGCATTGGCATTTACTTCCAGCTCGACCATGATCTTACTGTCCGAAAGCTGGCGTTCGCGCAGCGCTTTTAACAAATGAGCAGACTTTTCGGCATTACTCTCAATTAATGAATCATATATCGATTTATAATCATTCTCTGAAAGTTGTTTGACTATGTTTTTCAGTTTGGCCATTATATCAAATCAATTTGACCGCAAAAGATACAAATTAATAACCTTGCAACAAGGTTCCAGGACTATGAATAAAATTTTGCAGTCGGGAATTTCATAAGTAAAAACAGACTCTTTCAGCCTTGGTAAAAGTTTAACCACCTATCAGGTTCAAATAACTACCGTCAAAAGTAATTTTTACCCTGTTTGATTTTTCCGTAATTCGAGTGCATACAGCAATAAAACTGAAGCTAAGTATATGAAGAAAATCCTGTTATTGATTATTGTAATTCTCCCCCTTTGGGTAAAAGGCCAGGGCATTCGATGGGGCAACGATGGCAACTCATATTATCGGATCGAAGCCGGTGAAATAAACCGGTATGGATTGCCGGCTAACACGAAAGCAACCTTTGTCTCAAAAGTAGACTTAACCCCTACAGGGCAAAGCAAAAGCCTTTCCATTCGGAATTACTCTTTTTCACAAGATCAATCCAAACTTCTCATTTTCACTAACACACAAAAGGTATGGCGTCTGGATACCCGAGGTGACTATTGGGTTTTAGACCTCTCTTCTAAAAACTTGAAACAAGTTGGAAAAGGAAGGCCTGCCTCCTCGCTCATGTTTGCTAAATTCTCACCCGATGGCACCCACGTAGCGTATGTCAGCAATCAAAATGTATATGTGGAAAGTCTCGCAACCGGAGAAGAAAAAGCGATCACAACCGATGGCAACCGTAAATTAATTTATGGCACGTTCGATTGGGCTTATGAGGAAGAATTTGCTTGCCGCGATGGAATACAATGGAGCCCCGACAGCAAACACCTCGCCTATTGGCAAATAGATGCTAATCAGATTCGCGACTTCTTTATGATCAATAACACCGACTCCGTATACTCAAAAATTGTTCCGGTGGAATATCCAAAAGCAGGACAAACTCCATCGCCAGCAAAAATTGGGGTAGCCGATGTTGCTACTGGCAAAACAACCTGGATGGCGATACCGGGCGATCCTAAACAAAATTATTTACCCCGCACCGAGTGGAACAACCCTCAGGAATTATTCGTGCAGCAGATAAATCGAAAACAAAATGAAAGTAAAATCTATTCCTGTCAACCGACTACTGGAGCTGCCAAGTTGATATACTCCGAACAAGATGAAGCCTGGATTGATTTATTTACACCCTGGGAGAATGTGTATGCCCTTGACTTTCGTCATTATTTTAAATGGCTTAACAACGGAAAGGAGTTTTTATGGATTAGTGAGAAAAATGGCTGGCGGCATGTTTATCGGATCACGAAAGACGGGACAAAAGAAACCTTGATTACCAAAGGAGACTATGATGTTATGGATATTCGTTTGATTGACGAAAAAAATAATCTCCTCTACTTTTTAGCTTCCCCCATCAACGCAACGCAAAAATATTTATTCAAAACGAAACTCGATGGCAAAGGAAAGACTGAACAGGTATCGCCCGTTGCATTTGCCGGTACCCATGACTATTCAATTTCACCATCAGGCGCATTTGCCACCCACAGTTTTAATAACAGTTATACTAAACCTGTCAGTGAACTTATTTCGCTTCCAAATCACAAAGCATTGAACGAGCAACTAAGTATTCAATCAAAACTAAAGGAAGTCCAAACCGCCACAACAGTTGAATTCTTTAAAGTAAAAACAGAAGAAGGTGTTGAAATGGATGGCTGGATGGTAAAACCGAATAACTTCGATCCTTCAAAAAAATATCCGGTCCTGTTTTATGTTTACACGGAACCATGGGGTGCCAATGTACATGATACCTATGGAGTAGCTAATAACCAACTGTTCACAGGAAACTTAGCAGATGAAGGTTATATCTACATGTCGATTGATAACCGTGGCACACCAGCACCCAAAGGTCGGGCATGGCGCAAAAGTGTCTATAAAAAAATTGGGTTGGTGAATATCCGCGATCAGGCTCTGGCAGCGAAAGAAATTTTAAAATGGCCGTATGTGGATGCTGAGCGTATCGCAGTTTGGGGTTGGAGCGGGGGTGGTTCAGCGACACTTAATCTGATGTTTCAATATCCGGAGATTTATAAAACCGGTATTGCTGTAGCTGCCGTGGCGAATCAATTGACCTATGATAACATGTATCAGGAGCGATACATGGGATTGCCACAAGAAAACCGGGAAGATTTCGTAAAAGGTTCCCCACTTACGTACGCAAAAAATCTTCAGGGTAATTTACTCTACATCCATGGAACAGGAGATGATAACGTTCATTACGCCAATGCCGAAATGCTTATCAATGAATTAGTAAAACATGGAAAACAATTTCAATTTATGGCGTATCCTAATCGTTCTCATAGTATCTCGGAAGGGGATGGAACTTTCCAACATCTCTCCACGCTGTATTCAGATTATCTAAGAAAACACTGTCCACCGGGCGGGCGATAGAAAATGGAAGTTCCTATTCAGACCTTACATTTGTTTCTTCCTCTTGATCAGAAATTGATTGAGTTGCTGAAATCACTGTCAAATGAGGAATGGAACAAACAAACAGTAGCTGGATCATGGACAGTAAAAGATGTTGTCGCGCATTTACTCGATGGAAATATGCGCACGCTTGCAGCTATTGAAAACTTTTCGGTAGATCCACCGGATGCGATCCTCTCCTATAAGGATCTTGTCGACTATCTGAACCGGCTAAATGCAGATTGGGTAAAAGCTATGAAGCGGGTTAGCCCAAAAACTTTAATTGAGCTTTTAGAAGTAACTCAAAAGCCTTGTATAGACTACTATCATTCGCTCGATTTATGGGCGACAGCACGATTTGCCGTGTCGTGGGCCGGTGAAGAAGAATCAAAAAACTGGTTTCACATGGCTCGGGAATACACCGAACGCTGGCACCATCAACAACAAATTCGGGATGCTGTAAATAAACAAGGGATTATGGACCGCAAGTTTTTCTTGCCCTTGATGCAAACTTTCATGATGGCACTGCCCTACACGTATCGCGATACACTGGCTCCGGAAGGAACAATTATCTCAATTAAAGTAACCAGTGAATCTGGTGGAATATGGAATATAAAAAAAGAAGCTGGGCACTGGCAATTTACAAATGACCTCGCTGTAGTGGCTACCACCATTGAACTGGATCCGGATACAAGTTGGAAGATTTTTACAAAAGCTCTTCGAAAAGAGGAAGCCCTGAATAAGGTCAAAATTACAGGCGATGAAAAACTTGCTGAACCTGTTTTACAAATGGTAGCGGTTATGGCGTAATATCTTATGTTATCCAATGGTCAGACGAAAATCCAATCAATTTTGTGACATGCACAAAATGAAATATATTTGCGCTCTCTTGTTAAAACGGGGGATTAGCTCAGCTGGCTAGAGCGCTTCCATGGCATGGAAGAGGTCATCGGTTCGACTCCGATATTCTCCACAAAAAATCTCACCATACAGTGAGATTTTTTTATTTGATGCTTACATCCGTATAGTTGAAGAGGTCATCCGCCAGTTGGCGGACTCCGATATTCTCCACAAAAAAGAGGCTGCTTCAAAAGTCTTCCAGTCATCGCGGGCATTTGACCCGCGATCCCGGATTTGAGATGTTAGAATGAGATTCCGGCTCCAGGCCGGAATGACATTACCTTTAATTGACATTTGAGACAGCTTCTTTTTTTTCAACCAGTTGGCGGACTTACATTGATTGAGATTTATTGAATATGATTCTTTTCAATAAACTCTTTAAAAGATTTCCTATACGTATCACCAATGGGCAAGGAAGCCCCCTTTATTTCTACTTCGTTTTTCTGAACCACCTCAATAGCATTCAAAGCAACTATATAGCTATTGTGGATGCGTATAAACTTATCAGCCGGAAGTTGCTCTTCAAGGGCTTTCATGCGTTGAAGCGTAGTAATTTTTTGGTGGGTCGTGTGAATAGTAACATAATCCTTCAACCCTTCCACATAGAGAATTTCGTCCAACTGTATTTTGACAAGCTTCGTACCGTCTTTTACAAATACAAAGGTGGGCGCAGGAGAATTTTGAGCTTGCGTAATCACATGCTTGGGCTCGGCTTCCAACCGTTGCATAATCTTATCAACGGATTTGAGAAAACGCTCAAAGGTGATGGGCTTAAGAAGATAGTCTGCGACATCCAATTCATAACCTTCCAGTGCATATTCTGAATATGCAGTTGTTAACACCACCAAAGGCCGCTTCTTTAAAACTTTTAGTAAAGAGATACCGGTAATCTCAGGCATTTGTACATCCAGAAATAGAAGATCTACCGAAAGAGTGCGCAGAGCTTCCAGGGCTTCCAGTGGATTTGAAAAGGCGTTGAGTAAATTCAGTTCAGGAACCTTCCTCACATATTCTGTCATGAGGTTACGTGCCAATGGCTCATCTTCAATAATAACGCAATTCAGTTTCAACTCAAGGTGAGAATCAATTGAACGAAATATACATCCTTTTTATCTTGGGTTGAAAGCTTAAACTGACCCGGATAGCTTAATTCCAGTCTTCGATTGACATTTTGCAATCCTATGCCAGACTTTTCGCTTAAATCAGTTTTTTCTGGTTTACTATTCTCAACGGTATAAATGCATTCGTTACCCTCTAACTTAACGGTAACATTTACCCATGCTTTAGGATTATTGTTGCTTACTCCATGCTTAAAAGCATTTTCTAAAAAGGTAATAAATATTAGAGGAGCAATCCTCCGGTTTTCAACCGAGCCCTGGATATCAAAGTTAATCGGGATTTGATTGTTTAAACGCAATCGCTCCAGGCTAATATAGTTTTGCATGTACTCAATTTCCTTGGTCAGTAATACCTTCGGGTGGTTAGAATCATAGATCATGTACCGCATCATTTGCGAGAGCTTGGCAATCACCTCCGTAGTATTTTCTGATTTTGTGTAGGCCAGGTAATACAGATTATTGAGTGTATTAAATAAAAAGTGAGGATTGATCTGAGCCTTAAGGAAATTCAATTCAGCAATCAATTTTTCGTTTTCAACCTCCTTGCGCTTAGCTTCCAGTTCAAACCAATCCACTGCAAAGCGCAACATGCCAACAAAAATCACGATGAATAACGTAACGGCAAAGATCTGAACTATAAAAAAACTCGAATAGAAATATTCAACCTTATGGGTATAACCATCCACCAGATAGCGCTGCAGATAAACGCGCGCAGTGAGCAAAGTCACAAAGGGCACTGAAAACTCCAACAAATAACGCCACAGGTTTTGGGTCTTTATGAATCGGGGCCACGTAATGAAATAATTGAGATACGCTATCAACATAGTGAACACTAACTGAACCGATGCAGAGGTTAGCATGCGCTCCCAATCATAACCACGCCCTCGTTGAAACGCGCTGATTTGATACAGATTAAACGAGAGATACACAAACCAAAAGGAGATGTGTAGCAAGGTTACTCTGTTGCGATTAAAAAAGGTCTGCATGTATCTAATGAAATTCTAAAAAAGAAATCAAAGGTAGCACTCCTTCTAAACATTGAAATGCTAAAAATTGCATTTTCTACCACTCATAATGTTTAATCGACCGAATGTCCATTCTGTCAAATTAACGGGATTGTCGAGTAAGTGCCGGACTTGTCGATACAATTGACCCGACTGTCTAATACCCAATGCAGAGTGCGAACAAAAAATTTCCTTTACAGTTTATAACAGTGCACGAAAGCGCACAAGCTCTTAAATCAATCAGATACAATGAAAAACCTGTTTACGCTAATTACTCTTCTAAGCCTTGCAACTGTATTGCCTGCACAAGATCAGTCACCGAAAGGAAACGGAAAAATTTCCGGAACCGTTATCGACACTAAAACCAATCAGCCTGTTGAGTTCGCTACTGTTGCACTTGCAGACGCCAGCGGCAAAACTATCGATGGAACCATTGCCGATGCAAAAGGAAAATTCACAATTTCAAAAGTAGCTGATGGTACTTACTCCCTGGTAATTTCATTTATCGGGTATGAAACAATCACGAAAAGTGATTTGGTCATTGAAGGGAAAAGAAGTGATATCAATGTAGGCACCATAAAAATAGGCGAAGAAGCTACTCAACTTGGCGAAGTTGTAGTTGAAGCTCAGAAGGACTTGGTAGAAGAGCGGGTGGATAGAACCATTTATAACGCGGAGAATGACGCTACCACCCGCGGTGGTGATGCAACTGATGTGTTAAAGCGTGTACCTATGCTTTCTGTTGATCTTGATGGCAACGTAAGCATGCGTGGAAGTACTAATATCATGGTGCTGATTAATAATAAGCCCTCTACCATTATGGCCAATTCGGTGGCGGACGCATTAAAGCAAATTCCTTCAGACCAGATTAAAACAGTAGAGGTAATCACTTCCCCATCGGCTAAGTACGATGCTGAGGGATCTGCCGGTATCATCAATATCATTACCAAGAAAAACACGCTGGAAGGATTGACTTTGAATATTGATGCCGGTGCAGGCTACCGGGGTTCTAACCTTGGACTGAATGGTAATTACAGGAGAGGAAAAATGGGATTTTCGTTGGGCGGATTTGGAAGGGCTAATTATAACGTTGAAGGAGCTTTTGAAAATGACCAAAATACAATTGATGGCACAGAAACTTTTCAGACTATACAAAGAGCGAACAATCGTAGTCAGGGTCTTTTTGGAAATTATAATCTGGGCTGGGATTATGATATCAATAAGAAAAATTCTGTAACAGCTTCTGTTCGTTATGGTTTACGTAATAATAATGGTTTTCAGGATAACCTTACTTCCCAATCCTTTCAAAACGGATCAACCACACCTTTGTCATCCAGCTTGAGAAATGTAACCACTGTTGATCAGTCGGGTACAGTTGACCTTAATTTCAATTACACCCACCTTTTTGAAAAACCTCAACAAGAATTTAGCATTCTTGCGCTCTATAGTAGAAATGATCGCAATAATGATTTTACTAATTCAATTTTGGATTTCTCATCAGAAGAAATTATTCAACGCCTTAAAAATGAAAATCAGGGACTCAATGAAGAGTTTACTATTCAGGCCGATTATCAAACTCCAATTGGTGACAACCAAATGCTTGAATTAGGGGCTAAGAATATCAGAAGGAAAGTATTAAGTGATTTTGCCTCTTTTACCGCAGCTGGATCGGATGGTGAATATGTGATTCAGGAAAGTCAAAACCTTTCCAATCAATTAAATTACAATCAGGATGTTTTAGCAAGTTATGTTTCCTATACCTATAGTGCAAAATCGGGATATAGTTTAAAAACAGGCGCGCGCTATGAATATACAATTATTAATGCATTTACCCGAACTGAAGCTGACATTGATATTCCCGAATATGGGGTATTGGTGCCCAGTATTAACGCGTCCAAAAAACTTAAGAAAGGAACTTTGAAAACTTCTTATAACAGAAGAATTCAGCGGCCCTCTATTCAATTTCTTAACCCAAACATTCAGGCGCCAAATCCTTTTCAGAGAACAATAGGTAACCCGGAATTAGACCCGGAATTCACAAACAACTTTGAATTAGGATATAGTACCTTCATCAAAGGAACTTCTTTAAACTTCACAGGTTTTCTTCGCAATAGCAACAATGCAATACAAAGTTTACGGAACGTAGCTGGTGATACCGTTGTAACAACCTATGCCAATATTGGAAAAGAGAATGCTTATGGAATGAGCTTCTTTGCCAACATCAGCGTAGGTAAGTTATCCTTGAACGGTGGTGGTGATGTGTATTATGCAGATCTATCCAATAATGTACCTGATCCTACCCAAAATGCAAGCAACCAAGGTTGGGTGTATAGTGGTCGTCTTTTTGGAAGTTATGATCTGGGCAACCGCTGGGCATTACAAGCGTTTAGTTTTTACCGGGGACGCAGAGTAAACCTTCAGGGTTACCAAGGTGGTTTTGGAATTTATAGTCTGGGTGCTCGTAGAGAATTTAAAAGTAAAAAAGGTAGCATAGGCTTAGGCCTGGAAAACTTTTTGGCACCGTCAATGAAAATCAGAAATGAAACTATAACACCTACAATCAATCAATCCAGTATTACAGTATTGAATAACTTCAGTTTCCGGGTAAACGTAAGTTACCGGATTGGTAAGATGAGTTTTGAACAACAACGCAGAAGAAGCCGCTCCATCAATAATGATGACATGAAAGAAGGTGGTGATGGTGGTGGTGGTATGGACAATGGTGGTGGAAATTTTGGAGGTGGCACACAACAAAGAGGTGGTGCACCAGCCGCAGCGATAGTGCCTGCAGCGACAAAGGCTAAAACAGATGTAGAAACACCGGCTGTTGATCCTACGGCCATCGTTCAGGTTGATGGCAATTGGACTTATTCAGTAGAATCACCACAAGGTGCTAACGGAGGTACAATGAAAATCAATAAAGAAGGTGATGCCTATTCTGGTGTAATCATCAGCAGCCGAAATAATCGCGAAACTCCTCTGAAGAATATCAAAGTTGTTGGGAATGAATTAAGCGCAAGCTATGAAGTAAGCTTTGGCGGAAATACCAGTGAAATATTGGTAAAAGGTATCGTAACCGGTGATCAGTTTGTTGGCACCATGACCATGGGCCAGTTTGGAGCATTCCCGATGACGGGCAAACGAGCTGAATAAAGAAAAGGGTTAGTTAGGGTGATTGGGGATAAATGCCGGCTCGAAAGGGCCGGCATTTTTGATTTTAATTCTAAATTATTGTAGAGCTGAATTGCCAAAGAATATTACTTAACTCTTTTTGCCAACAACCGCATGGTACGTACTCTTTCCGGATCAACAGTTCGATATTTAAACTCAGCGCCTTCTTCTGAACCCATACCCGTAATAGCCTGATTGCGGTATTGCATTACGCTATCACGAAAGGCGGTAGCAGAAAAATGTACCTCCGTTACCTTTGTCTTGCGTACAATTTCTTCCACTGTATTTTCATTCACCCCGGAACCGGGCATGATAGCAATGCGGCCATTGGCTTTTTTCACCAACTCTGCAATCAAATCGGCACCGAGTGCAGCAGTCGTCTGATGGCCCGCTGTAAGAATTCGGTCAAAGCCTACTTCAATACAATCTTCCAGCGCCTCGAAAGGATCACGTGTCATATCAAACGCGCGGTGGCATGTTACTTGTAAAGGCCGGGCTTTATCGATCAGTTCTTTACATCGCTTTTTATCAAGTGTGCCATCGGCATTTAATATTCCAAACACGATTCCATCCACACTTATGCGCTGGCATTGATAGATGTCGCGCTTCATGCAATGGAACTCATAGTTCGAATAGTTAAAATCGCCACCTCGCGGACGGATCATTACAAAGAGATCGAGATTCACATTTTGCCGTACGGATTCTATCATTCCAAAGGAGGGTGTTGTGCCACCTTCGGCTGGATTATCGCACAGTTCAATACGATCTGCCCCACCCTCCTGAGCTTTGAGTGCTGATTCTATGTTGTAGACTACGATTTCAAGAGTCATGCGTGCTTATCTTTTACCGACCGTTTCGGTATCGGTATCCTTTATTCGAGATGTTGCAGGATTCATTACAAAAGCAAAGCCTGTATTTTCTTCATTATCCAATGACACCTCTTTCGCTTCGTTTCTCCATTGGGTTAACGCATTAACAGCTAACTCAAATTGCACTTTGGTAGTGGGTAAGATTTTTACAGTGTTCATAAGTCTAGTAATAACTCTTCGCTTCAAAAATTTTGTTGGGCACCTCCTTGCTATACACTGCATACGTAAATCCCTTCTGAAGTGCATAGGCCCCATAGTCTCCATTTTTATTCAACGCCAAAAATCCAACCTGAATCTCCTTTGATTTCTTTGGTTGGTTTTTGACGATGCGCTGTACCGCTTTCTCACACGCTTCCTGTGGTGTGTTTCCTTGTCTCATTAATTCAACAACCAAATGAGAACCTACAATACGAATAACCTCTTCACCCACCCCGGTTGATGTGGCTGCACCAATTTCATTATCCACAAACAGAGCGGCACCAATAATAGGCGAATCCCCTACCCGACCCTGCATTTTAAAAGCCATGCCACTGGTTGTGCAGGCCCCGGATAAATTTTGCTTATCGTCAAGGGCAACAATACCGATGGTATCATGATTCTCAATATTAGCTACAGGTTTGTATTGGGCTGTCTTGAGCCACTCCTTCCAGACTTTCTCAGATTCTTTAGTTAACAACTTTTCTTTTTTGAATCCATTGTCAAGGGCAAACTTCAACGCGCCCTCGCCTACTAAAAAAACATGTGGCGTTTTTTCCATCACCTTTCGGGCGACCGAAACCGGATGTACTATGTGTTCGAGACAAGCAACAGCCCCACAGTTGGCAAATTCATCCATAATGCAGGAATCCAACGTAACCCGTCCGTCACGATCAGGCAATCCCCCTAAACCTACTGAACTCTCTTTGGGATCACCTTCCGGAACTCTCGCTCCGGCTTCTACTGCATCCAAAGCCCGGCCATTGTTAGAAAGAATTTTCCAGGCTTCCTCATTTGCTCCCACACCAAAATTCCAGGTTGAAATAACAACGGGCTTTGAAACTATCGGTGGTGGGGTGTAACCAAAAAGTTTGGTGACTGGAGCCAGTGAAGCCAGCGTGCCAAGTTGAAGAAATTTTCTGCGGGTAGTCATGAATTGAGGTGTGATAAAATTTAATTAATTAATAATTCTGCGGGCAGTCCGAAATCGTTTGGTATAGTAGTCAGAGTACAAATTAGTTTCCACCACCCCGAGTGAGGTAGACGCATGAATAAATTTCACATTATCTTTTGACTTAATCTCGGTAACGATTCCCACGTGGGTTATTTCCCGCTTCTTATCTCCGGTAGCAAAAAAAACCAAATCACCTGGGGCAAGTTTTTTGAGTTTAACTTTTTCGCCAACCAACGCCTGAGCACTCGCTGTTCTTGGCAAACTTAAACTAATTGCCTGAAATGAATTTCCTGTCAAACCAGAACAATCCATACCCGATCGGGTAGTGCCGCCATATTTATAGGGCGTGCCGGTA
>LNFM01008658.1_pt1 | contig 15233 bp, 22 predicted proteins | sample 596031 | NCBI WGS metagenome assembly LNFM01 (sample SAMN04254537, study PRJNA301005) | activated carbon metagenome | isolation source: dual media filters at the Ann Arbor, Michigan drinking water treatment plant | place: USA: Ann Arbor | reverse complement strand
TCCGCCGAGACACGCCAACTCATCAAGACTCAGAAGGCGGTAGCTTTCCGGTGGAGCCGCATTCAAGAGTGGTTGTTCCGAGGGGGGAAACATCACCTCTCCATTTTCATGTGCAGGGGTACATGGTGCAGCGCGTTTCTGAGAATGTCGAGTGGCCTGCGTATTTCAGACTTCTTGGACATCAAGTTCCGCACCGAACTCAGCGGGCTTCCTTGGCTACCCATGAGGACTCCCAGAGCCTATGGATTGTTGACTACTTACCAGTTGGGCTTGGTGGTGGCAAACGACCGCCGATCCCATCTTGATGGGTAGCCGCACGCCAGACCAAAGGCTAGACTTCAGCAACCGGTTACGAGCAGCCGTAGGGCTTTGCTGTTTCCCTTCACCAAGACTGGAACCAGTGATTCGACTCCAACGTACTGAAGGCTTTCCAAAGGTATTCTGTTGATAGGTTCGAATACATAGGAGTCAATTGATGGCAGCCGCAACAGTCAGATCAAAAGGACGATTAACTATTCCCGCAAAGGTGAGGCGAGCGCTCTCTCTTCATGCAGGAGATCGGGTCGAGTTCGTAGAACTTGAACGGGGAAAATTTCTCTTGGTGGCCGCCGATCGTTCTCTGTCCGACTTGAAGGGCATGTTCGGCAAACCTACCAAGGTTGTCTCCATCGAGGAAATGAACCGTGTCGTGGCGGAAGTTGGAAGTTTGGGTCCTTGACGGACGTGGCTAGCATCTCATTTTGATGTTTAGCTGCTCAACACCTACATGGCTAGACTTCAGGAATCGGCCAGAAGCGGACCTTCGGAAGGGCAATCCTTAAGTTCAGGCACTCCGCTTTTTCGGGTCGACGTTTGCCAAATAGTGGCAAAACGCAATGTAGACAACGTATAGCGGCATGTAGAGCAGAGGGGGGAAGGCTGGATCCTCTTGCGGAAAGGAATACAGCGCGAATCCAGCGCCTACGATGATGAGCAAGTAAATAACATACCTGGAAGCTACCGCCCATTTGCTTGCTATCGCAGCACGTCCGGTGCGAAGAGCGAGTGATCCTGCTGCACCGAATCCATACACGATGGCAAGTCCAACTAGGAGTCCTGCAAAAACGTCCATGGTTTATTACTGTTGCGTTCTTGAAAACTGTTGACAGCGCTGGGTCGACCGATATAGTAATTCAAGCTTGGACAACCGAGAGCCGTATGTTACAGATACCAATCGAATTCAGCGGCAGCTCAGGATCCGGCCTGGACTTAGCTAGCATGACGCTGATCGGTCAGGAGCAGACATTGATCGAGGCGTGTAAAGCATGAAACTCAACCGTGGCGAGGTGAGCGAAATTTCTTGCAGGTAAAGCTCAAAACAGGATCCAAAAGAGCCAAGACGGATTAAAAAAACAAATGACGATTGGGAACATAGCCCAGATAAGGATGATGCCTAGCGCTATCCGTTGAAACAAGAATGCAGCCAACGAGCCGAGCACGGATACAGAAACTCCGGCGGCTGTTTTGCTTAGAAAAACCGTGGTATCGGCACCCGCTGCGGCGGCAGAACCGAAGATCCACCATAAGTAAATGACGAAGCCATTGATTACGAGACCAATGATCCACAGTATTGGTGCACTCCAGTGCACGTCCTTATTGTTGGCCTGCATACCTTTTGTGTTCGAGTTATCGTTTATCATCAACTTTCTATTGAACCAGAATCTTCAATCAGATTTTGCAATAAAATATTCGCCGATATTCCAAAGCCGTTAAGCGAATAGCCCTGTCTGTGTTGTTGATAGGCGTTTGATTACTTCATGCCTGATCTGTCAGGGTAGGAGCGGCTGTTCTGGGTCTTAGATACGTGTGACTGTTCAGGGCCCATAGCAGTCTGCTGGTTCTGGAATGGCGCCGACCGAAAGGAGCCATTGCCTTGCGAACTGAGGCCATCTGCATATACTGACTTCCTGGGCCTCGAAACTGTTATGAATTTTGCCGGCGAGGGCAGCGCGTTCGCCGCAATTTGTGGAGCCGGGAGATCAACGAAATCGCTTGAGACAGGCGCCTACTCGCGATGCGAGAAAAACTCTTGAGCCTTCCTGCTCATTTCCTCGGTGTGATGTTCCTTCAGCGTTGCGTATTCGTCGAGGGAGTGTACTTGCTCCTTGTATCGTGCTTCCTTTTCAAGGGTGAGTGCGAGGGCGTCTTCATGCTCTCGGAGTCTCGTCTCGATGTCATGCAGGGCGTCAGCGGTTGCGCCCGCTCGCTTGTCGCGTAATTCCGCAATGTCATGCGCCAACTCCTTAGCACGATGACTGGCTGCCTGCAGGGCATTTGCAATCGTGGGCTTGTCCATGACTGCCACCTGTTTTTCCAGGATATCGAGTTGAAGGGCCGAATGAAGTGCGCCTTCCGGTGAAGCGACCTTTCCAGCGAAGTTCGCATGGAAATCCTTCTTGAGATTCCATTCAATGTGCGACAACTGCGCGTCTGTTAGGTTCAAATAGCTGATGGAATCCAGGGTGTCAGGAAGAATGGGGTCGAGCAAATATTCGCCGATGATCTTGTTGATTTCGTGCAGCGTCACCGGGTCGCCAACCAGCGCCTCCAGCAGTTCCGAGCCGGCCTTTTCCTTGAAGTCGCGACCCAGGCGGGCGTTGGCCAGGTCGAGGACATCCTGCCTGATCGACCCCCATGTCGATTGGGTCAGCAGGTCTTTCATCCGCTCAGTCAGCGCGCGGCGGGCCTCGCCCTGGCTGCTTTGATCCACGGTTGACGGCAGGTCGTCTGCCTTGAACCAGGCATAGCCGTCGATCTCGATCCCGGGCTCATTGGCCACAGCTACCAGGGGCACCTCGTCAAGCCGGCCCTCCATGATCAGTTCCAGGTGCTGGATGTCGACGATCTCCGCACACGTACCAGGTGCGCCGTAGGCGCTGCGCATTTCCTGTGGGATGGACGCAAAGCAGTCCATTGCCGCTAGCACGCCGCCCAGGGCCCTCAGGCGAGCGTCTTCGAATATGGAGCGGTCTCCTTGGATCACGGGCAAGCCCTTGCTTCGTTGCTTCGCAACCTCCAAGGCAGCCATGTTGTTGTAGTAAAAAAGGCCGACGCCCGCCCGCCGATTCATGCCATCGAGGTCATACCAGGGATGCTTGCCAATCTGGAAACCCAAAGCGGTGATTTCGGTTGGCCGCGAGGGATGCCACTGCGCACCCCAGCAGAACGAGCCATCGAAAACATGCAGACTGGTTGTCATCATGTGCACGAAATGCATCACGCCCCCGTCGGGGCGTTCATTTAATTCGTGCTGGACGCAGCGTACGACTGACCCGTTGCCCAAGATGGCAAAGAAGCCCTCGAAGGACTTAATCTTCCCGTTCGCAAGATCTTTCCTAACCTGTGCTATTTCTTTGCCATTGGATTTCAGGAACTCATCCTTATTGGTTGCCTTAAGATAGGGAATTCCAGCATCCGAAGGCAATATCACCATACCGCTGGGAAATGATCCTAATACTGCCGAAAAGAACAGGGACGGATCTTTTGCCTCTTTGTTCGCGTTCGCCCCGTACTCGATGGGCAGTGAATGTACGGCAGCGTGCCCTCTTTCATCAGATACGGCATCGTATGAGAGCTGGCCCACGCCTTTACGCTCAAGCATCCCAGGTATGGATCCCATAATTTCCATTAACAAGGATGGGTCCTTCGCCAATCGTTCTGGAACATCCTTCCAGGACGGTGCCACGAACATTTCCTTCGAGATGAGTGGCTCAATAGCTCCGGACTGCTTCTCCCATGGTGTTGCCCATTTGAGAAAAAAGAAGCGGCGTACCGAGGCAGCATTACTTCCTGCCGTGGAGAGTTTAAAACGAAAATTCAGGTTTCTTACGTGCATGGTGCGCCAGTCGTCTGTTGAGAATGAAGTTCAGAGGCCGCCTGAATCTGTAAGCATTACTGAAACTGAATATCAAAAGCAAGCTCTATACCTCGAATATTGCTCAAGTCGAGTTTTCTGTCAGGCACTGAAATTGTCCATGCCGAAAAAATACCAAGCAAAGGGCTTGCAAAGTCGGCACTGGCGTCGTTCGCCCATCTCATTTTCGCCCATTGCACCTTCTCCTTGCTGACATCACAGAATGCCCCGGCCTCGTCGACTCGAAAGACGTTCTTGTACACAACCTTTGGAGTTTCGAATGCAATGGGCGCGGCATGTTCGTTGGCTTGAAGCCGGCACCTGCCGCCGCTCTCAATATTGAGCTGGATATCCGACCCCGGACTTGTGCCCTTGAGGTATGCGCGCACGGCATTAACTCTGATGTTGAATTTCCCAGCTAAGTTATCATTGTTTTTCCAATGATTACTATCAGGCTGGACGAAGAAAGTTACTTTTCGGCCAGACTTAATGGCGGCAATTTTTGAACGATCAGTGTGCTCATTGGCCTCCAGCGTCAGCGTCATTTCAGATGGTACGCGGATCAAGCCGTCTTGGTATTGTTTTAACGCTTGGTTCAATGTAGTCAGCGCTGACCTGAGAGAATTGGTGTCGAGCTCCCCCAGGCCATCGAGTATGGACAGATCGTTCAACGCAGCGCAAGGCTCAAGCGCGAGGCAGGAGTATGCGCGGCCAGCAAGGTAAAGCTGATGCAGGGCTTCAAGTACTTGCTTCGTGTAAGCGTGCTGCGATAGTGCGGCAAGTTGCATTAAGCCCGGTGAGTTTAAAGCACTAAGCCCAGCCCCATCAATAGCTCTGGCCTGTTTAGAACGCAACGAATCAGCCTGGCAACTCCAAAGCTTAGATACCGCTTCGTTATAGCGGACCACGGCTTCATTTTGCCGCTGCACTGCATCCATGTACTGGTCCACCGCCTCGCGGAGCGGGGTGTCGTCCGCAAAGTATTTTTCCAGGAACGAATCGAATTCTGACTTCTTGGCCAAGATCAGCGAGCGACTGCCGTTCGGTTGGAGAAACCCATTTTCAGAACCTACCCATGCGGCTTGTAGTTTTTTGATGTCGCCCTCCACCTGTTTCATCTGCGAGACAAGGTATTTCTTGTCAACAGTCCCGTTTGACGTCTCGACATGGTCGAAATCGAACTGGCCCATCATGGAAAGAACGCCGCCTGATGCATAAGCCTTGCCGGCGGTGGTAGCCAGCGAAAATTCCGGGCCGGCAAACATGAGAAGCGATCCCATGCATCCCAGCATGCCGGATAGGGACCAATTCAACCCGAGGGCAACGTTGGTTAGTTCGTTGGCAAAAAGCGTGTCCAGCGTATTCTTGGCCTTCGTAACTTCGGCTATGCCGCTTTCTATAGCGGTTTTTGCTTCGCCATTGATGAATGCCATAAGCTTGGATACGTCCGCCGCCCTGTCAGCAATGTCGTTTGTCAAGAGTGTGTAATTAGACTGCACATCGGCTTTTGCTTTTTCATAGTCCCGCACGGCGTTCTGGATCTCGCAAAACCAGCTCTCTGCCTTTGCTAGCCCTACTAGCATCTTTTCAAGTCCGGAAATGTCCGAATTCAGGACGGGAACCATGTCGAATTGATTGCCATAGAAATCGATTCGATTTGCGATCTGATGGGCCAAGACATTGTGGAGCAGCCGCGCCTCTGACCACTGGGGCGCATCGGCCGGCTTGATGCGCGCCAAAGATTCCCCGATCCAATTCAACAGCTTGAGCGCGTCGTCTATCTCATTGTTGCTCAATTCGTGTTTGGGGCTGGTGTCCGGTGCGGAGGAGAGAAGATTGGGAAACGTCAGCCGGGTTAGATGAATGAACCGAAGGCGTTCAAGAAGCATCCCGACGTGTTCGGGCCTCAACTTATTGGAGAACTCTTCTGGACTTTCAAATACCCCCTTGCGATAATCCCCGTCTGGTAGTTTGGCGGTGAGCGGGGGGGCTTCTGATCCTTTTCGCGCGGTTCTTTTGTCCGCTGGAGGTTGAGGGTCTTCGCAGTACGGCTTATTGCCTGGATCGCCATGTCTACCGGGGTTGCCTGGCGTACCATTCGAGCCATACTCGCCGGCCGCGACGTCGGCCTGAATACTGCATCCCTCATGGGGAGCGATGACGCTGTAGCAGTTGATCGTGCCGCGAAGGCCCGGGCTGCCGCCAGATCCAGCAGGCCCTCCATCCCCTCCCACTCCACCTTGACCATTGAGTATGGGCTGCGTCTTACTGCCCGTTCTTAAGCTAATAATTACGGATTGCGAACCCGCCTGACCCTGTTGGCCTGGCTGGCCATCCTGACCGTTTAGGCCTGCGGAGCCTTTACCGCCGCGGGCCGACAGTATGGTTTTTATATTAGGATCAAATTCATGAACGAAGATGTCAATGCAACCTGCGGCCATACCTGGATTGCCATCAATTCCCTTGGCTCCCATTTGTCCATCGTTGCCATTTTCTGCGTTTCTGGTCCCTGTTGAAAGGGTAAACCAGTTTCTCTCGAATGGCGCCTTTGGGGGCTCGGGCGGTTTCGCGGCTATGGTTGGTGGCATTGCTGCCGGCCCTGGTTCTCCATCTACGCTGATGTTGCACGACTCCTTAGCACTGCTCGACATTCCGAGGCGTCTGGCTATGAGAGTGAGCTTTTTGCCCGGCAAGCGGTATTGCGCGCCAGGCTGCAGGTAGAGTTCATCTGCATAAATCGTGATTTCATCTGGGGCGAGCGAATCAAGTGGAATATGAATTTCTTGACCCAACACGGAACCATCCCCACCGATGCCTTTAAGCGTAACCTTTTGATAAGCCGCCATCATGACGTGCTTCTTGACGGCCGTTTTATTGCTGCCTGCTTCTAACGGTTCGAGATTGGTTTGAGCCCATAGGAGAGGTTGAAACTGGTTTGCCACGGTCTTCCTTGCGAGTGATTTCCCGGCGCGTGGTCTAAGTTCGCAGTCCAGGAGGCTGAGATGGGCCGACGCGCCACTGCGGACGGCCGAGCCGGTCCAGTATCACTGAAGTCCTTCAAGCCTGTCTCGGCCGCGCCGAACCCGCACCAGTCGCCCTGCATGCGCAAGGCCCATGGCGAACGTGGTGGATCGGGTTTGGCAGGGCGCGGCAACCCGTCGCTGCCTGCCGGTACCTCGATTGCCGAAGGCTGTGAGGCGGTGTTCCCCGCGCCTGGCTTACCAGCCGAAGCGATGCCGTTTTGCAGCGCTACCGGCGGCTGCATGGATCACTCGACCGGCCACCAATCCAACGAACCCCCTGCCAGCACCAGCACCAACACCAAGATCCAAACTCGGCCCCGCCGGTGCATCCAGCTCAACTCACCTTCCCCGTATGCGCCTTGCGCCCGGCTAACTTGTCGCCGGACTCGCTGGCAAGCTTAACGTGCCGCCGCAAGGTGTGGGTCAAGGCGGCATGCTGGCCCTCGCTGTCCATGAGCGTGGCGACTTCGATCATCGTGTTATCTCAGAAGTGCTGCTGTGGGTCGCGTTCGAGGCGAAATAGGACCGGGAGCAGGTCAGGTTGAAGAAGAACACCGCGCAACTCGCCACGCTGTTCGCGCTGTCGAACCTGTGGATGGCGCGCAGAAAGTTGCTGGTACTGGATGGACAAGTCCGTGCGAACACGGCGATGGGGGCCTGAGATGATCCAAAAGGCACTGGTCGAGCGCATCAATGAAACGCCGGCGGCGCGCATTGCGCGAAAACTCGGCCAATTCAGTGAGGTCACACGCATGCCCGTACTGGATGCGAGTGGTTCAGACGTTCCCTAGCAGCTCGTCTGGAGAGCGAATGCCCACCGGTAGTGACGGCAAGGTGTGGAAATTCGCCAAGACCAGAACCCTGAACAATTGGTGCACGGCGTCGCCGCCGCACATCCCCAATACAGACCTTGGTAGAGGACCGGTTGTGGCCGATGTGCGTCATGGTAGCTGGGGCGGTGGTGGGCTCCTTGCGGACACCTAACCCGCCGTGCCGGCTTCAACTGCCGGGGGAACCGACCACCAAGCCCCAAATCAACGCGGAAGCAAAAAGTACCCAACCTACCCACGATGCGCCCTTCTTGAACCAGTAGTAGTGGTGCTCGTTGTTTCTGCGGTCGTAGTGGTCGACAACCAGCGCAAGCAAGACAGCCGCTGCCGCTACGAATGCACCCACCATTAGCCATGCAGAAGTGCCGTGCAGATGGGTAGTTCGTGTGTACCGACCGGGCAGGTAAAGGTCATCTATGTACAGGCTCAACGAGCCATAGATGAGAAGACTAGCTGCTAGAAAAAGATTCCATCCTCGCTCAGCAACCGAGAAGTGGTTGGGTACGTAGGGACCATTCGCTCCATCATGCTTTCCTGGCCCCGCAGAAAAGTGGTCCAGTCGAGGCTTGCTTGGCTCCGGAAGATTGTGGTCGTGCCTGTGCATTTCAAAGTACCTCGCTCATGAGCGGGAGTCTCCCAAAGACCGCTTCTGGCCGTAGGCCGCCATGGTAGCCGCGGCGGAGACGGGCCCATGGCCGACATGCTTGCTCAAGGTCCTTCAATATCCTGAGGCCAGTCGTAAGTGGCCGCGGGGGTACTTCCTAAGCGGACGTTAGGCATCATCTTTGTCCGGGCCAAGGTCGGCGAAGTGAACTGCCACGTTGAAGTTCGCCATCGTTCGAGCAAGTGATGCTGGGGACACCCCATGGGCGTTCTTTGTTCTCGGATTCGCGCCTGCCCTGCGGAGCAACATAATGACGTCTCCCTCGCCCTTGGAAGCGAACACAGCGCGGAAGAGGGCCGTGTTTCCATGGGAGTCTTGGAGCGAAGGACTGGCCCCAGAACCGAGTAGCGCATCTGTGCATTCAGCTGAAGAGGCCTGCGCGGCGAAGTGCAAAGGCGACCAGCCATTGGCGTCTTGGTGATTCGCGTCTGCTCCAGCCTTCAACAAGCGACGCACTTCTGCTGCATTGCCGTCTCCGGCAGCATAGTGAAGGGGGGTTCTACCTTGCTTGTCAGACGCATTCATTGAAACTCCGTTTCGACTGGGCCGGGCGTATTGCTGCTCCTGTGACGCCTAACCTGTGGGGCCCACTAATGGCGGGTTTTTGGTCATGGTAGTCGCCGCTGACGCGAACCTTCTCGTTTATGCGAAAGCGCGGAGCGCCTCTTCCTGCCAGGCATGCCCACTGGTTGCCCAAGCACTTTCAGGACTTGACGGCGGGAAGCCGGTGCGGCAACAGGCTTCTCTTAACTCAAAGTTGAAGACCGCGTGTGGGTAGTTATTGATTAGAAGGACCGCGCTCCGGCTGTCGGCGGACCATCCAAGTTCGACCTTTGAGGACATTTCCTTGTCAGCAACATCGCACACGTTATAAATGTGCAGCGCGTCCTGAATGCTTTGCATCGTGCAAGACGGGTCAACCGCGTAAAAGTACCCCGTTTCCCCATCGTCTTCGAATACGACAAATAGCTCTCCATCCGGAGAGAGACCTTCAACGACGGTTGGCTGGCCTACAAGGAATTCGTGACTCGCAGTGATGTTCGGTGCCATTTAAAACTCTATGACTGCTTCTGGCCGATGCCCGCCATGCTAGCTGAGACGGTACGGGGCCTGAAGCGGACCCCGTGTCGCGCTACTTCCGCTCCGGCAATGCAAGCGAGAAGGCTTCGGCCTCGCACTCGAAAGTGCTGTCTCTCAAGTAAAACAGATAGTGATTTCGGGGCGACGATATCTGCGAAGTAAGACTCACCCAATCCGTAGGGGCTGAGAGCAGGGCTTCCTCGCCCGATACAAGATAGAACTCACCCCATTTAGGGGCCAAACTGCTGAATCTGCACTGCCCTCTGTACCAACCTTCATCGTTGGTGGAACCCAGGCGGAAACGCAGGCAGTTCTGAAACCGCAACTTGGCGCGAGAGCCCTCGACGAATTCGGGGTACAAAAAAGCGTTGACTGCAAACTCCAGCACGACCGCGTCGCCATCAACGCTCACAGTCTCATCAGGAGCGTTTGGCTCTGCATTCCAGCCGTCGCTGAGTTGGATGAATTGAACTTCGTGTCGTTTCATTGCTGCCTGCACAAGGGCCGCTCTTGGCCGATTCCCGAAGTCTAACCTTGGACCTGAGGGACATCTACCCATCAAGCTGGGGTCGCCAGCCGCCCTACGTATCAGCTTCTTCATACGATTGATGGTCCTCATTGGGTTCTTCACAGGATGGCCGGTGACACCGGCTCATTTGGAACTGCATCGGGTTTGACACAAAGTAGCCCGGCGTAGGGTGATTGCCTTGCCGAACCTAGACATTGTGTCGAGTCGGTCACACGTTGCAGTGCTAAGAGGAGCTGGAGATGGTGTTCCGTGACTCGGGCTGGTCCAACAACTCAATGCCCTTGTGCTGTCGCCAAGTCAATAATGCGCGCGTAAGGCACGCCCTGCTCCATTGCGATGCGCGGCGTCAGCCCGTGAAGTGCTTCATGCGCTGTTTCCAAAAACGACAGCATTTTCCAACCATCCGTTGTCCCCAAAGCATGAGAGATTGCTGGGATCGCTGGAAACACAAAGGGCTCAAACTGCCATTTCGGGACCTTGAAACCGCTACTCAAATGCATCACCCCAATGTACCGGCCGCTCTTGATACAAGAGATAACCTCGAGGCGTGATGTACCGCTCAGTGCAGCAGCTTCATCGGTCGTGACCATGTCGGAGGCACTGATGCGTTGTCGCCTGTATACGGCACCACGGCGCAACAACTCTCTGGTTTGTACCTCACTGCCGTAACGGTCCGACGTAGTTGAGCGACGTAAATTTGCTTTCAAGTAGCCCTCCTATGTGGAGTGAAATTTGAAACCATCATCATGGCCGGCCCATTCCATCCGGGCTTTATTTTTGGTGGTTCCCAAGCTGTTCCACTAATAGCGAAGCAGTCTGCTGTTGCATGGATTCAGTAGCCGAATACGCGGCGGCGTTCTTTTCGATAGGTCTTGATCGCCAGAAGCAAGAAACTTCCAAGAGCCATCCAAGCTGCGCTCTCATAGCGATGTGCAAGACTGGCGCGGACAACATCGGTCAATGGCTTCAAGTGACCGTGTAGCTCAATGCCGCCGACGAGCATCTCACCCATGAGCAAGATGCCGAGGAAGAAGGCGACACCGAACCCAAGCGCGAGTTGAGTTTTTGTGGACAGACAGAAAACAATCCAAACCTCGGTGAACCAGTTTTTCATGGGTAACTTTCAGCTGGATCCATAGGCAACAGCGTCTTCGCCGCCTGTATCGCAGCGTCAGACCCCTGAAACTCAACTGTGTGGATCGTTCCGTCCGGCTTTCGGCTGAACCGGACTGACACGCCGCCGTGTCGAGCGGCTGCTTGCCGGGCCTTCACGGAGACCTGCTTTTCAAGCTCTGCCATCGCCGCCTTCTTCAGCTCTGCCGTGCTGGGCAGTTTGAAGTTGATCTGGATCATTTGCGGTCCTTGGGCGGATGGGGATCGTTGCCATGCGAGTCACGGGCTCGGATGCGGCCATCCTGCCCATGGATGACCAACTCACCCTGGCCTTGTCGCGCCATCTGCCGCCCAGATCGAATGGCTTGGGCCTGCGTATCAAAGACCTGGGTCGCGCGCTGTCCGCCTTCGCGAAGCGTGCCCCAACCGTTGTCGCGCTGCACTATGTGAACGTTTTTCGGGTTAGCCATCATGAACTCCAGTGTGTTGAGATTGACGGATGTCAGTTTACAAACCAGAATCTGCACTGTCAATATGTAAACCACCCGCGGAGAAAATCATGATCGGAAACCGACTCAAGAGAGCGCGAGACGCCCTCGGGCTTTCCTTGCGCGAATTGGAGGCAGCCATTCAGGGGCAAGTCTCTGCACAGGCCATCGGAAAGTACGAGCGCGATGAAATGATGCCGAGCTCGGCGGTCCTCTTGGCGCTGGCCAAGGCCCTGAAGGTTTCTCCGGAGTACCTGCTCAGCGAGCGCGAAATTGAACTCACGGGAGTGGACTTTCGAAAAGCGCCCCATGCCGGTGTCAAGGAAGAACGCGCCGTCGAGGCGTCTGTTCTCGACCAGGTCGAGCGGTACCTGGAGTTGGAAGAACTCCTGCCCGGCGTGGATCAACCTTGGGACGCGCCCTTAAGCGAGGCGTTCGCCATCAACTGCATTGAGGATGCCGAGCAGGCAGCCAATGCGCTGCGAAGTCTGTGGCGGCTGGGCATCGACCCCATTCCGTTCATGGCTGAACTACTCGAAGACAAGGGCGTGAAAGTCATCGCTTTGGACTTGCCAGAGAACGTCTCTGGCTCAAAAGCCTTCGTGCAGAGCCCAAAGCGTGGTGACGTGCCGGTGATTGTCGTCAACCAAAGTCACAACGGTGAACGTCAGCGTTTCACGCTCGCACACGAACTTGCGCACTTGGTTTTGCGTTTCAGCGGACTGAGCGACGCGGAGCAGGAAAAAGCTGCGGACAGGTTTGCGGGCGCATTCCTCATGGCCAAGGACATGGTTCTGCGCCTGCTCGGAGAGCACCGAACGTCAATATCCATCGGTGAACTGGCAGAGTTGAAGAAGATTTTCAAGGTCAGCGTCGCCTCTCTGGTGGTGCGCTGCTCTCAGCTCGGTATCCTGCCAAAGCAAGCATATGGAAGACTCTGGGCTCAGATCAAAAGTATGGGCTGGAATGGTCAGGCATCCACCGAGCCAAATCTGCTGCCAGCTGAGGTTCCCCAGCGAATGGAGCGACTGTGCTTACGCGCTGTGTCCGAGGGCGCCATCTCGGAGGCTCGCGCTGCAGAGCTGCTGAGCATCAGCGTACGCGAACTGGACCGCCGACTGATGGGGCAGCCAGCCTAGTCAATCATGATCATCCTGGTCTCGGACACTTCCGTTTTGATCGACCTCGAGCGCGGCGGGCTCCTGGAGCCCGCGTTTTCATGCGGCCTCACGATGGTGGTGCCGGACCTCCTGTATGACCGAGAACTCGCATCGGACAACGGGCCGTTGCTCAGGCAGCTTGGCTTGGGTGTTGTTGAGTTGGCGCCTGATGAAGTGTCATTTGCTCAGCAGCTCCGTACGTTGCGCCCTGGCCTGTCACTTCCAGACTGCTTCGCCCTGAGTTGCGCAAGGCGACCGGACCATGCGCTGGTATGCGGAGACATGTTGTTGCGCAAGGAAGCCAGCAACCGGCAATGCACAGTCTATGGACTGCTGTGGATCCTCGATCAGATGGAGGCCAGCGGAGCAGTTGGCATCTCGCTGCTGCACGAAGGCATGACTCGCATCTCCAATCATCCACGCTGCCGATTGCCTGCAGCGGAAGTGAAAGCTCGGCTTCAGCGATGGTCGCCGACATAACAAAGTCCGCCTTTTTTTACCCTTCATTATTGGAATTACCGATGCCAGGCGCCTATGCCCACCTCTCAGTTGTAAACGACGCCCAAAAACGCGCGGAAGGTGCTGGTCTGCGCGAAGAGACACTCGTGAGCCTCGGGCTGCATCTGAAATTCCTTGAGCTTGGTGCCGTCAGTCCAGACTACCCCTACCTCACATTGAAGCGTGGTCAGAAGCAGTGGGCCGATGCCATGCACTACAACCATAACGCCACACTGCTTCGCGCCGGTGTCGCGACTGTGGCGAACATGCCCGAGCATCAGAAGGCCAAGGCAACAGCATGGCTTCTTGGTTTTGCGGCACACATGGCCACCGACATGACCATCCATCCTGTGGTTGAGCTGCTTGTAGGACCTTACCAAGGGAACGAAGGCGAACACCGGCGCTGCGAAATGCACCAGGATGCCTTCATCTTCCCTAAGGTGATGAATGTGGGAGACACCGGTTTGTCAGAACACCTGTCCTCAGGCATCGCCACTTGCCATGCCCTGGAGGACGAAGATGTTATTGAGCCCGCAGTCGAGCACGCTTGGCAAGCAATGCTCACAGCGGCTTACGGCGACACGCCAGCGAGCAATCCACCTCTGCCCAGTGCATGGCACTGTGGTTTCCGCGATATCTTGTCCGCGATGGCAGACGCGAATCACTTGTTTCCATTCGCCAGGCACGTTAGCTCGGAGTTGAACCTCGCCTATCCGCGCAAGAAGGACATTGACCCGAGATTCATCAAGAGACTGAAAACGCCAGAGGGTCACATGGAGTACGAGGCCATCTACGAAAAAGCTCGATCCAATGTCCTAGCTGTGTGGAAGGGCCTCGACGAGGCGCTGGTTGACGGTCGCTCCGAAGCATTGGATGCGCTTGAAGACTGGAACCTTGACACCGGTCGAAGTGTGCAGACTGGCAAGCTGGTTTTTTGGTCGGAGGTCGTATGAAGAAATATCTGCCCCCAATCGCTTCGGTGATGTTGGTCCTGCTGATGGGTTGTGCTTCGCAGCCGAGCGATCGCGAGATGAACAGCTTGGCTTCAGCATTGACAAAGGTCTCGGCAGCGGTTGATGCAAGTGCCCGCTACAAACGATCCACTGACACTCTGGATGAGAAACAGCTTTTGCAAGTTTCGACTGCTCACGACGCCAGCCTGATGAAGCCATTCGAAGGAATGACGGTTCGGGTGCTTCGCGTCGGCCGTGACTCAGCAGTTCTTGTTTGCCAGGCCAATAGTGGGCGTGCCCTTCTGGAAGACTCAGGCTGCACGGCGAGGCTGGATGCGCCACGCTGGAACACCGGTCCAAATCCTTGCGAATTCACACTTGATGTGAAACAGATCTGCGCTCGGTAGGCGAATCCCAGAGGAAAACGGAAATGCCCAAGAACATCGTCATCTTCTCAGACGGCACGGGACAGGCAGGCGGCCTCAGACCTGATCAAAACCTGAGCAACATCTACAAGCTCTTCCGCGCCAGTCGCACAGGTCCAGAGAGCCCGATCAATCCGAGGGACCAAGTTTCCTTCTATGACGCGGGCTTGGGCACGGAAAATGACGAAGGCAAGATTCCCTTTCGGCCCATTCAGAAGTTTCGCAAGCTGTGGAGTGGCGCCACCGGCACTGGCATCAGCCGCAACATCGCCGATTGCTACGAGGCCATCCTCAAGCACCACGAGACCGGCGACCGCGTTTTTCTCTTTGGCTTCAGCCGTGGTGCATACACGGCCCGGTGCGTGGGAGGTGTGATGTCCTTGTGTGGTGTGCCCACTCGCGCCGCTGACGGTGGTCCTCTACCTCGCTTTGGCAAGGAACTGCGAAAGATCGCTGACGAGGCAGTCCAGGATGTTTACGAACATGGATCGGGCAGCAACAGCCCGAAGCGCGAAGCAGAGCGGCTCGAGAAGGCGAGAAGATTTCGAAAAAAGTACGCGTGTTCTGACGCCGAAGGA
>LNFM01008657.1_pt1 | contig 15235 bp, 16 predicted proteins | sample 596031 | NCBI WGS metagenome assembly LNFM01 (sample SAMN04254537, study PRJNA301005) | activated carbon metagenome | isolation source: dual media filters at the Ann Arbor, Michigan drinking water treatment plant | place: USA: Ann Arbor | reverse complement strand
GCTGCACCGTGTCGCCGAGACGCATCAAGTGATCGTCTTCACGCACGACGACCGACTGCCGGAAGCGGTGCGGCGCCTCGACATTCCGGCAACCTTCGTCGACCTCACGCGCAAGGACAAGTCGGTGGTCGAGGTCCGCCGCACCAGGGGTCCCGTACGGCTGCTGCTCGATGATGCCGCGGCGGTGGCGAGGACCGAGCACATGCCAGACGGCATCAAGTTGCGCCTCGTCCCGAGCTTCTGTCGTTCGGCTCTCGAGGCCGCCTGTCAGGAGGTCGTGCGCGCGCGGCGCCTCGGCAAGGGCGATGCGCACGCCGACGTGGAGCGCACGCTCACTGCCGCCACCGGCCTGCGCAAGCTGATGGCGCTCGCACTGTTCGACGATGACACCAGGGGCGGCGAAGTCGAGCATCGGCTTGCCACGGCAAAGGCCCAGGCTCACAAGCAGACGTTCCTGTCGTGCAAGGACGGCGCACACGGCAACTTCGCGGGAGATCCCCTGGCTCTGATCGACGCGACGGATGCCCTGGTCAAGTTCTTGCGGACGAAGGTGAGCCTGTGAAGGGCGCGCCCGGTGCGCTCGAGATGCTGGCCTTGTGCCGGACCCTGGTCAACAGCGATGACTGGGCACTGTCGTTCTGGTGGGGTCGCGGTGCCGCGGTGCTGGCGAGGCAAGCGGTGGAGTTGTCGCTCGACGAGTTCTGGGCGCAGCGTGCGATGCCCATGATGCTGGCGTCGGCGCGGGGCCAGTTTCTCGCGCTGCGCCTCTACTACGAGGACCCCGCCGCCACGAGTGACGGCTACGTGACCTGGTCGCTGCTGAGCCGCGCCTGCCACCATCACCCCTACGAGCTTCAGCCCACGCGCGATGAGGTGCTCGGATGGGTCGAAGCAGCGGAACGCTTCTACCATGTGCTGCAGACCGGGAGCCATGACATCGTTGGACGCTGAACTGATCGCCGCCTACCAGCGCACGGAGTACCGCGTCGCCGACGGCCGGCATGCCTTCGTGCTGCGGGTGGAGGAGCGCGCGCCCCTGCTGCGCGTGTGCCACGAGACCTTCGACGTCACGTGCTCGGCCTACATCACCGCGTGGAATCCACGCAGCGTGGCCACACCGCTGGACGTGAATCGGGCCGCGATGGCCCGCCTCGAACAGGAACTGACGCGTGCGGGATGGCGCTGGCTGCGGGGGGAAGGCGTCGACCCGGAGGGGGCGTGGCCGCCGGAGCCGAGCCTGCTGGTGCTCGGCCTCGACGAGGCGTCCGCCGTGGCCCTCGCACGCCGCTACGATCAGAACGCCCTCGTGTGCGCCGGCGCCGACGCGGTGCCGCATCTCGTGATCTGCGCCACGCCTGCCGCGCCCTGACGTCCTGCCGCCTGCCGCGTCCTCGCGCGACGTCGCCCCTGCATGTCAGAAGGACCGGCGCTCGCGCGTGTCCGTGTCATGGAGCGACTCATGAAGACGGACATCACGGTGGTGCTGGATCGGTCGGGCTCGATGAACGCCATCGCCCGGGACGTGGTCACGGGCCTGAACACGTTCGTGCGCAAGCAGCAGGCCGTCGAAGGCGAGGCATGGTTCACCCTCGTGCAGTTCGACGACGAGTACGACGTCGTCCACTTCCGGGTGCCGATCGCCGACGTGCCGCCGCTGACGCGTCGCACCTACGTGCCGCGTGGCTCGACCGCGCTGCTCGACGCGATCGGGCGCGCCATCCTCGACATCGGCGCGCGCATCGATGGCCTCGCGCCGGATCATCGGCCCGACCAGGTCGTCTTCGCGGTGGCCACCGACGGCCAGGAGAATTCCAGCCACGCCTTCACGCGACGGCAGGTCTTCGAGATGATTCGTCAGCGCGAGAAGGCCGGCGCGCGGGCGGCGCCGACATGGGAGTTCATCTTCCTGGCCGCCAATCAGGACGCCATCGCCGAAGGGGGTCAGATGGGCTTCGACGCCGCGCGATCGGTGGACTTCGATGCCGATGGCCGCGGGGTCGACGTCGCGATGAGCCTGATGCACGACAAGGTCGCCCAGAAGCGTCGCGCGGGACAGGCGCCGATGACCTTCGACGCCAGCGATCGCGCCAGGGCGAGTCGGAAGCACTGACACCGGGCACCGGGCACCGGGCCACGAGCACCGGGCCCGCGGGCAACCGGCACGCAGCGGCCGTCAGGCGTCGGCGAGCTGCAGCCCGGCGTCGACGAAACGCGCGAAGTGCGGGTCCGCGGTGGCAAGCACGGCCTCGGCGTCGATCGCGGCCGCCGCGATGAGGCAGTCGGGCAGCGAACTGCGCCTCCGGCCCGACAGGTTGAAGAGTCGCGCGGCCTGCTCGGCGTGGGCCCCGGTGATCGGCGTGGCCTCACCCACCAGCCGCCGGGCCACGCCGAGCGTGCCATCGTCCAGCGGGCCCGCCAGGAACTCCGCCCACACCACGGCGCTGAGCGACAGCGTCCGCCCCCCGTCGAACCAGCCCTCGAGGCGCGCCGCTTCCGGCGTGCCCGGCAGCAGCGCCCGAATCAGGAAACTCGTGTCGAGGTGCACCCCGCCCGGCTCCGTCATGCCTCGTCCCCAGGCGTGCGCCAGGCGTCACGCTCGGCACGGACCTCGGCCACCCAGGTCTCGACCTGCTCCGGGGTCAAGTTCGCTCGCTGCTGCAGTTCGCGGAGCAGCGCGACCCGCTCTGCCCCGGCCGACTGCTCGTCGGCCATCCGGACCGCTCGTCGCAATACTTCGGACTTCGCCACGTCCCACCGCCTTGCCAGGTTTTCGATGCGCCGCATGGTCTCCGCGTCCAGGGAATATGTCGCACGCACAGATGTTACAGCCATAACAAGAGTATGGCAGTATTCACCCTCGCGCGCAACGCTGTTGTCTTGTGACCGCCGACTCCGCACGAGGCAGATGTCGTGCCGTCTCGGGACCGCGGCAAACACGAAAGGGCCGACCCCCGCGGGCCGGCCCTTGGCACTTTCTGCGATCGTTCAGGCTATCTGGGGTTGCCGCTCTTGATCACCGGAGCGCCGGACTCGCTCCACTCCTGGTAGGAGCCGTCGTAGAGCTTCGCGTCGTAGCCGAGCATCCGCGCCACGAGGAAGGGCACCGAGGCCTGCACGCCCGAGTTGCAGTAGGTGACGACGGACTGGCCGGGGGTGACGCCGGCGGCGGCGAGCATCTGCTTCAGGTCGGCGGCGGACTTCAGCGTCTTGTCCTCGTTGAAGAACGCGGTGAACGGCAGCGTTGCCGCGCCGGGCACGTGCCCGGGGCGCTTGATCTCGCCCTTGCGATCGTCTTCGCCGGTGTAGGACGTGGTCGGTCGCGCATCGACGAGCGTCACGCCGGGCGTCTCGAGGTGCCCGCGCACCCAGGCGAGATCGACGAGGGCGGCGGCGCGCGGTCGCAGCGTCAGTGTGCCTGTCGCCGGTGCCGAGGGCATCTCGGCCGAGACCGTCTGCCCGGCGCGCACCCAGGCGGGCAATCCGCCGTCGAGCACCGCCGTCTGGCCGCCGAGGCCAGCGTAGTCCAGGGTGAACGCCACGCGCGCCACCTGCGGGATCTCGTCCTTCGCGAAGTAGACGACCACGCGCGAGGTCTCGCTGATGCCGAGGGCCTCCAGCTTCGCCTCGAGGTCGGCGGGAGCGGGCATCTCGTTCTGGAGCGGCGGCTGCGAGGCCGCCGTGATCATCGGGAGGGTCACCAGGCGCGCGCCCGGGATGTGCTCCCTGGCGTAGGCCTCCTTGTCGCCGACATGCAGCAGGACGAGGTTCGGCTGCGTGAGCGCGGCAGCGAGGGCGGCCGGGGTGATGAAGGTGGGAGCGTCCGCCGGCGCCTGCGCGAACGAGACGCCACCAGCGACGAGGGTCACGACGGCCCCGAGAGCAAGGGTTCGGAACATCATGCCGCCATCGTACCCCTTGCGTTCACGTCCGGACGTCCCACCGCGATCCATCCGGCCGCTTGTCGATGACGATGCAGGCAGGCATGCGGTCGGTGAGTTCGCGGACGTGGGTGATGATGCCGACCATGCGTCCGCTGACCTGCAGCGACTCGATCGCCGAGGCGACGACGTCCTGGGCCGCGGCGTCGAGGGTGCCGAAACCTTCATCGATGAAGAGGCTGTCCAGCCGCACGGCACCCGCTGCCCGCTGCACCTGCTCGCTCAGTTCGAGCGCGAGCGCCAGGGACGCCAGGAACGTCTCGCCTCCGCTCAGCGTATCGGCCGCGCGCACTTCCTGGGCGTTGTCGTGGTCCACCACGACGAACTCGTCGTCTCTCCACTGCAGCGTGTAGCGACCGGAGAGCTCGAGCAGCCGGGTGGAGGCACCCGCCACGAGGCGCTCGAAGGCCTCTCGGAGCAGCCAGGCCTGGAAGGCGTCCGCCTTGAGGTCGGCGGAGAGGCGCGCATGGATCTCGTGCGCGGCGCGCGCGGCGGCCAACTGCCCGTGCAGCGTGCTGGCGTGGAGCGCGCGGGCCCGCATGCCGCCGACCTGGACCTCGAGCTGGGCGGCACGGCGAAGCGTGTCGGTGACGGCCTGCTCGGCGTCGCGTTCCCGCGCGATGCAGGCGGCAAGCTGCGCCTCGCTGACGGCGGCTGGCCCGACACGCGCCTCCAGGTCGGCGACCTGGGCCGTGACGGCCGCGAGGTGTCGCGTGTAGCCACTGGCGTGCGCCTCGAGCGTCTCGAGCGCCTCGTCGTCCAGCAGCGCGGCGGCCGCCTCGTCCGCACTGGCGAATCCGAGCGCGGAGAGAGCCTGCCCGGCGCGCTCGGCAATCGTCGCGAGCGCCGTGCGGGCTTCCTCGCACAGACGCGTGGCGAGGCGCTCGGCCTCCGTGGCCGCGGCCAGTTCGGTGTCGTCGCGCTGGGCCTCGACACGTGCCGCGTCGAGGGCGCCCTCGGCATCCACCAGCCGTCGTTCGAGGCGCGCCAGTTCGGCGCGAGGGTCTGCGGCATCGGTGATGGCGAGAATCTCGGCGTGCAACTGGTCGTGGGCGGTCTGCCTGGCGACGAGTTGCTCGCGACGTGTCGCGAGGTCGCGCTGGCAGGCCTCGAGCGCCTGCGTGGCGAGCGCCACACGGTGCTCGGCGTCCACGCGCGTGGCCTGCGCAATCTGGTGCTGTCGCGCGCGCGTCTCGCGCTGGGCGCGGATGGCAGTGAGGTCGTCGAGGCGCTCGAGCAGCCAGTGTTCCGGCATCGACGCACTCGACGCCGGCAGGTAGTGCCGCAGGTCGGCACCCAGGGTCGCGACGCTGCTGGTGATGCGATCGCGGAGCTCGGCGCGCATGTGCTCGACGGCGGCCAGTTGGCTGCGGGCGCCGTCGGCAGCCGCCAGCGCTCGCACATGCAGGTCGTGATGCGCCGTGACGCGCTCGGCGAAGGTGCGGCAGGCCTCCGTGGCGTCGTTCTGCACGTCGAACAGCGAGGTCAGCTCGGGCGGCAGGGCGACCGCCGGAACGGTCGCGACGGTCTGCTCGCACACCGGACAGGCGTCGCCGGCGTGCAGGTGACGCCGCAGGGTCATCGCACGATGGGCGTCCTGGGCCTCGGTCAGTCGACGGACGGCCTCGACCCGAGCGGTCTCGGCGCGCGCGAAGGCCTGCCTGGCATCCTCGAGCGCTGCCGCCTGCGCCTCGGCGATGCGCGCCGACTCGCGTACCGCCTCCTGCGCCTGGCGCCACTTCATCTCGACCGCGGGACCCTGCGCCCGCAGGCTGCGCAACTCGCGTGCGAGATCGCGCCCCTGCTCACACGCCTGCAACTCGATCGGGTCGTACGCCATCGCCCGCAGCGAGGCGTCGAGCCGCGCCTCGTCGCTCATCGCGTCCTCGAGCCGTTGGGCCTGCGCGCGGCCGTCGGCCTCCTTCGCCGCGACCTCACGCGTCAGGGACGCCACGTCGCGCGCGAGCAGACGACACTCGTCGTCCAGCGCGTCGCGATGCCGGAGTCGGCCTTCGAGGCCTCGGAGCACGGCGATGCGGGCCTTCACCGGCCCGAGGTCGGCGAGGGCCTGCCGCGCGGCGTCGAACCGCGCGTGCGTGGTCGCCCCCACAGCCTGGCTGCCGGCGAGGCGTGCGACGGCGCTCTCGTGCTCGGCCGTGCGCATCGCGAGACGGGCACGCGCATCGGCGAACTGCTCGATGGCCACGCCGACCTGCCGCGCCCGGCGTGATCGTGCGATGCGCTCCAGTCGCGCCACCTGCGCTCCGTCCTCCTTCAGCGTCACCGCGAGGTCGGCGCGTCGTGCGGCGAGATCGCGCGCCAGATGCACCCTCGCCTCCATCTCGACTCGCTGGCGGCGCGCCTCGTCACGCGCCTCGACCACCTGGGGCTGGACGACGGCGACACGGGCCAGCTCGTCCTCGGCGGCGGCAATCGCCTCGGGTGTCGCGTCGGCGTACGCCTCCAGTTGCCGTTCTGCGGCCTCGACATCCCGCTTCGCGTCGCGACAGCGCTCGCCGGCCAGTCGCTGCATCCGGTTGTAGATGGTCAGCCGCAGCAGTTCCTGCAGGATCTGCCGTCGCTGCGCCGGCGCGCCCTTGAGGAAGCGCGCGAACTCGCCCTGCGGCAGCACGACGGCCTGGGTGAACGCGTCGTAGTCGAGCCCGACGAGCCGCTCGATGGCGTCATCGACCTCGTGCACCCCGGAGGCCAGCGTCGTGGTGACGTCGCCCACGCGCTCGTCGAGCTGACACAGACCCGGACCGGACGCGCGGCGCACCATGCGCGTGACCACGAAGAGGCGATCGCGCGCGGTGAACCGCAGGGTCACCGACATGCGGTCGCGGCCATGGGAGATCAGATCCTTGACGCTGCCACGTCCCATCCGCGACACCTTGCCGTAGAGCGCAAAGGTGACGGCGTCGAGCACGGAGCTCTTGCCCGCCCCGGTCGGCCCCGTGATCGCGAACAGCGACAGCGCGGACAGGTCGAGCGTCGGTTGCGCTTCGCGAAAGCACGTGAAGCCCTGAACGTCGAGCGCGACCGGTCTCACGGCTCCACCTCCGACGCCAGCGCGTCCTCGTACAACGCATCGAAGGCCGCCAGCGTGGCCTCGTCCACCGTGGCGCCGTGCTGCTCGAGGAAGAGCGCGTACAGCGCCCGTGGCGCCAGCGTGCCCCCGCGCCCCGGATCGGGGCCTGCGGGCCGCGAGGCCGATTCGTCTTCCGACGGACCGCGGCGCAGGATGTCCACGCTCACGACACCGGGGATGGCCGCCCGCACGCGCCGATTGATGTCGGGATCGACCGCGCCCGCCGTGCAATCGACGATCACGCGCAGGTGCGGGTGATCGGAGACGTCGACGATGGGCACCGCGAACAGATCGGCGGGAGGGGCCGCGGCCGCGCCAGGGGACGCGATACGCAAGCGCGTGCCGACGCGAATCAGCTCTGCCGCCGTCACCGTGACCGTGCGCAATGGCCGTGCCCCGGCGTACGGCCGTGGCTCGACGTGCGCGGGTCGCCCGGGCTGCGCGTCCACCAGGTTCCAGGCCTTCGGCTCACCCTCCTCGCCGAAGTCGAGCTGCATCGGCGCACCCGCGTACCACGTGGGCACCGGCGCGCCGACGATCTGCTGATGGCGATGGATGTGGCCGAGCGCGACGTACTGCGCGGTCGGCGGCAGCATCCCGGGGTCGGCGGCCCACGCCTCGGCAACGTGCACGCGGCGTTCGCTCGTCCCCACGGCCGCCCCCTGGAGGTGGGTGTGGGCCATGAGGATGTTGACCGCGTCGGCCCTGAAGCCGGCGCTGATGCCGGTGACGAGCCGCTCCATCCGCCGGGCATAGCGCGCGCCGGCGTCGTCTGGCGAGGCGCCGAGTTCCTCGGCGGACAGGAACTGCGACGGCCCGACGAACGGCACCATGCCGACGACCACGCGTTCGCCCGAGGCCACGTCGAGCGTGACGCACCCGCCCTGGTCGTGCGGCTTCACGACGCCACACGCCGTGACCTGCGCGAGCTCGGCCAGTTGCGCCCACGCCTCCACGCGTGCCGGGCTGTCGTGGTTGCCGGCGATGACCACCGACGGCACACGCAACTGACCGACACGCCGGAAGAAGCGGAAGACCAGACGCTCGGCCTCGGCCGACGGCGACGACGTGTCGAACACGTCGCCCGTCATCAGGACGAGGTCGACCCGCTCACGCTCGACGACCGACGCCAGATCGTCGAGCACGACCTCGAGCTCGTCGAGGCGCGACTGCCCCTTCCACGCCTTGCCAGCGTGCCAATCGGAGGTGTGGAGAAATCTCACAGCGACAATTCAGGGCTGCATTCCCGTCTTCACGGGCGCGCTCGTCGTTCGTGCCCACTCCTCGAACGAGCCATCGAAGAGCTTGACGTCGTAGCCGAGCATGCGGGCCACCAACCAGGGAACGGTGGCCTGCTGTCCGATGTGACAGTAGGTGGCGATGGTCGAGCCTGGGGCGGCGCCGGCCGTCTTCAGCATGGCATCGAGCGCGACTTTCGGCTTGAAGGTGCCGTCCGGCTGTACCCACGTGTCGTACGGCGCGCTCACGGCACCGGCGATGTGCCCTGGACGCGGGATGCGGCCGTTGTTGTTGCTCTCGCCCGTATAGAACTGCGGGGTGCGCGCGTCGATGACGACGTGGCCCGGCGTGCCGACGTGGGCCTGCACCCAGGCGAGGTCGGCGACGATCTCGGGGCGTGTCTTGACCGTGAGGGTCCCCGCTGGTCGCGCCACCGGGGCATCCTTCGTCACCGCCTTGCCCGCGGCCTTCCAGGCCGGCATCCCCCCGTCCAGCACCATCGTCTGGCCGCCGAGCCCGGCGTAGTCGAGCGTGAAGACGATGCGCGTGACGCTCTGGATGACGTCCTTGCCCGTGTAGATGACCACCCGCGATGCGTCGCTGATGCCGAGCGCCTCGAGCTTGGTCTCGAGGTCGGCCGGCGACGGCAACTGCAGGCTGAGTCCGCCGTCCTGCGGGTCGGCAGCGATGGCGCGCAGCTCGACATGATGGGCGCCGGGCAGGTGTTCCAGGTCGTAGTCGGCCTTCGGCCCGACATGCAGCAGGACGAGCGCGGCGTCGGAGAGCATCGGCTCGAGCTGCGCCGGTGTGATCAACGACGGCGCCGGCGGCTGCGCGGCGGCCGCGACGCAGGTCAGCGCGAGAGAGGCAAGTCCGGCGACGGGAACACGCATGTCTCAGGATAGCGCTTCGTTCTTCGAGGACGAACGTCGAACGCAGAACGCTGCGGCCAGAGCATCGACTCGCGCTGCATTCTGAATTTTGAATTCTGAATCGTTGTTCCGTGCTTCGATCGTGATGTGCGTCTGACTCGTGCGCTCTGGGCCGCACTGGCCCTCGTCCTCGTCGCCGCGCTGGCGGCGGCATGGGTGCTGACGCGGCCCGTGGCCCCGGAGCCGCTCCATGTGGGAGCCGCGAGCGTGCTGGCGGGCGACGGCCGCGACGGGTGGCTCGACGGCCGGCGGGACACCGCGCGCTTCTCGGAGCCGTTCGGCATCGCCGTCTCGGCAGACCATGTCGTGTTCGTGAGCGACGCGGGCAGTTCGCATCGGATTCGTCGCATCGACGCCGACGGGGTGGTGTCGACCCTCGCGGGTGGCGGCCGCGGGTTCGTCGATGGCGTCGGGGCCGCGGCGCGGTTCGCCACGCCGTCCGCCATCGCGCTGGCCACCGACGGCACGCTGATCGTCGCCGATACGGGCAATCACGCCATCCGCCGCGTGGCGATGGATGGCACGGTGAGCACCGTTGCGGGCGATGGCGTGCCGGGCTACGTGGACGGACCCGGAAGATTTGGGAGGGACGCCTCGCCGAGGCGTCCCTCCGCTCGCTTCAACGCCCCGGTGGGGGTGGCCGTCGACGCCGCGGGCCGCATCCTCGTCGCCGACACGTACAACGACCGCATTCGCGTCATCGACGTCGATGGCGAGGTCCGGACGCTGGCTGGCGGCGACGACGGGGCCGCGGATGCGCCGAGCTCGGCAGCCCATCGTGACGGCGCCGGGCCGGATGCGCGTTTCGACACGCCGTGCGGCGTCGCCGTCGACGCGCTCGGACGGGTGATCGTGGCCGACACGGGGAACGGACTCCTGCGCGCCGTCGGCCCCGACGGCTACGTGACCACGATCGCCACGCCGCTCGTGGGGTTCGAGCGCCCGATGGCGGTGGCCTCGGACCAGGCCGGCGATCTCTACGTGGTGGACGAGCGCGGTGGGGTGGTCGTGCTCCCGATGCAGGGCGACCCCAGGCTGATCGCGGGCGGCGACAGCGGATTCTCGGACGGTGTCGCGAGTGACGCCCGCTTCCGTCGTCCGTCTGGCGTCGCCTTGCGATGGGTAGGGTCCGCTCTCCGAGCGGACCGTCATCGTCAGTCTGCGCCCGAACTCCTGATCGCAGACGCGGGCAACGCCATGGTGCGCCTCGTGGCACCGACACCGATCGAGACGGTCGGACGACGTCCGGCGCGATCCTGGCCGTGGTCCGAGGTCCACCTCCCCGCACCACCGTCGCCGCGTGTGCCGCCGAGCTTCGACGCCGAGGGCTTCGCGCGGACGCCGCTGTACTGGCCGGTCGCGCCGCTGGACGGACCGCACGAGGTGGCGGGCACCTTCGGCGAAGCGCGGGGCGAGCCAGGGCAGGAGCGCCTGCATGCCGGACTCGACGTCCGCGAGGCGCAGGGCACGCTCGTGCGCGCCGTGCGCGACGGCATCGTCTCCAGCCCGATCGCTGCGGGATCGTTCGGCACGCTGAACGAGTCGGTCCGCATCGGGCCCCTCGCCTACATCCACATCCGCGTGGGTAGGGCCCGTTCTCCGAACGGGCCGTCAGCGATAGGGCGTAGGGCCCGTTCTCCGAACGGGCCGTCATCAGGAGACATCGACCTCCACCGCTTCGCCCCCGTCCACGACGCGGAGGGCACGCTCACCCGCATGCGCGCCAAACGCGGCGCCTTCTTCTCCACGGGCGACGTCGTCGGCAGCGTCAACGCCTTCAACCACGTCCATCTGAATGTCGGCTGGAGCGGCGAGGAGCACAACCCGCTGCGCTTCCGGCTGGTGCAGTTCCGCGACGGCATCGCGCCGACGATCGCCTCCGGTGGCGTGCGGCTGTTCGACGAGGCCTGGCAGCCGCTCAATCCCGATCGCCTCGGGCCACCGCGAGGGCGCGGACGCGCACGTCGTCCGACGCGGCTGCCTCCGGTCGAGCCCGTGCTGGTGCGCGGTCGCGTGCGGATCGTGGTGGACGCGTGGGATCAGGCCGACGGCAATCTCGCCCATCGTCGGCTGGGCCTCTACGGCGCGGGCTACCAGGTGCTCGACGCCACCGGTGTCCCAGCCAGAGGCTTCGAGACGCCGCGCGAGACGCTCCACTTCGATCGCATGCGCCGCGACTCGGACGCGCCGCGGCAGGTCTACGCCAGCGGCAGCGGCATTCCGGTGTACGGCGCCGCCCGCACGCAGTTCCTGTATGTGGTCACGACGAGATACCGGGATGGCGTGGCCACCCCTGACGTGTGGGACACGACCGCCCTGGCGCCAGGCGCGTACGTGCTGCGGGTGGTCGTGCGTGACTTCAGCGGCAACACCACGACGCGTGACGTACGTGTCGCGGTCGTCGCTCCCTGATGTGTGACCCCGCCTGACGCGTCGCCGTCGGACTTGCCAGGCGGGTGCCTCGGAGTCTGGACGTCAGAGCGTCCGGGCCAGCGCCTTCGCCGCCCGAGTGAGTGCCGCGTCCGCGCTGGAGAAAATCGTGTGCTCGACCCCGGCCTGACGAGCGATGTGTGCGAATGCCGCCAGGTGCAGGCTGTCGTAGGCGCGCAGGCCATAGCGGTCGGCCATGTCGGCGGCTTCGGCACACAACTCCCGGGTGACGTCGATGTGCAGGAGTGCAGCCCAGTCGACATCCAGCAACCGCCTGACATCGGAGAGCCCGCGGACAGACAGCAGACGTTCGCGACGACGCCTGGCGAGGGCGGACCTCGCCTCGGTGTACGTGAGCGTGAGCGTGGCCACGACATCGCAGGATTCGACGAGGTCCACCACGTCCAGACTGCCGTGTTCGTCGACGTACAGCTTCAACAGGCTGCTCGTATCCAGGTAGAGCGTCACCTGCGATCCTCGATGACGGCGTCGGACACCGTCGCGCCTCCCTCGAGGCGGACACGCTCTCGAGCCCCTGTGGGCTTGCCGCCATTCCAGTGCGCCCGCCCGTCCTGCACCATCTTCCAGGCCCAGGCCGTGTCGCCCGGTGGCTTGACGGGCGCGATCGTGGCGACCTCCCGGCCGCGATCGGTCACCACCAGCGTCGCGCCGTGGCTCACGCGCTGCAGGTAGTGACTCAGCTTCGCCTTCAGCTCCCTGATCCCGACAGTTTCCATGTGACTACAAGGCTACCACCGATGTGGTCACGTCATCTGGAGGTCGGCTTGCCCGGCTGCGCCGTCATGCCGCGCATCACCTTGCCGATCACCATGACCTGTCCCCAGCGCGGCAACATCGCGAGTGACCAGCCGAGCAGCTTCGACAGCCAGCCGGGTCGCACGGTGGTCCTGCGGCCGAGCGCGTGCATGGTGACTCGCGCCACCACATCGGGTGACAGCGTCTTCCCCATGTGCATCCTGGCGCGCCGCGCGAAGCTGGTGCCGATCGGGCCGGGTGCCGACGCGATGACGTCGACCCCGAAGGGCGCCCACTCCGCACGCAGTCCCTCGGCCAGCGTCTGGATGTAGGCCTTGGTGGCGGCGTAGTTGGCGGCACGCGGCGTGCCGTGGAACGCCAGCAGTGAACTCAGGAACACCACGCCACCGCGCCGGCGCTGCACGAAGCGCGAGCCGAAGTGCCAGGCCTGCGACAGGACGGCCCGGCAGTTGACGTCGAGCATGTTGGTCTCGTCATCCAGCGCGGCGTCGAGCAACGGGCCTGACGTGCCGAACCCCGCCGACGCGACCAGCAGACCGACGTCCAGATCGGCGGTGGCCTCCACCAGGTGCCGCGTGGCCTCGGGCTGCGACAGGTCGACGGCGACGACGCGACAGTCGACGCCATGCGTCTGTCGGAGTTCAGCGGCCAGGGCCTCGAGCACGTCCGCGCGCCTGGCCACCAGCACCAGGTGCAGGCCTGCGGCGGCCAGATGCACGGCGAAGGCCCGGCCGATGCCGTCGCTGGCGCCGGTGACCACGGCCCATGGCCCGTACGTGCGGGCGAGGCGAGAGGGCGTCACCTCGCCACCGCGATGTCGATCACGACGTCGCTCGCACCGGCGGGCACCTTGAACATGGCTTCTTCGAACGTCGGCGCCCGCATCCGCGGTCGCGCGTTGTTGGACACGCCCCACTGTTCGGTGGGCATGCCGACGAATTTCCTGTCGACGCGCTTGTTGCCGTTGCGATCGTGGACGATGGACACCGCGTACGTGCCCTCGGGCACGTCGGGGAAGCGGCAGGTCACACCGCCGGCATCCGCCGGTCGCCACTGGCCGCGGGCCGTGGCCCGGTCCATCGGGAAGCCGCTGGCATTCGCGTAGAGGGCGCAGCCCACCTCGCCCAGAGGCTCGCTGATGCCGGTGATTCGGATCACGAGATCGGCCGCGCTGACCGTGTCGGGGATGATGGCCGTCACGCCGGCGAGCAGGATGGCGCGGGCAAGGGGCGCGGGGGAGCCGTATCGAAGGGGCATCGTGATCTCCAGGGCGGCCGGATCGCCGACGGCGACGTTCAGGTTAACACCGTTAACCAGACTACGTGGCGGCGGGTGGCGTGTCAACGACGCGCGGGCACGGGGGGTGGCGGCTGAGAAGGCGTACCCTGTGGCGCATGTCGCCGCTCGTCCGTGCCCTGATGGTCTGGGTCCTGCTGCTGGTCGCGTGTCTGGCGGCGTTCGTCGCGCTGGCGTGGTGGGGCCGCCCCGGGGCGCACTGGCTCGAGGTGGACGCGTCCATCGTCGGTGGTGCGGTGGCGGCGTGGTTCGGCGTCCAGTTCGGGCGGGCGGCGCTGAAGCGCTTGCGGGAGCGGGCCGCGGTTGGCGGGCCTGACGACATGGGTCGGCCCGGGGATGGGGCCTTCGTCGTGCTGGCCGGTGTGCTGCAGACGATGACGCCGCTGCGCACGCCGTTCACCGGCGTGGAGGCGGTGGCGTATGGCTACAAGGCGTGGCGACGCGAGCGATGGGGGAAGAGCGAGAAGCACACCCGGGAGGTCGCGTACTGGTGGGGCGAGGGCTCGGCGCCGTGCACGCTGCTGACGCGGGCGGGCAGCTTCGCGGTGAGGAGTCGGCTCGAGCTCGATCTGTGGTCGGCGATGGTGGAGAACACCGTCGCGGCCCAGGACCACTTCGCGGCGTTCATACAGGGCGCCACGCCGGAGGTGGGTCCGGTGGCCATCGCGCGGCCGGGGTTCGACTGGGACACGCCGCTCGACGGGCTCGTGCGTCGTGACAAGCAGCGGCAGGTCGATGCGCCGTCGCTCAGCGCCCTCACCCTGCACGAGTGGGTCGTGACGCCAGGCGAGCCGGTGGTGTTGATGGGCCGCTACTCGGCGGCGCGCGGCGGCCTGGTGCACGACGAAGGCGCGGGCCGTCCGCTGCGGGTGCTGAAGGGCGACATCGCCACCGTGCGTGCGCAGCTCCTGAGTGGCGCGACCTCGTACGGTGTGCTGTCGCTCGTCGCGCTCGGCGTTGCTGCCATGCTCGCGGGGTCGATCCTGGGCTGGCACGACCTCGGCTTCTGATGGGAGGGCGCCTCACCCTTTGCCAAGTCTGCGCCGAATGGTCGCCGAGGCGTCTGCGGGCGACACATCAGAACTCGCACGCGAGACAGGCGGTGTCGTTATCGCCGCCGATGACATCGAGCAGGCGGTCTGACGCGCGCGGTCCGGCAGTGGCGGCCGCGTCGCTCGCTAGGATGGCGTCCTTCTCGCGACCAGTTGCGACAGCGACTCACCCTGCGACGACGTGTAGAAACGTCCCTGACTTTGCGTCGCCTCGTGTTCGACCTTCTGCTTGAGCGCCAGGGCCTTCGCGAACGCATCCGGATGCCGCTCGGAGAGGCGTGCCCACCCGGCCTTGCGCTGGAACAAGGAGAAGTAGCAACCGGAGCGCGTGCGCCACTCGTAGTACGACCGCAGACCGAGGCCAGCGCCTTCGAGCAGACTAAGCACGCCCTCCATTTCGATGCCGTGCGCGGAACCAGAACACTCTGGTTATGTTCTGCCGGGTGGAGACGTAGCCCTCGCGCTGCTCGTCAGCGCGGA
>LNFM01008656.1_pt1 | contig 15236 bp, 17 predicted proteins | sample 596031 | NCBI WGS metagenome assembly LNFM01 (sample SAMN04254537, study PRJNA301005) | activated carbon metagenome | isolation source: dual media filters at the Ann Arbor, Michigan drinking water treatment plant | place: USA: Ann Arbor | reverse complement strand
ACACACCGAGGCACTTCTGGAAATGGTGGTATTTTTGGAGGTACTTTCAGAAATCTGAAAAGAAAAACCTTGTATTCATGCGGTCGGACGACTGATATGAGATTCCTGTCGGGGCACCAACCCAGCCCGGCGCCTCACGGAATGATGTTCTGCAGCGGCCCCATGGGACGCTTGACGATTTCCACCTCGTCTATCTTGGGCTGACCGCTCCAGGAGCGGTAGACGATCTCGTCATTGACCAACAGCACCAGAGCCCTGAAGCGCCAGCCCGTGGTCTCAGTCCGCCGATGGAAGTTCAGGAAATCCGGCCAGAACCAGCCTGTACGCACCTTGGAGATGCGCCCGCCTTCGACCTCCACACCACGACAAGCGTCTCGCGCCTCCAGGCAGGCCAGAATGCCAGGGTCCAGATCCTCGCGCTTGAGCAAGGCACTGGGCAGAAAGCGATGCATGACGTCGGCATGCGTCAGCAGGGTCATATTGGGGTGATCAGACGGCGCAAAGCCTTTGCTTTCCAGCGCCTTGCGGTCGCTCTTGCGCGGCTCCAGACCCTCGAGCGCGGCACGCGCCTCGTCGAAGCTCCTGAAACTCGTCGTGTTGGTATATGTTTCCGGCAGCATGGAGGAGCAGCCGGTCAGCAAAGCGACCAGAACCAGCCCCCCGAACACCTTGCATGCCTTGACGCACCGCATGGCAACTATCATGTGCCTGCCCACCTCATCCCGACCATCAGGAGTTCCCCCATGTTACGCCTGCCTGCCCTGTCCCTGTATGCCAGCCTCGCCCTGGCAGCCTGCGTCATGATGCCAACCGGTGCCGTACAGGCCCAGGCGAAATTCGTGCAGACGCCGTACCAGAACCCCAAGGCCCTGGTCGACATCTTTCTCGACGACCCCGCCAAGCTGGGCGCGGCCTTGTACTGGGTGCGCAGCCTGGTCAATCCGCTGACCGAGGCGCCTTACAGCATGTTCCCGGAGGACATGAGCATCATCGTGCTGCTGCACGGCACCGAGATCGTGACGCTCGCCCGCAAGAACCAGGAGCGTTACCAGGAGGTGCTGCAGCGCATGCGCTATTACGCCGACATGGGCGTGAAGTTCAAGGTCTGCGGTCTGGCGCTGCAGGACTACGGCTACAGTGCGGCCGACATGCAGGACTTCGTGGAGGTCACGCCCTCGGCCATCACCGAGCTGATGCACTGGCAGAACCGGGGCTACGCGCTGATTCCGGCCGTCGTGCAGGACAAGAAGTTTTCCATCGAGCAGATCCGCTGACCCCCGGCGCATGAAAAACGGGCCCCGCGGGGCCCGTTTTGCCTTCGTCGTGAGGCTTTAGAGCGCGGCGTAACCTGGGTTAGGCAGCACGCCATCGACCTTGGGCATGTTGAGCTTGCGCGGGCTGATCTTGCCGCCGCGCGCCTTGAGCCAGGTCTCGACCACGTCCCAGACCTGCTTGTTGCCAGCCGTCCGGGCTTCCTCGGCCACCGGGGCCCAGCCCGCCACCTTGTAGCTCTTGTCGGCTTCGATCAGCTTGCCGTTCAGGCGCATGTCGTAGATGCGCTTGCCCATGCTCTCCAGCGGGTTGCAGCTGTAGGTCAGTCCGCCCACGCGCACCATATCGCCGCCCTGCTGGTAGTAGGGATCGGGGTTGAAGAGGTTGTCGCAGACGTCTTCCAGCACGGTCTTGATCGTGGCGCCGCTCATCGGGGTCACGGTGGCGTAGGAATAGGTGGTGGCGGTCATGTCCATCAGCCACTCGCGCGTGAGCGCCTGGCCCGGCAGCAGGCTGGTACCCCAGCGGAAGCCGGGCGAGAAGGCGATGTCGGCGCCCTGCACGTCGAGCAGCGCGTCGAGCAGCAGCTGGTCGCCGGTACCGTTGAAGTTGCCGCGGCGGTACAGCGTGCCTTCGGTCACGCCCAGCACCTCATTGAGCTTGCTTTCATAGGGCGAACGGATCTTGTTGATCAGCGCGTCCATCTCCTTGTCGGCCGGCAGCATGTTGGAGAACACCGGCAGCAGCTTGTAGCGGAAGTCGCTGACCTTCTTGTCCTTGACCTGGAAGTCCAGTACGCCCAGGAACTTGCCGTTGGAGCCAGCGTTGGTGACCAGGGTCTTGCCACCCTTGTTGCTGACGATGCTGGCCACCGGCATGCCGTCGTGCGTGTGGCCGCCCATGATGGCGTCGATGCCGGTAACCCGGCTGGCCATCTTGAGGTCCACGTCCATGCCGTTGTGCGAGATCACCACCACGACCTGGGCGCCCTTGCCGCGCGCCTCGTTGACCATGGCCTGCATGTTCTCGTCCTGGATGCCGAAGGCCCAGTCGGCCACCATGTAACGCGGGTTGGCGATGGGGGTGTAGGGGAAGGCCTGACCGATGATGGCGCAGGGCACGCCGTTGATCTCACGGATCACGTAGGGCTTGAAGACCGGGTCGCCGAAGTCGTTGGTCTTGACGTTCTGCGCCACGAAGTCGATCTTGCCGGCGAAGTCCTTCTCGACGATCTCCTTGACGCGTTCCATGCCATAGGTGAATTCCCAGTGGCCGGTCATCACGTCCACGCCCAGCAGCTTGCAGGCGTCGACCATGTCCTGGGCATTGGTCCACAGCGAGGTGGCCGAGCCCTGCCAGGTGTCGCCGCCGTCGAGCAGCAGCGCGCCGGGACGGCTGGCCTTCATGCGCTTGACCAGGGTGGCCAGGTGCGCGAAACCGCCGACCTTGCCGTAGCGTTTGGCAGCCTTCTCGAAGTCGAGGTAGGTCAGGGCGTGGGCCTCGGCCGTGCCGGGGCGCACCTTGGCCACCTTGAGCAGATGCTCGCCCACCAGGTGCGGTAGATTGCCCTTCATGCTGCCGATGCCCAGGTTCACATTGGGCTCACGGAAATAGATGGGCTTGAGCTGCGCGTGGCAGTCGGTCATGTGCAGGAAGGACACATTGCCGAACTTGGGGATGTCGTACAGACCCTGGGCCGCCGTGGCCGCGTCGGCCTCAGCGTAGGTACCCATGCCCATGCCGGCCATGGTGCCCGCACCGAGCACCTGCATGAATTCACGTTTGGAAAGATTCATGATTTCGCATCCACTGATGTTTTGATGAAAAAAGAGCCCGGGGACGTACCCCGGGCTGATGGTAGATGAATTACTGGTTGACGGGCGACTTGGGGTCGAGCAGCAGGGCCATGATGTGCTTGACCTGTTGTTCGGTCAGCACGCCCTTGTGGCCGGCGCGCGGCATCTGCGAGCAGGCGTTGTAGGCACGCGCATTCCAGATCTTGCCCCAGGTGTACTGGATGATGGCCGCGGACTCGGGCGCATACAGGTTGCTCACACCGCGGATCTTGCCGTAGTTGTACAGGCTCGGGCCCAGGGTGCCGAAGGAGATTTCTTCCTTGCTGATCTGATGGCAGTTGTAGCAGTTGCCGCCGTTCTCGCTGCCGGCCGTATCGCTCCAGGTCATGCCACGGCCGCTCTGCGCGATCTTCTCGCCTTCCTTCCAGTCACCGAAGTACTGGCCCCCTGCGGGCCACTTGAGGCTGGCGAAGTTGGCGGCCTCGATGGCCTTGGCCGTCTTCTCGTCGATGGGCTTGCCGGCCACGTCGGCCTTCATGCATTCGAGGTTGGCATCGTCCAGCACCAGGCGGTCGATCTTGGCCTGGCCCTGGTCACGGAAGGAAGCCTTGGTGATGTCGGCGGCCATCTTGTCCAGCTCGGCGCTGCTGGGCAGGCTGGAGCAGCCTGCCACCAGTGCCACAGCCACGGCTGCAAGCGATGCAATGTACAGAGTCTGTTTTTTCATGGTATCGGTCTCCTCTTAGCGCTTGATGGCCGGGGCGATGTTCTCGGCACCCTTGGCGTTGACACCCATGTAGGAGCCCAGGGCAATGGTGGCGTCGCTGCCGAACAGCGGGTAGGGGAAACGCTGCTGGCGGTAGCAGTCGTTCAGGCGCAGCTGCATGCTCCACATCTGGCCGTTGGAGACGCGGTAGGCCGGCCAGGCGGCGAAGCCGATGCCGTCACCCGGGTTCTTGGTCAGGTTGGGCAGGTCCTGCAGGCGGATGCGCTTGCCGTCCTCGCCGTGGCAGGAGGCACAGGAGAAATCGTGCGAACCACCGCGCATGTAGAACAGGCGCTTGCCCACTTCGTACATGACCTTTTCCTGGGTGTGACCCTGGGGCAGGTTGAATTTCATGCCGCGCGACTCGGCGGCGATCCAGGTGGCCAGCGCGGTGACGTTGGCCTGCTCGCCGCGGCCAAAGGCCGTCTTGGCGATCTCGGCGCCGTTGAAGCCCTGCAGTGTTTCCATGCAGGTCACCAGGCGGGACTCGAGGTCCTGCACCTTGTTGGTGTCGGCGAAGTGGCGGGGCAGTTCGACGAAAGCGCCCTTGACCACGCCCGGGCCCTTGCCCAGGTCACATTTTTCCAGCGAGGCACCCTTGGGGCCGCGCTTTTGCTTCCACAGGTCTTCACCCTTGGCTTCGAACAGTTCGGCAGGGTTGCCGTCGGCCAGCATGGCGCGGTATTCGGCAATGCCGTCGCTGGCGGACTTCTGCGCCAGCGCAGCCCCGCTGATCATGGTGGCGGCGAGCGCCAGGGTCCAACGTTTCATCTTGTCTCCTCGTCGGTGGTTGTGAAAGCAAAAAATGGAGAAGGGTCTCGCCCTTCTCCATTCGTCGTTCAGTGCAGGGGGATCAGGATACCGTAGCTTCGTCGGTACGGCTGTCGCCCTTGTTGTCTTTCCAGGTCACGGCAATCTTGTCGCCGGCCTTGGCGCCCTTGACCACGAACTGCATGAAGGGGTTCTTGGAAACGGCGGGGCCCCACTCGGCGGTCATCACGACCTTGCCGTTGTGCGAGGCGCTAACGTCCTGGATGAACCATGCAGGAATGGTCTTGCCAGCCGAGTCCTTGCGTTGGCCGGACTCCATCTCGTGGCTCATGAGTACGCGCACGGTGGCCTTGTCGCCAGCGGCTTGCGCGCGAATGCGCATCGGATCTGCCATTTTGATACTCCTAAATCTGTGTGAATACTGTGGGTGGACTGAGCTTCAGCGCTTAACCGCCGCAGCCGCCCAGCGTGACCTTGACTTCCTTCTTCGCGAAGAAGGTCTTGCCGTCGTTCATGATGGCCACGGCGTACACGTCCGAGGACTGGCCCATCTTGGCGCGGGTGGCAAAGTTGGCTTCCACCGCATCGCTCACGTTGAACATGGCCACCAGGGCAGCCGGGTTCTTCTCGACCAGGATCAGCATGCGCTTCACACCAGCCAGCGTGGTGCTGGCCGTCAGCGGCACCACGGCACCGTTTTCAGCGATGTCCGGACCACCGATGGTCACGTCCTTGCTCTCGACCGGAGCGCCGGCACCCAGGGCCTTGGCCACTTCGGCCGCGGTCTTGGCGTCGAAGGCTGCCTTTTCGTAAGCCGCAGCCTGCTGCGGGATCAGGCCGGCGGAGGCCAGCAGGCCCGCCACCACGGCGCTTTGTTTCAGTGTCTCGCGACGAGTTTGCATGTGATGCTCCTTGAATAAGTCCATGCTAATGAAAAAATCTACCCCGACCAATCGGTATTTGTACTTAGCTCGTTATTTTCCCGCACCTGCAGCCAACCATGCGCCCAGGGTTTTTGCCTCGGCCTCGCTCAGCGACTGTGCCGGCATGGGGATGGGACCCCAGACGCCAGAGCCACCGTTCTTGACCTTGCCAGCGAGGTAGTCAACCTTGCCAGCGTGCTTCTTGGCGATGTCCTGGAAACTCGGACCCACCAGTTTCTTGTCCATGGCATGGCAGGCCGTGCAGCTGTACTTGGACAGCAGCGCCAGGGCCGCTTTATTGTCGCCGCCGGCAGCAGGCGCCGCCTGGGCCTTGGGCTTGGCAGCAGCAGGTGCCGGCGTGGCCGCAGGAGCCGTGGGCGCAGCTGCACCGACCTTGCGCTCAGGTTGCGTCGTGTCGGCGCCGTGCTGGGCACCCACCAGGCGGTTCTGCTCGGCCAGGTTGCCGTGTGCATTGCGCGCATAGTCGGGCAGGAAGGAGGCGACCTTGGCTTCCGGCACGCAGTCCTTCATGCAGGCGACGTTGCTGGTGTCCGCCTTCTTGACCTTGCTGAACTCGTTGCCGGGCCACATGTTGTGCTCGGTCGTCATGCCGTTGCGGTTGGGCATGCGGGCCTGCACCTCGGCGATGTTCTTGTCCGACAGCACGTAGTTGTCGGGCACGATGCCGCCCAGGTTCAGCAGGAAAGCCGTCACGGCGTACACCTCTTCGGTGCTCAGCGACTTGGGCGCGTTCCAGGGCATGGCACGGTTGATGTAGTCCCACAGGGTCGATACCGTGGGCACCTTCATCAGCGTGGTACGGCCCGGGTAGTCCGCGCGGGTCAGGTTCGCCACGCGGCCGGTCTTGATGTCCTCGGCCGTGGTGCCGCCCACCAGCGGGCTGAACACTTCGCCGGACTCGCCGAAGATGCCGTGGCAGTGGGCGCACTTGCTTTCCCACACGTCCTGCCCCTTGGCCACGCTGCCGGAACCGGCGGGCAGGCCCTTGAAGTCGGGGCGCACGTCGATATCCCAGGCCGCCACTTCCTTGGGGGTCGCATCGCGACCGACACCCGGGTACTTGGTGCTCTGGGCCTGCGCAACACCGACGCCCGCCAGCAGTGCGGCGCTCAGAACTGCATTAAGAAACCTGGACATTTTTCACCTCACCGCTTTCCTGCACCAGCCACGACTGGATGGCATTGTTGTGATAGATCGAACGCGTGCCACGCACGGCACGCAGCTGCTTGTAGGTCGGCTGTACGTAACCCGTGTCATCGGTCGCACGGCTCTGGATGATGGCCGGCTTGCCGTCCCAGACCCAGTCGATGTTGAAGCGTGTCAGCGCCTTGGACATCACTGGGTTTTCCAGGCGGGCACGACGCCAGTTGCGGCCGCCATCCACCGACACGTCCACGTGCTTGACCTTGCCGCGACCTGACCAGGCCAGGCCAGAAATGTTGTAGAAGCCCTTGTCCAGCAGCACCTGGCCGCCGGAGGGCGTGGTCACCACGCTCTTGCACTCCTGGATGCTGGTGTACTGGCGGTGCAGACCGCTGGGCTGCAGGTCGATGTAGTGCACGGCCTCGTCCTTGGCCGCATAGGGCATGTCGCCCACTTCGATGCGACGCAGGTACTTGACCCAGCTCACGCCCTGCACACCCGGCACCACGAGGCGCAGCGGATAGCCGTTTTCGGGACGGAGCATCTCGCCGTTCTGGCCGTAGGCCACGAACACTTCGCCGGACTTGATGAGGTCCATGGGGATGGTGCGGGTCATGGAGGAGCCGTCGGCGCCTTCGGCCAGCACGAACTTGCCGTTCTTCAGATCGGCACCGGCCAGTTCCAGCAGGGTGATCAGCGGCACGCCGGTGAACTCGCTGCAGGAAATCATGCCGTGTGTGTACTGCACGGTCGGTACGGCCACATTGCCCCACTCCACGGCGGTGTTGGCACCGCACTCGATGAAGTGGAAACGCGAGACGGCCGGCAGGCGCATGATCTCGTCCATGGTGAAGACCTTGTTGGCCTTGACCATGCCGTTGACCATCAGGCGGTGCTTGGACGGGTCGATGTCCCACCAGCCCTGGTGGTGACGCTCGAAGTGCAGGCCGCTGGGCGTGACGATGCCAAACAGCGACTGCAGGGGCGCGAAGGACACCGAGGCCTGGGTGGTCTGGGTCAGACCCGGGCTCTGGCGACGCTGTACGTTCGATTCGAATTTGGACGGCTTGCCGTAGCCGTCATCGACGGCCACGCCCTGGCCCAGACCGGTGCTGTGCTCGGGCAGGTTCAGGATGTTGGGATCGCCGCCCTCGCGCGGCACCGGGTTGCCCTGGGCCAGCGCGGCGGTGCCGGCGGCACCCGCGGCCGCCGCGGCAAACGCGTTGCGGATGAAATTGCGGCGACCTTGCTTGGCCTCCGCCACGACGGTCTGGATCCCGTCGCGGTTCAGAAAATTCTCGGGCGCCTTGCGGATCCTGCCCGAACTCATGTCTTCCTGCATCACACACTCCTTGCTGTCGTTGCCATCAGCTGGCGATTCGTCTGCCTGCGCCCGGTCAGTTCACACCGGCCTGGCGCGCCTCTGTCTTTTAAGCGCCGACCTGGGCGCACACTGCCTTGCACACCCGCACCACCGTTTCGTCGGCAATGCGGTAATACATCTGCGCGCCATCGCGCCGCTTGTCCACCACCCCCGCCCGGTACAGCACATTGAGTTGCTGTGACATATTGGGCTGCGATACCTCAATCTCCTGCAGCAACTGGGAGACGTTCTTCTCGTTTCCGCACAGCGCTCCGATGATCCGCAAGCGGATCGGCGTGGACAGCACCCCGAACAACTCTGCGGCGGCCTCATAGCCGGCAATCGTGGTGACCTCTGCTGCCGGGCGATTCATTTGCTACTTCTTAATATTCACATACGCGAATATATAGATTCTTAGAAATATGTCCCTAGGTGTTTACGCGTATCCCGACTAAACCCCCGGGGGTTTATTTTTCACTTAGTGAAACGGTAGTGGTCCCGGTTCAGCACGGCAGCCACGGCCGTGACCTCTTCCGGGAAAAAGCCCAGGTTGAGCTCGGTATTGCACTGCTCGACCATGCCACGCAGGTAACCGGCCGTGTTGATGCGCCCGGCCGGCTTGTAGATGGCGCTGCCATCGCCGCCCACCTTCTGCTGGTGGCAGGCCACACACTTGCTCTCTTCGATCAGCTTCTCGCCCAGCTTGAGATCGGCACCCTGGAACACCGGGGGCACCTGGGCCTGGGTCACACTGCCGAGCATGAGAAGAGGGATGGCGAGGTATTTGTGCATGGTTGCTAGGTTAGCGAAGACTGCGATGGCGGGCAAGCATCCGGATCAAGGGCCGGGCTGAGCCAGCGGCAAAAAAGGGCCGGGGCAAGCCCGGCCCTTTTGCCTGGATCTCAGACCTGATCAGTACTTCCAGCCGAACTGGACGCCCAGGGACTGCTGGGACATCTTGATGGTTTCGTTACCACCCGCGCCTGCGCCGGCGATGCTGTTGAACATCGAGGAACCGGTCACGGAATTCTCCGGCGCATACATGTAGGCGAACGTCACTTCCGATTGCTTGGACACCGCGTAGGTGCCGCCCAAGGTGTAGTGCGTGGTGATGACACCCGGCGCGATGATGTTGAAGCTCACATCACGCCCCTGGATCGGGTTGTCACCCACGTTGACGCCAGTGCGCAGGGTCAGATCGCCAGACTGCTTCCACTCGATGCCCAGCTTGTACACATTGATATCGGCCCAACCGAAGCCCTTGCCGTTTGCCGTGCCCAGCAGGCCGGCATTGGTGCTGGGATTGCCGACGGACGGAACCCCGCTGTACTTGATGAAGGTGTAGTCGAAAGCCACCAGAACGGTCGGCGTTGCCTGGAAACTCAGACCCAGGGAGTAGTTTTCCGGAATATCGAAGTTGCCGGCATCGGCGAACAGGCCCTTGTATTTTTCGAACTTGGACATGCTGATCTTGGGCGAGTACGAGGCGCCCACGTTGAGCTTGTCGCTGAGCTTGCCCAAGTAACCCAGACGCACGCCTACACCGTTGCTGGAGTCATAGCCACGGTTGGTCACACTGCCCTGCGAACTCGTCATGGCCGGGAACCCGGCGGCATTGTCGAAGGCATGCAGGCCGTCCACTTTGAACTGCTGGTGCACCAGCAGCGGAGAGATACCCAGGGAGTGGCTGGGGTCCACCTTGTAGGCAAAGGTTGGCGCAACGACCAGCTGCATCATGTCCACGCCCAGCTTGCCGGATCCGCACAGCCCGTTGGCCGTCCCCGCACCCGAGCCGCAGTTGATCTTGCCGCCGGCGTAGTCCGTGTTCAGGCCACCGTTGCCATACACGGCCAGGCCCACACCGATCTTGTCGCTGACAACCCGGTTGTAGCCGAACTCGGGCACATAAAAGACATTGCTGTCGCTGTCCTGGGCCACGTCGATGCTGCCCGCGCCCACACCGGCGCTGCCCGTGCGGTTGTAGCCGCGCTTGGGCATGAAAACATCCAGGCCGATCTCCATGCGATTACCGGCAAACGCTGCCGCTGCCGGGTTGTTGGCGCCGGCAAAAGCGCTGTCGGTCGTCGCCACGGCCGCCCCGCCCATGCCCTTGGCCTTCATGCCGTAGCCGTGGGAGAAATAGCCGTTGGTGGCCATGGCGGCCGTCAGCGGGCCGGCGATCACGGTGGCGATCGCCACCTTGCGGAATGTTTTCATCTTGCTCACGTGTGTCTCCAGTTTTAGAGGTCTTTTAAGTTATCAGCGGGGAAAAATTCAGAACTCGCCCTTGGAGCCGCGCTCCATCATTTCCCAGATGGTGTCGCGCACCTTCCAGGCGTTCTCCTTCAGCGGCGAAGGCAGCTTGCGGCCCATGCGCACCATCATGTCCATGTTGAGCGTGTACATCCACAGGCCGTCCTCTTTTTCCACCACGGTGATGCGGCAGGGCAGGTAGGCCGCCATGTGCGGGCTGAAGTCCACCATCTCGCGTGCGGTGGTGGGCGTGCAGAAGGAGTAGACCTTGAGGAACTTCTGGGGCTTGCCGGTGCGCGCCTCGAGTTCCTTGGACAGCGGCAGGTCGCCCACACCCTTCATGTTGCGCTCGGCGGCAATCTGGGTCAGCACCTGCTCGAGGTCGCTGATCGACACACCGGGCTTGACCTTGCGCTCCCAGGTCGTGGCCACGGCAATGTCGCCATCGGCGTCAACCCAGCGGTCCCACATCTTGCTGGCTTCAGCGCCCGCGCCGTCCTCCAGCTTGCTGATGGTGCTGATCGTGCCGCAGCCGGTGGTCAGGACAACAAGGGCCAGCAGGGGCAGGCCACGCAGAATTCGGGTGAAAAACTTCACGTTCATATCCTTCAAAACGGGTGTTGATAATTACCCTACCCCCTAGGGTAGTTGGTCCAAAGCGATGGTGCAGCAGGACGCAGGGTGCGACCATAGGGACGAACCCTATACCCTGTGGGGTAATTAACACAGGCCTATCCGTGTCACCTCGGCGGGCCGAATCTGGCACACTGCGCACTTCCTCAGCCTCAAACGACTGCCGCCATGCCCAGAAAGCCAGCCACCCCCGCAGCAGAAACAATCTCCAAGTCCGCCGGCTACCGCGCCGATCACCAGAAAGACGTGGTCAACCGCCTGCGCCGCATTGAAGGCCAGGTGCGTGGTCTGGTGGAGATGATCCAGGGAGGTCGCAGCTGCGAAGACGTCGCACTGCAGATGTCCGCGGCCCGCAAGGCCATGGACAAGGCCTTCTACCGCATGATGGCCTGCACGGTGATCGAGGCCGTCTACGATGCGGAGAACGAGGAAGACGCCATGCAGGAGGTCGAGAAATCGGCCCGCCTGCTGGAAAAGTTCGGCTGAGCTGCGGTCGCAACGCCGCGGGGCAGGCCCTGAGGACTGCCCCGTCCTGCTGTCAGGTCCGCGCGCCGCTCAGCGGGCGCCGGCCAGCACCCAGGCCGCCAGGGTCTTCGCGTCGGCCTCACCCAGGCCGGGCTGTGCCGGCATGGGCACCGGACCCCACTTGCCGGCCCCGCCCTTCTTGATGCTGCCGGCCAGCATGGCCTCGGCATCCTTCTGGTCCTTGTACTTTTTGGCCACGTCCTGGAAAGACGGGCCGACCATCTTGCGATCGACCGCGTGGCAGGCCATGCAGGCGTTCTTGCTGGCGATGTCCTTGCTGGCAAAAGCGGGCGTGGACACCAGTACGGCGGCAGCCAGGACGATGGGGGTCAGTTTCATGGGGTCTCCTCGGGGCGGTTATTGAAAATGCTCAGGCGTAACGGGCCGCCATGGCTTCCAGCGCCACGGGCTTGATCTTCGAGGCCATGCCGGCGCAGCCGAAGGCCTCGAAGCGCGCCTTGACCACGCCGCGCGCGGCCTTCTTGGCAGCGACCAGCGCCTTGCGCGGGTCGAACTCGCTGGGCTGCTTGGCGAAGAGCTCGCGCATGGCGCCGGTCATGGCCAGGCGGATGTCGGTGTCGATGTTGATCTTGCGCACACCGCTCTGGATGCCGCGCTGGATCTCCTCCACCGGCACGCCATAGGTTTCCTTGATGTCGCCGCCGTACTGGCGGATGATGGCCAGCCACTCCTGCGGCACGCTCGACGAGCCGTGCATCACCAGGTGCGTGTTCGGGATCTGCGCATGGATGGCCGCGATGCGGTCGATGGCCAGGATGTCACCAGTGGGCTTGCGCGTGAACTTGTAGGCGCCGTGGCTGGTGCCGATGGCAATGGCCAGCGCGTCGACGCCGGTCCTGGCGACGAAGTCCCTGGCCTGCACCGGGTCGGTCAGCATCATGTCGTGCGTGAGCTTGCCCTCGGCGCCCACGCCGTCTTCCTCACCCGCCTCGCCGGTCTCCAGCGAGCCCAGGCAACCCAGCTCACCTTCCACCGAGACGCCCACCGGATGCGCCATCTCACAGACACGGCGCGTGATGTCCACGTTGTAGTCGTAGCTGGCCGGGGTCTTGCCGTCCGTCATGAGCGAACCGTCCATCATCACGCTGGTGAAACCCGAGCGGATCGACTGCTGGCACACCGCCGCCGAGGTGCCATGGTCCTGGTGCACCACCACCGGAATGTCCGGGTGCGACTCCACGGCCGCCAGCATCAGGTGGCGCAGGTAGGGCTCACCCGCGTATTTGCGCGCGCCGGCCGAAGCCTGCAGGATCACCGGGCTGTCGGTTTCCTGGGCGGCTTCCATGATGGCCAGCACCTGCTCCAGGTTGTTGACGTTGAAGGCCGGCACGCCGTAACCGTGCTCGGCAGCGTGATCGAGAACCTGTCGTAGAGATGCGAATGCCATGGTGTCGTCCTGTCGTGTGTGAAATTTTGAAATCAGTCCTCTGCGGCCTCACGCGGAGGCCGTCGTGAACCGAACGGAAATGATTCAGCCCCGGGCGCGTTTCTCCAGGATCTCGAAGGCCGGCAGGGTCTTGCCCTCCAGCACCTCCAGAAAGGCGCCCCCGCCGGTGGAGATGTAGCCCACCTGCTGCTCGATGCCGTACTTGGCGATCGCCGCCAGGGTGTCGCCCCCGCCAGCAATGCTGAAGGCACTGGATTCGGCAATCGCCCTGGCGATCTCCTTGGTGCCGTTCTCGAAGGCCGCAAACTCGAACACACCCACCGGGCCGTTCCATACGATGGTCCCCGCCGCCTCGAGCTGCTGGGCCAGCTTCTTCGCCGTCTCGGGCCCGATGTCCAGGATCAGGTCATCGGCTTCCACTTCAGTGGCTTTCTTGATCGTGGCCTTGGCATCGGCCTTGAATTCCTTGGCGGTGACCACATCCACCGGAATCGGCACTTCGGCGCCGCGTTGTTTCATGGCTTCAATGACGGCCCGGGCTTCATTCAGCAGATCGGGCTCGGCCAGGCTCTTGCCGATCTTCAGGCCCGCGGCCAGCATGAAGGTGTTAGCAATGCCGCCACCGACGATGAGTTGGTCGACGTTGGCCGCCAGGCTCTTGAGAATGGTGAGTTTGGTGGAGACCTTGGAGCCAGCCACGATGGCCACCAGGGGACGCCTGGGCGCGCTCAGGGCCTTGGAGATGGCATCCATCTCGGCTGCCAGCAGCGGGCCGGCGCAGGCGGTCCTGGCGTACTGGGCGATACCGTAAGTACTGGCTTCGGCGCGGTGGGCGGTACCAAATGCGTCGTGCACGAAGATGTCGCACAGGGCGGCGAGCTTTCTGCCGAGTTCTTCGCTGTTCTTTTTCTCGCCCTTGTTCAGGCGACAGTTCTCCAGCATAACGATCTGGCCGGGGGCCACGCTGACACCATCGACCCAATTCGAGACCAGGGGTACTTCGCGACCCAGCAGTTCGGCCATGCGTTGTGCCACGGGGGCCAGGCTGTCCTCGGGTTTGAATTCGCCCTCCACCGGGCGGCCCAGGTGGGAGGTGACCATCACGGCGGCACCGGCATCCAGCGCCATGCGGATGCAGGGCAGGCTGGCGCGAATGCGGGTGTCTTCGGTGATGGCGCCGCTGTTGTCCTGCGGGACGTTGAGGTCGGCCCGGATGAACACGCGCTGGCCGCGTGCCTTGCCCTGCTCGCACAGGGTCTGGAAACGGAGGAAGTTCATAGCGCTGTTGAAATGAATTCGTTAGATCCCGTTCGCCCTGAGCCTGTCGAAGGGCTTCGACAAGCTCAGCCTGAACGGGCCAGAAATTACTTGCCGACCACGCGCGCCATCTCCAGGCACTTGTTGGAATAGCCCCACTCGTTGTCGTACCAGGCCACGACCTTGATGAAGGTCTTGTCCAGGGCAATGCCAGCCTCGGCATCGAAAACGCTGGTGCAGACTTCCCCGCGGAAGTCGGTGGCCACCACCTTGTCTTCGGTGTAACCCAGCACGCCCTTCAGGGCCCCCTGGCTCTGGGCCTTCATCTCGGCGCAGATGTCCTTGTAGTCGGCTTCCTTGTTCAGCTCGACGGTCAGGTCGACCACGGAGACGTCGCTGGTGGGCAACCGGAAGCTCATGCCGGTGAGTTTCTTGTTCAGTTCCGGGATGACCACGCCCACGGCCTTGGCCGCTCCGGTGGAGCTGGGGATGATGTTTTCCAGGATGCCACGGCCACCGCGCCAGTCTTTGTTGCTGGGGCCGTCCACGGTCTTCTGGGTGGCGGTGGCGGCGTGCACCGTGGTCATGAGGCCGCGCTTGATGCCCCATTTGTCGTTCAGGACCTTGGCCACGGGGGCCAGGCAGTTGGTGGTGCAGCTGGCGTTGCTGATGATGGCCTGGCCGGCGTAGGTCTTGTCGTTGACGCCAAAGACGAACATGGGGGTGTCGTCCTTGGAGGGGGCGGAGATGATGACTTTCTTCGCACCAGCAGCCAGGTGTTTCTCGGCGCCGGCCTTGTCCAGGAACAGGCCGGTGGATTCGATGACGACGTCAGCGCCGACTTCGTTCCATTTCAGGTTGGCGGGGTCGCGTTCCTGGGTCAGGCGGATTTTCTTGCCGTTGACGATGAGGGTGCCGCCTTCAACCGAGACTTCGCCCTTGAAGCGGCCGTGCACGCTGTCGTACTTGAGCATGTAGGCCAGGTAGTCGGGTTCGAGCAGGTCGTTGATGGCCACGATCTCGATGTCCTTGAAGTTCGCCACGGCCGAGCGCAGCACGTTGCGCCCGATGCGGCCGAAGCCGTTGATGCCTACCTTGATCGTCA
>LNFM01008655.1_pt1 | contig 15238 bp, 16 predicted proteins | sample 596031 | NCBI WGS metagenome assembly LNFM01 (sample SAMN04254537, study PRJNA301005) | activated carbon metagenome | isolation source: dual media filters at the Ann Arbor, Michigan drinking water treatment plant | place: USA: Ann Arbor | reverse complement strand
CCAGGACGTACCCGCCGTCCTGCGCGAGCAGTCCTACAGCTTCCTCGGCGACACCGACATTCCCACCGAACGCTACACCAGCCGCGCCTTCCACGACCTGGAAGTGGCGAAGATGTGGTCGAAGGTCTGGCAGTACGCCTGCCGCGAGGAGGAGATTCCGGCGCCGGGCGACTATGTGGAATACAGCGTCGCCGATTTCTCGTTCCTGGTGGTGCGCACCGACTCGGGCGACATCAAGGCCTACGTCAATTCCTGCCTGCACCGCGGCACCCAGCTGCGTCCCTCCGACTCGGCGGGATCGGCGACGCAATTCCGCTGCCCATTCCATGGCTGGACCTGGAACCTGGACGGCTCGCTGAAGGAAATCCCCTGCCGCTGGGACTTCCCCAAGGTCACCGACGAGGCGTTCAGGCTGCCGGAAGTGAACGTCGGCACCTGGGGCGGCTTCGTCTTCATCAACCCGGACGAGGACGGCCAGCCCTTCGAGGACTATCTCGGGGTGCTGCCCGAGCAGATGAAGATCTGGCCGCTTGAGGACCGGGCGATCGTCGCCAATGTCCGCAAGGTGATCGGCTGCAACTGGAAGGTGACTCAGGAAGCCTTCATGGAATCCTATCATGTGCTGGCGACCCACCCGCAGGCGCTGGCCTATCTGGGCGACGCCAACTCGCAGTACGACATCTGGGGCGACCACGTCAGCCGCCAGCTCAACACCCAGGCCGTCGCCAGCCCGCATCTGGGCGAGGTCAGCCAGCAGGTGATCGCCGACGCCATGCTGATGGATCTGGGCCACGCCGGCGAGGGCACCATGCTGCAGGTGCCCGACGGCATGACCGCGCGGCAGGTGATCGCCAAGGGTGTGCAGGCCTCGCTCGGACCTGCTCTGGGCACCGACCTGTCCCATTTGAGCATCAGCGAGACACTGGACACCATCGAGTATTTCCTGTTCCCCAACTTCCATCCCTGGGCGAACATCACCGTGCCGCTGGTCTACCGTTTCCGGCCCAACGGCAACGACCCGGACAGCTCAATCATGGATATCCTGATCATGCGGCCCTGCCCGAAGGACGGCCCGCGTCCCGAGCCGGCGCCGCTGCACATCCTGGGAGAGCACGAGATGTTCTCGGACGCGCCGGAACTGGGCGGCCTCGGTCCCGTGTTCGACCAGGACACCTCCAATCTGGAGCGGCTGCAGATCGGCCTGAAGGCGGCGCGCAAGCCGGGCGTCACTCTCGGCAACTACCAGGAGGCCCGGGTTCGGCACATTCACCAGACCCTGGACAAGTACCTGTCGCGCTAAAGGATTTCCAGGCTAGGCAAGTCCGATCCCTGCGACCCGGTCACGAATGCGCGGGGCGGCGAAATCCAGGAACGCCCGCAGCTTCAGCGGCGCCCTGCCCTGTCCGACGTGAACCAGATGGATCGGCAACGGCTCCGGCTCGAAATCCGCCAGTACAATGAGCAGCGTCCCGTCGGCGACGGCGCGGGCAGCCTGATACGACAGGACTCGCGTCAAGCCCAGCCCGGTAATCGCGGCGTCGATGGCCGCTTCCGCCGTGTTGACCGAAAGCCGGGGCGAAATCGCGACCGGCTTAAGCGTCCGTGAGTTAGGGTCGGCGAAGCCCCACGATGACGCGGGTGCGATCCCGTCGAAACTGACGCAGGCCATCTCCGACAGCTCGGCCGGCTCGGACGGCACCCTATGGCTGGCAAAATACGCCGGACTGCCGCACACGACGTGCCTTACGGCGCCAACGCGGGTGGCGACAAGGCCACTGTCCGGCAGCGCGCCGATCCTTACCGCCACGTCCATGTGATCGTCGATCAGGTGAACATTGCGATCCGAAAGCGCCAGCCGCACATTGACCTCCGGGTAGGCGGCAAGAAACGCTGTCACCACCGGCAGAACGTGCAGCCGGCCAAACACCACGGGCGCGGTGATGACAAGATCGCCTCTCGGCGCATGGTACTCGCCGGACGCCGCGCGTTCGGCATCGCCCAACTGTTCCAGAATGCGCCGGCAGGCGGCCACATACGCGTCTCCCGCATCGGTCAGCGTCAGGCTGCGCGTGGAACGGATCAGCAACCGGACATTCAGGTGGGCTTCCAGCTCCGCGACCTTGCGGCTCACGGTTGGCAACGAGGTGCCGAGCTTGCGCGCGGCCGCCGTGAAGCTGCCGGTGTCGACGGCGGCGACCAGCACGGACATGGCCTCGATCCGGTCCATCGACCAATTCCATTATTCGAGAGAGTGAATATCACTTATGCCATATTATTGATTTAATTGAAATCACATAGGTTTCTGCTACCGCGCCGATCGCGGCCCCATCACCCAAGCGAGCATGACAATGACCTATGGATTTCTCGATATCGCCATGACCCCGAGCGTCAAGTCGGCGCAGGCGGCCAATGGCAGCGGCGATCACTGGTCCATCTCGAAGATCGACCGGCAGTTCGACCGTTTCACGGATACGGAAAAGCAGTTCATCGCGGCCCGCGACAGCTTCTACATGGCAAGCGTCGGCGAGACCGGCTGGCCCTATGTCCAGCATCGCGGCGGACCCGCGGGATTTCTGCGCGTGCTGGACGACAGGACCCTGGCTTTCGCGGATTTTCGCGGCAACCGGCAGTATATCAGTGTCGGCAATCTGGCCGCCAACGACCGCGTCGCGCTGATCCTGATGGATTATCCGAATCGCCGGCGCCTCAAGATCTATGCCCGCGCGAAAGAGCGGGAACTGGCCGGTGACGCCGCACTGGCCGAAACCCTCTCCCTGCCGGGCTACAAGGCCAGGCCGGAGCGCGCGATCGTGCTGCATCTCGAAGCCTTCGACTGGAACTGCCCGCAGCACATTACGCCGCGCTTCACCGAGGCCCAGATCGAATCGGCGCTGGCGCCCCAGCGCGCCCGTCTGGAACAGCTGGAAGCCGAAAACGCTGCCCTTCGGCAAGCGCTGGCGGCAGCGCAGGGAGAGTGACCATGCGGACCGAACCCCGCCCGCCCCTGCCGCCCTTCACGCTGGAAGGCGCGATCCAGAAGGTGCGCCTCGCCGAGGACGGCTGGAACAGCCGCGACCCGGGGCGCGTGGCACTGGCCTACACAGCCGACAGCCGCTGGCGCAACCGGGCCGAATTCGTCGAGGGCCGCGCGGCGATCGAGGCGTTCCTGGCGCGCAAATGGGCGCGGGAACTGGACTATCGGTTGATCAAGGAGTTGTGGGCGTTCCGCGAGAACCGCATCGCCGTCCGCTTCGCCTATGAATGGCACGACGACAGCGGGCACTGGTTTCGCAGTTACGGCAACGAAAACTGGGAGTTCGACGAACACGGCCTAATGCGCCTGCGCATGGCCAGCATCAACGACCTGCCCATTGGCGACGGCGAGCGCAAATTCCATTGGCCGCTGGGCCGGCGGCCCGATGAGCATCCGGATTTGAGCGCGCTCGGGCTGTAGCCGGCCGGCGCCGCCGCGCGAGGCGTCGCCCTGGGCCACCACCCGGAACCGCACATCCGCCGCATCCACCAGACCCTCGATCAACATCCGGCGCGCTGACGATCGATCCGGGCGTCGGTTTCTGTCGCCTTGGGGCGCGAATCCGTGTAGGTAAAAGTCACAGATGCATAAAGCCTGTCGTGCCCGGTTGCCGCCACTGAATAAACGTGACAGATTTTCACTGGCGGGCCGGGAAGTGCCGCACTATCTCAGCCGGTGACGTCGGGCGAAACGAGGAGCAGAGCCATGAACATCGAAAACCCCAAGCAGCTGAAGCCCGGTGAGGCCCGTTCGGAAGCCATTTCCGTCCAGGAGCTGCTCGACCGCGAGAAGGTCGCGGTGCCCAAGGTGCTCCGCAAGAACTTCAACGTCCACATGGGTTCGGACCGGCTGCCGACGTCGCGCTGGACCGACCCGGCATTCGCCCGGCTCGAAATGGACAAGATGTGGACCAAGGTCTGGCAATTCGCCTGCCGCGAGGAACACATCCCGGAAGTGGGCGACTTCATCACCTATGAGATCGGCGAGTGGTCGTTCCTCGTGATCCGCACCGCGCCCGAGACCATCAAGGCCTACTGGAACGCCTGCCTGCACCGCGGCAACCAGCTAAAGCCGGAAGGCACCCACGGCAACGCCTCCGAGCTGCGCTGCACCTTCCACGGCTTCACCTGGACCATCGACGGCGCGTTGAGCGACTTCCCTTGCCGCTGGGATTTCCCGCACATCGTCGACGCCGAATACCATTTGCCGGAAGTCAAGGTCGGCACCTGGGGCGGCTTCGTGTTCATCAACATGGACGACAATGCCGAGAGCCTGGAAAGCTTCCTGGGCGACCTGATCCCCGAGTTCGAGCGCTGGGACTTCAAGAACAAGTACGTCATGAACCACATCGCCAAGCGGGTGGACATGAACTGGAAGGTCGGCATCGAGGCGTTCGCCGAAAGCTTCCACGTGGTCGCGACCCATCCGCAGATCATGCCGTCCACGGCCGACGCCAACACCCAGTACGACGTGGACCCCAAGCTCAACTACAACCGCATGATCACCGCCATGGGCGTGCCGAGCCCGCATATTCCGCCGATGGAGGAACAGGCCATCGTCGACTCGATGACGCCGCGCGCCCACCGCATGGGCATGGCCATGGACGACTTCAAGGTGCCCGAGGGCATGACCGCCCGCCAGTACATGGCCGAGATGCGCCGCAAGGTGGTGGGCACGGCCAAGAACCGCGACTATTCGGACGCCACCGACAGCGAGATGCTCGACGCCATCCAGTACTGGGTGTTCCCCAACTTCTTCCCGTGGGGCGGCATGGGCACCAACATCACCTACCGCTTCCGGCCCGACGGCCTGAACCCGAATTCGGCGCTGATGGAGGTATTCATCCTCAGCGACTACGACCTGAACGGCCCGCGCCCCGATCCCGCGCCCATGCGCCTGCTGGGCGAGGACCAGGAATGGATCGTGGCCGAGGACGAGATCGGCGGCCTGGCCGCCGTGTTCCAGCAGGACATGACCAACATGCCCAAGGTGCAAAAGGGCATGAAGTCGCTGAAGCAGGGCGTCACCCTGGCCAATTACCAGGAAAGCCGCCTGCGCCACCTGCACTGGAAGATCGACGAGTATATCGACGCCGAGTAAGGCGTGGCGGTTTCACGCACCAGCGCCATCGACGGGCGCGTCTACACGAGGCAGGAAGACGGCGCCGTCGCCGTGCACGACCCGGCCACCGGCAAGACCGGCCGTTTCAGGCGAAACGGCCGGTGGATCGACGGCGAGATCAAGGACGCCGACCCGCACATGATCGACTTCGTCGCGCTGCTGAAGGGGTGAGAGCGCTTCGATGGTGTGAGCGACACGCCAACTTTTACCAGAAGATGATTGCATCAACAGGAGCGGATGCTAAGTCGGCTTCGCCAGCGCCAGGAACCCCGCCGTACAAAACGGCACGAACCGGTCCAGCAGGGTGTCGAAATCCGACGAATCCATCTTGCCGTCGGACAGCCGTTCGATGGCGCCGGTTTCCGCCAGCGCGTAGACGATGGCGCCGTGCATGAAATAGACGGCGTGGAACAGGTTCTTCTCATCCGCCCCGGGCAGCGCCTCGCGGAACGCGGCGATGAAGGCGCGGGTCATGGGCTCGAAGGTCTTCTCGTAGGGGGCCAGGAACACCTCGCTCTGGCGGGCCAGCGCACGGTGCGCCAGCAGATGCATGTAGCTGCGCCATTGCGGGCCGCGGCTCATCTTCTCGAACATGGGCTCGCAGAAGGCGCGGATCAGCGCGGCGACGCCGGGCGGGCCGTCCGACTCGGCCCGCAGCTTCTCCAGCGCCGCCATGTGGTCGGCCGCGTGCCCGGCGCCGCGGCGCTCGATCACCTCGCGGAACAGCGCGTCCTTGGGCCCGAAATAATAGTGCACCAGCGCCAGCTCGACGCCAGCGCAGCCGACGATTTCCCGAATGGACACGCCGTGATAGCCGCGTTCGGCGAACAGTTCCTCGGCCGCGTCGAGGATCTTCTCGCGCGTCGCCGAAGCATCCCGCCTTCGCACCGTGGACATGAATCCTTGCCTGGCTATTCCTTCGGTATTAGACAAATGTCTAATTGCTCACGGGGACGAACGCAATGAACGAGCGCGTCAGGAAGTTCGCCAACGCCGAGGCGCCGGCCTTCCGCAGCTACCAGGACATCATCGCCACCGACAGCACGCCGATTGCGCCGCTGCTGGCGCTGAAATCGAACCCGCCGCAGCCCACCGACGACATTCCGCTGAGCCAGTTCACCTCGCAGGCGTTCTTCGACCTGGAGATGGAGCGCATGTGGCCGCGCGTGTGGCAGTTCGTCTGCCGCGAGGAGCACATCCCCGAGGTGGGCGACTACTGGGTGCACGACATCGGCGACTGGTCGATCATCGTCATCCGCACCGAGGACGGCATTCGCGGCTACTACAATTCCTGCCTGCACCGGGGCACCAGGCTGAAGCCGTCGGGGACCAGCGGCTGGAGCGCCGAGCTGCAGTGTCCGTTTCACGGCTGGAGCTGGACTCTGGACGGTACGCTGAACGAGGTGCCGTGCGCCTGGGAGTTCAAGCACCTGGACTACGAGGCGAACCGCCTGCCGCAGGTAAAGGTCGAGGCGTGGAACAGCTTCGTGTTCATCAACATGGACGAAGACGCCAGGCCGCTGCTGGACTACCTGGAGGTTCTGCCCGAGCACTTCGCCAAGCGCGACCTCACCAACTGGTACACCTACGTCCACATCCGCAAGGAACTGGCCTGCAACTGGAAAGTGGCGCTCGAGGCCTTCATGGAAGCCTATCACACGCCGGTGGTCCATCCCGAGCTGACCACCGTGGTCAGCGACTGGAACCTGCAGCACGACATCTTTGGCGACAATGTCAGCCGCGACCTCTCCGCCATGGGCGTGACCAGCCCGACCGCCAGACCGAAGACCGAACAGGAACTGCTCGACAGCATGTTCCTGGGCGACCCGACCACGTCGAAGGCGGGCGGGCGCCTGCTGGTGCCGGAAGGCAAGACGGCGCGCATCGTCGTCGCCGAGGCCATGCGCAAGAACTTCGCCGAGAAGTTCGGCATGGACCTGTCGAACCTGTCCGACGCCGAGATCATCGACTCGCTGAAGTACAACGTCTTCCCCAACGTCATGGTCAACGCGGGCCTGACCACGGCGCAGATGACGGTATTCTGGCCCATGGGCAACGACCCCAACCGCTGCGTGATGGAAAACTACCGGCTGCGCCCGTTCCAGCCCGAAGGCGGCCGCCCGGATCCCGCCGAGCCGTTCCGGCTGCGCGAGGAGGATTCGTTCGCGCTGGTGCCCGGGCTCGATCCCTTCGTCGCCAGCGTCTACGACCAGGACACCGGCATCATGCGCTGGCAGCAGGAAGGCATGCGCGGCAGCAGGAAGGGCAAGGCGACGCTGTCGAGCTACCAGGAGTCGCGCATCCGCCGCATCCACGAGACGCTGGCCAAGTATATGGGCGAGTAGGTCCTTGCCCGACCTGCTGGCGAGCTACTTCACCATCGCCGGCGACCAAAACCTGTCCCGCGGGCGACGACTCGGGGCAGTAGCGCGCCGACGCCCTGACCGCTAAGGTTGCGGCCTCACAGCCCGGAGCCTTCTCCTTGGACACCGCCGACCGGACGGCCGCGTCATCCGAAACCGCCGGCCGCTGGACCATCGTGGCCCTGCTGCTGGCGGTGCAGATCTTCGCCAACGTCGACCGCCAGATCCTGAACGTGCTGGTCGAGCCGGTGAAGGCCGAGTTCGGCCTGTCCGACAAGGTGATGGGGCTGCTGACCGGCGCGGCGTTCTCGGTTTTCTACGCCGTCCTCGGCGTGCCGCTCGCGCTGCTGGCCGACCGGGCCAACCGGCGCAACCTGATCGCCGCCTCCATCGCCGTGTGGAGTGCCATGACCGTGCTCTGCGGCCTGGCGACGACCGCCCTGCAGCTCGTCCTGGCGCGCATTGGCGTGGCGGTGGGCGAGGCGGGCGCGGGACCGGCATCGCAAAGCATCGTCTCGGACCTGTTCGCGCCCAAGGAGCGGGCGCTGCCGATGGCCATGCTGGCGGTGGGACCCAATCTCGGCATCATGTTCGGCTTCGTCGCCGGCAGCATCCTGGCCGAGATGTTCGGCTGGCGCATGGCGTTCATCGTGGTCGGCGTGCCGGGCCTGCTGATGGCGCTGGTCATCCTCGCCGCCATGCGCGAGCCGCGCCGCGGCATGATCGACCGGGTGGCGGACCGGCCCGAGGACAGGCCGGGCTTCGGCACCCTGCTGCGGACCCTCGCCGCGCGCCCGTCGCTCTTGTGGATCATCGCCGGGTTTTCCTGCGCCGGCATGTTCGGCTATGGCGCCATCGCCTGGGCGACGGCGTTCTTTCACCGAAGCTACGGCCTGAGCCCGGGCGAGATCGGGCCGGTCATCGGCATCCTGGTTGGCGTCGGCGGCGCCATCGGCACCCTGGCCGGCGGCTGGCTGGCCGACCGCACCGGCAAGCACGACGTGCGCTGGCGGTTATGGATCATCTGCATCTCGGCCAGCATCGCCGCGCCGCTGTCGACCGCCGCGTTTCTGGCGCAGAACCCGTGGTTGACCCTGGCGCTGATGACCCTGCCCGCGTCGGTCGCCATCTTCCATGCCGGCCCCAGCTTCGCGCTGGTGCAGGAGCTGGTGCCGCTGCGGCTGCGCGCGTTGGCGGCGGCGTTCCTGCTGTTCTGCCTCAACGTGATCGGCGGCGGCCTCGGCCCGTTCATCGTCGGGCTGCTGAGCGACCTGATGGCGCCGTCGCTGGGCCGCGAGTCGCTGCGCTACGCCATGCTGGCGCTGACCGTACCGATCCTGCTCAGCGTGCTGTTCTACTATCTGGCCGCGCGCCGCCTGCCGCGCGACCTGGCCGACGCGCACGCGGCGGCGGCTGCCTGATCATATCTGCTGCACCGCGCTGGGCTGGGCCGATGGGTCGCCGAACGCCGGCGACCTGATGTTGAGGGCGTTCAGCTTCAACTCGCCGCCGCTGCTGCGCAGGACCATACGGATCACCGCCGGCCCCTTGGCGAACTTGGCGTTGATGTCGACGGTGACGAAGGTGCCCTTGCCGGTGGCGGTGAAATAACCGGTCGTCGCCGGCGGCTCGAAGCTGGAAAGGTCGCCAAGCTTCGAGAACACAATGAACTTGCGTTGCTGGTCGGCGCTGCCGATCGTGCTGTTGAATTCCTCGGTGCCGTAGGGCTTGAGTGCGTCCGCCCGCCATTCGGCGATCACCGGCACCACCTCGGTGGAGAACTTCTCCACCGCCTCCCTCGACGGGCCGATCACGCCGCAGGCCGCGAGCCATACCGCCAGCGTCAGCACACTCGCGCGCCAAGTCCGCTGGACTGGCAAGGGTGCAGGCGGCATCGGCGACCCTTTGCGGTGAACGGTGCCCCAGTTTCCCCTCGTCGCGGCGCAGAGGCAACTTCGTTCCCATATGCTTCTGGAGTAAAATACCGGCAGACGCGTGGAGGGAACCATGAACCGCATACTTGCCGGCAGCCTTGTAGCAGCGGCCCTTGTCATCGGCGCATCCGTGCTAGCACCCGGAGGCCCGCGGACGACGACTCATGCCGCCGACGCGACGCGCCTGTTCGACCCGTCGCGTCTCCAGGCCGGATTGTGCGGCGGCGGCCGTGCCGGGGGCGACCGGCTGTCCCGGCTGGTCGCCCTGTTCGCCATCCCGGCGGCGCGGGCCGCGACCCAATCGGCGGACATGCCGACGCTCTACGACAATCTGGGCAGCTTCTCCATGAAGGTGACCACCAGTTCGCCCCAGGCGCAGGCCTATTTCGACCAGGGCGTGCGGCTAATGTTCGGCTTCAACCATGCCGAGGCGATCCGCGCCTTCAAGGCGGCGCAGGGTATCGATCCGCATTGCGCCATGTGCTTCTGGGGCGAATCGCTGTCGCTGGGCGCCAACATCAACGTGCCGATGGACCCTGAAGCCTCACCGCCGGCATGGGACGCGCTGCAGAAGGCGGCCGCCGCCGTCGACACCGAGACCGACGTGGAGAAGGCGTTGATCGAGGCGCTGAAGGCCCGCTATTCCATCGATTCCAAATCCGAGCGCGCACCGTTCGATGCGGCCTATGCCGACGCCATGAAGGCGGTGCACGAGCGCTTCCCCGACAACCCGGACGTCGCCGTGTTCTACGCCGAGGCGGCCATGGACACCCAGCCTTGGGACTACTGGGAAGCCGACCGCGTGACGCCGAAAGGGCGCATGGGTGCGGCCATCGCCGCGATCGAGAAGGTGATCGCCGCCCACCCGGACCATCCGGGCGCGATCCACCTCTACATCCACCTGACCGAGGCGTCGGGCGACCCGTGGAAGGCGGAGGCGCCGGCCGGGCGGTTGGCGGCGCTGATGCCGGGGCAGGGCCATCTGGTGCACATGCCGTCGCACACCTGGTACCGCGTCGGACGGTTCAAGGACTCGCTGGCCAGCAACATCGCCGCCGCCGAGGCCGACGAGGCGTTCATCCGCGCCGCGAATGCCGGCGACGGGCTCTATGCCAATGCCTACTATCCGCACAACGTGCATTTCGTGCTGACCTCGGCGCTGATGGCCGGCGACGGCAGGAACGCCCTCGCGGCGGCCGACAAGCTGGCGAAGATCATCAATCCCGAGATGGCGCTGGCGGTCCCCGGACTGGTGCAACCGGTGATGGCGGCGCCCTACCTGGCCCGGGCGCTGTTCGCGCCGCCCGGCGACGTGCTGGCGCTGCAGCGGCCGGACGACCGCTTTCCCTTCGTCATCGCCCAGTGGCGCTATGCAAGGGGCATCGCCCACGCGCTCGAGGGGGACGCGGCGGCGGCGCGCGCCGAGATCAAGGCGATCGCCGCCATCCGCGAAGGCCCCGCCATGCAGGTGCTGGTCGACGCCAACGTGCCGGCGCCCCAGATCCTGCAGATATCCGAGCTGGTGATCGGCGCCCGCGCCGCCCAGGCCGAAGGCAACTACGCCGACGCCGCCACATTGCTGCGCCAGGCCATCGCCCTCGAGGACGCCATTCCCTATACCGAGCCGCCCTATTGGTACTATCCCATCCGCCAGACACTGGGCGCCGTGCTGCTGCAGGCAGGCAAGACCGGCGAGGCGGTGCAGGCGTTCCGCGAGGCGCTGATCCGCAGCCCCGGCAATGGCTGGGCGCTGTACGGCCTGAAGGAAGCCTACGCCAAGGCCGGCGACCCGTTCGCGGCGTCGGCGACGCGGGAGCTCTACCGCAAGGCCTGGGCGGGAGAAGCGGACCCGGCGCTCAACCGGATCTGAGGCGCTCGATCAGCGCCATGGCGCTTGACAACGCATTGCCGACGCCTAATACTAAACCTTATGGTTAAGTATGAGTCGCCAGCCCTGGATCGTACCTTCGCCGCCCTGTCGGATCCGACGCGCCGCGCCCTGCTGGCGAGACTTGAGCAGGGCAACCTGTCGGTCAGCGAGCTGGCGCGGCCGTTCGCGATGTCGCTCCCTGCGGTGATGAAGCATCTGGACGTGCTGTCGGACGCGGGCCTGGTCACCCGCAGCAAGACCGGCCGCACGGTAACCTGCGCGCTGAACGCCGAGCCCATGGAAGACGCCGTGGGCTGGCTGTCGCGCTACGAACGCTTCTGGACCGGCGCGCTCGACCGGCTCGCCGCCCTTGTCGAAGAGGATGAACCATGTCCACCAAGCCCAGCCTCGCCATCAGGCGCCGACTGAATGCTCCGCCTGCCCGGGTCTACGACGCTTGGACCAGGCCCGAGGTGTTGGTGCGCTGGTTCGGACCCGGCGACACCAGGGTTGTCCGGGCCGAGGCCGATGTGCGGGTGGGTGGCCGGTTCAACATCGTCTTCGAGGGCGATGACGGCGAGATTCACGACGTCAGCGGCACCTATCGCGAGGTCGTGGCTAACCGGCGCCTGGTGTTTACCTGGACCTGGATCAGCACGCCGGAGCGGGAATCGGTGGTGACTGTCGCGCTGGCGCCGGACGGTGACGCCACGCTGCTGGTCCTGACCCACGAAGCGTTCTTCAACGAAACCGTGCGCGACAACCACCGGTCCGGCTGGTCGCAGGGTCTCGACAAGCTCGAGGCCCTGTTTGCCTGAAACACAAGGAGATGGACGATGAACGACACCGGCGACGAAAAGGCGATCCGCGACCTGATGAGCGAACTGAAGCGGGCGCTGCGCGACCGGGACGCGGAGTCCCTGCGGGGCCTCTACGCCGATGACGCGGTCACCTACGACCTGGCGCCGCCCTTGCAGCTGAGCGCCGCCGATCCCTATATCGCCGGCGTCCGCAAATGGTTCTCGGACTGGCGCACGCCCATTGAAATGGAAACCCGCGATGAGCGCCTGCATGTGGGCGACGACGTCGCGTTCAGCACCAGCCTGTCGCATATGCGCGGCACCAAAGTCGATGGCGAGGTCGATATCTGGTCCAGGGCGACGTTCGGCTTCCGGAAGATCGGCGGTGAATGGAAGATCGTCCATGAGCATACGTCCGTGCCCTTCTACATGGACGGCAGCTTCAAGGCGTCGATCGACTTGAAGCCGTAGAACTATTTCAACCGCTTGATCAGCGCCATGGCGGCGGCGGGATTGCGCGCCTTGTGCCCGCTGATGACGTAGAGGAAGACGTCGCGCGGCGCGGCCTTCGGGGCGCCGCCGACCGAATGCAGGCCCTTCGGCACGCCGCCCGCCGCATAGGCCTTCGCCCGCTCCGCCCACGCGTCGAGCGCCTTGGGCGCATAGCCGAGCGGATGGCCTTCCTCGGTGCCCATGATGCGGAGATAGACGAAGGAGGCGGTGGGATCGGCGATCTGCGGATAGTCCGAATCGCCCGCCGTGACCACGGCCACGTTGTACCTGCGCGCCAGGTCGACGAAGTCCGGCGTGCGGAAGCTGTCATGGCGCACCTCGACCGCGTGCCGGATGGTCCGCCCGCCGGCCTGGTGCGGCAGCAGCTTGAGGAACGCCTCGAAATCGTCGGGATTGAACTTCTTGGTGCCGGCGAACTGCCAGTTGATGGGACCCAGCTTGTCCTTCAATTCCAGCACGCCGCTGGCGATGAACCGCTCGACGGATTCGCCGGCCTCGGCGAGCACGCGCCGGTTGGTGGCGAAGCGCGGCCCCTTCAGCGCGAACACGAAGTCCTCGGGCGTTTCGTCGTGCCACTTGGCGAAGGTTTCGGGCTTCTGCGAGCCGTAGAAGGTGCCGTTCACCTCGATGGAGGTCAGCTTGCGGCTGGCATATTCCAGCTCGCGCTTCCGGGCCAGGCCCTCGGGATAGAAGTCGTCGCGCCACGGCTCGAACGTCCAGCCGCCGATGCCGACGCGGACTGCGGGTTTTTCGGTCTGGGACATGGAAGGGCTCCGGCCAATGAACCGGAAACCTACAACGCGACGCCGGGGATTTCAAAACCGGCGCGCGCAACCTGCCGCGCCGCCGCGAAATCAGCCATCGACATGGCCGCATTCCCGGATGTATCGCAGAGCGATATTGGGGAGGACGGCCATGAAGCTTGAACCGGGCGCCAGCATCGCCGGCATCGATTTTTCCGATGACGACTGGACGGACCTCGACATCACCGGCGCCACCCTGAGGGATTGCACGGTCTTCGACGCCATCATTTCGGGGGCGTGCCTGGAAGAGGCGCGCTTCATGAACTGCCGCTTCGTCCGTTGCCGCTTCGCGAGCGTCGATCTGCGGAACGCGAGTTTCGAAGGCTGCAGCTTCGCCGACGACCAGGGCCACAAGGGCGTGCAGTTCGCGTTCTCGCGCCTCGACATGGCCCGCTTCGCGCGGTGCGATCTGTCGTTCGCGGCGCTCGACCGCTCCGATCTCTACGGCATCGAGATGGAGACCTGCAACCTGCGCGGCGCGGTGTTCACCAAGGTGGACTTCGCCCGCGCGTTCGGGCGCAAGCTGATCAAATACGCGGGCGCCATCAAGGGCTGCAACCTGGAGCTCGCCGACCTGACCGAGGTTCGCATGCCGGACTGCGATCTGAACAGCAGCAGCTTCCGGGAAGCCGTGCTGATCGACGCCGACCTCCAAGGCGCCGATCTGCGGGGCTGCGATTTCATTCAGGCCCTGACGGCTGGCGCCAAGCTCGCCCGCGCCGATTTGCGGGGCGCCGAGCTGGGCGGCCTGAACCTGATGGAATTGGCCAGCGTCAGCGGCATGATGGTGTCCATGGATCAGCAGTACCAGTTGCTCACCGCCATGGGCGTCGACGTATATCCCGAATAGTCGAGGGCTCTCGGCGCGGGGCGGTGTGCCGGCCATCCTGGCGGACGCCGGCGCACCGCTCCCCAGCCCGCATCAGGCGGCCTTGCTCGCGCCGGCGGCCTGCATGGCCTTGACGTCCTTTGCCGCCAGGGTCTGGCCGCCGATTCCCCAGTCGCCGCTCTTCACTTCCTCGAAGATGACGAAGGTATAGGGGCGCAGCGCCTCGCCTTCCACCGCGACCATGGCCTCGGTGACGCGCTCGATCACGTCGCGCTTCTGTTCCGGGGAAAACACGCCTTCGATCCCCTTGATGGTAACCAGTGGCATCTCTCTCACTCCTTTTGGTCGGGCGGTTGCGCCGCCCAGCGCGTCGCCGCCGATGCGGGCGACGAGCGGAAATCTAGTCCCGGAGGCCAGAGCATGTCCTTGCGTTTTTCGCGGAGAAACCTGACTATATTGGCAACTTCCACCAACTAATATTCGGTGAAACACGGTTTATGCCAAAACTCACTCTGGATGCCATCGACCGGCGCATCCTGCGCGAGCTGCAGGACGACGCCCGGCTGACCAATGTGGAGCTGGCCGACCGCGTCGGCCTGTCGGCCTCGCCCTGCCTGCGCCGGGTGCGGATGCTGGAGGAAGCGGGCATCATCGCCGGCTACCGGGCGGTGCTGTCGCGCAAGAAGTCGGGGCTGGGCCTCACCGTGTTCGTCGGCGTCAAGGTGGAGCGCCATCACGACGAGGAGGCGACGGCGTTCCAGCGGGCCGTCGAGGACGTGCCCGAGGTGGTTGCCTGCTACCTGGTATCCGGCGAGCACGACTTCCTGGTCGAGGTGGTGGTGCCCGACCTGGAGGCCTACGAGCATTTCCTGCTGGGACGCCTGCTCAGGCTACCGGGCGTGCTCGACGTCCGGTCCAACTTCGCCATCCGCACGGTGAAGTCCCCGGCATCGCTGCCGCTCGATCACCTG
>LNFM01008654.1_pt1 | contig 15238 bp, 11 predicted proteins | sample 596031 | NCBI WGS metagenome assembly LNFM01 (sample SAMN04254537, study PRJNA301005) | activated carbon metagenome | isolation source: dual media filters at the Ann Arbor, Michigan drinking water treatment plant | place: USA: Ann Arbor | reverse complement strand
CGCAGAAGGTCGCGATGGATCAGACGGCCGCGGGTCGCTACACCGCCGACTTCAAGATCCAGAAGTACGGCTCGTATCTCCTGAAGGCCGTGCACAAGCGCGACGGCAAGACGGTCGCCGAGTCGGTCGGCTCCGTGGCCCTGTCCTATCCGCTCGAGTACCTCCGCACGACGCCCGACCTCGAGCCGATGAAGCACGCCGCACAGGTCTCGGGAGGCTCGGACCAGGCCAAGCCCGCCCAGATCTGGGACGCGCAGGGCCAGTCGATGAGCTACACGCAGGACCTCTGGCCGTTCGTGCTGATCGGCGTCCTCGGCCTGTTGATCCTCGACCTGTATGCGAAGCGCGTGCGCCTCTTCGGCTACCGCACGATCAAGTTCTCGTAGCCGAGCTCTGGCTCCCAGGCTGCGCGCTCGCTTCGAGCGCACATGCTTTCGGCGCCCGGGCAGGCCGTCTGCGCTCTCGCTGCGAGCGCACATGCGTTAGCTCCCGGGCAGCGCAGGCCCGGGCGGGCATCGACGCGCAGGTACCTCCTCGGTCTCGCGGGAGCAGCGTGCGGCAGAGCTTCGTTGTGGACGCCGCCGCGGCCACCTCACACCGCCGACGCCCGCCGGGGAGTTCCGTGGAAGCTACCGCTCGCCGAAGAGGCACCGCGCCGCTGCGTCGCCCGGGCAGCGGCTGCCCTCTACATCAGGCTCTCGGCCTCGATCACCGGTGACGACTCTGGAACCAAACAGCGTAGGCCTTCTGCCCTTTGCTCCAAGCTCAGCGCGCGTGGTTGGCGTACACCGCGACGCCGCCGACCTCCGCGCACAGCGTCAGCCAGTGGCACGCAGAAAGCGGCAGATCGATGCACGCGATCCGGATCGGGCGATCGACCGCGGCGAGCTTGTCGAGGAGTCGCTGCAGTCGCGCGCCGCTGAAGGGGCAATACAGCAAGTACACCGAGCCGACGGGCAGCTCGATCGCGTCCACGTCGGCATGGCGGATGTCGACTTCGACCAGCGCGCGTGCGACGAGCGGCGACTGGACCTCGATGCCGATGCCCCGTGCGCCGGTGAGCCGCTGCACGATCGCGAGCGCGCGCCCGACGCCCGCCCCGATGTCGACGACGACATCATCGGAGGTGATGCCGGCGCCATCGACGATCGCGAGCAAGGCGTCCACGCTGCACGGCAGGTACGGCACGCACCCCGCCGGCAGCTCGGAACTATCGGCGGGAATGTCATCGAGGCCGAGAACCCGGTCGAGCCATGCGTCGCGGTCCGCGCCCGGGACCGCGAGCAGCGCCGTCCGAAACGTCGATGGCGTGTGGGTGCCGGCGTGTGCGCGAGCTTCGTCGGCCATCCGCGCGCAGGCATCGTTCACCGCGGCATCCTAGCGAATCATGCGCGACTTCCGCGATATCGAACACGCGGTGAGGCGAGTCCGATGGAGACGCCTCGATGGCAGCGCTCCAGACCACGAGAATAGGCCGCCCCGGGTAGGTGTTGTTCATGGCCATGACTGACGCCGTGCTCGAGGCTCGAATGCCCGCGATCCAGGCGGCCCTGGCTGCGGGTCACGTCGACGAAGCCCACGCGCTCGCCGAAGCCGCCGAGGGCGAGCTCATCGATGCGCCGGATCCGCAGCTGTACGGCTGGCTCCACCATGCTCGCTTCAAGGTCGCGTTCCTCCGCGAGGAGTGGGAGCGCGCGGGGATGCTGCTGTCGCCGCGGTTCCCGATGATCATGACCACGAACAACACGGCCTGGTTCCTGAGCGCGGGCGCCGAGGTGATGGCCCACCTCGGTGACGCCGAGGGCGTCCAGGCACGCATGGAGCAAGCGGTTTCCATCCGAGCCGGCCAGAGCAATGCGGCCGCGATCGAGGCCGCCACCACGGCCTGCATGCTGCTCGAGCGCATGAAGCGCCCCGAGTTGAACACGCCGTTCCTGCCCTACCTGATCCACGACGCCCGCGATCTGGGGGATACGGATACGGTCATCCTTGGAGCGAGCATGCTCGTGAACAACGTCATCGCCACCTCCGACCCCGACCGCATGGACGAGCTCGAGGAGCTCCGACCGTGGCTCGCGAAGCAAGACGATGACCTCGCTCGGTCCATCGTGGACCTCATCGACCATGCGCCTCCGCTCGTGGCCCGCCGGAAGGCTCGCCGGCCGCGCGGCTTCTTCAGCCGCCTCCTCGACCGGAGGTAACTCCGTCCTCGGTCAGCTCGTGGTCAGCGGGCGGAGCGTGCGCGGTCGCGGAGACTGTTGATCGTCGCCGTGTAGTCCTTGGTGCCGTACACCGCGGACCCCGCGACGAAGACGTTGGCGCCGGCGCGGGCGACGTCGGCGATGTTGTCGAGCTTGATGCCGCCGTCGACCTCGATGTCGACGTGAAGGCCGCGCTCGTCGAGCAGCTTGCGCAGGCGGCGGACCTTCTCGAGCGTCGACGGGATGAACGACTGGCCGCCGAAGCCCGGGTTCACCGACATGATCAGCACTTGGTCGACGTCGCCGAGCACGTACTCGATCATCTCGAGCGGCGTCGCCGGGTTCAGCACGACGCAGGCCTTCTTGCCAAGGGATCGGATGAGCCCGAGCGTGCGGTGAAGGTGAACGTCACCCTCGACGTGGACACCGATGATGTCTGCGCCGGCCTTGGCGTACGCCTCGACCCAGCGGGCCGAGTTCTCGATCATGAGGTGAACGTCGAGCGGCAACGACGTCGCCTTCTTCACCGCCTCGATGACGACCGGACCGATGGTCAGGTTCGGCACGAAGTGCCCGTCCATCACGTCCACGTGGACGTAATCGGCGGCGGCGATCGCGCGGACCTCCTCCGCGAGGCGACCGAAGTCCGCGGACAGGATCGAAGGAGCGATCTTCATCAGTAGCCGCCGAACAGGTCGGTCAGCCGCACATCGAGCGCCGTCGCCACCTTGAAGAGGGACGAGACGCTCGCCGACGACTCGGCGCGCTCGATCTGCGAGAGCAACGAGACGGATAGCGACGTCCGGCGCGCCATCTGCTTGAGCGTCAGGCCGCGCGCCTTGCGGAGGTCGCGAATCTGGCGGCCGATCGCGGCGTGGAGCTCGTCCTCGCGGCGGAGCACCAGCCCCTTCTTCTTGGCGATGCGGGCGATGACGTCGCGAAACTCGGCCGGCGTGAATGGCTTGTGGATGTAGGCCGAGACGTCGTGCTGGATCGAGGCGCTCGCGGTCTCGAGCGACGGGTAACCCGTCAGGATGATCACCGCGATGTCGTCGTCGACGGCGCGGATCTGGGCGAGCAGATCGAGGCCCGACAGCTTGGGCATCATCAGGTCGAGCACGACCAGGTGAAACACCTCGTCGCGGATGCGTTCGACCGCCTGGGTGGGATCGGCGAGTGGCGTGACGTCGAAGCCTTCGGCGGCCAGAAAGTCGTGCAGATACTCGCGGACGTCCGGATCGTCATCGACGACGAGCACGGAGAGCTTCGACGCTGTGCGAAGGACCGCCGGAGCTGTGGCCACCACGGGCGGACCCTAACACTAGTCCTTCGACCGGGCTTGCGGAACTCGTGGTCGCGCGACCAATCCCGCGGGCTTCGTGGCCGCGCTACGCGGTCCGAAAAGGTCACCGCGGAGGTCCGATGTGGACCTCCGCGGCTCGTCGGGGTGACAGGATTTGAACCTGCGACTCCTTGGTCCCGAACCAAGTGCGCTACCAGACTGCGCTACACCCCGGGGAAGGGCTGGTTAGGTACCTCGCGGCCGCCGAGATGTCAACGCATCAACGCCAACGCCAGGCGGGGAGCGCGATGTGGAGCCCCAGGTCGACGAAGGCTCCGAGCTCGGACACGGCGCCGATGCGGACATAGGGCGTGACGCCCGCGAACATCCACACACCGATCGAGGCGCCGGCCCGGGGACGGGCCAGCTCGGCGAGCTCGAGGAAGCTCCCGACGGTGATGCCCGCGCTTGGCCCGAGCGCGCGGGTGCCGATCACCGCGTCGAGCCACAGGCGACCGCCATCGCGCTGGGTCCACTTCGTCGCGCCAAAGGACACCCCGAGCACCGCGAGGCGTCGTGACTCACGAACGCGGACGAGGGCCAGCTCGGCGCCGATGGTCGAGTCCCACTCGCCATCGATGCGGCTCGCGCTGCCCGTTGGCCCCAGCCAGAGGTACGTGCCGTCCAGGTTACCGACGTCCGGGAGGGGGGGCCCATCGGGTCCGCGGGGCGTTGCGGGTGGGGTCCGTCGCTCGGGAATATCAGGGATCACCTGATCGCCGCGGGCGGGAGCGGACATTACACCGAGGAAACACGCGGACATGGACAACCGTACCCATGGTGACAAGGGGTACCGAGCGGGTCCTCCGGACTCCGCCCCTCCCCCTGCCCGCAAACGTTGCATCCTGTTAGAATCAAACGTCACGCGGGGCATGGGGGGGCGGGCTCGCCCCTTGCTACTTGCCAGCCTTCGCGTGGCTGTATCGATGTCCAACTTGGCCATCCAGCGCAATGTCCCGGTCGGACCGACCGGAATGGTACCACCGCATCTGGAGTCGGACTACGCACTGGTCCGCTACCTCCCGATCCTCGAGGGCATCGACTCGGGCGATCTCGTCGCGGCCATCACGCAGGGCGGGATCTCCGTTCGTCACGTCGAGCGCGATGCATTTGTCCTCGACCCCATTGGCCTCGCGCAGGGAGCCCCTGCTCCCGTCGTCTATGTGGCTCAGGGTCAGGTCGCGGCCGCCGTGTTCATGGAGCACGATCTGTCGGAGCGACGCGCGGCCCAGATCGCCCACGAGCAGGCGAGCAAGGAAGAGCGCGAGGCCGAGTCGCTCATCAAGCCGCCGCCCCTCGCGCGCGTGGCCCTGAAGAACGTCGCGCTGTTCATGAACGGCGACATCTTCAACTCGGGCGCCCTCGCCGCCGCCCGGGGGCAGCCGATCGCCTTCTACACGACCGCGCCGTCGTCGCTCGTCACGATCGACCAGCGCTGGCTCGCCGAGCTCGCGGTCCGCTATCCCTTCTTCGAGCACCGACTCCGCCGCGCCCTCGGCATCGCGCGCGAGCGTCTGGCGTGGGTCTCGGGCGTGAAGCAGGAGCTCCTCGACTTCTTCGTGCGCCAGGGCATCAGCGTCTCGGGCGAGAAGGTCCGCGTTCGCCAGCTCGGCCTGTGCATCGACTGCAAGCAGTGCGAGGAGGCCTGCGAGGAACGCTACGGCGCCCGCCGGCTGACGCTGGGTGGCTACCAGCTCGGCATGCTCGACTTCATCTACACGTGCCGCACGTGCACCGATCAGCGGTGCATCGATCCGTGCGCGTACGATTCGATCAAGTACGACGAGAAGCGTAAGGAGGTCGTCATCAACGAGGCGACCTGCACCGGCTGCACCGCCTGTGCGCAGAGCTGCCCGTACGGCGCGATCGACATGGTCGAGGTCGAGCCCGAGGCGCCGACGTTCAAGAAGGCGTTCATGGCGCGCCTCGAGAAGCGCAGCGCGCTCAAGTTCGGCCCCGGCACGCCCCGCGTGGCGCGCGCCCGCCGCATCGCCAACAAGTGCGATCACTGCGCGACCTACGGCGATCAGGCCTGCATCTCGGCATGCCCGACGGGCTCGCTGATCGAGCTCGATGCGTACGACCTGTTCCGCGAGCGCTCGCCGAAGATGGTGGAGCTCGCGAAGACGGGCTTCGATGCGGACCTCACGAAGAAGGACCGCAAGGAAGTCCTGCCCGTGATGCCGTTCACCGAGGGCACGTATGTCCGCTCGGGCGGCACGGCGAAGGTGAAGCGCGGCCGGTATCTGCCCCTGCTCTTCTGGCTCGTCGGTCTCGCCGCGTTCATGGTCGCGATGGCGGAGGCCCTCCTCCGTACGTACAAGCCGACGATGTCGTACCTGATGACCCAGGTGCGGGCCATGCCGGAGAACGCGGACGCCGAGCTCGCCGGGCTCCTCGAGAAGGTGAGCTTCCGACCCGGCGATCAGCTCTCGACGTGGACCGGGCTGATCGGGGTCATCCTGATGGCCATCGCCGCGATCTATCCGATGTTCCGGCGCATCCGCGCCTTCCGCTGGCTCGCGTCGAACACGATGTGGTTCGACTTCCACCTGATGGCGGGCACCGTCGGGCCGATGTTCGTCGCGCTCCACTCCGTGCTGCGCCTCGACACGTGGGTGTCGCTGGCGTTCTGGAGCATGGTGATCGTCGTCATCTCCGGCTTCCTCGGCCGCTACCTCTACACCCAGGTGCCCGAGCTATCCGGCGGCGTCGAGCTGGAAGAGCTCGACCACGAGCGCACGTTCCAGCGCGCTCGCCCGGTGCTGACGGTGCCCATGGCCGAGATCGATCGCGAGCTGGCCGAGAACCACGCGAAGGCGCAGAGCGTGGCCCGGTCCGTCAGCGTGACGCGTGCCCTCTGGTGGCTCATCTTCCAGGACATCGGAAAGTACCCGAAGACGTTCGCGCGACGCGCCCGGTTCCAGAAGCTCGGCGTCGACAAGGTGACCCGCAAGGACCTCGCCCGCCGTGCGGCCCGCATGATCGTGATCTCGCGGCGACAAGTTGTCGCGCCCAAGGCGCAACTGTTGCTGCACTCGTGGAAGAAGGTTCACGTACCATTCACCGTCCTGCTCACGGCCTTCTCGGTGGCTCACATCTATCTCTCGTGGTCACGTGCGAACTGGTAACCGCCGTCTAGTCACTGGCGTCCTGGCAGTAGCCTCGCTCGTCACTCTCGTGCTCGTGCTGACGAGCCGGCCGCACGTCGCCTACGCGCAGAGCGACTTCTTCTCGAAGCCCCCGGGCCGGCTGGCGAAGAGTCACGCCGAGCTCGATGCGCCTGATCGATGCAACGACTGTCACGTCAACGGGACGAAGGACCTGTCGAACGATCTGTGCCTTGGCTGCCACGACCACAAGGATCTCGGCGCGCGCATCAGGGCGGGCCAGGGCTACCACGCGTCGCCGAGCGTGAAGGGCAAGAAGTGCGAGTCCTGCCACCTCGACCACAAGGGCCGCGACTACGACCTCATGGGCTGGAAGTTCGTGAAGGGTGGCGAGAAGGGCTTCGACCACGACCAGACGGGCTGGCCCCTTCGCGGCAAGCACCAGAACACCGATTGCGCCGACTGCCACAAGGCGAAGAACAAGGCCGGCCTGAAGACGTACATGGGCACGGACAAGCTGTGCGGCTCGAGCGGCTGCCACAAGAACGATCAGCCGCACAAGTTCGAGCGCAAGGACATGCTGCGCTGCGAACGCTGCCACGGCGAGAGCGTGTGGAAGCCAGCGAAGAGCACGCTCGACTTCAACCACGATGACCGCAAGGACGCGGGCATGCCCATCCTCGGTTCACACAAGGATGTCGGCTGCGCCAAGTGCCACCCGAAGAGCGTCTTCAACCTGCCCTTCGCGGACGCGGACAACTGCGGCAACAGCGGCTGTCACGCGACAGCGCACAAGGACCATCTCTTCGACAAGAAGGACTGCGAGTGGTGCCACTCGCCGACGTTCAAGAACTTCAAGCAGCAATACAACAAGGACATGCCGTTCTTCGATCACGAGGAGCGGACGAAGTTCGAGCTCGGCGCTCACAAGCGCCTCAAGTGCTACGACTGCCACACCAAGGCGCTCGGCGAGGCCAAGCCGGAGGACAACTGCGAGACTTGCCACGCGAAGGACAATCGCCACGGCACCCGCTTCAGCGCCTTCGGCAACCCGCCGCGCTGCAACACGTGTCACCCGACGACCTCGTGGAAGTCGAAGATCTTCAACCACGCCAAGCAGACGGGCTTCGCGCTGACCGGCGATCACGCCAAGGTCGCGTGTCGGTCGTGCCACCGCGGCAAGGGACCATCGGACTTCGAGAAGCTCGGCGCGGGCGCGGACTGCATGGGGTGCCACGAGCACGCCAACGTCCACGAGAAGAAGTGGAAGAACAAGCAGTGCCTCGACTGCCACCTGAAGCCCGGCATCGTGAAGGTCAACGAGAAGAAGCTCGAGGAGGTCTATCACGGGCCGAACTCGAACTTCCCGCTCGTCAAGGAACACGACGGCGTGCCCTGCTCGGACTGCCATACGGGGCGCAACAAGAAGGGCAACACGACCTTCGAGCACGAAGATCCGAACTGCGGCGAGCGCTGCCACGAGGACTCGCTCCACCAGGGCGAGCTCGGTAGCAAGTGCCTCCCCTGCCACGTGTCAGGCACGTGGGACGCCCTCGAGTTCAAGCACAACGTCGACGAGTACCCCGACGGCACGCCGGGCTACGAGCTCAAGGGCGAGCACCTGAACAACAACTGCGAGAGCTGCCACACGAAGGCCCGCAAGTTCAAGGACACGCCGCGCGAGTGCGCCGCCGTCGGCTGCCACGCCGAGGACGACGCGCACAAGGGTCGCCTCGGTCAGGAGTGCGAGAAGTGCCACGTGGAGACGGGCGACAACCTGTTCAACCACAACACGATGAGCGTGTTCCGCCTCGACGGTAAGCACCTCGCGGTCCGCTGCGCGGACTGCCATCCGTCGGTGACCTTCAAGCCGCGCCCGCAGACGTGCTTCGGCTGCCACCCCGAGCCGCAGGTCCACAAGGGCCAATACGGCACCGGCTGCGAGCAGTGCCACACCACCCGCACGTGGGAGGACATCAAGCCGCTCCACGACGTCGGCGAGTTCTCGCTCAGGGGCGCGCACAACAACATCGCGTGCGAGCGGTGCCACCGCGACAACCGTCCGCTCGCCGGCAGCGGCAACCTCTGCATCAACTGCCACCGTCAGGACGACATCCACAACAACTCGCTCTCGCCCAAGTGCGGCGAGTGCCACACGCAGTGGTCGTTCGCGCCCGCGCGCTTCGATCACAGCCGCGTGGGCTGCAACCTGACGGGCCTGCATCGCACCATCGCGTGCTTCGATTGCCACACGAACGGCAACTACGCCGGCACGACGGCGCAGTGCGAAGGCTGCCACATGGACGATGCGCCGGAGTCCCACCTGGAAGGCAGGAGCGGCAGCGTCAACACGTGTGCGGGCGGCTCTTGCCACAACACGAACACGTGGGTCAACGGCAACGGAGTCCCGAGGAACTCGGTCTGCCGATGAAGACCGCCTGTGCCCTCGCACTCGGATGTGCCGCATGGCTCGTGGGCGTCGGGACCGCGCAGGCCAAGAGCGACGACGATGAGGCGATCGTCACCACGGACGAGGACGAGGAAGAAGCCGCCAGCGAGGACGACGACGAGTTCGTCGATTCGAGCGACTTCGAGGACGAGGACGAAGAAGAGGTCATCGTCAACGACAAGGGCGAGCCGATCAAAAAGAAGGCGGCCGAGTTCAAGAAGCAGGACCTGCGCGGCCACGACGTGAGCGCGGGCACCGCGACCAACCTGTTCGAGAAGGACCGCTTCTTCGTCGACAAGGTCGACACGAAGGCGACGAAGAAGGGCACGCTGATCCAGGGCAGCGTCACCTCCAGCTCGTTCCTGTATCGCGAGAGCAGCGGGGCGTTTGCCAACCCGGCGTTCGGCACGGCCGCTTCGAAGTTCAGCCGCCTGTTCACCGATCTGCGGCTGCAGACGGACTTCCGACACATCGGCGGAGGTCGCTGGGATGCTCGCATCGACGCGCGGGCGCGCCTCGTCACGACGCCCGACAACTACGTGAGTGGCAACGCCACGGTCGGCACGACCGAGCCGAACCGGATCCAGTCCGGCTTCAACGGCACCAACGAGTACGAGATCCGCGAGCTTTTGCTCGCGCGCAGCGGCAAGCGCAGCGACATCATCATCGGCCGCCAGTTCATCAATGACCTGGGCGCCCTGAAGGTCGACGGCGTCCGCGTCGACTACGCCAAGAGCGAGACGTTCACGCTCCTCGGCTTCGGCGGTCTCTTCCCCCTGCGCGGCTCGCGCTCGCTCACGACCGACTACATCAAGCTCGCCGACAACCAGCTCAATCCGTCGGGGCGGTTGGTCGGCGCGGGCGGTTTCGGCGGCGCGTATCGCACGGTCAATGCCCACGGCGCCATCGGCGGCGTTGTCCTCGCGCCCCTCCCGCCGGCCGACGAATCGCCCCGTGTGTTCGCGGTCTCGAACGGTTACTACCGGTCCGCCAGGGCCTTCGACGCCTATCACTTCGCGATCATCGATCTCGTCGGCTCGGCCGGCTTCGCGCTGACGAACGTCTCGGCGGGGATCAACTACCGCCCGAACCAGCGCCTGCGCCTGACCGGCTCGTTCAACCGCGTCGACACCGAGACGCTCGCCGTCCAGGCGAACGCCTTCCTCGATCCGGCGATCACGACCGGCAACGCCATCCCGCCAGCAAGCGCCGTGTACCAGAACGACGCTCAGATCCTCCGGCTCGCCTCTAACAGTGCGCGCGGCGGCCTCTCGGCCGGGCTCGGCGAGCTCCAGCGATTCGAGATCACGACCTCCGTCGCGTTCCGCTTCCGACCGGGCGTGATCCTGCTCGCGCCCGACGGCACGACCCAGATCGGCCTCAACGCCGCCCGCGGCATCGAGGTCTACTTGAGCGTGACCGATCGCCAGTCGATCAAGGGCACGCGCCTCAGCCTCGACGCCACGAAGACCCTGGCGGTGGGGCAAGTCGCCTTCCAGCGCAGCGAAGTGACGGCCGTCCGCTTCAGCGCCAGCAAGGAATTCAGCCAGGGCCGTGGCGAGTGGGAAGCCGAGGTCGGCTACACGATGACCAAGGACAAGGCCCTCGGCACGGGTTGCGCCTCGCCGATGGGAACCACCATCTTCGCCCAGGACACCTGCTTCGGCTCGAGCACCGGCTCGGTCCTCTCCCTCGGTGGCAACGGCTTCTACCGCATCAACCGCGACTGGTTCGCGATGGGGAACCTCTTCCTGTCGCGCTTCAGCGTGACCCCGGCCGGCCAGCCCGCGGACCCCACGGTGACCGGCATCACCGGGTTCTTCCGGGTGGCCTACCGATTCTGAAGTTCGTCGCGGCGCTGGTCGTCCTCGCCGCGGTCGCCTCCGCTGCGCCCCAGTCCGATCCGCACGCGGGCCGCTTCGATGCGATCCAGGGCGGCTGCCCCGCCTGCCATCCCTCCGCGCGATCGAAGCGCATCGTCTTCGACCACGCTGGTCAGACAGGCTGGTCGCACCCCCACCAGAACCACCTGCGCTGCCGCGACTGCCATCGCGGGACCGACCCGACGCAGTTCGAGAAGAAGAACCCCGGGGCGTTCTGTGGTGGCTGTCACGCGCACGCGACCGCGCACGATAATCGGTTCCCGCCTGACCAGTGCACCAACTGCCACACGCGCGGCCTCCACATGCCGCCCCCGATCGAAGCGCTCTATCACGGTGCGAAGTCGCCGTTCCCCCTCGAAGGTGGCCACGCCGCCGTGCCGTGCGTCGAGTGCCACGCGACGCGAAGCGCATCCGGGCGGCTCGTGTTCGAGCAGGTCGCCACGCAATGTTCGACATGTCACGTGGACCCTCACGCGGGCAAGCAGGGCCCGCGCTGCGACACGTGTCACCTCGCCGTGGACTGGCGCTCGAGGCGTGCGAGGTAGAAGGCGTCGGCGTCGGGGGGCCAGGTGCGGTGCTCCTCGACGAGGCGGAGCGTCGGGTCACTCGCGAGGAGCGCCTTCACCTGCTCGGGGCCCTCGGCGCGCGTGAAGGTGCAGACGGAGTAGACGAGGGTCCCGCCCGGCGCGACGCGCGGCGCGATGGCGGCGAGGAGCTGGCGCTGGAGCTGGGCCATGCGCGGCACGGTGTCGGGGAGGAGGCGCCACTTGGCGTCGGGGTGCCGCCGCAGGACGCCGAGGCCGGAGCACGGGGCGTCGAGGACGACGACGTCGTAGGTGGGCGCGAGGGGTGCGTCGCGTGCGGTGAGATCGCAGACGAGCGTGCGGATCGAGGTCAGGCCGAGGCGCTGCTGGGCCTCGTCGAGGAGGCCGAGCTTCGTCTTCGACAGGTCGGCGGCGTCGATGCGCGCCGCGTCGCCTGACAGCTCGGCCAGGTGCGTGGCCTTGCCACCGACGCCCGCGCAGGCGTCGAGGATGGTCTGTCCGGCGCGCGGACGAGCTGCGAGGGCCACCCGCTGAGCCCCGGCGTCCTGAACGGTCCAGCGGCCCGCGAGGAACGATGGGCTGCGGCCGGGATCGCCCGCTCCGTCGAGGCGAAGGGCACCGGGGATGTCGGGGATGGGCGTGACCGTCGCGCCGGCCTCGCGCAGCTCGTCGGTGACGTCGTCCACGGTGGTGCGGAGGGTGTTCACGCGCGCGACGAGTGGGGGCGCCTCGCCGAAGGCGGCGGCGATGGCCTCGAGCTGCGCGGGCGGCGCGGCGGCCACGAGCTCGTCGAGGATCCAGCGTGGCAGGGAGTGGAGGACCTCGAGCTTGGCCAGGGGATCCGCGGGGAGAGCGGGCTCGCGGACGGTGCTGACCTTGCGGAGCACGGCGTTGGCGAAGCCGCCGAGCTTGGGTCCGCCGGCAGCGCGCGCGGCCTTCACCGCATCGTCGACGGCCGCATAGGCCGGAACGCGATCGAGAAAGAGGAGCTGGTACGCGGCGAGGCGGAGGGCGAGGACGACCTTCGGCGGTGTCTTCTTCAGATCGGCATGGAGCGCGATGGCGCGATCGATCCGCGTGCGGTGACGGAGGACGCCGTAGACGAGCTCGGAGACGAGGCGCCGGTCGCGCTCGTCGAGGTTCGAGTGAGCGAGCTCGGCGTCGAGGGCGAGGGTGGCCCAGGCGCCGTCCTTCGCCACGCGCTCGAGAACGCGGCGCGCCAGATCGCGGGCGGTCACGATGTGGGGCTCGGTTCGGAGCCGACCGCCCCCAGGACATCCCCGACCGCGATCCCGCGGCCGGCGGCGAAGGCCTGCGCAGGCATGCGCTTGCGGCCCGCGGCCTGGATCTCGCGGATGACGACGACGTTGCCGTCGCCACACCCGACATGCGCCCCGGTGGCGTCGATCGCGACGACGGTGCCGGGTGCGGCGGACGCCGACGCCGGATGCGCCAGCGCCCGGAAGAGCTTCACGCCCTGCCCGCGCAGCGTTGCCTGCGCGCCCGGCCACGGATCGACGCCACGAATGCGCGCGGCGACCGCGGCCGCGGGGAGCGTGAAGTCGATCGCGCCGTGCGCCTTCTCGAGCATCGGGGCGTGCGTCGACGCGGCATGATCCTGCGGGGTGACCACGGCGCGACCGGCTTCGAGGTCCGCGATCGCCTCGAGGAGCGCGGCCGCACCGATGGGCGCGAGGCGCGTGAGGAGCTCGCCCGACGTCTCCTCGGCGCCGATGGTCGTGCGGACCTCGAGGATCACCGGACCGGTGTCCATGCCCTCGTCGAGCTGCATGATGGCGACCCCGGTCTCGCGCTCGCCGTTGATGACACTCCACTGCACGGGCGCAGCGCCGCGGTATTTCGGCAGGAGGGATGCGTGAACGTTGAGGCAGCCCCGCGGCAGGGCCTCGAGAACGTCCTTCGGGAGGATCTTGCCGTAGGCCACGACGGCCGCGAGCTCGGCCCCCGAGGCCTTCAGGGCGTCGCGGAGCTCGCCGGTCCGCGCGCTCTTCGGCTGAAACGTGGGGAGCCCGAGCTCCTGTGCGGCGACCTTGACCGCGGGGGCGGTGAGCTGGCTGCCCCGCCCCGCGGGCTTGTCGGGCTGAGAGACGACGAGCACGACCTCGTGGGCACCGGCGAGTGCGCGGAGGCACGGGACGGCGAAGTCGGGCGAACCCATGAACACGATCTTCATCAGTCGTACAGATTGGCGAGGTAGGTCACGCGGAGCCGGTCGTCGCGGAGAACGCGGAAGGCTTCGTCGAGCACGTTGGCGATGTCATCGAGCTCGCGGGCCAGCTCGCGGCGGAGGTCGTTCGGGAAGCAGTCAGCGGCGAAGTCGCGGCGTGCGCTCTGGTACGCACGGCGGATCTCGAAGGCCGTCGCATCGCGCCGGACCCCGAGGAGCGCGAAGTAGTCCGCCTCGGTGACGAGCTGCCAGCGGGCGCGGACGCGTTCGCGATCGATGGCGAGGTCGGTCTCGCCCACGAGGGCGGTGCTCTCGTCGGGCGCTTCGACGTCGGCGCGGCGCGCGGTGGCGAGGCCGAGGACGACGAGGCCCCAGGCGAGCGGGAGGACGTCGGCGATATCGATGCCGGCGACGCGGGCGACCTGCGCGAGGTCGGCCTGGGCATCGAAGGCGGCGAGCGCGGCGCGCTCCTCCGGCGCGAGATCGCCGAGGTTCAGCACGCCGCCGAGGCGCTCGCGGTCGGGGACTTCGATCACGGTCGCGGCGCCGCCGATGAGCTTCTCGAGGCTCGTGCGATCGAGCTTCCGGCGAATCCCCTCGAGGATGAGCGAGGCGGCGTGGCGAGACAGGCGGATGCGCTCGGTCGACGGGGTCTCGTCGGTGGTCATCTCGTACGTGCCACGGTCCCAGCCGAACAACGAATAGACGATGTCCTCGACGTGGCGGCGCACGGCGGGCAGGAGCTCGCGGCGCTTGAGATAGCCGAAGTCGACGAGGATCTCCCCCATGCGGCGTCCGCTCTCGGCGACGACGGCCTGACAGCGCTCGTACTGGGACGCCGTGATCTTGCCCTCTCGCACGAGGAGCTCGCCCATGCGATCGGGGATATCGCTCGACGAGGCGAAGACCGGTCGGCCCTGGTCGAGGAACACGACCTTCTCGGTCTCGTCGCGGCGAAAGGTGATGCGACCCGTCGCGCCCGTCGCGAACATCTTGGCGAGGAGCATCGCCGCATCGGAGACCCCGCGCGCGAGCTCGCCGCTATCGGGCAGGCCGCGCTCGCGCACCTGCGTGTTCCACGTGCCCGGTGACGTGAGCGGCGTCTCGACGCTGCCGGGTCGGCTGCTCGGCCGCGACTCGATCTCGGTGACGCCGCCGCCGATCTGCGGCTCTTCGCCGAGTGCAGCGAGATCGAACTCGGTGCTGGCGTCGTGGCGCGGACCGAGATCGTTGGCCTTGGCCTCGCCGCCCTGGAACAGGCGCTGGGCCATCATCGACATCTTGGCGCGCAGCTGGCGCGCGAAGTCACGACCCTCGGCGGGCGGCCCCGAGCTCGCCGACGGATCGATGGTGAGGGGGCGGTCGGGCTCGGCGAAGGGCATCCCGATCGGATCGCTCGCGCGCGGCGGCGTCGGAGGCGGCGTGACGAGCGAGGCCGACGGATCCTCCGCACCGATGGTGCTGTCGACGACCTCGAGACGTCCCGACATGCGAGTCGAGGCGCGGACGTTCGGCGAGCC
>LNFM01008652.1_pt1 | contig 15239 bp, 17 predicted proteins | sample 596031 | NCBI WGS metagenome assembly LNFM01 (sample SAMN04254537, study PRJNA301005) | activated carbon metagenome | isolation source: dual media filters at the Ann Arbor, Michigan drinking water treatment plant | place: USA: Ann Arbor | reverse complement strand
ATTCGAACCAGCGTAGGCGTAAGCCAACAGATTTACAGTCTGCCCCCTTTAGCCACTCGGGCACCCCTCCGGAGAGCCTGTGAGTATAGCACGGTGCCGCATCACGTCAGCCCCCAGTCGACGGCACCCCGCCCGGCCTTCACCAGGAAGCTGTTGGCTGCCGAAAAGTGTCCGTTGCCTATGAATGGGGCGGGGGGTCTCGAGGCTGACAGGGGCGATGGGTGGTTGCTCGCCAGAATGCAATGCACCCCCCCGGCGTCCAGCAAGACGGACTTGGCTTGCGCATGCGCACCCCACAACATGAACACCTTCGGCTCGAGATCCCCAGCCAAGGCCTTGACGATTCTGTCAGTAAGCACCTGCCAACCCAACCTCGCATGGCTGGCGGGCTGGCCGGCCTCGACGGTCAGACTGGTGTTCAGCAGCAACACGCCGCTGCGCGCCCAGGACAGCAGTGAACCGCTGACCGGCGGCGACAGCGCCAGATCACGCTGCAGTTCCCGATGGATGTTGCGCAGACTGGGAGGCATCCGCTGGCCTGCAGGGACCGAGAAGGCCAGACCCTCGGCCTGCCCCTCACCGTGATAAGGGTCCTGCCCGAGGATGACCACCCGGGTCTGATGCAACGCCGTCAGTTCGAGCGCCCTGAAGATGCGGTCGGGGTAGACGACTGCGCCTTGCGAGACCCGCCGGTCGACGGCCAGGATCGTGGCTTGCCCGGCTCGACTGCACGCCCAGTCGTTGACCAATTCCCGCCAGTCAGCGTGGACGGCGCCGATCTGCGCTGCGACAGGATGGGTCAGCCGGTTCAAGTTGCCGGCGTCGCGAACAGTTGCTCCAAGGCCACTCCAGGGTCGGCCGCGCGCATGAAGGCTTCGCCGACGAGGAAGGCATGCACACCCGCCTCACGCATGCGCCGCACGTCGGCAGAGCACAGGATGCCGGACTCTGTGACCAGCAATCGGTCAGCCGGAACGCGTGCCATCAGATCCAGCGTGGTGTCGAGCGACACCTCGAAACTGCGCAGATTGCGGTTGTTGATGCCAACCAGCGACGTCCGCAGGCGCAGAGCGCGATCAAGCTCGAACCCATCGTGCACCTCGACAAGCACGTCCATGCCCAGGTCCATGGCCGCAGCCTCCAGGTCGGTCATCTGCGCGTCGTCGAGGCAGGCAGCGATGAGCAGCACGCAGTCGGCGCCCATAGCGCGGGCCTCGACGATCTGGTAATCGTCGACCATGAAGTCCTTGCGCAGCACCGGCAGCGCGCAGGCCGCTCTAGCCTGCGCCAGGAAGTCGGGTGAGCCCTGGAAGAACCGTGCGTCGGTCAGCACGCTGAGACAGGCGGCCCCATGGCGGGCATAGCTGGCAGCAATCTCTGCAGGCACGAAGTGTTCGCGCAGAACACCCTTGCTGGGGCTGGCCTTCTTGACCTCGGCAATGACCGCGGCGTTGCCGGCAGCCACTCGGGCGTGCAGCACCGACGCAAAACCGCGCTGGTCCGCCCCCCGGGCAGCCGCTTCGTCGCGCAGGGTCTGCAGGCTGCGGCGCTGTCGGGCCGCAGAAATTTCTTCGTGCTTGACGGCGACGATGCGCTGAAGGATGTCGGACATGCAGGATTCCCGGCGCCCTGCGCCTCAGGTGGCGGGGCGATAGCGGTTGCTGGCGGCGACGAACTGGCTCAGCTTGGCCAGCGCCTGGCCCGATGCCACTGCTTCGCGGGCACGGCGAACTCCGTCGGTGACCGAGTTCGCCACGTTGGCACAGTAAAGGGCGGCGCCGGCATTGAGCAGCACCACGTCGCGCACAGGGCCGTCTTCGTTGGCCAGTGCACGTTGGATGCACTGCACCGACTCCTGCGTGTTGGCCACCTTCAGCACGCGACTGTCGTACACGGGCAGGCCGAAATCGCTGGGGTGCACGACGTATTCCTTGACTTCGCCGTTGTGCAACTCGCCCACCAGCGTCTCGCCGGACAGCGATATCTCGTCCATGCCGTTCATGCCATAGACCACCATCACGTGCTCGCTGCCCAGGCGTTGCAGCACGCGGACCTGGATGCCCACCAGGTCAGGGTGGAACACGCCCAGCAACTGATTGGGCGCTCCTGCGGGATTGGTCAGCGGCCCCAGGATGTTGAAGATCGTGCGCACGCCGAGTTCCTTGCGCACCGGCGCCGCATGCTTCATGGCCGAGTGGTGGTTGGGGGCGAACATGAAGCCGATGCCGGTCTCGGCCAGACATGCCGCCACCTGATCGGAACTCAGGCCGATGAATGCGCCCAGAGCTTCCATCACGTCGGCCGACCCGGAGGTGGACGACACGCTGCGCCCGGCGTGTTTCGCCACTCGCGCACCTGCCGCCGCGGCGACGAACATCGATGCGGTGGAGATGTTGAAGGTGTGGGAGCCGTCGCCGCCGGTACCGACGATGTCGACCAGGTGCGTCTTGTCCTGCACCACCACAGGCGTGGCGAACTCGCGCATCACCTGAGCCGCCGCGGCGATCTCGCCCACGGTCTCCTTCTTCACGCGAAGGCCCATGGCCAGCGCAGCGATCATCACCGGCGACATCTCGCCGCTCATGATGCGGCGCATCAGCGACAGCATCTCGTCGTGGAAGATCTCGCGGTGATCGATGACGCGGGTCAGCGCCTCGGAATTGCTGATGGGCATGGCGGGTCCCTTCCAAGAGCTAGAGCGTGGCGCGCAGGATGCGCACGGCTTGGTCGATCTGCGTCGACGAAACGTCCAGGTGCGTGACCAGGCGCAGCCGGTACAGCCCCGTGCAGAGCAGGCCTGCGTCGCGCAATCGGTCGACGACGCCGTGCGCGCGCTCGGGCGCCAGATCGACGAAGAGGATGTTGGTCTGCGGCACCTCGACCCGCACACCCGGCAGCCCTTGCAGGCCTTCGGCCAGGCGACGCGCATGCGCATGGTCGTCAGCCAGCCGGTCGACGTGGTGTTCCAGCGCGTGCAGCGCCGCGGCGGCCAGCACACCAGCCTGCCGCATGCCGCCCCCGACCATCTTGCGCACGCGGTGGGCCCGCACGATGAAGTCGTGCGGGCCCACCAGGGCAGAGCCTACCGGCGTGCCCAGCCCCTTGCTGAAGCACACCGACACGGTGTCGAAGTGATCGGCAATGTCACGCGCATTGCGTCGCGGGTCGCCCGGCAGCGCGACCGCCGCATTGAACAGCCTCGCGCCGTCGAGGTGGGTCGCGAGACCCTTGCCGCGCGCCAGCGACGTCGCGGCCTGCAGGTAGTCCATCGGCAGCACCTTGCCGCCCCAGGTGTTCTCCAGCGTCAACAGTCGCGTGCGTGCGAAGTGCGCGTCGTCGGGCTTGATCTGCGCCTCGATGTCGGCCAGGGCGATGCTGCCGTCTGCCTGCTGCGCGATGGGCTGCGGCTGGATGCTGCCCAGCACGGCAGCCCCACCGCCTTCCCAGCGGTAGGTGTGGGCCATCTGTCCGACGAGGTATTCGTCGCCGCGCTGGCAGTGGGACATCAGCGCGCACAGGTTGCTCTGCGTGCCGGTCGGCAGGAACAGCGCCGCCTCCTTGCCGAGCATCTCGGCGATGCGCTGCTGCAGCGCGTTGACCGTCGGGTCGTCGCCGAAGACGTCGTCGCCCAGTTCGGCGGCGTGCATGGCTGCACGCATGGCTGGCGTGGGGCGGGTGACGGTGTCACTGCGCAGGTCGATCATCGCGAAGCCTCCAGGAAGTTCTTCAGCAGAGCGTGTCCGTGTTCACTGAGGATGGACTCGGGATGGAACTGCACGCCTTCCAGCGGCGTGCGCGTGGCGGCCAGCGCCTTGTGCCGCACCCCCATGATCTCGCCGTCTTCCGATGTGGACGTGACCTCCAAAGCCTCAGGCAGTGTCTCTCGTTCAATCGCCAGCGAGTGGTAGCGGATGACGCTGAAGCGCTCGGGCAGGCCCTGGTAGAGGCCTCGCCCGTCGGTGGCAATGGTGCTGGCCTTGCCGTGCATCTGCACCTGAGCCCGCACGATGCGTCCACCCAGGGCCGCACCGATGCTTTGATGCCCCAGGCAGACGCCCAGGATGGGCAGTTTGCCGGTGAACGCACGGATGGCGTCGATGCACACCCCCGCCTCCGCCGGAGAGCAAGGCCCGGGCGACAGCACCAGACGCTGCGGCTTCAGCGCTGCGATGCCGTCGACCGTGATCTCGTCGTTGCGCACCACGTGCACCTCCTCGCCGAGTTCGCCGAAGTACTGCACCAGGTTGAAGGTGAAGCTGTCGTAATTGTCGATCATGAGGAGCATCTCAGACCTCCTGCCGCGCCGTCCCAAGGATGGCTCGCGCCCCCCTTGGATGGTTTGCGAACGAAAGCAGCTGAGGCATCAGAACCCCTCCTCGACGAGTTCGGCGGCACGGATCAGCGCGCGCGCCTTGTGCTCGGTTTCCCTCCACTCCATTTCGGGCACGGAGTCGGCCACCACGCCTGCAGCGGCCTGCACGTAGAGCGTGTGGTCCTTGACGATACCGGTACGGATGGCGATGGCCACGTCCATGTCGCCGGCGAAGCTCAGGTAGCCGCACGCGCCCCCATAGATGCCGCGCTTGACGGGCTCCAGCTCATCGATGATCTCCATCGCCCGGATTTTCGGGGCACCGGTCAGCGTACCGGCCGGGAAGGTGGCGCGCAGCACGTCGAGGTTGCTCATGCCGTCCTTCAGCAGGCCCTCGACGTTGCTGACGATGTGCATGACGTGGGAATAGCGTTCGATGACGAAGGCGTCGGTGACCTTCACGCTGCCGGTCCTGGCGATGCGACCGATGTCGTTGCGAGCCAGGTCGATCAGCATCAGGTGCTCGGCGCGCTCCTTGGGGTCGGCAGACAACTCGGTTTCCAGGGCCTTGTCGAGCTCTTGCGTCGCGCCGCGCGGCCGTGTGCCGGCCAGCGGGCGGATCGTCACCTTGACGCCTTCGGGCGTGTGCTCCTGCCGCACCAGGATCTCGGGCGACGCGCCGACGATCTGGAAATCGCCCAGATCGTAGAAGTACATGTAGGGCGAAGGGTTCAGCGAACGCAACGCCCGGTACAGCGACAGCGGGCTTTCCGTGTAACGCTTTTTCAGGCGCTGACCGACCTGCACCTGCATCATGTCGCCAGCGGCGATGTACTCCTTGGCGCGTCCCACGGCGGCGAGGTAGTCGACCTTGGCGAACTCGCGCTCCACGGCGTACGAGGCTCCTCGCTTCACAGGTGGCGCCGTGACGCTGTAGCGCAGCTTGTCGTTCAGTTCGGCCAGGCGGCGCTTGGCGCGGAACCAGGCCTCCGGCTGGCCGGGGTCGGCGTAGACGATGAGGTACAGGCGCCCCGACAGGTTGTCGATGACGGCCAGTTCCTCGGTCTGCAGCAGCAGGATGTCGGGCGTGTCGATGCCGCCCGGCTTCCAGGTGCCGGCCAGCCTGGGCTCGATGTAGCGCACGGCGTCATAGCCGAAGTAGCCGGCCAGGCCGCCGCAGAAGCGCGGAAGGCCCGGCCGCAGTGCGACCTTGAAGCGCTTCTGATAGGTGCCGATGAAGTCCAGCGGGTTGCCTTCATGCGTCTCGACGATCGCACCATCGGTCACCACCTCCGTCTTGAAGCCGGTGGCGCGCACCAGCGTGCGAGCAGGCAGGCCGATGAAGGAATAGCGTCCGAAGCGCTCGCCGCCGACGACCGATTCGAGCAGGAAGCTGTGCTTCTGCCCGCCCGCGAGCTTCAGGTAGAGGGACAGCGGCGTCTCGAGGTCGGCGAACGCTTCGGCGATGAGGGGAATGCGGTTGTAGCCCTGGCTGGCGAGGCTCTTGAATTCAAGTTCGGTGATCATTGGCAGGCCCTTTCGCAACAGGGCGCCTCGGGGGCGGCCGGCTGTCGCGCTGCGTTGGTGGTGAGGGCGGCGATGCCGCCCGTTCAGCAGGGTCCGACCGAGACGGTCAGACGGAAAGCGGCCAGCGGCGCCAGGGCCAGGCTCCCCGGTCGCGGGAACCTGCAGTCGCCAGAAGAATGAATTCACGGGACGTGAACATGCGGCGCAGTTTAGCAGCGTCGAGAGACCGGGGCCAGGCGCCAGACGCTGCGCTCAGAGACCCTTGGGCAGCAGCGTCGCCAAGTCGTCGATGCGGTCGATGACGCGGTCGGCGCCGGCACTGGCCACGGGCTCGCCGTGGTTGTAGCCGTAGCTCACCAGCACCACGCGGCAGCCCGCGGCACGCGCGGCCTGGGCATCGTTGCTCGAGTCACCCACCATCAGCACGCGGGACGGCGGCAAGCCCAGGGCTTCGCAGGTCTTCAGCAGGGGCAGCGGGTCCGGCTTCCTTCGCTCGAAGGCATCACCGCCGAAAACATGCTCGAAGAACCCGGCCAGACCCTTGCCGGCCAGCAAGGGCCTGGCGAAGGCCGTGGGCTTGTTGGTCAGGCAGGCCAGGCGCAGGCCCATCTGCCGCAGCGCCTCAAGGCCCTCACGCACGCCGGGGTAGACGTCGGAGAACTGCCCGTTGATACCGGCGTAGTGCCGCTGGTAGCGGCCGCTGACGTCCTCGAAGAGCGCCTCGGCGCCCTCCGCGTGGTCCAAGGCGCGGCGGATGAGGTGCTCAGAACCCTTGCCCACGGTGCGCGCGATGAAGGCCCGGTCAGGCGCCCTCAGGCCCACCTCGGCGAAGGCCGCGCCGAGCGCCTGCTCGAAGTCGCCGACCGTGTCGATCATCGTGCCGTCGAGGTCGACCATGGCGGCGTCGAAGCACCGAGGTGTTTGCATCTTGTCGGGATTCGCGTGGATGAGATCGGGTGGATGGAGCCGCTTCAGCGCATGCCGCGGCCGATGTAGCGCTTGCGCCAGAAGTACGCGACGAGTGTCGCGCCGATCACCACCATCGTGGCCAGGGCCACCCACAGGCCGGTGGCGGTGTGGATGAGAGGCAGGGAATCGAAGTTCATGCCGAAGAAACCGGTGATCAGGTTCAGCGGAAGGAATATGGCGGTCAGGACGGTCAGCGTGCGCATGATGTCGTTCGTGCGATGAGCCAGCGCCGAGAAGTGCATCTGCACGGCATTCTCGACCGACTGCTCGAGGCGCCTGACGTGGGTCAGCACGCGCTCCACGTGCTCCTGAACATCTCGTGAACGGACGCGCAGCAGTTCGCGCTCGCGGCGCGCATGGGGATCGGGGTCGTCCGGCCATTCGTCGAGCGCATCGATCCATTCCTGCACCGCGGCACGCTGGTCTTCGCAGATGTCTTCCAGACTGTGCAACGTGTTGCGCGAGTCGAGCAGGACCTGCCAGTCGTTGAAGCGGTTGCCGGGGTCGAGCAGTTGCTGCTGCAGCTGGCCGAGTTGCCGCGTGAGCAGGCGCCGCAGGTCCAGGTAGCTGTCGACCATGTGGTTGACCATGCGCAACATCAGGTCGGCCGGGTTTCCCGGCAGTCGTGCACCGGCCCGCGGATCGCTCGCAGCACCCAGTGTCAGCAGGCGCTGCGCAAAGTACTCGCCTACGGGGCAGTCGGCAGGGTGGACCGTGAGCAGCACGCGGTCGAACACGGCGAAGCCGACCGGACTGGTGTCGACCGATGCGAGCGTCTGCCGTGCCGATGCCGCCGTCCCGGACGAGCCCGGCGCCTCCACGGATTCGGCGCCGACACCCGCGGCGAGTCGCCGGAACACCAGCAGGTCATAGGACGACGTGTAGTCGTAATGGCTGGGCAGGTGGTTGTTCAGCAGGTCGGAGCTGTGCAGTTCGAAGAGCTGGGCGCCTGTCCAGCCATGCAGCGCGCCCTGGACCTCGGGCAGACGCATCTCGAGGGCAGGACGCGCGATGCCCAACCAGAGGAAACCGCTGTCCGGCAGCGCAGCAGGCCAGGTGTCGAGTTCGACGAAGCTGTCGCTGCCGACGTGGAACAGCCGCGCGGCGCGCGCTTGTGCGGCCAAGCGATCAGCGCTGCGCGAGCAGCCGTGCTGCGTCGAGCGAGAAGTAGCTCAGCACGCCATCGGCGCCGGCACGCTTGAAGGCCAGCAACGACTCCATCATCACCGCGTCATGGTCGAGCCAGCCATTGGCCGCAGCGGCCTTGAGCATCGCGTACTCGCCGCTCACCTGATAGGCGAAGGTCGGCACGCGGAACTCCTGCTTCACCCGGCGCACGATGTCGAGGTAGGGCATGCCGGGCTTGACCATCACCATGTCGGCGCCCTCGGCAAGGTCGAGTGCCACCTCGCGCAGCGCCTCGTCGGTGTTGCCGGGGTCCATCTGGTAGGCCTTCTTGTCGCTCTTGCCGAGATTGGCCGCCGATCCGACCGCATCACGGAACGGGCCGTAGAAGGCGCTGGCGTACTTGGCGCTGTAAGCCATGATGCGGGTGTGGATGTGACCACCTTCTTCAAGCGCCTGGCGGATGGCGCCGATCCTGCCGTCCATCATGTCGCTGGGTGCAACGATGTCGACCCCGGCTTCGGCCTGAACGAGTGCCTGTCGGCGCAGCATGGCCACGGTGTCGTCGTTGACGATGTAGCCGGTGGCATCGAGCAGCCCGTCCTGGCCGTGCGAAGTGAAGGGATCGAGCGCGACGTCGGTGAGCAGGCCGAGTTGCGGGAAGCGCTTCTTCAGTTCGCGCACGGCACGCGGCACCAGGCCCTCGGGATTGGTGGCTTCGATGCCGTCGGGTGTCTTCAGGGATGAATCGATGACGGGAAACAGCGCCATCACCGGCACGCCCAGGCTGACGCATTCCTCGGCCACGGCGAAGAGCTGGTCGACGCTGCGGCGCTGCACCCCGGGCATGCTGGTGACGTCCTGCTTTCGACCACTGCCATCGAGCACGAACACAGGCAGGATCAGGTCTTCGGGCGCCAGTCGGTGCTCCCGCACGAGGGAACGCGTGAAGGCGTCCCGGCGCAGGCGACGCGGGCGGCTGGCGGGAAATGGCGGGGGCTGGTAGGGCACGGTGGGGTCTCCTCGTCGATGCAGGGTGACGGGGTCCGCGGCACCCACGGATCGCCACGATGAGTACCGGCCCTGCTGCGTGGCGTCGCGACTTTGTCTCTGCTAAAGTCGTCGATGAATGATAGCCGCAAGGCTCTCGTTCCCTGCTTTTCCTCCCTGAGCAGGCGCCTTACCGTGATGACAGCGATAAGGCTTGCCGGCCCCGGCCTCAGTGCCGGGGCCCTCTTTTTCCGGCGCCCCCGACGAAGCCCAGGCAGGCCGCATCGATAATGTTTCGATGGGCGAGTCGTATCTCTGGGTCAAGGCCTTCCACATCATCTTCGTGGCGAGCTGGTTCGCAGGCCTGTTCTACATGCCGAGGCTGTTCGTCAACCTGGCCATGGTGCCGCCCGACAGCCATGCCGAGCGTGAGCGGCTTCTGCTGATGACGCGCAAGCTCTACCGCTTCAGCAGCCTGCTGATGGTGCCGGCACTGGCCCTGGGTCTGTGGCTCTGGCTGGGTTTCGGCATCGGCCTCGGCGCGGGCCAAGGCTGGATGCACGCCAAGCTCGTGCTGGTGGTGGGAGCCGTGGGCTACCACCACGTCTGCCGCTCCCTGCTGCGCAGCTTCGAGCAGCTGGCCAACCGCCGCAGCCATCGCTGGTACCGGGTCTTCAACGAGGTCACGGTGCTGTTGTTCGCGGCGACCGTCGTGCTGGTGGTGGTCAAGCCGTTCTGAATCGGCAGCGATGGCCATCCGATCGCGCCATCGCACCTCCTCGGCCGCACCGCTGGCCTGGGCCTACGCGGCAGTCGTTCTCTACGCCAGCCTCTATCCGTTCACGGGGTGGCGCTGGCCTCCGGGCCAGGACTTGGTTCATCTGCTGGCACTGCCCTGGCCTCCCTGGCGCGATCCTTTCGATCAATGGGCCAACCTGGTCGGATACCTGCCCTGGGGCCTGCTGTGCATGCTCGGCTTGCGGTCACGAGGCTTGGGCCTGCCGTCGGCCTTCGCGGTGGTGATGCTGCTGACGGCCGGCATCTCGTACGGCGCCGAGGTGACGCAGCACTTCCTGCCAGGACGCCATCCATCGCTGAAGGACTGGGCCATGAACACGTTGGGGGGCGTGTCGGGCGCTGTCTTCGCGGTCGCCCTGCAGCCGCTGGGGGCCACCAGTCTGTGGAAGGACTTGCGCGAGCGCTGGTTCATCGCCCGAAGCGGTGGCGGGCTTGCCTTGCTCGCTCTCTGGCCGGCCGGCCTGATCTCTCCGGCCCCGGTCCCGCTGGGCCTGGGCCATGTGGGTGACCGCGTGCGTGGATGGACCCTGCAGGCGCTGGCCGACGTGCCCTGGGCTTCTGCAGCGCATGAGCTGATCAGTCAGACGCCTCAGGCTTCCGCCCCCTTGAGCAGGCTCGCGGAGAGTCTGGTGATCACCCTGGGACTGCTGGCGCCGTGCCTCGTGGCCTTTTCCATCAGCGCTCCGGGCTGGCGGCGTCTCGTGCTGGTGGCCGGCGCGGCGGCACTGGCCGTGGCCGCGATGACGTTGTCAACCTTGCTGAACTTCGGTCCGCAGCACGCCTGGGCATGGCTGACACCGGCCGCGGGCCCGGCGCTGGCCGCTGGGGTTGTCGCGGCAGCATTGCTGTCGGTGCTGCCGAGAAGGGTGCTCGCGGCGATCGGCCTCGTGGTGATCACCGGCGCGGTGATGCTGGTGGCACAGGCCCCGGCAGACCCGTACTACGCCGTCAACCTGCAAGCCTGGGAGCAGGGACGTTTCGCGCACTTCCATGGCACGGTGCAATGGATCGGCTGGCTCTGGCCTTACACCGCGATGCTGTGGTTGCTGATTCAGGTCGGGGTCAGGGAATGAGGACGAACCCTAGAATCCCGGACGATGAGCTACTACAAGCACCACATCTTCTTCTGCGTCAACGAACGCGCCAACGGTGAAGGCTGCTGCGCGCAGCAGGGCGCGCAGGCTTCGCTCGACCGTTGCAAGTCGCTGGTGAAGGCTGCGGGTCTGGCCGGCCCTGGCGGCGTGCGCGTGAACAAGGCCGGGTGCCTGGACCGTTGCGCCGGCGGACCCGTGGCCGTGGTCTACCCCGAAGAGGTCTGGTACACCTTCGTCGACCAGAACGACATCGACGAGATCGTCGAGTCGCATCTGAAGAACGGCCAGGTGGTCGAACGGCTCGTATTGCCTCCCCACATCGGCCGATGAATTCTTCTACGCAGCACGTGTCGGTGGCCGGGCCGGCCGGCACGCTCGAAGCTGCCCTCGACCTCCCGGCGGGAGAGCCCCTGGGCACTGCGGTGTTGTGCCACCCCCATCCGCTGTTTGGCGGCACGATGGACAACAAGGTGGTGCAGACGCTTGCCCGCGCCTTCGTCCAGCTGGGCTGGCGCGCGGTGCGTTTCAATTTCCGTGGTGTCGGGTCGTCTTCGGGCCAATGGGACGAAGGACGCGGCGAGGTCGACGACGCCCTTGCGGTCGTCGATGCGCTGTCGGCTGAAGGCAAGCCGCTGGTGCTGGGTGGCTTTTCCTTCGGCGGCTACGTGGCTTCCCAGGTGGCACGCCGTCTGCCGGCAGGTCGCAAGGCCGAACGATTGGTGCTGATTGCCCCGGCAGTGAAGAATTTCGGCGTGGCCGACGTTCCGGCCGACACGCTGGTGGTGCACGGCGAGAACGACGACGTCGTGCCGCTGTCCGCCGCGCTCGATTGGGCTCGCCCCCAGGCCCTGCCGCTGATCGTGGTGCCTGGAGCCGGCCACTTCTTCCACGGGCAGCTTCCGCTGCTCAGACAGATCATCGTCGGTGCCTGGCGCCGACCGGACTCTCCTTCATGACGATGCTCAAGATCCTCTTCACCTTCCTGTTGATCACGACCCTGGGGCTGCCGGCGGCCGCCCAGTTGCCCCAGCCCCCCGAGGTGGCGGCCAGGCAGTACATCCTGATCGACCTGACCAGTCAGCAGGTGCTGGCCGAGCGCGAAGCCGACGCACAGGCCGATCCGGCCTCGCTGACCAAGCTGATGACCGCCTACCTGACGTTCAACGCCCTGCGCGACGGCAAGCTGGCACTGACGCAGAAGCTGCCGGTCTCCGAACGGGCTTGGAGCGAGCGCCGCGGCGGTGGATCGCTGATGTTCATCGACCCCAAGATGACCCCGACCGTCGATGAACTGCTGAGAGGCATGATCGTGCAGAGCGGCAACGATGCATCTGTGGCGCTGGCCGAGGCGGTGGGCGGCACGCTGGAGAGGTTCGTCGAGATGATGAACCAGCAGTCCAAGGCCTGGGGACTCAAGAACACGCAGTTCAAGAACGTCACCGGGCTGACAGAGGCGGGGCACTACAGCAGCACGCGGGACATGGCCACCATCGCCGGGCGGATCATCGTCGAGCATCCCACGTTCTACCCGCTTTACTCGGAGCGCCAGTACACCTTCAACAACATCAAGCAGGACAACCGCAACATGCTGCTGGGCCGCGACCCCACGGTCGACGGCATGAAGACCGGCTACACCGACGCTGCCGGCTACTGCCTGGTGGCCAGCGCTGCCCGCGACATGCCCAACGGCAAGCGCCGTTTGCTCACGGTGGTTCTGGGGACAGCGTCGCGCGAAGCGCGCGCCGCCGAGAGCCAGAAGCTGCTGAACTGGGGCTGGCAGGCCTGGGACGCAATCCGCCTCTTCGAGGCCGGCAAGCCGATGGCCGTGGTCCAGGTCTGGAAGGGCACCGAGTCCACGGTCAGGCTTGGCGCCGCCCAGGCCGTGTTCGTCACCGTGCCCAAGGGCGAAGGCGACAAGCTCAAGACGACGGTCGAACGCATCGATCCGCTGGTGGCCCCGCTCGCGCAGGGCCAGAACGTGGGCATGCTGAAGGTCAACACCGCCGGCGGCACGGCAGTGGCCAGCGTACCGCTGACGGTGCTGGAGCCGGTGCCGCTGGCCGGCATTCTCGGCCGCGCGTGGGACGCCCTCCGGCTGTGGATCAAGTAGAGCGGATCGACACCGTGTCGAAGCTGCCGATTGGGGTCGTGCCACAATGAATTTTCAGCAGGACGCCCACAGCAGGAAGCCCCCATGACCGAGAACCTCTGCTATCTCAACGGCTCCTATCTCCCCATCGAAAAGGCCCAGGTCAGTGTGCTCGACCGCGGCTTCATCTTCGGGGACGGCATTTACGAGGTCGTACCGGTCTACGCCAGGCGCCTGTTCCGCTTCGACGAGCACATGGCCCGCCTGGATCGCTCTCTCGCCAAGCTGCGCATTCCCAACCCACTGGGTCGGGCAGAGTGGCTGGAACGCTGCCGTCGCCTCGTGGGCGCCACCGGCGACGCCACTGGCGCCGAAGATCAGCTCGTCTATATCCAGGTCACGCGCGGCGTGGCGCCACGCGACCACGTCATGCCGCCCGGCCTGACCCCCACGGTCTTCATGATGGCCAATCCGATGAAGCCGGCCACCGCCGAGCAGCGACATGCCGGCGTGGCCTGCGTGACGGCGCGCGACTTCCGTTGGGAACGCGGCGACATCAAGAGCATTTCGCTGCTCGGCAACGTGCTGGCGCGGCAGATCTCGGCCGATCACGGCGCAGCTGAGACCATCATGTTCCGCGATGGCTTCCTCACCGAGGCCGCATCCAGCAATGTCTGGATCGCGCACGAAGGCGCCGTGCTGGGCCCGCCGAAGAGCGAGCATGTACTGGAAGGCATCCGCGTCGAATTGCTGAAGGAACTGTGCGAGGAGTGCGGCATCGCCTACAACCTTCGTCCCATCTCCGAAGCGGAAGTCATGTCGGCCGACGAAGTCATGCTCAGCTCCGCGACCAAGGAAGTGCTCCCCGTCACACGCATCGACGGCGAGTCGGTGGGGCACGGCGCATTGCGCGGCAAGCCCGGGCCGGTCTATGCGCGGCTGCACGAGGCCTACCAAAGGGCCAAGGCATTGCAGTCGATCTGAACGGGCACCGGGCAGTTCACATGCCGTCGATGCCGACCATGACCAGCGAGATTCCCCCGGAAAAGAGTCTCATCGCGTACCCCAGCGCGTTCCCGATCAAGGTGATGGGCCTGCATGTGGACGGGTTCGTCGATGCCATGACCTCGATCGTGCTGCAGTTCGACCCCGGGTTCGACGTGAAGAGCGTCGAGACGCGTCCGAGCAAGGCAGGCAAGTACCTGGGCGTCACGCTGACCATCACCGCCACCAGCCGGGAACAGCTCGACGAGCTGTACCGCACGCTGTCGACCCACCCGATGGTCAAGGTCGTGTTGTAGGCGTCGGTGCCGCCTGATCGGCAGCCCGCAGCTGGTCGATCTCCCTGACCTTGCCGGGGGCGGCCTCGTCGCCGTTGCGCGCCGCCACGTCGTACCAGTAGCGCGCCAGGCGCAGGTCACGCGGCAGTCCATCACCCTGTTCGTACATCGAGGCGATCAGGTACTGCGCCCCGACGTCGCCTCGTTTGGCGGCTTCGCGATACCAGTGCGCCGCTTCGGCGGCGTCCTTGCGGGCACCGCGGCCGAGATAGAAGCCCGTGGCCACGGCCACCTGCGCCTCGACGCTGCCGGCGAGCGCTGCGCGCTCGTACCAGGCGTGCGCTTCGTTCAACTGACGCGCACCGAAGACGCCCGTTTCCAACGCCTGGCCCAGGGCGAACTGCGCCGTGACGAAGCCGGCATTGGCCGCCTGCGTCATCCATCGCCGGGCCGCGGCCTTGTCGGGTCGGGGCACCTCGCCCTGCAGGTGCATCGCCGCCATGTTGAACCAGGCTGCAGGCACTCCACGACGGGCCAGGGTCTCGAACTGTCGGTAGGCCTCGTCGAGGCGGCCGCTTTCGTAGGCGACGACGGCGCGATCGAGCTCGTTCTGCAGCACGGGTGACAACGGGGCACCCACCGCCAGGCCGGCTGCCAGGCACAGCAGCATCGAGGCTGCCAGACGCTTCCAGCCGGGCGGCCCGCTCTCTCGCCGACGCAGGTCGACTTCAACGAGGTTCATCGACGAACGATAGCCGATCCGCTCATCGACAACCCCGGCTGATCGGCCCGGCTTGCCCCCAAAAGCGGCCCATCCCTCTTGAAGCCTGGAGTCCGGGCCCTATAATGGAATTGCTAGCACTCGATACACACGAGTGCTAACGACCGACAGCTCGCCTGCCGAGCCGGTCCGGTCAGCGTGTCAATGAGCGCACACTTCGGTGCTGCTCTAGCGTCCGTCCCCCTGTGACTCCCAAGGAGAAATCATGAAACTTCGTCCGTTGCACGATCGCGTGATCGTCAAGCGTCTCGAGAATGAAACCAAGACTGCCTCG
>LNFM01008651.1_pt1 | contig 15242 bp, 10 predicted proteins | sample 596031 | NCBI WGS metagenome assembly LNFM01 (sample SAMN04254537, study PRJNA301005) | activated carbon metagenome | isolation source: dual media filters at the Ann Arbor, Michigan drinking water treatment plant | place: USA: Ann Arbor | reverse complement strand
CCGCCTGCATCGCCTGAAGGAAAGCCTGCAGCTTCTCGCGCCTGGACTCCAACTTGCGCGACGAGATTTCCATCAGCTGGATGGTTTCGCTGGTCAGGTAGGTCACCTCGACCTGCGCGTGCGGCCCGTAGGCCTGGACGGCAGCGAGTTGAAGAACCGTGTACTCGATGTCATCGAAGGCGTTCGAGCGCTGCTTGCCCGTCTTGACGCGCCGCACCGTGACGCGGCCACCAGCTCCGTGAGCCACGCTATCCGGGCTGACAAGGATTTCGCCCACGGCCCACCCCAACGAGATGGGAGGCGCCGGCGCGGCCACGCCACGGTTTCGGCTTTCGATGAGGAAGTCGACGAGCCGCTTGCCGATGCGGCGGTAGTCTTCAGCATATCCATGCTCGGTCGCACCCTTGGAGCGCCATGCCTCTTCGAAGCGCGCTGCCAGCTCGTAGACCGTGGGACTTGTCGTCTCGTGCTCCCGCTTCAACCACTCAAACACGTCGCTCACGACGTTGTGCATCTTCATAAATGCGGTTTCGGTTCGCCGACCGCCGAGCCTCAGCACGTGCGTGTACAAGAAGCGGCGTGGGCAACGCTCGAAGAGGTTGACCTGGATCTCGGTCCATTGCGGCCGCCCTTGCCATGTGATCGCGAGCGGCGCGCCCGTCGATTTCGAGCCGGCTTGCAATGGCACCGGGACCGGACGAACAAGGAGTCGGTCGATCGGGGCGACGAACTTGGAGGGGCTGCGCGCACGTCCATCGGCCTGCCTGGCGTAGGCATATAGCTGCAGCCTGTCGCGCGCTCGCGAAAGCGCCACGAAGAACAAGCACTCTTCTTCCTCGTCGTGGCCGGCCTTCACCGCCTCAATACCGGTCAGTCCCTCCGAGCCATGGATCAGACCATCCGGCGGAAGACAGCGCGGCGGCACGTTGTTGCGCGGCAGGCCCGACGTCACCATGCCAGGCAAATGAACGACATCGAACTCCAGCCCCTTGCTCCCGTGGATGGTCATCAGGCGCACTGCGTCGATGTTCTCGGCGCCGCGTGGCAGCTGGCTCAGTCCACGATCCTCTGAGAGCAGCACGAGGCGCCGGATGCGGTCAAGCAGCCGCAGAACTGGTAGGCCCTGCCCAATTGGCTGCCGGCGACAGAAATTCAGAAACTGCCAGATCGCCAGACCTTGCATGCGGCTTCGTGCATCGCCGGTCTGAAAAAGCGTCTTCGCGAGCCCGAGACCATCGATCGTCCATCCCGTCAGCAAAGACCAGGGATCCGTTGATATGCTCACACCTGCAAAGAGCGTGGACAGGCGAGCAAGAGCTTCTCGACTGTCGTCTGCCAGGCCGTTCACCTCGGCATGCATAGCCGCCCACCCCAGCGAAGCGGGATTCGCCACCCGCAGGTGATCTATGAACCGCATGACATCCTGCAACGGAATTTGGTACCGAGTCATGGTTGCCACGCGCACCATCGCGGCCATCCGCGGGTCGGTCACCAGCGAGAGCAAGGCCAGCAGATCCTTGATTTCTGGCCTCTCAAACAAGCTCCCCAGGTGCAGCGCGGGAATGCCCCTGGCCTCAAGACCTTCGACAATGGCGTTCAGGCGCGCGTTGGAGGCGCACAGGACGGCCTGGCCACCGTAGGCAATGCCCTGCCCGTGCAGGGCGGTGATCGACGCGGCAAGCGCGGAGACTTCGTCGTCAGCCGACCCGGCGACGCGAAGCTCAACCCGTGCTCCTGTAGAGCCGCGGTCGGCCTCCAGGTTCAGCGGCAAAGCACCAACGGATGCTTGCATGCCGCGCGCGAACTCGGTGAACACATCCACGATCCGTTCGTCGGAGCGATAGTTGACGCCCAGCTGCGCGGCCTGCGCGCCGGGGAAGTCGATCGCAAAGCGTGCGATGTTCGTTGCAGAGGCGCCGCGGAAGCGGTAGATGGACTGGCGTGCATCGCCGACAACCCACAGATTGCGGCCGTCGCCGACGATGGCCTTCAGGAGCCGGACGGAAGCGCGGTTGACATCTTGGTATTCATCTACGAGCACATGCTCATGGCGAGCACGCAGGGCGTCTCTTACTTCCGCGCTACCCTCGACAAGACGAACCGGCAGCGCGACCAGGTCGCCGAAGTCCAGCAGCTGGCGCGCGGTCAACAGCCGTTCGTACGCCTCGAAGAGCGTGGCAACCTCCAGGCACTTCTGGGCGCGGACCATGGCGTCCTGGTCGGCGCCCGCCCGCATCGCCATGGACTGCGCAAGCGCGCGATAACCCGCAGCATCGACAACCTCATCCTTGGCGCGTGAGATCGCGCTCAGCATGTCGCTCAAATCCAGGGCCGGGTCCCAGAGATTGCGATAGTACTTCAGGTCGAGCCGCGGAAACTCGTCCTCCAGGAGTTCAATGGCCTCCGTCCGGTCGATCAACCGTGGGTCCGGCGGCAGCGCCAGTCGATCGTGAAAACGGCGAACGATGTCCAGGCCGAATGCGTGGAATGTGCCGATCCACATCGCTGCCGCCGCGACAGGATTGCTGGCGGCAATCCTCTCGCACAGTTCATTGGCCACCTTGTTGGAGAAGGTGAGGACCAGGATCTTGGTGGGATCGACGCCGTCCGCCAGCAACCCTTCGATGCGACGAACAAGCGTCCGCGTCTTGCCGGTACCCGGCCCTGCCTGCAGTTGAAACGCCAAGCCACGATGTGCGGCCGCCTGAGCCTGCGTGGGGTCAGGGGTGAGCGGGCCTGCCGCCGCTCCTGCACCCATGGGGTGCAGCTCTTCGGCGGGTGGCAGCAGCAATGCATCCAGCAACTGTTGCCGCACCACTGCGAGCGGCGCTCCGAAGCGCATCGCGATCTCGTCGGATGTCAGCCCTTCGTTGACATGCAACTCGCGCAACACAGGGCGTGGCAGCAGGAACTCGCGCGCGAAGAGGTCCATCTTCACCTCACGTCGCTCACGCGCCCCGTAGTCAAGGACGCGATCGACGCCGACCGGCGCGTCCTCCATCGATCGGTCGGGCTCGACGTGCACCGTCACCACATCCAGCGTGCCACCTTCCAGCACGACATGGCCGAGTTCGTGTGCGATCAAGAAGGCGCGCTCGAAGTCCGATCCGAGATCCTCGTAGAGGATGCCTCCAGCCTGACTGTCGAACGTGGCTTTGCCTCCCTTGAGCTGTGAATCGCCTTCTTGCAGCGCGTACACATCCAAGCCGCGACTTGTGGCCTCCTGAAGCGCAAACGCCAGAGGGCGGGTCGGATCGCCGCCGGCCGCGACGTTCGCACGGTGCAGGCGTTCTGCTTCCCGGCGAGCGGCCTCGGTGGCGTCCATCGCTCAGTCCGACAATGCCTTCAGCGTCGCCTGCTGTTCCGGCGTGAGCTGTGAAGTCGCGACTGCTTGGTCGAACGTGATCTGTTCGCCCACACTCGGCTTCACGCTGGACCGAAAAGCCTGTCCGGAAACCATGCCTGGTGGACCCTGCAGGTATGCGACCACAGCTTGAACGGTGGCACCCAGCTCCAACGCAAGCTTCTCGACGAATCGGGCAGGAATGGTGGCAGCACGGATGGCCCGATCGCGCACGCGCATCAGGAAGAGATTGCTGACGTCCAGGCTGCGTGCGAGTGACTTGAAGCTGCTCGCATTGAGCTTGGCGAACGGATTCTCGACCTCGGCGTCAGGCTGCTGGGCCGCGCGCTCGAATCGCTGCCATGCCCTTTCCACCGCGCTGTCCGGCACCTCGGTCACCGGAATGTCGCCCGCCGGCGGCTCATGAAGCAGATCGATCGAACAGTCGATCAGCGCGGTCGCATGCTGCGGGTACTCCCTGATGTAGCGTTCAAGCGTTTCCCGGCCATGACTGGCCTCCATAGAGAACGCCATCAGCACGGATTCCTCATCCGCAGCGAAAGGCTTTGGCGTACTCATGCGTCCTCCTGCAGAACAGACCTGAGGGTCTTATATGCACGTTCCCGGCGATTGCGCACGGTTCTCTCATCGCAATGGAGCATCTTAGCGATAGTCATGATGTTCGGGTCCTTCGAGTCGATCTGGAAGCCTTGCCGCAGCAAGCCCACGACCCGTCTCTGATCGTCTGGTAATCCATCAATCGCGGCGTCCAACTCCAACCGGAAAGCCGGGTCGTCAATTTTTTGAGGGTCCCCTCCCAGGAAGTCGGCCGCCGCTTCCTCGACCTCCTGAGAAATGTCCTGACCCTCTTCTCCGTCCGTGGACACCGGCTCGGTGAGTACCGACGAGGGACCGATCTGCCTCAGCACGGACTTCCGGAATCGGGCGAACGCCAAGTCGAACCGCACTTCAAAGAAGTCCAGCATGGCGAATCGGCCGTTGCAGTCCTTGGCGATTCGCTCGGCGAATCGGCCCATGATCTCTTCTCGAATGCCTTGCGCCCCGGCCATACGGGAGTCCGAGACCGTTGCAAACAGGGACTGACCGACCCGTTTCATGAGCAGTCCGAACATCTGCTTGAACTCGTCCTTTGCGCCCGTCGCGTGAGCGCGCCGCAGGAAATACGTCAGCGCTTCCGACGGCACATAGCCACTGCTCTTCCTCGACACGACGGCGAACGCCTGCAGGCGTGCCGCGGAATCGACCGCCTCCAGCCTTCCCAAGCAGGCCTCGATCTCGGGCGGCCGTGTGAACGGAGTCCCGTGTTTATCTTTGCTCTTCAACGGTTCCGGCATCGCTCTCCTCCTTCCCATCAGTCCGTGCTGCTCCGCCTGCCGTTACCGAATGCGGATCGGCAAGGACACCTGCGGCTGGATCGGCACGAGGGTCTTGGCATAGGCGCGCAGGATGTCGTTGTAGAGATCAGCGTGCTTCGGCGCTTCGACCGAGAGGATCAATGCGTAGCGGATCTTCTCAGCGCCAGTGGCCCGGCCGCCGCCGTCGCGGGCGTTGTAGTGGATGTCGAATACGGGGTTCTTGAGGCTGGAACCACGGAAGGTCTTGGCCCCGTGCAGCACGGTTTCCCACTTGCCCTGATCCGAGCGACGCTCCTGCTCGGTAGCGAACTTCTTCAAATCGAAGAAGCCCTTGGTATCGGCGTTGCTCTTGCCGTCCTTGATCTTTTCGTCGTTGGGGCGGAAGACGACTTCAAGGCCAGCCTTGGTGTAGGCCGCGGCATCCTGCGGATCGGTGGGTGATGCGTAGCAGAAAGTGGCCTTCAGACGGACGTTACCCGTCAACCCTTCCTTGGGCAGCGGCAGGCTGGCCCGCAGGTATTTGCTGGGTTTGAGCTCGCCCTGGTAGACCACACGGGCCACGCCATCCGGACACGTGATGATATCGAGCGTGTCCTCGGGAATCTTGCCCCAGCCCACTTCGATCGGGTCATGTTCGCCAGAATCGGCCGCATGGACCAGCAAGGCTTTGATGGCGAGAGGCGTCAGGTTGCCGCCCAGGATCGCACGGATACCGACCGCACTGCGCAGCAGGTACGGCGCCGCGAAGCTGGTGCCGAGCTGTGGCGTCAGCACTGGTTTCACGTTCGGCGCCAAGACGTGGAAGTATTTGGCCGCCGGGTTGCCGCCGAAGGCCATCAGATCCGGCTTGACGACCCCGGGGCTGCGGCCCGGTCCGATCGCGCTGTAGGGTGCACGGGCCCAGTCCGCGCCGGTATCATCGGCCGCGCCAACCGAGAGGGCATTCACACAGTCCGACGGAACCTGGACGCGGCTGTAGCCGAGCTCGCGGTCGCGTTCTCCGTTGTTGCCGACGGCCACGGTCATGAGCGTATCGCCATCGCTGAGTAGGTCGTCGATGACAGAGGTCCAGGCATGAACCTCCTGATCCTCCACTTCGAGGTCCGGTCCCAGGCTCAGGTTGATGAACTCGTAGGATCGGGACAGCAGTACCTGTTCGATGAGACCGAGCGTGCGATACAACTCCAGCGGGTCTTCGCCGCTCGAATCCTGGTCAAGCACACGCAGATGGTCCACCGGGGCGAAGGGTCGGCCGGCCACTCCATTCGGCTGGATCGGGCCGAACAACACGGCCGACGTCACGCCCAAACCGTGCTCCGGGCCGTGTGGGTCATCGTCGGCATCTTCGTCGAGCTTACGATACGAACGCAGCCAGGGGCCGATGGGGTGGTGTTTGGGCAGACCACCGTCCAGAATGGCGACACGAGGTTCGGACGAAAGGGCCTGCTCGGTGGGCAGACTGCACCCCACCAAGGGCCCACCGCTGCGTTGCAGGGGGCGGATACCACGCAGCTTGGGCACCGGCCGGATCACCCGGACGAAGGCAAATCTGGCCAGCTTTTCGACTTCGCGCGGCTTGCCCTCGACCGGCACGAACCACAGGTTGCCGGCGACGAAATCGACTTCACTGTGGACCTTCACGCCCTCCCGCTGCGCGAACTTCACGAAAGTCTTCTGGATCAGGCCCGGGTCTTCATCCGGCAGCAGATGCAGGCCCACTTCGAAGAAGCGATCCTTCGGGCCGCCCAGGCTCACGATCCGTTCCGCCGGCACAAAGGCGGCGAACTGTTCGATGTGGGACAGGTCGTCGCCCTCGTCGGACTCCGCGTCGATGGTTTCCGTCCACCGCGAAAGGTTGCGGAAAGCCTGGCGCTTGCCGGCGACGAACAGTTCGGTCGTCGTGGTCTCATGCGGCTGCCCCTTGCGGGTCCAGGCCTGAGGCTTGACCTTGACGGTGCGGCTACCAATCGACTCCAGCCCCGTGCTGCGCAACAGTCCGGTCGGGAAATAGGAGCGAGCGATGAAGCTGGGGTTCATCATCAGCCGGGCCACTGCGAAGTCGCCCGGACAGGCGTCAGCAGGCAGTTCGTCCAGCGCCTTGGCAGCACTACGGAACTGAGGAACCATTCTTTCCCGCGCCTGCGCGAAGGTGTAGACCTCGGCCTTGCCAGGTATGCGCCTCGGACCGACGATGTCATGGGTCAGCAGTTCGCCACGACCGATCAGGAAATTGGTTTGGCTCATGCGTCAGCCTTTCTCCGGGGCGCGGCCTTTCGTGCCACGGGTGTCTCGTTGGTGTATTTGCGGATCGTGTCCCGACTCACCCCGGTGATGTCGGAGACGGTGTGCTGGGACAAGCGGGTCTGCTTGGCCAGCATCACCGCCAGATCGATGCGGCCCTGCCTGTCGAGTGCCAAGGCGCGCGCCTTCATGAAGTCCTCGACCAGATCGGCGTCGGTGGTCGTGCCCAGGGCCACGGCACGCCGGAAGCGCTGCACGTCGCGCTCGATGTCACTGAACGAATGGCCGGCGAATGCAAACACCAGGATGTCGATCCAACGGGCAAAAAGGGCGTAGTCCGGCCCCAGGAAGCGCTTGATGGCCTCCATGACGGCCTGTTCATCAGGCGTCTTGAACTGGACCACCAGGTCGAAGCGGCGCCACAGCGCCGGATCGATCAGTTCCGGGTGGTTAGTGGCCGCCAGCAATACGCTGCTGGCAGGCCATTCGTCGACTTCCTGCAGGATCACGGTGACCAGGCGCTTGAGTTCGCCCACGTCGCTGTCATCGCTGCGTCGCTTGGCGATAGCGTCGATCTCGTCCAGCAGCAACACGCAAGGCTCGCGCTTGGCGAAGTCGATGGCCGCCCGCAGGTTGGTGCCGCTCTTACCCAGCAGGCTGCTCATCACAGCGGTCAGGTCGAGCACGTACAGCGGCACCTTCAGCTGCGCAGCCAGCCAGCGGGCGGTGAGTGTCTTGCCGACCCCGGGCGGCCCCACAAAAATGGCCGAGCGGGTCGGCGTCAGCCCCATAGCCTGCAGTCGCTCACTCTGCCGGCGCTCCGCGACGAGTTGCCCCAGGGAATCCTCGACATCGCTGGTCAGCAGCGGCGCATCTCTCGTCGACTCGTCCTTGAACACCTTCAGGAGAGAGAGACGGGATTCGTCGTCTACCGGCAAGGCGTGGGCCGCCGACGGCTGAGGTGACAGCTTGCGCATGGGAGAGACACTGCGTGCCGGCTTCGACTTCAGGAACAGTTCGAGCTGCTCGGCCAAGTCTGGCGCCGTCCCACGGTACTTGCGGACCAGCCGCGCCGCGAACAGGCGCACGTCCTCCGTCTGCTCGGCCAGAGCAAGGCGAACCATCTGGGCTAAATCTGATTGCTCTTCATTCATTTCGTCCACAACTCAGTTAACTTATTGATTTATATAAATAAAAACACAAAATTTATCGGACTAAATTTATTATCTCACAAATCGAAGTAAAGATGACGAACGACGCCAATGTCAGTGGCCGTGACAGTCTGGTCGTCGACCGATATCCGGGTCGCGCCACCTTGATGCAATGTCCTGGCGTACCGCTATCGGGCTCGCAAGCTACGCGCCCCGAGCCTCGCGCCGAATCCGGCCATGCGGCTTTGATCCCTGACGGCTCCGCTCTGCACGTTCCGTATGCCAGGAATGTTGTTGCACGCGGTTGGTTGGGGCGATCTTTGTACCCTTTCGAGCCACCACGCCGTTTTCTCCATCAAGGGAAGCGCGTTGGCGAGTACAAGGTGTTGTCCCTGGGTTCATCTGGTCTGCATGGATTTTTGTCCTGCAGAACACGGGCCATGGCTGCCTAAGGCCGTGAACGACCGCTTGGAACCGTCCGCGATCATTCAGATGTCAAGTTCGGACGTCGCAGTTCAGCCTTAAACCGACATCGCGACTATGGGGACACAACGTCTTTGACTTGTACCTTGTCGCAGTATTTCGCCCAATCTGCCATAAGGCTGGCGCGCTTGGCGAGATAGTCTGTACGCAGGTAGGCTGCTTCGACCTCATCGGGCAGTTTGTGGGCAAGCGCATGCTCGCAAACTTCCCGCGGGTAGTCGGTCTCGTCCGCTGACCAGTCACGGAAAGTGGACCGAAATCCGTGCGTGGTCGCCACCTTGTTTTGTTTCGGATCCAGAAAGCCACTGCGTCCTGCATCCAATTCATCCTGATGCATCCGCCGGATCAGCATCGTGATCGACATATCCGATAGCTTGCCCCCGCGCGGAGCCGGAAAGACCAGGTCGTTGTCTTTGATCTTGAACAGAGCTTTGAGCAGCCTCTTCGCCTCATCCGACAAGGGCACACGGTGCTCCTTCTCGGCTTTCATGCGTTCAGCCGGAATCGTCCAGGTCGATTCTTTCAAGTCCATCTCATCCCATGTCGCGCCGAAGACTTCATTTGAGCGGACGGCCGTGAGGATGGCGAACTCCAGTGCACGTGCAGTCACGCCTTCGCGCTTGCGCAGCTCAACCATGAACGTGCCGACCTGCGCATATGGCAAGGAGGGGTGCGAGTTTTTCTTGCGCTTGACCTTGCCCAGGATCGGTTCCAGGTTTCCTTTCCACGCGGCGGGGTTGTCTCCCGTGCAAAATTCCATGGCCTTGCCGTAGTCCCAGACGGTTTCTATGCGTCCACGTAGCCGACTGGCCGTTTCGTGTTTCGTGCTCCAGATGGGTTTGAGAATCTCCACGACATCGCCCCGGCTGATTGTTGCCATGATGCGATCGCCTATGACGGGATAGGCATAAACTTCCAGCGTCGATTCCCATTGGGCGATGTGCTTGGCGTTCTTGAGTTCACGCGCTTTGTTGGCGATCACCACCTTCGCGCATTCACGGAAGGTCTTGGATCTGGATTGCTGAACACGCCGGGCTTCGCGGTCTTGCTTCTTGCGTTCCAAGGGATCAATGCCGTCTTTCACCTGCCTGCGCAGTTCACGGGCTTTTTCGCGGGCCTCGGCCAAGGTGATTTCGGGGTAACTGCCCAGCCCCATGTCACGGCGATGAACGACCGGCTTGCCGCTGGCATTGGTACGCTCCCCCACCACGAGCCGCAGGACCCACGAGCGGGAGTCCCCGACAATGCGCAGGTGCAGGCCATCCGCCCCACCGACGGCGTGCCGTCCTTCAGCTTTGAGCTTTCCTACCGCCAGTGCGGATAATTCCTTGGCTTTCTTTGGCACCGTGCCCACCTAACCCAATATCCCACATCTTAACCCACAAAAGATGCTGGATTCTGGCAGACAACACAAGAAGGCTCAGGACAATCAATTCAGTAAGTTATTGAAATTAAAAGATATTTAAGAATATCCAAGACACCTCTGGATTCAATTTCTACGGACACCCTCTCCGCCAAAAAACCAACCCCGCTGATGCGGGGTTTGTTTTTTGTGGATCGGGTGGGTGAGAACCCACGCCTCGCAGGATCGCGGCCCAGCCCGAGTTCCAGAGCCGGATGGCGATTGCCGGCCTGAGCGTCAACCCCAAGCTCTGGGCTGCCCGTTCCTGCAGAAGAGGAACCAGGACAGCCTGCGCTGGGCCCGCATCGTCAAGGCCACGGGCTTCGTGGCCGAATGAGGAAGACCTGACCCCCGCCCCAGCAGGGTTGAGCCGGCTGCCGCAGAATGGGCGCATGAATCCCATGCGCCCATTGCTTTTGCGGCTTCTGCCCGCACTGACCCTGGCCCTCACGGCCCTGCTGCCCATGACCTCTACTGCCCAAAACGCCCAGGCTGCCGCCTGCCCCGCCCTGCTGCAGCACCAGTTCACCCGCCTGCAGGACGATGCGCCGCAGAACCTCTGCCAGTACGCCGGCAAGGTGGTGCTGGTCGTCAACACCGCGAGCTACTGCGGTTTCACGCAGCAGTACGAGGGCCTGGAAGCGCTCTACGCCAAGTACGAGAAGCGCGGCCTGGTCATCCTGGGCTTTCCGTCCAACGACTTCGGCCAGCAGGAGCCGGGCAATGCCAAGCAGATCGCGGACCTGTGCTTCAACACCTACGGCGTGAAGTTCCCCATGTTCAACAAAACCGAGGTCGTGGGCCCGCAGCGCAACGCCTTCTACACCCAGCTCTTCAACGCCACCAAGGCCGCCCCCAAGTGGAACTTCCACAAATACCTGATCAGCCGCGACGGCACACAGGTGCAGAGCTATGCGAGTGCGGTGGAGCCCATGGGGCGTGAACTCACCGCCGCCATCGAGGCTGCGCTGCAACGCTGAAGCGGAGTCCGCCGTGGACCGCGCACGTTTTGAACAAGAGCTGCAGGCCCTGGGCTACGAAGTGAGCACGGTCACCCGCCCCGCCCATGGCAGCCTGGATGTGCACACCCATTCCTTCGAAGCACACGCGCTGATCCTCGCCGGCGAGATCCGCATCCGTTGCGTAGGCGAGGAAGAAAAGCTGTACCGGCCCGGCGAGGTCTTCCACCTCGCGTACGGCCAGCCGCACAGCGAAAGCTACGGCCCCGAGGGCGTGAGCTACCTCGTGGGCCGCAAATAAGCCTGCGCGCAGAAATCTGCGCTTGACGTCAAGTTCGCTGCACGGCGCGTCAAGTGCAGCGGTCATCCTCCTTGCACCCATTCCAACGAGGAGACTCCGATGACATCATCCCTGCCTTTTGTTCTCGTGCACGGCGCGTGGCACGGCGCCTGGACCTACGAACAGGTGATCCCCTGTCTCGCCACACACGGGCACGCGGCCATCGCCCGCGATCTGCCGGCTCACGGCCTGAACGCGCGCTCGCCTGACAGCTACAACCGTCGACCGCTGGACTCCGCGCTCTACGCCAGCGAACCCTCCAAGGTGGCGGGTACGACGCTGGACGACTATGTGAACTCGATTGAAGCCACCATCTGGGCCATCGCGCCACGGGCGCAGGATCAGGTGGTGCTGGTCGGACACAGCATGGGCGGCGTTCCCATCACGGCCGTGGCCGAACGCATGCCGCAGAAGATTGCCCACCTGGTCTACCTCACCGCCTTCATGCCGGCCAGCGATGTGCCCGGCGTCGCCTACATCAGCGCCCCCGAAAACGCCGACGAAATGGTGGGGGCCCAGCTGCTGGCCGATCCCGCCGTGGTGGGCGCCTTGCGCATGGACCATCGTAGCGAGGATGCTGCCTATGTGGCGCGAGGCAAGCAGGCCTTCTACGGCGACGTGAGCGAAGCGCAATACGCCGCCGTGGCCCACCTGCTCACACCCGACGTCCCCGTGGCGCCCTTTGCCACCCCCATCCGCACCACCCGGGAGCGCTGGGGTCGTGTCCAGCGGCATTACATCCAGTGTCTGCAGGACCAAGCCATCCGTCCCGCGCTGCAGGAACGCTTCATCGGCGAAGCCGACGCCTTTGTCCCCGGGAAGCCGACCAAGGTGCATCGCCTCGACAGCAGTCACTCGCCTTTCCTGTCGCAACCTCAGCGGCTGGCCGATCTGCTGGCGTCCATCGCCGCCTCCTAGCGGCTCAGAGTCCATCGGGACGGCGGGGCTGCGACGACAAGCTGCGCCCGCTGCAGAATAATGTTCACATGCAGACCGCCTGGAACACCCTGCTGATCCCCAAGTCACGCCGCGCCGATTTCTGGCGTGGCGCGGTGTATGAGGCCTTTCTGGCCATGACGCCGCGCATCGGTCGGGTCGACGATTTCGTGGCACGTCTCGACCACCTCACGCTCGGCGCGAGCTCGCTCAACCGCGTCGTCGCCCCGGCCCATGGGGTCATGCGCACGGCCAGCGACATCGGCCGCGACGACCGGCAGTACTTTTTCTTCAACCTGGGCGTGTCAGGTCGCTGCCAGGTCGTGCAGGCCGGGCGCGATTACACCGCCCCCGCCGGCGAGCTGGTCCTCATCGACAGCCGCATCCCCTACCGCATCGAGCTGCCCGATGGCGGCACCCTGTTGTCGCTGGCTGTTCCCTCGGACTGGTTGCCCATGGCCGCGAACCACACGGCGCGGGCGCTGCCAGACAGCCCAGCCAACTGGATGCTGCGCCATCACATGCACGCTCTCACCCGCATGCCGGACTTCGCACCAGGGCAGGACTCGGCACTGGAGCCGTTTCTGATCGCCATGCTCTGTGCCGCCATCTCGCCCGACGCAGGGGGCCACAAACCCCACGTGACCCGCCTGGACCGGCTGCGTCAGCTGGTGCAACGCCATGCCAGCGACCCCGAGTTTTCACCGGCCCGCGCCGCCGCCCTGGCCAACCTGTCTGTGCGCAGCCTGCACGCTGCATTTGCGCGTGCAGGCACCACCTTCGGCCACGAACTCATGGAGCATCGCATGCAGTGGGCCCGCCAGCGCCTGCTGACCGGCCCGGGCGAAGCACGCATGGCAGACATCGCCGCGGCTGCGGGCTTCAAGTCCCTGGAACATTTCAGCCGGCGCTTCCGCACCCGCTTCGGGATGGCGCCCTCGGTGTTCAGACAGACCCGAGGGCGCTAACTTCCAGCGTGGCTCAGGCCGGCGCCATCACTCGCGCACCGGCAACCGTGCCTGCATAAGCCTGCTGCACCACGCCAGCCACCATGTCGGCTGTTACGGCCGAGAGCGTCCAGCCCAGATGGCCATGGCCCGTGTTGTAGAACACATTGGCGGCGCGACCGCGGCCCACGCGCGGCATCATGTCGGGCATCATGGGGCGCAGACCGGCCCAGGGCACGACCTGGCGCGTGCTCACGCCGGGGAAGCACTGGTTGACCCACTCGACGAGCGGACGGATGCGGTCGGCGCGGATGTCCTTGTTGTAGCCGTTGAACTCGGCCGTACCGGCCACGCGGAAGCGGTCCGGGCCCAGGCGGCTGGTGACCAATTTGGCCGCGTCGTCCAGCAGACTCACATGGGGCGCCGCGTCCTGGCTCTGCGCATCGAGCAGGTTGACCGTGATCGAGTAGCCCTTGACGGGGTAGACGTTGACACGGTCGCCCAGCTGGGCCGCAAAGGCGCGGCTCTTCACACCGGCGCAGACCACGAGGCCGTCGTAGCGCAGGGTCTGCTCGCCCCACTCGCCGCGCACCGTGACGCTGGCGCTGGTCCCGTCGCTGCGCAGGCGCACGACCTCCTGGCCGTAGAGCGTCTGCACGCCCAGGCGCGTGGCCGCGGCGGCCAGGCCGTGCGTGAACTTGTGGATGTCGCCCGTGCTGTCGCTCTCGGTATAAAAGCCGCCGTAGTAGTTGCCGGCCAGCGTGGGCTCGATGGCACGCATCTCGTCGGGCGTGACCGCGCGGCGCGGCAGGCCGCCTTCGGCCAGCAGTTTCGTGACTTCGGCCGCGTGATCGAAGCCCGCCTTGTCACGGTAGATGTGCAGGATGCCCTGTTTCTTCAGATCGAAGTCCACGCCCTCGGCCTCGGCCCAGGCGTAGAGATGCTGGCGCGCGGCCACCGCGAGGCGCGCGGTTTCGACCGTGTTGCGCCGGTAGTTCGGGATGTTGGCGATGAACTCGGCGAACCAGCTCAGCTTGTGCCAGCTGGGCTTGGGGTTGACGAGCAGCGGCGCATCGCTTTTGAGCATCCACTTGAGGCCCTTGAGGATGGTGGAGCTGTGGTTCCAGACCTCGGCGTTGGACGCCGAGAGCTGGCCGCCGTTGGCGAAGGAGGTTTCCATCGCCGGGTAGCGGTGCTGCTCGAACAGCGTGACGGCAAAGCCGCGTTTGGACAGGGCGTAGGCAGTGGTGACGCCGGTGATACCGGCGCCGATGACGGCGATCGTTTTCATGAGATCAGGCTCCAAACGTCATGAGGTGGCGGTGCATCGCACACCATGTGCGAGACACGCCCCCTCTGTTTGGAACCTGAGAGATTCACGCAGCCGTGGTGACTGCGCTTGCTCCTGCGGTGGGCCGGGTGACGAGATCCGGCCGCTCTTCAGAGTGTGATCAACCCGAACGGTCCTTTTGCCTGAGAGTTTCCGGGGCGGTTGCTCCTTCGGCGCTGCCCGTCTGAATACAGATGGCAGTCTCTCCCGATCGGGTTCGGCCGCTGATGCAGCGGCTTGGGGTGATTGTAGCGCTGCAGCGCAGCAAACTCCAGCCCCGCGCTCAACGGGCCTGGCGCAGCTGCCTGAGCTCGGCCACGATCTCGGCCGAATGTTTGTCGCTGTCGACCGAACGGTAGATGCGCGCGATGCGCCCCTGCGGGTCGACGATGAAGGTCTGGCGCTTGGCGAACTTGTAGACCCACCAGTCCGACAGGGCGCCGTAACGCGCGGCCACCTCGCCCTGGGCATCGGCCAGCAAGGGGAAGGGCAGCTTGTACTTCTGCGCGAAGGCCGCGTGCGAGGCACTGGTGTCCACGCTCACGCCCACCACCGCGGCGCCCAGTTCCTGCAGCAGCAACCAGTCGTCGCGGAAGTTGCAGGCTTCGGTGGTGCAGCCCGGTGTGTCGTTCTTGGGATAGAAATAGAGCCCCAGCCACTGGCCGCGCCAGTCGGCGAGTTGGCGGGTCTTGCCATCCTGATCGGGCAGCGTGAAGGCCGGGGCCGCCTGGCCT
>LNFM01008649.1_pt1 | contig 15247 bp, 14 predicted proteins | sample 596031 | NCBI WGS metagenome assembly LNFM01 (sample SAMN04254537, study PRJNA301005) | activated carbon metagenome | isolation source: dual media filters at the Ann Arbor, Michigan drinking water treatment plant | place: USA: Ann Arbor | reverse complement strand
TAATCTGCATGTGGACGGCTCCCCTCATGTGATTCGTTCCAACGATCACCCTATGGCACTTCGATGCCGGGAGCGGGCGCCGTCCACCACATCAATACCGCCCTAGGGATTTGGAACCCTTCTAGGGTTTGGCATTTTCCGCTTTTGTGGGGTGGAGCAGACGGCAGCACGGGAGCCAATCCCTGCTACGGATCGAGCGCAAGGCTTAGCCGCGCAAAGCAGCGCGCAACTGCATGCTGGAGATCGCGCTCCGACATCTGAAGTGTGCGCAGGGTGTCGGATTGCAGAATGCTTGCGAGGCCATGCAAGGTCGACCAGACGAACATCGCATCGAAGCTGGCGCTCGATCGATGCGGGGCGCCGACCGGTCGCAACGGCATCTTTGCAAGTCGATCACGCAGCAGGGCAAAAGCCCGCTGCGCATTTCGCATCATCTCCGGATGGGCGTCAGGGTTTGGCATGGGCGTATTAAACATCAGTCGGTACTTGACCGGGTGAAGGCGCGCATAGGTCATGTACTGTTGGCCCATCCCCTTGAGGTCTTCGGGTGGTGCCTCGCCTGTCGGCCGCTTGTCCAGGAAGGCCGCGAACTCGTCGAAGCACCGCGCCAGGATCTCAGCAAGGATGTGGTCGCGGCTCGGAAAGTGTTTGTACGGCGCTTGGTGAGACACCCCAAGGCGCCGGGCCACCTCGCGCAAGCTCAGCGCCTCCAGACCGGCGTCCTCGATGACCCGGAAAGCCTCGGCAATGCAGGCTTCACGCAGGTTGGTTGGGCGAGGTCGGGACTTTGCTGCCATCGTGATGTTTCGTTCTACCGGCCATGATGCCACTCAGGATCTTGGTTCGCGCGCTGCGCGGCAAGAACGCCAGCGAGTTTATCAGAACTTTCGACATTATACCCGGCTTTACCATTGCCTTGCGCCCGAGCGCGGCGACCGTCTCGCGCGCCACGGTTCGTGCATCCGCCGATTTCGCCGGCGATAGGTTGGAACGCGCCGCAAACCCTGTTTCGACCGGCCCCGGCGCGCAAGACAAGACGTCGATCCCATAGGGCGCCAGATCGATCGCCAGTCCTTCGGCCAGGGTCTGGATGTAGGCTTTCGTCGCCGCGTAATTGGCCGCATTGCCGACGCCTTGGAAGCCGACGATCGACCCGAACAAGATCAATCCGCCCTTCTTGCGCGCGGCGAACCGATCCGCGAACTCCTTCGACATGGCGAGCACCGCACGACAGTTGACGTCGACCATGTCGATTTCGTCGCTCGCCTCCGTCGCCAGAAAATTGCCCGCTGTTCCGAAGCCGGCGCTGGCGACCAGCAAGCCGACGTCGAATGTCTTGGTGTCGCTCAGGACACGCTCGACATCCTCGGCCTTGCCGAGGTCCGCGGCGATGGCGAAGGTGTCGACCTTGGCTGATCGCTTGAGGTCCTCAGCGACGGCCGCGAGCTTGTCGCCCCGGCGCGCCACGAGAAAAACCTTCAAGCCGCGCCGCGCGAGATCGCGTGCAATCTCAAGCCCGATGCCGTCCGAAGCGCCAGTGACAACGGCCCAAGGTCCATAGCGGTCTTGCCACTGCGCGGCTAGCGACTGTTTGGATGCCATGGATTCTGACCTGCTTTGCTGTTTGTTGACATTGTCTACCTGGTTGGCATAGCAAGTAGACGGCGTCAACTTGGAACCTCACATGCCCATCGTGATCTTCGTTCTGGCCACAATGAACATGGCGATCGGGACGCAGAGCTTCGTCTTCTCCGGACTGCTCGCGGAAATGGCCGATGACTTGGGTGTGTCCGTCGGAACTGCCGGTCTCTTGCTTCCAGCCTCCGCGATCACGTTTGCAGTGACATCACCGTTCGCAATCGCGCTGGTCTCCAGTTTTGAGCGGCGGCGGGTGATTTTGATTGGGTTGGCGCTGCTTGCAGCCCTTAATCTGGCCTGTGCCGTTGCTCCGTCTTTTCCCTCTCTGTTCGGCCTTCGCGTGCTTGGTGGTCTTTCAACAGCTTTCGTCGGCTCGTTGGCCACGGCATCGGTTGCAGCGTTCGTCGGGCCAGAGAGACGCGGGCGCGCCTTTGCCATCGTAGTCGGCGGGATGACGGTCGCCCTGGCATTGGGTGTGCCCTTGGGATCCGTCGTTGGCGGAGCCTTCGGGTGGCGCGCCACATTCGCTTACGGCGGCGGCGTTTGTGCCCTCTGCGTGCTGCTGATCGGCTTCGGGATGCCGCGTCTTTTGCCTGATCCGGTCTCGTCAATCGCAACTAGCGATGTTCTGCGTACCCCTGCAGTCCTGCGCATCTTCGCATTGACGACATTGGGCTTTGCTTCAGCGTTCACGATCGTCTCGTTCCTTGGTCCCATCATTCAAGCACTGACTGCCCTTCAAGGTGCCGGCATCGGGGGCCTTCAGGTCTTTATCGGTTTGGGCTCACTGATCGGTTTGGCGCTCGGAGGATTGTCAGCGGACAAACGGCGCCACCGCTTTGGGCTGCTGTTGTCGTTTGCGGTCGCCATCGCAACGGCAGTTGGGTTTGCCATTCTGCTCAGCCAGCCGGCAGGCACGACATCACAGATCCTCGTGGCGCTCCTCATTCTCACTTCTGCCGTCGCACTTTTCGCCGCGATCCCTATCAACTTGTCTCGGCTGAACATGCTGGCAGGGCCAGCAACGCCGGTCGCGCTTGCGACGAACGGCTCGTTGGTCTCGCTCGGCCAGGGCCTCGGCGCGATGTGGGGTGGCGTCTTCGCGGATACTGCAGGCTTGGCGTGGATGTGTGCGGCCAGCGCTGTGCTCGCCATCTGCGGATTGGCACTGGCCGCCTCCGAGCCGTCCGACGGGCAAGGCGCACAAGAGGTTCAGTCGGGGGCAAAGCCATGATCGACAGACTCTATGTGAGCACTCAATCACGAAAGAAAGAGCGCCAGCCGCTCACCCGGTCTCTTCAACGTGTCATGCGCCAAGCACGCACTGTCTTGGGGCTTGTACCCGCATGCTCCGCCACGCCTGTGGCGGCTCAGCCGGTGAAGTCTTATTCGAGCACGATCGCCCTGCCGAACTGGCAACCTGTCGCCTTGCATGTGGAAGAACGAGGCACTGGCCGGCCCATTGTTCTGCTGCATGGGCTCGGCGCATCGTCCTACATGTGGCGTCACCTCGCGCCGGTGCTGGCGAAAGAGCATCGCGTCATTGCTGTGGACCCGAAAGGCTTCGGGCGATCTGATAAACCGGTCGACAGTGGCTATCGAATCGAAGATCATGACGCGCTTGTCAGAGCACTCATGCGTAAGCTCTTGCTCGACGACGTGACGCTCGTCGGACACTCGCTCGGCGGCGCCATCGCTCTGCTGCTGGCGGTCGAGGCCGAGCGCGCGGGTGACGGGCGCATTTCCCGCCTGATCCTCATGAACAGCCCAGCATTCGAACAACTGCCGTCCCTGGCCGTCAGCGTTCTGCGACTGCCGCTTATTCCCTACGTTCTGCTGCCAGCGCTGACACCCGAGTTTGGTGCGCGTGCGATCCTGAATGCTGGCGACGGCACAAGGATTTCGAAGCGGGATGTTGATGCGTATGCACGGCCACTGCGGGAGCCGGGCGCATTGCATGCCCTGATCGAGACGGGACGCGGCATCGAACCCGAAAACTTCGAGAGGGTAGTTGCGCGCTATCCTCGTCTCAAGCAGCCGACCTTGATCGTCTGGTGCAGGAAGGATCCGACCGTGCCACTGGCGGTCGGGCAACGCCTGTCGCGAACACTGCCCCGTGCCCACTTGCGCGTCATCGACACCTGCCGCCACGTTCCGCCGGAGCAGGCGATCCGCGAAACGGAGCGACTGGTTCTGTCATTCCTTCAGCGATCACATTGATCGGCCGGGCTGGTCTCCAAAAACGCAACAGTATCTGGATCATCCCATGACATTCCGCTTTGGCGCATCCTGGCCCGAACTCATCTACGGGTCGATCGCGGTTTCGATGCTGGTGGCGTTCGCGGTAACACTTGTGATCATGGCCATCGATCCCCGAACGATAGACGGTTACACGTCCGTGTGGACGAAGCCGCTCAAGTTCGAGCTTTCGCTTGCACTCCATAGCGCAACGCTCGCCATCGCGTGCAGCTTGCTCAGCTCGCCTCACAGGCAAGGTGCTGCGATGTTGCTGGTCGCTCTCGCCTTTCTCGCCGCTTGCGTCGCGGAGATGGGCTACATTATTCTTCAGGGAGCACGTGGCGAGCACTCACACTTCAATGTTGGCACGCCGTTTCACCGGATGATGTACTCGATGATGGCCTTTGCTGCCGTGATCATCGTCGGCGCTGCCGGTGCCATCGGGCTTGCATGCATGGTTGACAGAGAGTTCGCTGCGTCGTCAGCGCTGAAGACGGCCATCGTCCTCGGGTTCGTTGGCGGCACAGTCCTCACTTTGATCACGGCCTTCACCATAGGTGGGCGCATGAGCCCCTATGTTGGTGGTGTTCCGGATTTCGGCGCACGCATGGCGTTCACGGGCTGGTCACAGTCCGGCGGCGATCTACGCGTCTCACACTTCCTCGCCACCCACATGATCCAAGTTCTGCCCGTCGTAGGGTTATTGCTCGATCGCATCTTCGCCGGCCGTGTCGCGGTGGTCAGCGTGCTCACGTGTGCAGTTTTGTGGACGGCCTTGACCTTCCAGGAATACCGCACTGCTCTCGGCGGTACGCCATCCATGGTCGCAACTACGATGCGTTGAGCAAATCAATCGAGCGGCTCAAATCTGGCCCTGAACAGTGGCTTTCACCAGGACCGGATATGAACTGATCCTCTATCCTGCAGATTGAGAATGACTGCTTGGGGCCGCTTTCTGCCGTGCGCCTCGAACCGAATGGCGCACCGCACAGAGTTTCATCGTCCTATTGGCGGACGCGAGCCAGATCGCAACCAAGCCCGGTTTTAGCCGCGATCAGCATGTCGGCTGTAGGCTGATCACAAGTCGGGTGCGTCGACGGGGTGGACGACCTCGGAAGCGCTCATCGTGATCAGTCGAGACTGGGAGTGACCGGAGCCACCGATTGGTTTTCGTGATTTCCTCAGCGTCATGCTCTGGGGAGCGGGCGCGCTAGCCATCGTCGGGATAGGATTCTTGTTTGGAGGCCTTATCGCAGATGAGCTGCACCCCGCGACTACCGCTGCAGCTGCTGCAGCGCCGCGATGCGGGCTTCGATCGGCGGATGCGTTGAGAACAGCGCCATGAGGTTCGGCCTGTCGCTGATGCCCGCAGCCTGGATAGACTTCGGCAACTCACCCGGCTCGACACGGCCCAAGGTTGCCAGCGCGCTGATCATGCTGTTGGGCTGCCCCATATATGTGGCGGCCCCAGCATCTGCGCGATACTCTCGATGTCGCGAGAACCACGAGACGATCATCGAAGCCAAGACACCGAACACGATCTGGCAAACGAGCGACGTGACGAAGTAACCGATACCCTGACCGTTTCCGTCCTTGTTAATCTGCTTGTCGACGAGGTAACCGACGATCCGCGACAGGAACACCACGAACGTGTTCACAACGCCCTGGATGAGCGTCATGGTGACCATGTCGCCATTCGCGACGTGGGCGACTTCGTGCGCGAGGACGGCTTCGATTTCCTCGTGGTTCATCGTCTGCAGAAGGCCTGTCGAGACGGCCACCAGAGCAGAATTCTTGAAAGCGCCCGTCGCGAATGCGTTCGGCTCGCCTTCGTACACAGCGACCTCGGGCATCTTGATGCCCGCGCGTTGCGAGAGATTGGCGACGGTATCCATCAGCCAGCGCTCGTCTTCGTTCGCCGGCTGTGAAATGACGTGGGCACCCGTCTGCCACTTCGCCATCGGCTTCGAGATGAGCAGCGATATGATCGCGCCCGTGAAGCCGATGACTGCCGACAGCGCGAGCAACGCGCCAAGATTTAAGCCGTTGGCGTCAGCGATCCGACCGAGGCCGAGCATATTGACCACAACCGCGATGACGATCAGTACGGCGATATTCGTCGCTAGAAAGAGCGCGATGCGCTTCATAGTCTTGTTCCACTCTCTGGGCGCTGGCACCGGCTGTGCGCGCTGCGGCTCTGATGTAAGCTGCACCGATATATAGTAGCGACAGTCTCAGATTGCAGCGGGCCCTGTCGACGAACACAGTGCGAACGGGCATCATTCACTCGCCTTGGCGCCAACGGCTATCCACGTCAGGAATCCAACCAACGACCCACCGTGATCTCGGACGTCGCGCCACTAACCGTTCGGGCCACTATCTGTCGCAGCTGGAGACCGCGTCCGCCAGGCAGCCGGGGGCGCTGACGTGCCGGCAGCGAAGGTCACGCGCCTGAAGGATAAGATCGGCAAGCTGAAGGAGGAGATCGCTCGTCTCAACGCGATCAACACGCAACTGCAGGCCAGCGAAGACAAGCAGATCTCGCTCACCGATTCCGATGCGCGCTCGATGGCGACCAGCGGCAAGGACACAGGGATCGTCGGCTACAACGTGCAGGCGGCCGTCGACACGACGCACCATCTGATCGTAGCGCACGAAGTGACCAACATCGGCACAGACCGGCACCAACTCGCCAACATGGCGAGCCAAGCGCGCGAGGAGCTTGGCACGGCGACGCTCGAAGTCGTCGCCGATCGCGGCGATTACGAGGGCGGCGAGATCAAGGCTTGCACGGCCTGGGCCAGGAGCCGCCGCCCCGACGGCACGGACGATCAGATGGCGTGTGCTTTACGTGCACCAAAAGTCGGTGTTCGTCGCCGCGAAATTCGCTGCAGCGCACCTTAAGGGTGGGCTACCGCGCCGCCTACCGTAAGCTGGGGCGCAGACGGCGGGATGAGATACAGGGGCCGAGAGAGCGGGCTGAACGCTGTATAAGACCTCGATCATAGAACGATTGTGTCGAATAAGTCGAAGTGCAAGCCGACACCCGACGTGTGCACCGCAAAAACATCGCTTTCACTGGTATTGGCAGTGTTCGGCAGATCGGTCCGCGAGACCGCTTACGTTCTTATGTTGGTCAAAACATCAAGGCTACGGCCGTCTCAACACTCTTGCCTGTCATAAAACTGAGTTAAATTCTCTCTACGCATTGCGACGCACCTCTTCTGGTTGGGGGTCTGCAATGTTGGCGGCGGGGAATGACAGGCTCTAGCATCGGCGCCGCCAAAGCAATCGAGTTCGACGACGTATCTTACGCATACGGCGAGAACGTTGTTTTGCGCGCGGTATCACTCTCTCTCGAAAGTGGCAAAGTCTTGGCTCTGCTGGGCCCTTCGGGGTGCGGCAAGACAACACTTTTGAAGCTCGTGGCCGGCCTCGGCTCGCCCTCGTCGGGGTTCATCTCGATCCAGGGAACCGTCGTTGCCGATGCGCAGCGCAAGATCAATCTTCCCCCGGAGCAACGCAAGCTCGGCATGGTGTTCCAGGACTACGCGTTGTGGCCGCATCTGAGCGTCGCCGACAATGTCGGATTTCCGCTCGACGTCCGCGGCGGGGATCGGCGCAATCGGCGAGTGCAGGTCTCCGAGGCGCTCGGGCTCGTAGGCCTCGCGGGCTTCGAGGACCGCAGTCCATCCAGCTTGTCGGGTGGCCAACAGCAGCGTGTCGCGATAGCCAGGGCGATCGTCGCGAGGCCAGCGGTCGTCCTGTTCGACGAGCCGTTGTCCAATCTCGATCCGCAGCTGAGAGGTGATCTGGCCGAGGAGATCTCGACTCTCGTCCGAGACGTCGGACTGACCGCGATCTATGTCACGCACGACCAGTCCGAGGCGCTCGTCATTGCAGATCAGATCGCTGTCATCCTGAATGGAAAGCTCGCGCAGGTCGCTGAGCCCAAGAAGCTGATCGAACACCCGGAAACGGAAGCGGTTGCCGACTTCCTCCGCCTTGGCACGATTGCAACGGCGGAGCGCAAGAACGGCTCCTGGGTGCTCGCCGGCACCGAGATAGTTCTGGCCGATTCGGGAGCCGAGGACGGAGCGACAGCCACGCGCCGTCGCGTGCTGATCGGCCGTGACGCCGCGCGCTTGGCAGAAGGACATACCGGTGCATCGGGCACCGTGACGAAGTCGACGTATCGCGGAAACGGCTACCTGCTCAAGGTCGGGCTCGGCGACGAGGCAAACGCGATCCAGATCACTCTCGCGAGCGACCAGCCCGTCGCGCAAGGCACGCGGCTGAACTTCGACATCCACCCCAGTCGGCTCCGCTGGTTTCCACCCGCTGCAACCTGACCGCATGCAAACGAGAAAGGCTCGCAAGATGATCCTGAAATCCTTCGTAGTCGCGGCCGCAATCCTGCTCTCGGGCAGTGCCGCACAGGCCCAGGGCAAGCTCACTGTCTATAGTGCCGGCCCGGCAGACCTGATCGACGCTCTGTCCACGGGCTTCACTAAGCAGAGCGGCACGAACGTTGGCGTGTTCCAGGGCACGACGGGCCAGGTCATGGCTAGGATCGAGGCCGAGGCCGCCAATCCGGTGGTCGACGTTCTGATCTCGGCTTCCTGGGATACCGCTACCGATTTCCAGAAGCGCGGCTGGCTCGTGAAACATACGAGCCCCAACGCCGCCACGGTTCCCGCCTTCCTGAAGACAGATGTCGCCGTTGCGCAAGGTATTTCGGCCCTCTCCATCGTCTGGAGTCCCAAGAGCGGCACGACGAAGCCGGCGGAGTGGGCCGATCTCACTAAGCCCGCCTACAAGGGCCTCGTAACGATGCCCGACCCTGCCCAGTCCGGCGCTTCCTTCGAGCTCGTCGCGGCGCTGGCGAGCGCGAGTGGTTACAAGCTGTTCGAAGACCTGAAGGCGAACGGCGCAGTCGTGGCCGGCGCCAACGCGCAGGCGCTCAATCCGGTTCTGCAGGGTGCCAAGGCAGCCGTTTTCGGCGCTGTCGACTACATCGCGATGGCCGGAAAGGCCAAGGGTGAAAGCGTCGAAGTGATCTTCCCGTCGTCGGGCACCGTCATCGCGCCGCGCCCGATGATGATCCTCTCCTGGTCGAAGAACCAGGATGCGGCCAAGAAGTTCATCGACTACGTGCTGTCGGACGAAGGCCAGCAGGCAGTGGCGAAAGTCTACCTGATGCCGGCGCGCACCGACATCAAGGCTGACCGGCCGCTCATCACCGATCTCAAGCTGCTCAAGATCGAAGACAACGTGTACGCCAAGCGGGGCGAGATTCTCGCAGCCTACAACAAGGCGTTCAGCCGCTGAGATTTGGCTGAGACGGAAGGCTATCCAATCCCATGCAGGGCTCCCGATCGCTGACAACTGCAACGATCGCGGCGCTATGCGTGCTGGTCGCTCTCCCGATTGCATTCATCGTCCTGCAGGCGATCTTCCCCCTACTCGGCAGAGGATCGCTTGCGGCGCCTTTCAGCCGCTTTGTCGATACCCTTACGGACCCCGCAGTCCTCGAGTTGACGGCGAACTCGCTGCTGCTGGCCACCTGCGTCATGGCGCTCACCGCCGTGGTCGGCATTCCGCTCGGCCTCCTGCGGGCGCTGACCCGGCTCCCGTTCGCCCCGCTGTGGGATATCCTGCTGCTCGTTCCCTTCATGATGCCGCCCTACATCGCCGCGCTCGGGTGGATCCTGTTCGCTCAGCCGCGCGGCTATCTCGAGCAACTCACCGGCGTCAGCGGCGGCCAGCATCTGTTCACGTTCTGGGGCGTGGTCGTCGTGATGACGCTGCACGCCCTGCCGGTTGTTTATTTCGCGGTGTCGCGGACCATCGAGGCCGTTGGGGGGCGATTGTCCGAGGTGGCGCGTGTATTCGGCGCCTCGCCGCGCCAGGCACTGTTGCGGGTAACGCTGCCGCTGGCACTGCCGAGCATCCTGGCGAGCCTGTTGCTCGTGTTCGCCATGACGATCGAGGAATACGGCACGCCGGCCGCACTCGGCTCCCAGTCCGGCTTTCGCGTTCTTGTCACAGGCATCGAGCAGAGGGTCTCCGATTGGCCGGTCGATCTTGCCACCGCCGCTATCCTTTCCCTCGTTCTCACTTGTTTGGCGATCGGCGCCTATGCCCTGCAAGTCTACCTTTCGTCCGGGCGCTCCTACGTCACGCAGGCCGGCAAGCCGCAGCCTGTCCAAAAGCGCGCGCTCGGGCCAGCGGCCCTTCCCGTTCTAGCCTTTTTCGCCTTGGTGGTGCTGCTCGCGATCGGCGTACCGCTTTTTGCGATCACGGCGACGGCATTGTCGCGGACGCTTTCGGGCGGGCTTGCCGCTGACAACCTGAGCCTGCAGAACTTCGCCTTCATTCTCGACAACCAGGGCAATGCACTGCAAGCGCTGAGCAACAGCATGCTGCTCGCGATCGCGACGGCCCTGATCACGGGCCTCGTCGGAGCGCTGGCGAGCTATCTCGTGCTGCGTACGAAAGTGCCGGGCCGCCGACTGCTCGACGTCCTGACAGCGCTTCCCAACGCGATCCCGGGCATTGTCGTGGCCGTCGGGCTCATCCTCGCCTGGAGCCAGCCGTTCTGGCCGATCTCGCCCTACAATACCCCGGCTATCCTACTGCTGGCCTATTGCTGCATCCTGTTGCCGCTGCCGGTGCGCTATGCCGGGGCGGCATTCGCACAGATCGGCGAGAACCTCGAGGCCGCTGCCCGCGTCTCGGGCGCGACGATTACGACGACCCTGCGGCGAATTCTGCTGCCGCTCATCCTGCCGAGCCTGATCGCGGCGATGCTGCTCGTGTTCTCCGTGGCCGCGCGCGAGCTCGTCGCCTCCGTCATCGTCGCGCCTGTCGGGATGCCGACCATCTCGACCTTCATCTGGCGCCAGTTCGAGCAGGGCTCGATCGGAATCGGCATGGCCATGAGCCTGGTCGCGCTGCTGATCACCTGTACGATCCCGGTGGCTGTGACGCATTTCATGAACCGCAAGGGACCTCGCTAAGGCCAGCCTCGTTTCATATGTATCCCGGGTGGCTTGCCGCCTGGGCTGGCAGCGGCGATAACTGTGCGCCCACAAAACCGGAGCCTCGAAATGAGTGCGCGCCTGACGGCGATCAGTGGTCTGGCTGACAAAAGGCCTGCATGCTTCCTCGTGGAAGCCAATGGCAAGCGCCTGCTGCTCGATCTCGGCCGCGGTCCGAAAGGCAGCCCCGATATCGATCTCGGCGGCATCGGCGCGATCGATGCCGTAGTGTTGTCCCACTCCCACGCCGATCATGCCGGAGCGCTGCATTGGCTGGAGCGGATCGGCAATCCAACGCTGCACGCCACTGAAGTATGCGGCGCAATTATCGGCCGGTCCGTCGTGCCCTTGCCGATCAGGGGAAAGTGCGACATCGCCGGGATCGTGGTGGAGACAGGCCGCACCGGACATGCGCCAGGGGGAGCGTGGCTGCGGCTCGGGATCGGCGAAGGCCTGCTCTACATGTCGGACCACTGCGTCGAGTCCGTCCTGTATGAATTCGACCCACCACCGACTGCTCAGACGATCATCGTCGATGCGTCTTACGGGGACAGCACGGCATCGCTTGGACCCGCGATCGACAAGCTGCGGGCGTTGGCTCAGGCGCGTCCGATGCTGCTTCCCGCACCACCCGATGGCCGGGGCCCCGAGATTGCGATCGCGCTGTCGGGCGCGGCACCCGTTGCCGTCTGTCCGGCGACGAGAACGATCATCGATCTGTTCGAAGGTCCAGCGCGCGACTACGTCCGGTCGGGCGCCATGGCCTCACTGGCTCTGCTGGAACTTGAGGCGTTGGGTCCTGCCAGCCAGCCGCGCGGTGTGATGGTCGCCGCCGGCCCGGACGCCGGCACGGGTATCGCGGGAGAACTCGCCGGCCGATTGCAGAAAGAGGGCCCCGCGATCGTGCTCACGGGCTATTTCGGTAAAGCCTCGACAGCTGCCAGATTGGTCGCCGAGGGTAGGGCCGAGGTGGTGCGCTGGAACGTGCACCCTCGATTACAAGACCAGGTGTCTCTCGTCAGAAGCACCGGCGCGAGGATCGTGCTGCCCGCGTTCGGCGACTTCGGGCCGACGGGGCAAACCGCACTTGCTCCGGCGAATGTCATCCGCGAGCGGGTGATCGGCTTATAGGGCAGACCGACAGATACGCCAGGCCGATGCTTGCAGTTAACCGGTCTCGACCGGCTTGAGCCCGTCCCCCGATCACCTGTGCCTCTGGGCGGCAGATCATGGCGCGTCTCGCCAACGAGACCGGGAACGGAACCGCAGGATATGCTGCCATCGATGCCGGCGCTCCAGGTGCGTGCGTAGCAGTGCACAGCCTCATTCGCCGCATACCGTGCAGTTTTGCAACGTGGGTGTTAAGCGCGTGCTCTTCGTCGGCTTTCAGATGATGCTGCGGCGGACCTTCGCTGTCACCCATTCGCTGATGACGACTGTCACCAGGATCATCAGCAGAATGACGGAGACCTGCGGCCAGGCCAGCGTGTTGAGCGATGACTCCAGCGCGAGGCCAAGGCCGCCGGCGCCGACGAGACCCAGCACGGTCGATTCGCGGATGTTGATGTCCCAGCGGAAGATACAAACGGTCGCGAACGCCGGAAGGATCTGCGGGACGATGCCGTAGCTCACCACCTGGGCAGGGGAGGCGCCACTCGCGCGAATGGCTTCGACCTGCGTCTCGTCGATCTCCTCGATCGCCTCGTACAGCAGCTTGCCGATGAAACCGATCGAGCGGAGCGCGATGGCGACGATGCCGGCCAGCACGCCGGGGCCGAGGATAGCGACCAGCAACAAGCCCCAGATCAGCGCATTGATCGAGCGCGAGGCGACGATGATGAAGAGTGCGACGGGGCGAATGAGCAGAACGCTAGGTGTCGTGTTGCGCGCCGCCAGAAACGCCAGTGGCGTCGCCAGCACGACGGCAATCAAGGTACCGAGCGTCGCCATGTTGATCGTGTCCCACAGGGGCCGCCAAAGCCTGCCTGCATAGTCCCATCGCGGCGGCAGCATGCGGCCGAAGATATCGGCGGCTTGCCTGGGAGCATCCGTGACGAAATCCCAGTTGGTGTCTGCCGTCATGATGCGCCAGCACACGCACGTCAGCGCGACGAGAGCGAGCCAGACGAGCCATCGCGCCGCCCGCTCGCCGGCCGTGATGAGCTGCCACGCTCTCGGATCTCTATCGGCGTCTTGCGATACCGGCATGTTAGCCGAACCTCCGCCGGATCATGCCTGATGCATACTCGCAGAGCATGACGATGCCGATGATGATGAGCAGGATACCGGCAGCGCTGTCGAATTCGTAGCGGTCGAGCGTGGTGTTGAGCGTCGCACCGATTCCGCCCGCGCCGACGATCCCGATCACGGAGGACTCACGGAAGTTGATATCGACTTTGTAGGCCGTCAGCCCGACGAGGCGAGGGATCACCTGGCTCGCCACAGCGAAGTCGATGACCTGCCACCGGCCGGCACCCGTCGCGCGGATGGCCTCCACCTGTGCCGGATCGATCTCCTCGATGTCGTCGGCGAGCAGTTTCGACAGGAAGCCGATGGTCGAGACCGTCAGCGTGAGAAATCCGGCGAACGGCCCGAAGCCGAACATGGCGACGAAAAAGATCGCGACGATGATGTCCTGAAGCGCGCGAGCGAGGGCAATCACACCGCGGCAGAAGCCATAGAGCCACCAAGGTGCAAGGTTACGGGCGGCGCCGAGGCCGAACGGCACAGCGAGCAGCACGCCGGCGACCGTCGCCGTCACGGTCATCGTGAGGCTTTCGATCAGGCCCTGCTGCACATCGCTCCAGCGGGTTGTGAAATCGGGCGAGAGAAAGCCCGAGAACAGCCGGGCCGCTCGAACGAGACCTTCCGATACCCGCCTCCAGTTGACGTCGATCGAGCTGAGCGCCAGCACCAGATAGGCGAAGACAGCCACAGCCACGACCCAGCGCAGCCACGTCGGCTCGAGCAACCGTGGCGGCGACCAGTGGCGCTGGATACTGTCCGAGATTTTCGTGTCCGCGCGGGCCATGCTATTGCGCCGCCACAGCCAGATCGTCGGGCCGGACCAAGGGGACCACCGGCTCGTCCTCGTCGTCCTTCTGCGCGGCAGCCGACCAGTCCTCCTCGCCATAGATGCGCGTCAACACTTCGGGCGTGAGACCGCTCGAAGGACCGTCGTAGACGATCCGCCCAGCCTGCAGGCCGACGATGCGAGGAAGGAACATCTGAGCGAGCTGGACGTCGTGAATGTTGACGATCGCGGCCAGCTTGCGCTCGGCGCACAGCTCGGTCAGGAGCCGCATCACTTGGCGTGAGGTCTTGGGATCGAGGCTCGCAGTCGGCTCATCGACGAGCAACAATTCGGGCTCCTGGGCGAGAGCGCGAGCGATGCCGACACGCTGGCGCTGCCCGCCCGACAAGGCGTCGGCGCGCTTGTCCACATGATCGGTGAGGCCGACGCGATCGAGCAGCGTGAAGGCGCGATCGATGTCGGCCTGCGGAAACCGGCGGAACCAGCTTTGCCAGAAGCCCGTGTATCCCAGGCGGCCGGAGAGCACGTTCTCCATCACCGTCAGCCGCTCGATCAGGGCGAATTCCTGGAAGATCATGCCCATTCGGCGACGGGCCTGCCGCAGCGCGGTGCCTCTCAGCGCCGTGAGCTCGAGGTCGTTCAGGAAGATGCGGCCCGAGGTCGGATCGACGAGTCGGTTGACGCAGCGAATGAGCGTCGACTTGCCGGCCCCGGAGGGGCCGATGAGGCCGATAATCTCGCCCGCGGCAACGGTGAAGGAGACGCCGCCCAGGGCAGCGTCTCCGGTCTTGTAGCGCTTCGTCAGACCTTCAATCCGAAGCATGAGCGTCTCCGAGTGCGTTACTTGCACTGGTACTTCACGCCCATCGCACTGTCGATCTCGCGAACGACGGCCCAATGCTTCTGGTAGGTGATCGGGATGAACTGCTCCTGCGGCGGCTCGGTCGTCTGGAACTCCTTAAGCAGCTCCGAGCCTTCCCATTTGAACGAGAAGAATCCCTTGCGGATCTTGTCGGCTAGCTCCGGCTTCAGATTGTGGGCGTGACCATAACCTGTCGTCGGGAACGTCGCGGATTTGTAGATGACCTGGATCTGATCAGCCTTGACGACGCCGCGCGCGATCATGCGCAGCTTGACCGAGTTGGCGATGGCGGCAGCCGGATAATCCTTGTTGGCAACGCCTAGGATCGAGTTGTCGTGCTTGCCTGAGAAGACCGGCTCATAGTCTTTCGTGGATTGCAGCCCGAACTTGTCGCGAAGGAGAGCGGACGGAGCCTTGAAGCCGGAATTGGAA